>Ga0247727_10010749_pt1 | contig 16143 bp, 6 predicted proteins | sample WisWelCaveWW1625_FD_202498 | JGI IMG/M metagenome (GOLD analysis project Ga0247727, IMG submission 202498) | Biofilm microbial communities from Wishing Well Cave, Virginia, United States - WW16-25 | ecosystem: Environmental > Aquatic > Deep subsurface > Groundwater > Cave microbial mat | place... | reverse complement strand
GTGGTGATCTGCCGGCGCGACGCCACTGAGCGGGTTCTCGCCGAGCAGGAGCTGCTCGAAGCGCGCCGGCAAGCCGAGCAGGCGTCTCGCGCGAAAAGCGCGTTTCTAGCCACCATGAGCCACGAGATCCGCACCCCGATGAACGGGGTGAGCGGCATGGCGGAGCTGCTGCTCGATGCCGGAGCGCGTCCGGAACAGCAACGGGAATATGCCCAGGCAATTCTCGATTCCTCGCGCGCGCTGCGGTCGCTTGTGGACGATGTCCTGGACCTGGCGCGGATCGAGGCCGGGAAGCTCACCCTCGAAGTTGCGCCCTTCAATTTGCGGACCACGCTGGCGGGTGTTGCCGATCTGCTGCGGCCCTCCGCCGAGATGCAGAGACTCACCCTGGATTGCGAATATCCGGAGGAGGCGGCCGAACACTTCCTGGGAGATGCCGGGCGCATCCGCCAGGTGGCGCTCAACCTCATCAGCAACGCCGTGAAGTTCACCGCCCGGGGCGGAATCGTCCTGCGGGCGGCGCTGGCTTCGACCGCAGCGGGGCAGGTATGGGCGACCATCGCGGTTTCCGACACCGGCATCGGCATCGATCCTCAGAAACTGGACGATATCTTCGATCCGTTCACGCAAGGGGACGCCTCCACCACGCGCGCCTACGGGGGCAGCGGCCTGGGGCTGGCGATCGCGCGCTCGCTGGTGAACATGATGTCCGGAACCATACATGCCGACAGTGTCCCGGGCGCGGGCTCCACCTTCTCGTTCGCCGTGCCGCTGGAGCCGGTGGCCGCGGCCGCGCCCGCGGCGAGCGAAGCCGGTCCTGCCGCGCTGCCTTCAGGCCTGCGCGTGCTGGTGGTGGAAGACAGCGCCGTCAGCCGGCGGATCGCGCAGCGGATGCTGGAGAAGCTGGGCTGCCGCGTGGAGTTGGCGTGCCACGGCGGCGAAGCCGTGGAGCGTTTCGCAGCAGGCCGTTTCGACTTCGTCTTCATGGATTGTCACATGCCGGTGCTGGACGGCTACGAGGCCACGCGCCGGATCCGCCAGTTGGAGCCGGACGGAATCCACACGAAGATTGTCGCCATGACCGCTAATGCCATGCCGGAGGACCGGCAGCAGTGTCTCGAAGCCGGCATGGACGGCTTTCTCGCCAAACCCGTGGGGCTCGACGATCTGGTGTCGATCCTGGCGGAGTCTCAGCGTGGTGGCGCCGCAGCCGCCGCCAGTGTGGGTGAACGGTGACCAGAATGACGTACGGCTCCCGCGTGGCTTGCTTGGCCGGGCTGCTGGCGGCAAGCCTCACCCCCGCCTTTTCTCAGACGCGAAATCTGAGCGAATCGTCACGTTGGGCGCTGTTCACCACCGAACAAGGGCTGCCCTCCGAGAAAGTTCTCGGAATCGCCGAAACCACGGACGGCACAGTGTGGGCGAACACGGAGGAAGGGTTGGCATGGTTTGACGGCTATCGATGGCAGGCGCTTGGAAGTCGAAGCGGATTGCCGGCCGGACGGATGAGGCAGATCGCCGCCGGACCGGCTGGCGAATTGCTCGTGGTCACTGGAGGGCGGCTGCACCACGGAGGCCGGAAAGGTTTCCAGCAGTCCGCGTCCAAGGACGGTGCGACGGCGATTACCGTCAATGGAGTAGCGGTCCTGGAGGACGGGCGCCTGCTGCTGGAAGGCGCCGGTCCCGATCTTTGGGTAGAAAGACAGGGGAGCATTTCCCGGGCCAAGCCACAGGTTCTCAATTACGCAGCCGCAGGGCTACGGATCTGGCCGCTGCGCTCGGGTGGCGGCTGTTTCCCGACGCTCGACAGCATCTCCTGCCTGGACACGGGATCGCGGGCGCTCTTGCAGCACACCCAGGGAAAGCTCTCTCTGGGAGGGTTCGTCGTCAGCAGGCTGGCGGGCGCGCGGAGCGGCGAGGGAGTCATGGTGGTTACCTTACCAGAGCAGATGGCAGGGCTCTGGTTGTGGGATGCGCTCGGTCCGGTGCGTAGAGCCCCCGTCAAGGTGCAGGGCTCCGTTGCCGCGCTGGACATCGCCCCCTTTGGCGACGTGATTGCCGTGGGACATTCCGGCATGGTGTTGGTGCGGAGTCGAGAGAAGTGGCGGGAACTCAGCCTGGAGGGCATCCTGCCGCACAGCGTTCACTTCGCCCAGTTCCGCGACAACGGCGACTGCTGGATCGGCACTTCACGAGGATTGTACCTGCATCGGGAGGCTGACTTAATCTGGAGCAAGTACCCCCTGCCGTCGCCCGACATGGCCGGCACCGACGAGATCCTGCGGACACGCGCTGGCGAGATCTGGACCGGCACGCGTCGCGGTGTGGTCATCTGGAACCGTGGCAAGGCCCGGACCGTCCGGACCGTGAACGGCCAGGATCTGGGCGTGGTTACGGGACTGGGGGAGGACCTCCAGGGCAATGTCTGGGTGAGCAGCGGCGCCACTTTCCAGGGCGCCTGGCGCTGGGATGGGTCGCTCTGGAAGCACTTCGGGGAAGCCCAAGGACTCCCGGCGGGCCGCATCCATCGGATTCAACCAGACCGGTCCGGGCGCCTGTGGTTTCTGGCGACGGGTCTGGCGCCGGGCGACCGGTTCAGCCAGGCCGGCGCCTTCCGCTACGACGACGGGGGTTGGGTCAAATGGCTCCCCACGCCCGAGAGGCCGAGTGCGCGCGTGTATGCCTTCGCCGAAGGCCCCGACGGCGCGTACTGGTTCGCCACACTCATCGGCGTGAGCCGCTGGAAGGCCGGAAAGTGGCGTCACTGGGATCGGGCCGCCGAGCTCGGCGCGAGCGGGCCGATTTTTGCGATAGCCGTCGATCCGCAAGACCGGGTCTGGGCAGGCGATCGCCAATCGGGTCTGAGGCGCATCAACCGGGATGAAAGCGTGAGCCGCTTCACCACCGCCGACGGGCTTTCGAGCAACGAAGTCTGGGACCTGGAGACCGACGCCGCAGGCACCCTGTGGGCTGCCACGAGGGCAGGTCTGAACGGCTGGAAGAACGAAAGCTGGTTCCGGCTGCGAACGGAAACCGGTCTTGACGATGAGACCCTCTGGCCGGTGGCCGCCTTTGACAGAACCGTCTGCGTGGGAAGCGGAGGCGGCGGGATGTACTGCATGGACCAGGGCCGGGTACCGCAAGGAGCGCCATCGGTGCAGTTCGCGACTCCCATCACGGATTCCGGCACGGCTCTGTTTCGATGGCGGGCGGACGCGCCTTGGGCGATCATCCCCGAGGCGGAGGTGCAGACGCGGCGCCGGATCGACGGCGGGCCCTGGTCGGCGTGGGGGCGCGAGCGGCAAGTCCTGTTGGCGGGCGCCGGTCGAGGTCAACATCGGGTCGAAGTACAGGCCAAAAACCTGTTGGGAGACTACCAGGAGGCTGGATTCCAGCAGGAGATCTTTGTCGACGGTCCCTTCTATGGGCGGCCGCAATTCTATCTGCCGGTAGGGGTGTCGCTGTCGGCCGCTGTGGCCATGGTGGGTGTGCTGGCCGTGCGGCGGCGGCGATACCAGGCGGCGTTGGCGGCGCGGGAAACGCGCCTGCGCGTGTTGCTGGGGAACATCCGTGATGCGGTCACGCTGATGGATGCGGCGGGGAGGGTCATTTACGACAGCCCCTCGGCCGAGAAAGTGGCCGGCTACACGGCGGAGGAATTGAGGACCCTCGATCGGAGCAAGCTGGTGTACCCCGACGACCAGAAATCAGTCCTGGAAGCCTACCGGCGGGCGAAGGAGAATCCCGGCGTCTCCGTGGATCTCCGTTATCGTCTCCGGCATCGCGACGGAAACTACCGCTGGCTGGACGGCACGTTCGTCAGTCTCGAGTACGAGCCCGGAAAGTGGGGCGTGGTGATCTGCACACGCGACGCCACCGAGCGCGTGCGCGCCGAGCAGGAGGTGCTGGAGGCCCGCCAGCAGGCCGAGCGGGCGTCGAGCGCCAAGAGCGCGTTTCTAGCCACCATGAGCCACGAGATCCGCACCCCGATGAACGGGGTGAGCGGCATGGCCGAGCTGCTGCTCGACTCCGAGCTGCGGCCCGAGCAGCGCGAATACGCCGGGGCGATTCTGGAATCGTCGCGCGCTCTGCGGTCGCTCGTGGACGACATTCTGGATCTGTCCCGGATCGAGGCGGGCAGATTCACGCTCGAAGTTGCGCCATTCAATTTGCGGACCACACTGGCGGGAGTCGCCGATCTGCTGCGGCCAGCCGCCAGGATGCAGGGCCTTCGTCTCGATTTCGACTACGCGGAAGGGGCGAGCGAGCACTTCCTCGGAGACGCCGGGCGCGTCCGGCAGGTTGTGTTCAACCTGCTGGGGAATGCAGTGAAGTTCACGAGCGTGGGCGGGATCCGAATGTGGGCCGGGGTGGCGCCCGCCGCGGACGGCGCCTTGGCGGTGACGATCTCCGTCTCGGATACAGGGGTCGGGATCCCGCCGGAAAAACTGGAGGAGATCTTCGAGCCGTTCATGCAGGCCGACGCCTCCACCACGCGCGCGCATGGAGGCAGCGGTCTGGGTCTGGCGATCTGCCGCTCGCTGGTGAGCATGATGGCCGGGACCCTGCGCGCCGACAGTGTTCCGGGTGGGGGCTCCACGTTCTCGTTCACCATACCGCTCAAGGCGGCTACCCCGCCGGTGGTTGCCAAGGCCGTTCCCGTCGCGGCCTCTTGCGGCCTGCGCGTGCTGGTGGTGGATGACAGCGCCGTCAGCCGGCGCATCGCTGAGCGGATGCTGGAGAAGCTGGGCTGCCGCGTGGAACTGGCCTGTGACGGCGGCGAAGCCGTGATACGCTTCGTTCCGGGTGAGTTCGACATCGTACTCATGGATTGTCACATGCCGGTTCTGGACGGCTACGAGGCCACGCGCCAAATCCGCCAGATGGAGCCGGACGGAGTCCACGCGCGGATTGTCGCCATGACCGCCAACGCCATGCCGGAGGACCGGCAGAGGTGTCTCGACGCCGGCATGGACGGCTTTCTCGCCAAGCCTGTCGGGCGCGACGATCTGGTCGCGACGCTGGCCGCGGTTCTTGACCGTGACGCGGCTGCTGCCAGTGCAGGTGGCGAGTGATTTTTATGAAGTTCCCGCGGCTGGCCTGCTTGTTTGGGCTGCTGGCGACATGCCTCACCCCAGCTCGGTCGCAGACTCGAAACCTGACGGATTCGTCGCACTGGGCGATGTTCACCACGGAACACGGTCTGCCTTCTGACAAAGTCCACGAGATCGCCGAAACGTCCGACGGCACCGTGTGGGCGAACACGGAGGAAGGGCTGGCCTGGTTCGACGGCTACCGCTGGCAGTCGCTGGGCAACCGGAGCGGGCTACCGGCGGGACGCGTGAAGCAACTGGTCGCCGGTCCGGATGGCGAGTTGCTGGTGGTAACAGGTTTGCGGTTGTATCGCGGAGGCCGGAACGGGTTTACGCCGGCGCCGTACAAAGACGGGGAGGCGGCTCTCGTAGTCGATGGCGTAGCGGTCTTAGAGGACGGCCGCCTGATGCTGGAAGGCGCCGTTGCCCAACTCTGGCTCGCCGGCCGCGAGAGCGCTTCCCGCGCGCAGCCCCAGATGCTCTCGTACATCTCCCCCGTCTCACGGATCTGGCCACTGCGATCGGGTGGCGGCTGTTTCCCTGTCGCGGGCAACGTGCTTTGCCTGGAACGGCAATCGGCGAAACCACTATTCCCTGGCAGGACCAGTTCCCAGGCAAAGTTTGTCATCACGGCGCTGGCGAGCACCGTGGGCGGCGAGGGATTCATGGTGCTCCAGGAGCCCGCGGAGATGGCGGGGCTGTGGCAATGGCGGAAGGCCAGCGCGCCTGTCCGTGTGCCCATCGAGGTTCCGAATTCCATCGTCTCCCTCGATATCGCCTCCAATGGGGACGTGATTGCCATCAAACATTCCGGCACACTGTTGGCGCGGCATCAAGGCGCCTGGCGCGAGATCCAAATGGACGGCATCCTGCCGCGAAAGGTCTACTTCGCTCGTTTCCGGGACAACGGCGACTGTTGGATCGGCACCTCGCGAGGATTGTATTTGTATCGCGACACGAATTTGGTCTGGACCAGGCACCCGCTCCCGTCGCCGGACATGCTCAGTGTCGAGGAGATTCTGCGGACACGGCGAGGCGAGATCTGGACCGGCACCCGCCGCGGTGTGGTCATCTGGGACCGCGGCAAGGCTCGGCCCATCCAGGCCGTGAACGGCCGGGAGTTGGGTGCGGTTACGGGACTGGCGGAGGACCTCGATGGCAATGTCTGGGTGAGCAGCGGCCTCAGCTTTCAGGGCGCCTGGCGCTGGGATGGCTCGGAGTGGAAGCACTTCGGCGAAGCCGAAGGGCTTCCCGCGGGCCGCATTCACCGGATTCACCGCGACGGGTCTGGACACTTGTGGTTTCTCTCGACGGGTCTGGCGGAAGGCGATCGGGCCAGCCAGGCCGGAGCCTACCGCTACGACGGCGCCAGTTGGCTCAAATGGCTGCCCACTCCGGATAAGCCGTATAGGCGTGTGTATGCCTTCGCCGAGGACGCCGTCGGCGCGTACTGGTTCGCCACCTACTTCGGTGTGAGTCGCTGGAAAGCCGGGCATTGGCGACACTGGAATACCGGCTCCGAGCTCGGCTCGATATCAGCGATGTTTGCGATAGCCGTCGACGCGAAAGGCAGGGCCTGGGCAGCCGACCGCCAAACGGGTCTGTGGCGCATCAACCGCGACGACAGCGTCAGCCACTTCACCGTCGCCGACGGCCTGTCGAGCAATGAAGTCTGGGATCTGGAAACCGATGGCGAGGGCACACTGTGGATCGCGACACGGGCGGGGTTGACTGGTTGGAAGAACGAAAGCTTTTTCCGGCTGGGCACCGAAACCGGCCTGGCCGATGAGACGCTGTGGCCGGTGACCACCTGGGACCGGACCGTCTGCGTGGGAACCGCGGGCGGCGGGATGTACTGCATGGATCGGGACCGCACACCGCGGGGAATGCCTTCGGTGCGTTTCGCCACATTTGTTGAAGATTCCGGCGCGGCGTTGTTTCGCTGGACGGCGGATGCGCCCTGGGCGATAATCCCGCAGTCGGATGTGCAGACGCGCCACCGGGTGGACGGCGGCGCCTGGTCGGCGTGGGGGCGCGAGCGCCAGGTCCTGCTGGCGGGCGCGGGTCGTGGTCAACATCGGGTCGAGGTCCAGGCCAAGAACCTGTTGGGAGATTACCAGGAGAGCGGATTCCAACGAGAGATCTTCGTCGACGGTCCATTCTATGGACGGCCGCAATTCTATTTGCCGTTGGGAGTGTCGCTGGCGGCGGTGCTGACGATGATCGTAATGATGGCCGTGCGGCGCCGGGGGTACCAGGCGGCGCTGGCTGCGCGCGAGACGCGCTTGCGGGTGTTGATGGAGAACATCCGCGACGGCGTCAGTTTGGTGGACACTGCCGAGAGAGTGATCTATGACAGCCCCTCGGCGGAAAAAGTCTCGGGTTACACCCCGGAGCAACTGGGGACCATGGACCGGCGCAAACTGGTGCACCCGGAAGACATCGCTGCCGTTCAGGCTGCCTACGATCGCGTGAAGTCGAATCCCGGCGCCTCCATGGACCTGCGCTATCAGACACGCCACCGCGATGGGAGCTACCGCTGGGTGGACGCCACCTTCGTCAATATCGAGTATGAACCCGGCAGGCGCGGAGTAGTGATCTGCAACCGCGACGCCACCGAACGCGTCCGCGCCGAGCAGGAGCTGCTCGAAGCGCGCCGGCAAGCCGAGCAGGCGTCTCGCGCGAAAAGCGCGTTTCTGGCCACCATGAGCCACGAGATCCGCACCCCGATGAACGGCGTGACGGGGATGGCCGAGTTGTTGCTCGATCCCGGATTACGCTCTGAGCAGCAGCGCGAGTACGCCCAGTCGATTCTGGAATCCTCGCGGGCTCTGCGGTCGCTGGTCGACGACATTCTGGATCTGTCGCGGATCGAAGCGGGCAAGCTCGCGCTCGAGGTCGCGCCGTTCAATCTCAGGACCACGCTGGCCGGGGTCGCCGATCTGCTGCGACCGTCCGCCGAGATGCAAGGGCTGACCCTCGACTTCGAATATCCGGAGCAGTCGCCGGTAGAGTTCGTGGGAGATGCCGCACGCATCCGGCAGGTGGCGCTCAACCTGCTCGCCAACGCCGTGAAGTTCACCGACCAGGGCGGGGTTCGGATGTGGACCAGCTTCGTCCCCGCGGCGGAGGCGGCCTTGGCAGTGACAATCTCTGTGTCGGACACCGGCATCGGCATCGAGCCGGACAAGATCCAGGGGATGTTCGAGCCGTTCACTCAATTGGACGCCTCCACCACTCGCGCTCATGGCGGCAGCGGATTGGGACTGGCGATCGTCCGGTCTCTGGTGCGGATGATGGGCGGGAGCATCCACGCCGACAGCGTCCCGCGTTCCGGATCCACGTTCTCGTTCACCATCCCGCTGAGGGCCACCACGGTGGCGCCGCCTTGTGAACCCGGCGCCGCCGCGCTCCCGCCGGGTCTGCGCGCGCTCGTCGTGGAGGACAGCGCCGTCAGCCGGCGGATCGCTCAACGGATGCTGGAGAAACTGGGTTGCCTCGTGGAGCTGGCCTGTCACGGCGGCGAAGCGTTGGAACGATTTGCTCCGGGACGATTCGACGTCGTGCTCATGGACTGCCGCATGCCGGTGCTGGACGGCTATGAAGCCACTCGCCGGATCCGCGAGATGGAACCAGACGGGATGCACACGCCGATTGTCGCCCTGACGGCCAACGCCATGCCGGAGGACCGGCAACGGTGTCTCGACGCCGGTATGGACGCTTTTCTCGCCAAGCCTGTCGGGCGCGACGATCTGGTCGCGACGCTGGCCACCATGGTTGACACCCGCGCGGCTGCCGCAGCCCGCGCAGGGCGGGCTTGAAGTCAGCCCTGCCTCCGCGCGCGCGATAGTCCTACCCCCGCCGCTACCACCACCACGCAGCCGATCACGTTGTACCAAAGAAACGGAATCTTGGTGAGGAAGCGCGCGCTGAAGATGGCCGCCTCGCCGCAGAGCACCGCCAGGAACGCCGCCGTCCCGCCCACGCGCGGGAAGTAGAACGCCAGCACGAACACGCCCAGCAGGCCGCCGTAGAACAGCGAGCCCAGCATGTTCACCGCCTCGATCAGCGACCCCAGGTTCTTGCCATACTGCGCCGTCACCACCGCGTACATGCCCCAGAAGACCGTAGCCGCGCGCGAGGCCATCAGGTAATGCCGGTCGCTGGCGCCCGCGCGCCAGTGGCGCTTGTAGATGTCGATTACGCTGACAGTAGCCAGCGAGTTCACCTCCGCCGAAATGGTCGACATGGCGGCGGCGAAGATGGCGGCCATGATCAGCCCGACCACGCCCGCCGGCAGGTAGCGTGTCACAAAGGTGAGGAATATGTAGTTGGTGTCGTTGAACCCCGGGGCGCCATTGGCTCTCTCGACCAGGCGCGCGCCGGCTTTCCGCGCCGCCTCCATCTCAAGGTTGGCCGCCTGATAGCGGGCGGGGGCTTCGCCGCTCAACAGCCCGCGGGCGGCGTCGCGCCGTGCGGCAAAGGCCTGGTCGTAGCGGGCCGCCACGGAGTCATATTCGGGGCCGAGCGCCTGGATCTTCTTCAGCTCCTGGTGATGGAACACCATGGGCGGCGGCTCGAAGGTGTAGAACACGAACACAATGGCGCCGGTCAGCAGGATGAAGAACTGCATCGGGATCTTGGCGACCGCGTTGAACAACAGGCTAAGCCGGCTCTGCGCGATCGAGCGGCCCGTCAGGTAGCGCTGCACCTGGCTCTGGTCGCAGCCGAAGTAGGCCAGGGCCAGAAACATGCCGCCGATCAGCCCGCTCCAGATGTTGTAGCGGTCCTGCCAGTCGAAATGCAGCACAACGGGATTAATGCGGCCGGCGGCGCCGGCGATCTTCAGAGCGTCGGTGAAACCGATGTCGGCCGGCAGCATCCACACCGCCATGAACAGCGCGGCAAACAGGCCCAGCATCATGATCAGCATCTGCTGGAAGTCCGTCCAGGTAACCGCCTTGATGCCGCCGATCGTGGTGTAGAGCACCACCAGGGATCCCATCAGCATGGTCGAGACCGTGTCGGGCCAGCCGAGGATCACCGTGAGCACAATGGCCGGCGCATAGAGCGCCACGCCGACCGCCAACCCGCGCTGGATCAGGAAGATCACGCTCACCAGCGCGCGCGTCTTGGCGTCGAAGCGCTGCTCCAGGTATTCATACGCCGTGTAGACTTTGGCGCGATGAAAGATCGGCGCGGCCGTGGCCGAGATGATGATCATCGCCAGCGGCAGTCCGAAGTAGAACTGAATGAAGCGCATGCCGTCAACATAGGATTGCCCGGTGGTGGAGATGAAGGTGATGGCGCTGGCCTGGGTCGCCATGATCGACAGGCCCATCGCGTACCACGGCATGGTCTTGCCGGCCAGCAGGTATTTGCTGACGGTGTCGGAGCCGCGCCCGCGCCACAGCCCGTAAAGGACGATGAACAGCAGCGAGCCGATCAGGACCACCCAGTCGAGCGGCCTCATTTGGTGTAGGTCCTGCCGAAGAAGTAGAAGAGCGTGATCAGCGCGACGAGGTACACGCCGACGGCGGTGTAGAGGCGCCGCCAGGTCCCCAGGATGGGGGGCGGTTCTTCAGGTTGGGGAGTCATGAATTAGCCGCGAATCGCCGCGTGGCGCAAGCCAGAGGATTGCGCCACTGCGCGACCCTCATCCATTCGCGTTCATTCGCGTTCATTCGCGGCTCATTTCCTCCCCGCGCTGATCAGGTTGGCGAACATGCGATACGCCCCCGGCACGCCGGCCGGCAGTTGCCGGAACCAGGAGTAGGCGGTGAACACATAGGCGCCCTTGCCGTGCGGTGCGTACAAAGTCCCGCCGGCGAGCGGCTTCTCACCCGGATCGGAGCACTCGAGAATCGCCTGGTAGCGCGCGTCCCACTCGGTGGCGAAATAGAGGCCGCGCTCCTGCACCCAGCCCTCCAGATCTTTCGTGGTGATGCGGTTGGGGAACTGGAGCAGGGGATGATCTACATGGAGAAAACGCACGGGAGCATCCTCGACGGCGACGCGTTCGCGGCCGACGCGCAGCGGATACGGGCCCAGGCGGGCCAGGCGTGTGGGATCGCCACCCCCGAACGGGCCGCCTTCGAGCACGTTGTACTGAACCACCAGCGTGCCGCCGCGCTCCACCCAGTCGAGCAGGCGCTGCTGATTGGCGCGCAAGTCATCGCGGACATTGTAGGCGCGCACGCCGGTGACGATGGCGTCGAAGCGGCCCAGATCGCCGCGAGCCAGATCGTCGGCGGACAGCAGCGTGACGTCCATGCCCAACTGGCGCAGCGCGTCGGGAACCTCATCACCGGCGCCCATGACGTAGCCGGCGCGCTTCACGGTGACGCGCGCGTCGGCGCGGACCAGCGCCGCCTGCGCCGGCGGAAACAGGGTCTGCGGCGGGATGTGCTCGTAGCCGATCACTCGCGTGCCGGCGGCAATCCGGTTCTCGCCGATGAAAGCCACTGCTCGCACCTCGGCGCGAGCCGGCTCCCTGGGCGGCGCGATCGCGAAACTCACCGTCTGCTGCTGCCCTTCCTCGGCAAGCTGGAAAGGTTGCGATTCCGGCGTGACGAGCCATCCGGTCGGGACTTCCAGCCGCACTTGGCCAACGGCGCCCTTCACATTGGCGCGCACCTGCACTTCGAGCGAACGCGAGGCCGCGTCGGGAAACAGCACGGCGCCGCGGGCGATCTCGACGGCGACCGGCGGGACCACCGCCAGCGGCCGCGTGAGCTCGCCGCGAACCCGATCCACGTAGCGGTGAATCACCGGGCGCGTCAATTCGAACTCCTGCGACCCGGCGCGCAGCCGGAAGACCGCGCGCAGCACCGGTGAATTGTCGGGCTTGTCCAGCAGCGCGGGTTCCTCGAGATCGTAGTAATCAAAACCATGCGGCCGGCGCAGCCAATAAGGTTGCGAGATTGGCTGCGACGGGGGAACCGTTACTTCCACGGCGCGCTCGGAAGGGCGATTGTAGGCCAATGGCCCCGGAGCGAGATCGACCGCAGGGAGTCCGGGCATCCCTTCCAGACGCGCGCCGGCCAGCTCGAGCGGGAAGCGGGAACGGTTCAACGCCGTCAGGTTCACCCGCAAGCTCGATCCCGGCGTCACCGAGTGCCGGGCGGCGACCGCGTCCAGCCACAGTCCGGCGCACATGGCGATGGTCTCGTCCAGTTCGACGCGCTTGAGTTCCACCCAGGGATGAGTGAGCGAAGCCATGGCCGCGCGGGCTTCCACCAGCTTCGCCACGATCTGCTCAGGATGATCGACGGAGAATCCGCGAGCGGCTTCGGTGAGCAGGCGACCCACGGCGGCGCCACCGGGGACGCGGCTCCAGCTCGTGTCAACGCCGTCGAGCAAATCGCGCGTGGCCGGCTCGCCCGCCGTCGTCACCAGGCTGTTCCGCATCGGGCCGCGGCGTTCGGCCGAGCCCATCCCCTGGCTGCGATGCTGGCTGCGGCTCATGCCGGCGATCTCGCTGTAGGAGAGGCCCAGCGCCGCATCGTAGTCGCCGGTGTCGATCTCGATACGGCCGGGCTGGGCGGCGGCGTCGCGCTCCTGCTGTGGTCCGAAGGCGAAGACATTGTAGAGCACGCGCTTGGCCTGCCACGGCTTCAATTGACGAAGCTGCTCGGGGAAGCGGGCCGGGTCGGCGGCGGCGGCGAACGCATCCTTGGCCAGCATCGCCGAGCTTTGATGCTGCCCGTGGCCATCGCGGGGCGTGCCGGAGAATCGCAGCACAATGACGTCGGGCTGAAACCGCCGGATGCTCCAGGCGACGTCGCCGAGGATGCGCTCGCGGCCCCACTTGGCCAGGGTCTCCTCGGCGGACTTGGAGAACCCGAAGTCGATGGCGCGGGTGAACAACTGCCCGGCGCCGTCGATGCGGCGCGCCGCCAGCAGCTCCTGCGTGCGGATGACGCCCATGCCGTCGCCCTGCTCGGACCCGATGAGGTTCTGGCCGCCCTCGCCGCGAGTCAGCGACAGGTAGGCCGTTCGCAGCTTGCGCTGCCGCACGCACCACGCCAGCAGGGCGGTGTTCTCGTCGTCGGGATGGGCGGCGATCATGAGCACGCTGCCCAGCACGTTCAGCTTGTCGAGGGAGTGCTTGATTTCGGCGGCTCCCGAGGCGGGCCGGGTCTGGGCCACCGCCGCCGTGGCCGCCAGCAGAATGAGAGACAGGGGTACCGGCAGTCGCCGTGGAAATCGCATTACTTCACAGTATAGTAGGGGTAGATGGGTAGCCAGAGCGGCGCGGGGCGAGGGGTCGGAAAAATGCTGGTCTCCGCGGGCCGCTGGATGCTGCGTCGCGGGGCGCCGGACCACCGGCACTTGTCGATTGGGCTGGCGCTGGGCGGCGGCTTCGCGCGCGGCATCGCCCACGTCGGCGTGCTGCGCGTATTCGAGGAGCGCGGCATCCCCATCCACGCCATCACCGGGGTCAGCGCCGGCGCCATCGTCGCCGCCGCTTTCGCCAGCGGCATGGACACGCACGAGATCGAGAAACTGGCGGGCTCGATGCGCTTCAGCGACGTGGCGCGGTGGACGCTCAGCCGCCTGGGACTGGTGACCAGCGAACGTATGGCCTCGTTCCTGAAGAAGCTGCTGCGGGTGCATACCTTCGAGCAGATGCGCATCCCGCTGGGCGTGGTCGCCACCGATCTGCGCTCCGGCGAAGCGGTCCTGTTTCGCGATCGCGGCGACGTGATCGCACCTATCCGCGCCAGTTGCTCCTATCCCGGTCTGTTCCTGCCGGTGCCGATCGACGGCCGGATGCTGGTGGACGGAGCCATGAGCCAGGACGTGCCCACGGTCTCGACCAGGTCGATGGGAGCGCGGCGCGTGATCTCGGTGTCGCTGGAGGCGCCCAGCAGTGTCGAGGATCCCAAGAACATGATGCACGTGGTCAATCGCTGCTTCCAGATTCTGCAAAAGCAGACGGAGTTGGACTGGCGGCGGCGGTCGGACCTGGTCATCGAGCCCGATGTCAGTGGTTTTGACTGGGACGGATTCTCCGACACGGGCGCGCTGATTGCGGCCGGCCGGCGGGCCGCCGAGGAGGCCATGCCGGAGATCGAGCGGTGGCTGGGAAAGGCTGCCGAGCCAGTGAGAGTGACCGCACGCTAAGAGCGAGCGTGCGCGTGAATGTGCTAGTCTCCGAAAATGCGCCCTCGGTCAGAGTGAGCGTAACGGTGCGCTGAGGGTCGGAGGATCATCGGATGCGTGTAATCGGAGGCTTGTTCGCAACTTTTCTGCCTTGGCTGCTCTTGCCTGCCCAAGTGCAGGGGCAACAACGATTCAAAGCGACGCTGGAGAGGCATGTCCTCATGGGCGATTCCTTCTGCTCCAGCAGCGCCCGCCAGACTTTCGGACCTGTGGACGTCACAGCCTTTCCGTTGACCCGGGAAAGAATCTGTGGTGGAAACTCGGTCAAGATCGAGGCTACGTTCTCGGGTCCTGCCAGCTTTGACATGGTGACCAGGCTCAACGCCCGGGGCGGGATCGAGTACGAAGTCACCACGCCGATCCGGACCAACGCCTCTTCGAAGGTGACCGCGGTTGCCAGCGGGCAGAACCCCTCGATTCTGGCGTTTCTCTCCGTCCCTTCCGAGGACAACCCCGGTTCCTCGCAAGGAGGCAATTGCGCCGATGTCCGGGACATCTCCACGTTTCAAGGGTCCGTCACGAAAACGTTGAGCCACATGGCGTGCGAGCGCAACCGGATTATCCCTTCCAGCTTCGTGGTTGATCCCGTCTTCGGCGGACCCAAGTATTACAAGGTGTACACCTACTTCAGCATCGGTGTTCTGAACACCAGTCCGAGTCCCTCACTATTTTTCGAGATCGCTTCCTGGTACCGCGTGGAAGCAGAGCCCGTCGACGACCTGGCGATCACTCACGTCGAAGCCGTGCAGGTGGTGCAGGATGCCGCCAACAGCATCCCCCTGATCGCCTCCAAGCCCACGGTGGTGCGGGTGTTTGTCAAACTCGCCGGCGGCCCGCCGGGCCGGATGGTGGGCAACGTCACCGGCGTGTTGCACGGCGCCCGCCGCGGCGTCCCGCTGGCCGGCTCCCCTCTCTCCGCGTTCAACGAACCAGTTAGCGTGGTCCAGGCGCCGCAACGCACGGAGGCCAACCATTCCCTGAATTTCCGCTTGCCGCACATCTGGACGACCGATCCGGATCTGAATCTGATCGCCGAGGTGCGCCCACCGGGAACCGTGCCGGATCCCACGCCGCAGGACAACCAAACCATCCTGAATCTCAAGTTCCGCTTCAGCCGCACATTCAACATCGGCTGGATGCCTTTCTGTTACCAGCCGCCCGGCCAAGCCGCTCCTACTTGCCCCAATGCCGGCCAATTCGCCGGTTATCACGTGTTGCTGGAGAAGATGTTCCCGGCCTCGCCTGTGGACGTGAACTACACGCCGCTGCCGATCCCGCAGATCACCTGGTTCAAATCCTTGCAGGGAGGCGGGCATAGCTCGTTCACCGCTTTCCTGCGCAAGTACTACGACTTGGTGCTCACCAGTTCCTTCGATCAGCTCGCGGCCTGGCTCCCGAGTCTGGCTGGAGTCCCACTGGGTGTTTCCGATCCCCTATGGGGCGGCGATGGGGGAACCGGGCGGGTATCCATGCAGCAGGACACCAGCGCCGCTGATCCACTGGACCCCGCTTTCACCCTGGTTCACGAGATCGCGCACAACCTGGGCCGGCGCCACACCAACAAGCCCGACGGCTGCGGCGCGAGCGACGGCGCCACCGACTGGCCGCACGCGGACAGCACCGTCCGGGAAGTGGGCTTTGATCCCATTGCGCGCCTCATCAAGCTGCCACAGCTCAAGGACGCCATGAGCTACTGCTCGCCGCCGGTCAGCAACATCTGGATGTCGGCGTTCACCTACACGAAGCTGACCGAGAGCAAGCTGCTGCCGACAGCCAAAAACGAACCGGTGATGGCCGAGGGCGAATGGATGCTGGTGAGCGGCATGGCGCGCCGGGACGGCAGCGGCGGATCGCTGGGCGCGGCCTACCGCGTGCCCGGCTC
>Ga0247727_10010748_pt1 | contig 16143 bp, 19 predicted proteins | sample WisWelCaveWW1625_FD_202498 | JGI IMG/M metagenome (GOLD analysis project Ga0247727, IMG submission 202498) | Biofilm microbial communities from Wishing Well Cave, Virginia, United States - WW16-25 | ecosystem: Environmental > Aquatic > Deep subsurface > Groundwater > Cave microbial mat | place... | reverse complement strand
AAGATACGAAACGAAAAATTAAGACGCCAGTCTTTTTTTATAAAAATTGAATTTTTCTTTCAGTCGGTCGGCAGGCCGTTGTCCACCCGTAACTGAGGCATTACCTTGCCATCCAAATTGCCGATGGCTTGCAAGCCGCGCATGAGAAAGGTATCACGCACCGCGACATCAAAAGCGCCAATATCATGGTCACAGAAAAGATGCAGGCGAAGATCATGGATTTCGGCTTGGCCAAATTGGCGCGGGGCGGGACGATGCTCACGAAGGAAGGCATGACGTTGGGCACTGCCGCGTACATGTCGCCGGAGCAGGCGCGTCCCGACGCGTCGGGAGTGGATCATCGCACCGATATTTGGTCGCTGGGCGTCGTGTTGTATGAAATGATCAGCGGGCGCTTGCCGTTCCGAGGCGAGTACGAAGCAGCGATGATGTATTCGATTTTGAATGAAGACCCCGAGCCGCTGACCAGTTTGCGTTCGAATGTGCCGATGGATTTGGAGCGCGTTGTTGCCAAAATGCTGGCGAAAAATCCGGCGACGCGCTACCAGCATGTGGATGAGCTGCCAGTGGATTTGAAAACTATCGATCTATCAGCGACCGGTACCTCGAGAATTTCCATGGCGAAGGTGACAAGACAAACTGAAAAACAATCTGCATTCTGGCCTCGTGCGGTTCCGTGGACTACCACTATTCTGTTGGCGGCGGCATTCATCACCAATTGGCTTTTGCAGCGCCCATCTCCCTCACCGGTGAAACGGTGGAATATTACTCTCCGGATTCATTTGTTACGCCAATCAAAGCTTGACATTGCTAAGAAACTTGCGCATCTTTTCCATTGGATAATGCTGAGGAAAAACTTCACATGAAAACCATCTAAAAACTTTTTCTGAACCATCGAGACACTTGAGACTTAACCGGAGGCATGGAATATGATGAGATTTGCAAAGACCGTGGTGATCGTTCTGGCGATCGCGACGTTCACGCCCGCGTTCGCTCAGCCTGAGCTTGGCGCCGGCAGGGCGTTTCTGCAACAAGGCCAAATTCAAAAAGCGCTCGTCGCGCTGCAAACGGCTGTGGCCAAATCCCCGAAAAATGCCGACGCCTGGTTTTGGCTGGGCGAGGCCTATCTTCAAAACGGCAAGCCGGATTCGGCTGATTTTGCCGCTGAAAAAATTCTTACTTTGGATAAAAAACTCGCCTCGGGCTACCTGCTTTCGGCCAAAGCCCATCTGTCGCGCAAAAATTCGGGAGCGGCCATAGAACGATTGCAAACCGGCATCAAATACGACAAGAAGAGCGCCGCTTTGTTGTTGTTGCTGGGCAATACGCTGGCCGTCGGCGATTCATTGGACCGGGCCGTTATCGTCTTGTCCAGCGCCAAACTTTTAGAGCCGAACAACCCGGCGATTCACGAAACGCTGGGAGATATTTATATGAAACAACCCGGCGCCGCCGGCGTGGGCATTTTGCAATACGAGCAGGCCGCCGCGATGGATTCCGGTCGAGCCGAGTTGCAGTACAAGCTGGCCAAAGCGTATTTTTTGCAGCGCCGCTACAACGAAGCGGCGCGCGCTCTGCAGAAAACCGCCAGCCTCGATACGACGAACCAAGCGGCGTTGTTCGAGCTGGCGAAGCTTTATTTTGCCGCGAAACAATATGCCAACGCCGCCGCGCATTTTCAAACTTATGTCCGGCGGAATCCGGATTCGCGTGAAGCGTGGGCGATGTATTTGGAGGCGCTCTATTCCAGCAAGCAATACGGCGAGGTGACGTCGGCGGCGCAGCAGGTTTTGAAATTCGAGCCCAATGCGATCGACGCGCTCAAAATGCTCGCGCACGCGCAATTCGAGCGGCGCGAATACGATCAAGCCATTGCGACCTATCAACAGTTCAGCCAAAAAGAAGCCTTGACGGTGGATGATCTCAAGCGCCTCGGCCAGGCCTATGTCGAAACCAAGCGCGATTCGCTGGCGGTGGGCGCTTTGGAGGAAGTCGCGCGGATCGATCCGAACGATGCCGGCGTGCACGGCGATCTCGGCGTCATCTATATGCGCCAGCGGCAATTTGAAAAATCCGCGGCCGCATTCGAAAAGAGATTCAAGCTCGATTCGACCGCCGTCAGCGCCTACATCAATTATTCGCTTTGCCAAATGGCGTTGAATAAATGGGAGCTGTCGCGTGTGGCGCTGCGGCGCGCGGTGCGGCTAAAGCCCGACTACGTCAAAGGCCATCTTTATCTGGCGCGCAGTTTCACCCAAATCGACTCCTTCGCCCAGGCCCGCAGCGAATGCGAAACCGTTGTCGCCCTGGCAAAAAAAGACACCACGATTTCCAAAGCCGAGCGGGCCGAAGCGCACGGTCTGATCGGCCTGGCCTTCTTGCTGGAGAAAAAATACGTCGACACCCTGGAAGCGTTGAATGCTTCGGTCCGGTTCGTTGACAGCGATCCGCAAACGCGGCTCTGGCGCGCCCAAACCTATGCGCTGTCCGGCAGGCTCGAAGAAGCTATCGCCGAATATCGCGTCGTGTTGCGGCTCGATCCCAAAAATGAAATGGCGAAAAAGGATTTGGCGGCGTTGACGCGAAAATGAAAAAAGCCGCCGGTAAATTTTGAACACGGTTTCATTGAATTAGGAGGAGATTATCATAATGGACGCCATGAACAATTTTTTTCAATTCGATTGGGTGAAGTTCGCGCTGCCACTCGGCGTGTTGGCGGTTACCTTGGTCGTGGGCTGGATCGCCAAACGCCTGTTGCTTCGCGCCCTGCGCCGCGGGGCGGAAAAAACGAAAACGCGCGTGGATGATATTCTCATTCAAGCGTTCAGCGGCCCGTTCATGATTTGGGTGCTGATATTAGGTTTGCATCTCGCCACACAATTCTCGGAGTTGTCCGACCGCGCCACCGGCCTGATCGGCAAGAGCTTGCTTATTTTGTGGGTCGTTTCGTTGACGATTGTCGCCGCGCGCCTGGCCGGCAGCTTGGTCAAAAAATATGGCGGCGAAATTCAAGGCGCGCTGCCGGTCACCAGCCTCACGCAGAATTTGGCGCGCATCGGCGTTATCGTCATCGGCATGTTGATTTTGCTCAATCTGCTTGGCGTCTCGATCACGCCGATTCTCACCGCCCTGGGCGTCGGCGGTTTGGCCGTGGCCCTGGCGCTGCAAGATACGTTGTCGAATTTGTTCGCCGGATTCTACATCAGCCTTTCCGGCAACGTCCGCCCCGGCGATTACATCAAGCTCGACAGCGGGGAAGAAGGTTACGTGACCGATATCACCTGGCGCAGCACCACCATCCGCGCCTTGCAGAATAATTTGATCATCGTGCCCAACGCCAAATTGGCGCAAGCCATCATCATCAATTATTATTTCCCCGAAAAACGCATGTCGCTGCTCATCCCGATCGGCGTCAGTTACGACAGCGATCCCGAAGAAGTCGAGCGCATTCTGATTGAGGAAGCCCAAAAAGGCGCGCAGGACATTCCCGGCCTGCTGGCGGAGCCGGCGCCCTTCGTGCGTTTCATCCCCGGCTTTGGTGACTCGTCGCTGAACTTCACGCTCATCTGCCAGGTGGCGGAATTTGTCGATCAATATTTCGCGCAGCACGAATTGCGCAAGCGCATCCTCAAGCGTTTTCGCCAGGACGGCATCGAAATTCCGTTTCCGATTCGCACGGTTTATTTGCGCGATCATTTAACGAACGGCAAAATGAAAGTATCGCAAGATGACGAGTTGCCAGCCAGCATGCAAAAAAACCTCTAAATCACACTTTTTTGCCGGCATCGGCAAAGGCTTGAAAGCCATCGACGACGCCACGTTTTCGGCGGTGGTGATCATGGTGATTGTAACGACTTTGATTACACCGCCGGTTTTAAAACTCACCCTGGCGCAGTGGGAGAAGACGAAACTTTTTTCATCCACTCCTCCAAAAGCTTGAGACTCGCTCCCGCGCCGCCGCAAACGATGACCACAATCGGCGAGAGGCCTGCCAACGGTTCGGCGCGGCCATACACCGAAGCGAGCGCCGCGCCACACGCCGGCTCCACCAACACGCGATGCTCGTCGGCGAAACGCGCACAAGCATTCACCGCTGCGCGGTCGGTGACAATCCAGGGCATGATCTCATGTCGCTGCGCCCAGGCCAGAGCTTCAGCGGCAACGGTGCGCGCTCCAAGCGTCGTGGCAAGTGAAGTGATACGGCCAAGCGTGATGAGACGTCCGGCCTGCACCGACGCGGCGAATGAAGCGGCGCCCTCAGTCTCCACCGCGAGAACGGGCACATCCTTCCAGCCGACTTGGTGCAGTCCTTCCAACAAGCCGCACAGCAGTCCGCCGCCGCCGACCGCCACCACGACAGCGCTCGGCTTGATGCCGGCTTCGGCAATCTCGTGAATGATGGAGGCATGCCCCTTCCAGATGACCGGATCGTCAAAAGGATGGATATAAGCGGCTTTTTCTTGCTCGGCCAGCTTCGTGGCGAAAGCATGCGCATCGTCCCACGAATCGCCATGCACGGCAATGGTCGCGCCTTCGCGACGAAGAATATCTTGCATCCACGCCGAAGTGGTTTTGGGAACCACGATGGTGACGGCAATGCCGAGCCGCTGGCCCGCATAAGCGACGGCATAGCCGGCGTTGCCTCCCGAAGCACAGACCAAACGGCTCGTACCGGCTTCCCAGCTCGCTTGACAAGCCATGCCGAGGCCTCTGATCTTGAATGATCCGATGGGCTGCAAGGCTTCCATTTTCAAAAAAACCGGCGCGCCGATCGACGCGCTGAGAAAGCGTGACGCCCACAGTGGTGTCACAATATGCAAATTTTCCATTACAGCCGGAGCCATAAAATTTTTCCTCGCTTTCGCATTACCATAAACCGCGCCGGCTCTTTGTAAATTCCCGCGGTAAACTATAAGAGCGTGTTTGGAAAGCCACTGACCGGTCATTCTTTGTGCGTAAAATTGTAGGATCTCAATAAGTTTAAAGGTAAAATGCGGCTTGATATTAAAGACGCGCTGGCTTATATTTAAAATAAACCGCCTCAATGGCCAAAACTTTTTATTGCCCAAACCGCTTCGCAAAATTACTCCGGATCAACTTTATGAAAAAACCCCTGATCATTTTAGGCGCCGCTTTGAGCGCGCTCCTCATCGCGCTCATTCTCATTCCGATTTTTTACAAGGATAAAATCGTCGAGCTGGTCAAAACCGAGGCCAACAAAAATCTCAATGCCCGTTTGGAATTCGATGATCTCAGCTTGAGCTTGCTGAAAAATTTCCCCAACGTCACGCTCGAGATCGAAAAACTCGTCATGATCAACAACCCGCCGTTTGCCGGCGACACGCTGGTGGCGTTGGAGAAGTTTGCAACCACGCTGAATTTAATGAGCCTGATTCGCGGCAAGACGGTCGAGGTGCGCGCTATCACGCTCGACACGCCGCGTATTAAACTGCTGGCTTTGGAAGGCGGCGCGGTGAATTGGAATATTGCCAAAGCCGCCGAAACAGAAGCGCCGGCGCCTGAATCGACAACGCAAGAAGATTTTTATCTGGCGTTGCTGGAATACGCGATCAAAAATGCGCAGATCACTTACGATGATCGAGCCGCCGGGATGTCGCTGATCGTGCAGGCGCTCGATCACACGGGCAGCGGCGATTTCAGCCGGGATCAGTTTAAATTGCGCACGCAAACCCGAATCGAAGCGCTGACCGTGAGCGCGGGCGGCATAAACTACTTGAACAAAGTGAAGACGCAGCTTAAAGCCGATCTCGATGTCGACGCTGCCCAAAACAAATTGACGCTGCTGGAAAATGAGCTGCAATTGAACAACTTGATTCTGCGCTTTGACGGCAGCATCGCGATGGCGCCGGATTCCACCGCATTGGATTTGCGTTTCAACGCGCCGCAAACCGAGTTCAAAAACATTCTCTCGCTGATTCCCGCCATTTACACCAAGGATTTTGCCGCGCTCAAAGCCGCCGGACAAATCGAATTGCAAGGCGAGGCCAAAGGCGTTTATCGCGAAAACCGGCTTCCCGCGTTCAATCTGCAACTGCTGGTCAACAACGGCATGTTTCAATACCCGCAACTGCCGGCGGCGGTCAACAACGTGAATCTGGATTTAAGCGTGAACAATCCCGGCGGCGATCCGGATCAGACCACGATTCATCTGAAAAACCTGCACGTCGAGCTTGGCCGCGAGCCGTTCGACGCCAATTTGCTGGTGCTGACGCCGGTTTCCGATCCGCACATTGCCGCCGCGGCAAAAGGAAAAATCAATCTCGGCGAGATCAAAAACTTCATGCCGCTATCAGCCGGAACCGAGCTGGCCGGCTTGCTCGTTTCCGATCTGCGCGTTGCCGGCAATTTGTCGAGTTTGCAAAAAGGCCAGTATCAAAAATTTCAAGCCGCGGGAAATCTTTCGGTCAACGACGTTTCTTATCGCAGCGCGGATTTGCCGGAAAAAATCGTGGTGAAACAGGCGCGCTTGACGTTGACGCCGGAGAACGCCAGGCTCAACGATTTGGAATGTGTGCTGGGCCAAAGCGATCTGCGCGCCAACGGCACGCTCGACAACATTCTTCCTTACTTGATTAAAGATGAAACGTTAAAGGGAATGTTGGCGCTCACCTCGAATTTTTTCGATTTGAATCCGTGGCTGGAAGGCGAAAGCCGGCAGCTCACCGCGGTGGAACTGCCGGATAAAATCGAGTTCACGCTAAATTCGTCTTTTCAAGAAGTGCGGCTCGACAAATTGAGCATGAAAAACGTGCGCGGGATGCTGGTGCTCAAAGATCGCGCGCTGCATCTGATGGATTTGAACATGAATCTTCTCGGCGGCTCTTTGCTCGCCAACGGCGCGTACAGCACGCCGAAGAATCAGCCGCCGCACTCATTTTTCGAGCTGAAGATGGATGATTTCAACATCGGACAAACTTTCGAAAGCTTTCTCACCGTGCAGAAATTCGCGCCGATCGCGAAAAGCGTCAACGGCAATTTTGGCGCAAGCTTGACGCTGGCCTCCGATCTCGAGCAAACGTTGATGCCGGTTTGGGGAACGTTGAGCAGCCGCGGCGCGCTCCGCATCGGCAAGGCGGTGATCGAAGATTTCGCGCCGTTGACCAAGATGTCGGCGCTGCTGAAGCTGGAAAAACTCAAACGCGTCGTCGTTGAGAATATCGCGCCGTCTTACAAAATTCGCGACGGGCGATTTCATCTGGAGCCGTTGAGTTTTACCGCCGGGAACGTCAATTTTCTGATCTCCGGCTCGAACGGCATCGATCAGGCGCTGGATTATTCCGTCAAAATCCGCGTGCCGTCCAGGGATTTGAATCAGCAGGCGAACGCTGCCATCAGCCAGCTGGCGAATAAAAAAATCGATTTGTTGCAGGGGGAATTTGTTGATTTGGCGGGTTACGTTCGCGGCAGCATCGTTGATCCCGAGATTAAATTTTCAACGGCGGATGTCGTGAAAGGCGCGGCGGCGCAAGTCACCTCGGTCCTGCAGCAGGAGGTGCAGACGCAAAAGGCCGTGCTGGCCGATACGGTGAATGTGGAGCTGGAAAAACGCAAACAAGAGCTGGAGAAATTAAGGCAGGCCGCCGCCGACAGCGCCCGGCGCGAGACCGAGCGCTTGAAAGAAGAAGCGAAGAAGAAATTGAAAAAATTGTTCAAGCCGTAGTAGGCGGGAGCTTTCGGGCGGGCCTGATTTGTTTTCGGATGAATTGGAGATGATTTAAAAGAAAGCCAATGCAGAAGAAGTTTTGGCGCTGACGGCTTTGAAGCCGGGATCGATTCCGCCGTTTGGCAGCTTGTTTGATTTGCCCACGTATTGCGATAGCCGGCTCGGCGACAACGCCTCCATCAATTTCAACGCCGGCATGCACACGCGTTCGATCAACATGGCTTACAAAGATTTTCTCGCCGTTGAAAAACCGGCGCTGGGAATTTACGGAGCAAAATCTACAATTTGATAGAAGAGAAAATTCTTTCCAAAGAGGCATGGCGCATGAGCAAGGGACGATTGGAAGCGTTTAGCGATGGCGTGCTTGCCATCATCATCACCATCATGGTGCTGGAAATGAAGGTGCCGCATGGAGCCGATTTGGCTGCGTTGCGCCCGCTGCTTCCGGTATTTTTGAGCTATGTGCTGAGCTTTACGTTTGTCGGGATCTATTGGAACAACCATCATCACCTGCTGCACGCCACGCGGCAAGTCAATGGCCGCATTCTTTGGGCCAATCTGCATCTGTTATTTTGGTTGTCGCTCATCCCTTTCGTCACGCATTGGATGGGCGAGAACCACTTCGCCGCGTTGCCAGTGATGATTTATGGTGTTGTGCTGTTGCTCGCGGGAGCCGCTTACTATCTCCTGACCCGTGCGCTCATTGCGCACCACGGCAAGAAGTCCACCATCGCGACCGCGCTTGGCCCCGACTTCAAGGGCAAGGTGTCGCTGGTGATCTATGCGGTGGCCATCCCACTGGCCTTTGAGAACGCGTGGATTTCCTGTGCGCTGTACGTTTTAGTGGCGGTGATCTGGCTCATTCCCGACCGCCGCATCGAGAAGACGCTGGGCCAAATTAGCAGCACGACTTAAGCTGCAACAAAAGAATTTTAAAATTTGTATGAGTTTAGCGATCTGAACCGGAGTGCAATGCTTTAGCATTGCAAAACTGAAGTTTTGCACGCCGTGTTCATTTGGCTAAATTCATACGAAAATTTTAAATTGGGAATTTTCAATTTAAAATTCTTTAAAAGAGGCTATTATCAATGCGCTATTTGGTGAAGGCAAGATTGAAGCCGGGCAAACAACGCCCGCTTTTGCGAGCTATTGAAGAGGAAAAACTCGGCGCCGGCTCGGTTGCAGGTGATGAGTATTTGCACGACATGGACGAAAAATAAAACCGCCTAACATGATCGTTCTGGAAACGGTTCGCCTGCTCCTGCGGCACTTTACCCTCGATGATGCCGCGTTCATCCTCCGGCTTTTGAATGAGCCGTCGTTCATCCAAAACGTTGGAGACAAAGGGGTGAGAACCCTCGACCAGGCCTCCAACTATCTCCTTGAAGGGCCGATCAAAAGCTACCAAATCCACGGCCACGGGTTGTATTTGGTGGCGCTCAAGGAGTCGCTCCAACCCATTGGTATATGCGGCTTGCTCAAACGCGATCAGTTCGAGGAGGTCGATCTTGGTTATGCCTTCTTGCCCGAATTTTGGTCAAACGGATTTGCATTCGAATCCGCTTCTGCCGTCCTAAAGCTCGGCATGAACGCTTTGGGCCGCGCTAAAATGTTGGCGATTGTTTCACCCGGCAATGCGGCGTCGATCAGGGTGCTTGAAAAGCTGGGGTTTGCATTTTCCAGATATGTGCAAATGCAACCCGAAGCGTCCGAGGTGGCTTTGTTTGAATGGGAGCAAAATAAATAAACAGGAGACAATTTAATGTGCAGAAATATCCGAACGCTTTACAACTTTGCCCCACCGGCGACGGACGAAGAGATTCGCGCCGCGTCACTGCAATTTATCCGAAAAATCACCGGCTTCAACAAACCCGCCAGGAGCAATGAAGCAGCGTTCGAGAATGCGGTGAATCAAGTGGCGCTGATCTCGAAAAACTTGTTGGCGTCTCTGGTGACCACGGCCGAGCCGCGCGATCGGGAAGCCGAAGCGCTCAAAGCCAAAGCGCGGGCCAAGCTCAGATTCGGTTGACATGAGCAGGCGTTAACGCACGCAAACTCAGAAAAAAAAATCTAAACGTTTATGGCAGCAAAGCAGCTACCCGCGGATTGAAGAAACCCACAGATAAAGCTCCTTTATCCGCTGGCTTCTTCAATCAGTGGGAAAAATATAAAGCTGCTCGAAGATTTCAGTTTGACCAAGCTTTGTGTCTTCGCGTCTTGGTGGTTTATCAATTATCCACTAAATCCTTGCCTGCTTCAAACCCGAAAAACTTCTTGTAAAATGGGATCGGAAGTTGTATTTTACTTTTTAAAATATTATAACCATTCACCGGCTTTTTGCACTATTTACCCTAGTTTCGATGCCATGCGACAGACCGTTATTCTCTACGGCATTGCTCTGGCGGCGTTAACCGGGCTGCTGAAATTTATCGAATACCGCTTCTTCGTCTACGATCTTTCTCTGGAGTTTTATCTCGGCATTGTGGCCGTGCTCTTCACCGGGCTTGGCGTTTGGGCGGGCTTGAGACTGACGCGCCGAAAAGTCGTCATCGCCACGCCGGACTTCAAGCGCAACGAACTGGAGCTGCAGCGGCTGGGCATCAGCAAGCGCGAGTACGAAGTGCTGGAGCTGATCGCCCAAGGCCTGTCCAACCAGGAGATTGCCGAAAAACTTTTTGTCTCGCTTAACACCGTCAAAACCCATTCTTCCAATCTTTTTATGAAGCTGGAGGCGCGCCGGCGCACCGAGGCGATCCGCCGGGCAAAAGAACTCCGGCTTTTGCCCTAAACTTTCGGGTGAATGTCTTTTCTGCACCTCAAATCATACTTTCGGATGATGCGTTTGCATCTGCCATTGCTTATATTTCAGGCAACCGTTCGGACATCTACGGCCACAGGTCTGCGGCTCGCAAAGCTTTGTGATTTGAGCAAAGTGATCTGATAAAATAACCACCCTTTACAAGAGGCGTCCGAATGGCAAACTTTTATTAGAAGGAGTAAATTATGCGAAAAGTAACGCTCACCTACGGTTTGCTGGCAGGCGCCATCATCTCCGTTTTCATGCTGTTCGGCATGGTCCTGTGGGAAAACGGCGCGATCACTTTTGACAACAGCGAGCTGATCGGCTATGGCAGCATGGTCATCGCGCTGTCCATGATCTTTTTCGGCATCAAATCCTACCGCGACAATTATCAGAACGGTATGATCAAGTTCGTCAAAGGATTGCAAGTCGGCGCGCTCATCACTCTGGTCGCTTCGCTGATGTATGCGGTTACCTGGGAAACGTATTATCGAACCAATACGGAGGTTCAAACCTCCTTCATGGACAAGTATGCTGATCACTCCCTCAACAAGATGAAGGCGAAAGGCGCTTCACCTGCCGAGATCGCTCAAAAGGCCAAAGAAATGACTGACATGGGGGAAATGTACAAGAATCCGGTGATCCGTTTCGGCATCACATTGCTCGAGATTCTGCCGGTGGGCATTCTCATCACCTTGATCTGCGCTGCGGTTTTAAGAAGAAAAGGCCGGGAAATTTAGCTCTAGTCTCTAACAAGTAAAATGTGTGCAAAAAAAGCAAAGATTTTTTAACACGGAGAAAACAGAGTAAACAGAGATTAAAAAGCTAAAGAGAATTTCCCAATCATTGCCTTTTCTGTTTGCTCTGTTTTCTCCTGTTAATCTTTTTGGTTGCGGCTCGTCCGCGTTGTGTCATGTTACTGGAAAGCCTTGAAGGCGCGGCACGATGAGGGATTCTTCATCTTCCATCGGTACCAATTTCAAACCAGGAGTAAATTATGCGAAAGGTAGCGCTCACTTTCGGTTTGCTGGCCGGCGTCATCGTCTCCGTTTTCTCGTTCATCATCATGGGTTTGTGTGAAAACGGCACGATCACTTTTGACAACAGCGACGTCATCGGCTATGGCAGCATGGTCATCGCGCTGGCGATGATCTTTTTCGGCATCAAATCATACCGCGACAATTATCTGAACGGCGCCATCAAATTCGGCAAAGGGCTGCTAGTCGGCATGCTCATCACCCTCGTCGCCTCGCTGATCTATGCGGCTGCCGGGGAAACGTTTTATCAAATGGATCCAGAGGGTCAGGCCGCCTTTATGGACAAGTATGCTGATCATCGCATCAATAAGATGCGAGAGCAAGGAGCTTCCCCCGCCGAGATTGATCAAAAACTTAAAGAAATGGCTGATCTGAAAGAAATGCATAAAAACCCGCTGCCCCGTTTCGTCATGACGTTGGCGATCATTTTGCCGGTGGGCATCGCCGTGGCCTTGATCAGCGCCGCGGTTTTAAGAAGAAAAAAGTTTCTTCCGGCATAGCGCAACGCGAAAGGAGCAAAGGAGCGCGGGCTTTCTTGTCCGCGAGGCCACTCCCATATACAAACGCAAAGGAGACACCATGAAGATCAAACTAACCAGTGTATTTGTGGACGATCCCAACAAAGCCTTCAAATTTTATACGGAAATTCTGGGCTTCGTCAAAAAACTTTACATCCCGGAAGCCTATTTGGCCATCGTTGCTTCACCGGAAGAGCCGGATGGCACCGGATTGCTGCTTGAGCCAAACGGCAATCCCATTGCCAAAACATACCAAGAAGGCATCTATAAGGCCGGGTTGCCGGTCATCGTGTTTGGCGTTGACGATATTCAAAAAGAATATGAACGGCTGAAAAAATTGGGCGTCGTGTTTAGAAAGTCGCCGACAAAAACGGAATGGGGAACCGAAACTGTATTCGAGGATACGTGCGGCAACCTCATACAGCTTCATCAGGGTTAAGGAATTTTCGATTCGCGATGGTAATGGTCACGTGCTTAGCAGCGGGCTGGGTTGGGTTGTTCTTCCAAAAAAGTTCTTGTAAAATGGCGTCAGAAATTGTATCTTGACGACGCGACATTCGCGATTGACGAATCGATAAGCCAAACGGGCGTACTCGAGCCTGGTCAAGGAGATTTATGACGACTTCCGCCACGCCGCGGGTCGACTGCGAGCGACACCACACCACGCTGTACGTCAGCGACGTCCTTGCCGCCGTCGACTTCTACACGAACAAGCTCGGCTTCAGCCTGGGCTTCACGTGGGGCGACCCGCCGACCATGGCGGGCGTAAATCTGGATCAGGTGCAGGTATTCCTGGAGCAGGGCACACCCAATCCCCAAGGCTGCTCGATGCATTTCGTCGTCGGCGACGCTGACGAGCTCCACGAGTTTCATCGCGCCAACGGCGTCGAAATCGTGATGCCACCGGAGGACAGGCCGTACGGATTGCGCGACTACACCGTGCGAGACCTGCACGGGTACATTCTCAATTTCGGGCATTACATCTACAACGTTGGGCCTCCCATCGAAATTGAGCGAGTGGAGGTTTCGGTGCGCCTGGAGAAGCGTCTTGCCGCCCTGCTCCATGACCTGGCCGCGCACAAGCACATGAGCTTGACGAGTTGTCTCGAAGAAATCCTGCTGCACACCTGCGAGCCGCTCGGTGACGGGGTCGCCAGCCCGCATACCAAGAGTCAGCTCAGATATATTCAGAAACAGAAAACGAAGCACGCGATCGACTACGACTGCCACGCGAGCTACCGCTTCGTCGAGAAGTCATAGCAGCGGAGCGGGGCAGGCATCTAACGATTTAAGAATTCGTGCGGCACGATGAAAGTTTCTTCCTCACATAATACCTACCCGTTTCAAATCAGAAAAATTTCTTGTAAAATGGCTTCAGAAGTCGTATTTTTAATGCAGACTTTGTCCTGAACAAGAATGCATGTCTTCTTACCAAGCTTGGAGTATTACCATGCTCATCAGTGTCGAAGGTGTATATCGTAACGGCAAGGTTGAACTGAGAGAATTGCCTGCCAACGTCAACGAAGAGATGCGCGTCATCGTAACATTCGTTGAACCTAAATTTATCGATTTACGGGCGCGCGGCATTGACGAAGCACAAGCGGCAGATTTGCGCGCACGCCTGGCGACTTTTGCTGAAGATTGGAACAGTCCGGAAATGGATATCTACGATAACTATGACGCAGCCAAAGCCAACTTACCAGCGCGGTGAGGTGATTTTAGTGCTCTTTCCGCATTCCAATTTGAGCACTGCTAAAACCAGGCCGGCACTCGTTGTCCAGGCTGATAATCTCCAAACCGGGTTGCCACAACTCATCGTTGCGATGATAACGAGCAAGCTATTTCGTGCCAATCATTCGAGTCGTGTCTCTATCTTTATTTCCACACCAGAAGGACAACAATCGGGTCTGCTTAGTGATTCAGTTGTAATGACAGACAATCTCGCTACAATCAGAGAGTCTGAGATTGACCGAAAGGTTGGTACGCTTCCGATGACCAATGTCGATGTTGCACTGCGCCATACGTTGAATCTGTAGAAAACATTGTTGATGAGAAAAGCATATCGAAAAGGCGCTCTCGGCGCCTTGATGGATGAGTATGAGCGTGCTGCATCGGAGCTCAGACGTTTAGTGGAGCAAATCCCTGAAGATGAATTCGTCCGGATTGTTGACCCGCAAACGAGTGACGAGAACTGCCGTTCTATTCAAACCATCATGGCTCATGTGGTGAGCGCGGGGTACGGCTATGCCGATCATATTAGGCAGTCATTCTCCATCTCCTCAACCCGCCCTCCGAAGCGGCTGCTTTCGCGTGAGGAGTCAGTGGCGCAGCTTGAGTCCATGCTTGAATACACGGCTCAAACGTTGGAGGGCAGGTGGGAAATGACGGACGAGGAGATTGAGAACATAACCATACCTTCACGATGGGGAGTGACATACAATCTTGAGCAATTGCTGGAGCACGCCATTGTTCACATCCTGCGGCACAGGCGGCAGATAGAGAAATTCATGCTACAAGGCAAGATTGCCGTTCAATCAGACGCCTAACGATTTAAGAATTCGTGCGACGCGATAAAAGTTTCTTCATCTATCATACTTACCCCTTCGCTGAAACTATTTGCGTGAGAGAGCGATATAACGCTTGACATTTAACGCTTGGCGTTATATATTGACTTATGATCAGGTCATTCAAAGACAAGGAAACCGAAAAAGTTTTCCAGCGCACTTTTTCTCGTAAGCTACCGCATAATATTCAGCAAGTCGCTTTCCGTAAGTTGCGAATGTTAAATCGCGCTGCCACACTTAATGATTTGCGCATTCCACCTGCCAATCGACTCGAACAGTTATATGGCGACCGTGCAGGCCAACACAGTATTCGCATAAATGATCAATGGCGGATATGTTTTGAATGGCATGATGGTGATTCATATAACGTTGAAATAACCGATTATCATTAGGAGTTTTACGACATGCGTACCAAGAAAATTTCCCCCTTACACCCTGGCGAAGTTTTATTGGAAGAGTTTCTCAAGCCGATGAATCTTAGCCAAAATAGGTTAGCCCTTGAAATTGGAGTTCCACCACGACGCATTAATGAAATTGTGCTGGGCAAACGTAGCATATCCGCTGATACGGCGCTGCGTCTTGCGAGATACTTCAACATGTCGGCGCAATTCTGGTTGGGACTACAAATGGATTACGATCTTGATGTTGAAGAAGATAGATCGGCAAAGAGGCTTGATCGGGAAGTACGTGTGTATGCAACTGCTGCTTGAGTGATAATCTCTCCAAAGCGGAACGAAACAAAATGGCCAAACTGGTTGCAATTTTGGTTAAAACATACGGAGCAAAGCCATGAGTGCAGCTTTCAAAAGAATAGAAAAGAGCCTTAAGGACGCCATTGCGTTTGCGGAAGGAAAGGACGTTAAAGCGAGAGTTTATAAACCATCGCAAGTTAATGTGAAGCGGGTGCGTAAGAAACATCGGCATGACCCAAATTCAATTTTCCGCATGAAAGTTTTTACCCCCATTTTTAAAGACGGTGTTCCGCCGAATCCAAGTTAGAGCGCCTCAATTGAAACTGGAGCCCCGAATGATGAAAAAAGCATATCGAAAAGGCGCTATCGGCGCTTTGATGGATGAGTATGAGCGTGCTGCATCGGAGCTTAGACGTTTAGTGGAGCTAATCGCTGATGATGAATTCGTCCGGATTGTTGACCCGCAAACGAGTGACGAGAACTGCCGTTCTCAATCTCGAGCAATTGCTGGGGCACGCCATCGTTCACCTCCGGCGGCACCGGCGGCAGGTGGAGAAATTCATGCTGCAAGGTGAGATTGTCGCTCAGTCGGGCATCTAACGATTTAAGAATTCGTGCGGCGCGATAAAAGTTTCTGCCTCACATAATACTTACCCGTTTCAAAGCAGAAAAAATTCTTGTAAAATGATACCAGAAATTGTATTTTCTTGTTACTAAATTCGGGTGTAAATTCGAATTTACGTAACAGTCCAACCGGTTCTTTGATAAGGCGGCCTTGAATTTTTTCTTTCTTTCATGTGTATAATTTATTTATATTCTATGACTTTCACAAGTTATAATCACATGAT
>Ga0247727_10010747_pt1 | contig 16143 bp, 11 predicted proteins | sample WisWelCaveWW1625_FD_202498 | JGI IMG/M metagenome (GOLD analysis project Ga0247727, IMG submission 202498) | Biofilm microbial communities from Wishing Well Cave, Virginia, United States - WW16-25 | ecosystem: Environmental > Aquatic > Deep subsurface > Groundwater > Cave microbial mat | place... | reverse complement strand
CTTCCATCGCTTTCAAGCCGAACGGCGTCGCGGCATTGGAAAGTCCGAGCCAGTTGGCGGCGGTATTCAACACGATCGAGCCCATGGCCGGATGATCGGTGGGCACTTCCGGAAAAAGCCGGCGCGTGATCGGCGCGATCGCCGCTGCCAACGAACGAATGACGCCGGCGGCCTCGGCAATTTTCATGACGCCCAGCCACAAGGCCATGATGCCGACCAACGGCAGCGCAATGTCGATCACCGCAATTTTGGCAAAATTAAATGCGGCGTCCGTGATGGCCTGAAGTTTTTCGAAGCCGGTTTTTTCAATGCGAAACGTCGCCTGCGTCGTGCCCGGCGTCAGCGCCACCGTGGCGCGTAATTCCGCCGGATGCCCTTGCGCTTTCGCGATGGCCTGCCAAAATTCCGGCACGCCCTCGCCGGCGGTATTCAAGGTTAGGCGGCTGCGGCGATCATCCAATCTGACTAATTGCGCTGCGCAACGCAACGTATCGCCGCTGAGATTTTGCGCGTAATGTTGATTGAAATCCGTCACCGGCATTTTCACGATCGCGGTCGCCGTTTTGTTATCGGCGGTTGCCGCTGGCGCGATCACGAGTTGAATGGGAATGTCTTTTTTCTCGCCATATTTATCGATCAGCTTGTCGCGCAAGTCGGCGCCGGCGGCGACGAGAATCGAAATCGCCATCAACGCCAGCCAGACGTAATTGAGCATGGAATCTCCTTCCGGTTAGATGATTGAGAAATTCATTGACCGGCCGCTGTCACAACACGGCGTTGCAATAAACCAGAGATTTAAGCGACCGGTCAACTTCAGCTTCTTCGATTTATTTTAAAACCACGAAGTTAGTGTTGCGTCGTTGCAAGGCTTACGCTTGAAAGCTAATATTTTTTTAAAACGAGACAAGGAAATTTTGTTTTGACAAATCGTTAAATTTCCCTTGACAAAAGGCTGTTGTTTTGTTACTATTGACCACAACGAAGGACGGCTGCTTGTCGATCATCAGAAAGCCGATTCAAATATTAGTTTATGCGACAGCCGTCGTGATTTTATGAGCGGATAAGAAAGCGTGCCTCGTTTGTTCGTCGTTTTAGGGCGACACGACAGAGAGCTGTCAGGCCACTACCCAGTTAGCTGTATAATATCAAAGGATGTAGAAAGAAACATATTCAGAGAGAAAAATATAGATGGAATTAAAACTTGAACAATTAGAGTATCAGCAACAAGCGATTCAGTCGGTAATTTCTGTATTCAAGGGACAGGAAAAGAACACCTTTGATAATGCCTGTATTGAAGGAATACGCTCAAATATCCTTTCACTAACTTCTAATGAAACAATCCAGAATATTAAAGAAATTGTAATTGAAAACGGAATTAAAGAAGAGACAGCGAATATCCAAAAAACGAATGACCTTTGCGTTGAAATGGAAACTGGCACGGGAAAAACTCTTGTTTACATAAAAACCATATTCGAATTGTATAAACATTATGGCTTTACAAAGTTCATTATACTTGTTCCTTCTGTTGCTATAAAAGAAGGCGTGCTAAAAACATTTCAGACATTTGAAAAACAGCTTGAAGATATTTACAACATACAACCAAGCTACTTTGAATATGACAGCAAACGTCTTTCGAAAGTTATGAATTTTGTCGAGGAACAGCATCCTCAGATTATGGTAATGACTTTACAATCATTCAATTCTGATGAACGAATCCTTAATCAGGCGCAACGGGAAAATTTGTTTTCAAACATGGCATACATTGAGGCGATTTCCCGCACTAATCCTATTATCATTATGGATGAACCGCAGGAGGGGATGGATACTGACAATTCGATCGGAAGGCTAAAAACCCTCAATCCACTATTCAAAATTCGCTATTCAGCCACACATAAAATCCTTTCTAATCTTGTGTACCGCCTTACGCCTTATGACAGCTACAAGCAAGGGCTTGTTAAAAAGATAGAAGTTCTAACTGTCTCTGAAAAAAATGATGAAGCATCAATGAAAATTGAGTTGGTCAAAATAGAAGTCGGGAACGGCGAGCCGAAAGTCGTTTTAAAAGCGTGGAACCAGACCGTAACAGGATTTAAGTTTAAAAACACAAAGAAACTGAATAAAAATTCTGACTTGGAAGAAGTTACAGGCAATATCATTTATAAAGATTACATTCTTGAGCAAATAGCAAAACCTATTCGCGGGAAAGGTTTTGTTAAATTCAAAAATGGGGCTGTAATTTACGAAGGCGAGCAGGCAAAAGACCATTCGGCAATATTCGCCGAACAGCTTTACTGGCTGATTGACAGTCATTTCAGGAAAAAAGAAGCACTAAAAAAAATCGGGATTAAATGTCTGTCCCTTACATTCATTGACCGGGTTGACAATTACATACAGCCGGATGGAATTATAAAAAAGGCTTTTATCGAACAGTACAAGAAGGCTCACAAGGACTTTTATGGTAACGAAGCAAGCACTTCTCAAATAGAACAAGCGCAGGGGTATTATTTTGCCCAAACCGGCAAGGGAGATTTCACTGATAATGAAAGCTCCATGCGGAACAATAAAGAACTTTACGACTTGATATTAAAATCAAAAGAAGAACTTCTCGCTCTTGATAATCCGGTTGAATTTATTTTTTCTCACTCCGCCCTCGGGGTCGGATGGGATAACCCAAATGTATTCAACATTGCCACACTAAACCAGAGCTACAGTGAGATAAAAAAACGTCAAGAAATAGGCCGGGGCCTACGTATATGTGTTAACCAGCACGGACAAAGAGTTTATGATAAGCCGGAGACTCCCGAGGGTCAGGAAACCAATCTTTTAACCGTTATTCCAAATGAAACATACGAGACCTTTGTTTCTCAATATCAAGCCGAAATTGCAGAGATTTATGGAAGCAGTGAAGCAGGAGCCGAGACCCGGAACAATTATAAAGGTCAAAAACTCACCGAAAAACGATTGTCCAGAAACGAACCTCATTTCAATAGTACTTCATTCCGTGAGTTTTGGAAACGGTTGTCACAAAAAACAGAATATCTCGTTTCTTTCGATGAAGAAAGAGTCATAAAAGATTCAATAAAAACGATAAATGAAATAACTATTTCAGAACCTCGGGTACAGGTTGCGCTTGGCAGGATACGGAGCATATCGGAAGACGGTATCCAAACGCAGGATTTCAGGACTGAAAGCAAGGCGGTTAATATTGTATTTGCACCGATTGACCTTATAGAGGAGTTAAGCGAAAACACTTCCCTTGCCTATCCGGCAGTTTTTAAAATTGTGCAAGGAATAAAAAACAAAAAAGAGATCATCAAAAATCCGCCCCGCTTTTTGCAGGAAGCAATGCAAAAAATACGACACATAGAACTTGATGAAATGCTTCGAGCCCTGGATTACCGCATTACCGGAGAGGCTTTTGACATTGACCATTTTGAGCAATTTATAGTCAAAAATACAGACAAGATCGAACCTACACCCAATAAAGGTATTTATGGCCATATCGTCTGGGATAGCGAATATGAGCAGAAATTTGCCCGTGAAGCGGATAGTGATACGGAAGTTATCTGCTTTTTAAAGCTGCCTTCATTCTATGTTATTAAAACGCCCGCCGGAGAATACAATCCCGATTTTGGCCTTGTTCTGAAGAAGAAAAAGATACGGGAAGAAAGCGGGGCCGAATATTATTTCGTTATTGAAATCAAAGGAACCGATAGCCTTGACGATCGCAAGGCGCTTAAAGAAAATGAAATTTTTAAAATTAAATGCGCCTTAAAGCATTTTGAGGCACTCGGCATTGAAGCCAAGGTCAATTACCTGGCGCCGGTAAAAGAGTATTCAACTTTCAAAAATAAAACAGAGGAATTGCCAAATGTTTGAACTTGATAAAAAGCTTATACAGACTCCTGATTTAAACAAGGAAAGACTTGAAAAACTAAAAAGTCTTTTTCCCGATTTATTTACTGTCGAGGGAAAACTCAACCCCGATGAGTTGAAAAAGATTATTGACCCTGATCTGGTGAAAGAAACTGAACGATTTGAATTTAAATGGTTTGGCAAAAGCGAAGCAAAGCGAAATGCGTTTACGCCAAGCAAGGCAACACTGGTGTACGATGAAAAACGAAGTGTTAATCCTGAATTTGCAGACGGAAATCTGATTATTGAGGGGGAAAATCTTGAAACACTGAAATGCCTGCTTTCAGGTTACAGAGAAAGGATAAAATGTATTTACATAGACCCGCCATATAATAAAGACGTGGATTTTGTATACTCGGACAAATGGAATGAAGATATTGAGACTTATTGGGAACATATTGGTGTAACCAGCGGTGGTGTAAAAATAGACACCAATACGGAGTCGAATGGTCGTTATCATTCAAATTGGCTGAACATGATCTATACAAGATTATTGCTCGCTCGACAATTACTTGCCAACAATGGCTTGATCTTTATTTCCATTGATGATAATGAATTATATCATTTGAGGAAAATTTGTAATGAAATTTTCGGTGAAGAAAATTTTATTGCTGATTTTGTTTGGAATTCCGAGGGCCATACTGATAATCAATATGACGTTAAAATAAACCATGAATACATTCTTGTATTCTGTAAGAATTCTAATTTTGCTACGCTTGGTTATGTAGTTGATCCAAATACAAGAGAGGAAAGCAATCTTTGGAAAGGTTATGCTGAAAATTCAATAACGAAAAATGGCGCTGGCAATCCTCCAAGTGAAGTCTTGCTTCCAAAAGGTTTTCCCGTTAAAGTCGAAAGTATAGATTTACCAGAAAATGAACCTAATAACAAATTCTATGAAGAAATTAATCAGGTTGGCTATATAACAAGGCAAATGAGTGACGAATATAAGGTAATTTATCCGATTCGGAAAGATCGTATGATCGCAAAACAGAATCAATTATCAGAACCTTGCAGAGTGTTTAGCGGATGGGCTAATGTCAATAAATTACGTGAATTTATTAAAAACGGCTTTGAACCTGTAATTAAAGAAAACGAAGACAAGATTTCATTTTATCTTTCCGAAAATGGCGTTTTATATTATTACAAAAAACGCGATAAGGCACGTAATATTTTATCTGTTTTACGAAACATGGGAACGACGGAACAAATGCGTTCTGAACTCGAATCATTGGGAGTATTTTTTAGTTATCCTAAACCAAAAGAACTGATAAAATATATTTTAAAGATAGGTTTAGATAAAAATGATTATATTTTGGATTTTTTTGCCGGTTCAGGTACCACCGCCCATGCTGCTATGGAACTAAACTGGGAAGATAATGAAAGCCGTAAATTCATACTCGTCCAAATCCCTGAACGTACTGATGAAAAATCCGAAGCTTACAAAGCAGGCTATAAAATAATATCCGATATTACAATCGAACGAAACAAACGAGTCATTCAGAAAATAGAAAAAGAGGAAATAGAAAGGCTGTCTTCATTATTGGAGACGGATAAAAAGCCTTTCAAAACAGGCTTCAAAGTCTATAAGCTCGCCAAATCAAACTTTCCCCGTGTAGATTTCGCTCCAGACCCTGCAAAGACGGATGAAAAAAACCTTGCATTGCTCAATAAATATATTGATGAAAAAGAGGCAATGTTTCTGGCAATGCTTGACGAGAAAAATGTTTTTGACGAGGTGCTTCTGAAAAACGGCTTTATGCTCAATTATTCAAAAGAGCAAGCGGATGGTTTTTCCAAAAACAAGGTCTATCAAGTTACAGACGACTTCAAAGAGTGCCTCATCTGTATGGATATGACTATTGAAAAAGAGACACTGAAAGTGCTGGAACAGTATAAAGATAAAATCTTTGTCTGCCTTGAGCGTGCGCTTGATACGACGATGAAATGGAATTTAAAGCATTTGCTTGGCGATAAACTCATAGCGTTTTAAACGGCAATAAATCAAAGAAAGAACAGCTAATATCCTTTGTTGTGGGAATAACTATTAAAATGAAAGAACAGATCTATGCGAAACACTTTTACCAATTTTGCCGTTTGGATGCTCGTTTTGCTGAGCAACACATTAGCCATCGCGCAAATGTTGCCGTACCCCAAGACGGCAAAAGTCGCGCAGAGCGATACTTATTTCGGTGTTAATGTGGCCGATCCATTTCGCTGGCTGGAGGATGACCATGCGGCCGAAACAGCGAAGTGGGTGGAAGAACAAAACCACGTCACGTTTGATTATCTCGAGAAAATTCCTTACCGGCAGCAAGTGAAAGCGCGGCTGGAGAAAATATACAACTATCCGAAATACTCGCAGCCGTTCCGCAAAGGCGAGAATTTTTTCTTTTATAAAAACGACGGCCTGCAAAATCAGTCCGTGCTGTATGTGCAGAAAGGTTTGAACGGCAAGCCGGAGGTGTTGATCGACCCGAACGCCTTCAGCGCCGACGGGACGGTGCGGCTCACGACGTTCGCGCTTGCCAGGGACGGTAAACATGCTGGCTACGGTATTTCGCGCAGCGGCTCCGACTGGCAGGAATATTACGTGATGGAGATTGCCACGAAGAAAACGCTGACCGACACGTTGAAGTGGGTAAAGGTCTCCGGCATCGCGTGGCAGGGCAACGGCTTTTATTACAGTCGGTACGCTGCGCCGGAAAAAGGCAAGGAACTCTCGGCGGCAAACGAGTTTCACAAAGTGTACTATCATAAAATCGGCGCGCCGCAAGCGCAGGACGAGCTGGTTTACGAAGATAAAAACAATCCACAGCGTTTTCACACGGTGAGCACGACCGAAGACGAGCGCTTGGCGATTTTGTATGTTAGCGATCGCGGCAAAGGCAAAGACGGCAATGCGCTTTATTATCGCGAGGCGGCCGCCGCGGATAAAGCCTTCAAACCGATTGTCGACGCCATCGGCGATCATCAGTTCAGCGTCGTCGATAATGTCGGCGAAAAACTTCTCATTGAAACCAACCAGAACGCGCCGAACAGCAAGGTGATGGTGTTTGATCCGAAAAATCCCGACGAGAAAAATTGGCAGACGATCATTCCTGAGAAAGCGGAGCCGCTGCAGGGCGCGGCGAGCAGCGGTGGAAAACTTTTTGCAACTTATCTCAAAGATGTGGCGTCGCGCGTCCATGTTTACAGTCACAACGGCAAACTGGAGAACGAGGTGGCGCTGCCCGGGCTCGGCTCGGCTGGCGGCTTCGGCGGCGAGCGGGACGATAAATTTGTGTTTTATTCGTTCACTTCCTTCACGTTTCCGCCGACGATCTACAAATACGATATCGCGACGAAAAAAAGTTCGCGCTTTCGCGCGCCGGAGGTGGATTTCAAGCCGGCGGATTATGAAACCAGGCAGGTTTTTTATACGAGCAAAGACGGCGCGAAAGTGCCGATGTTTGTGACCCATCGCAAAGGCTTGAAGTTGGACGGCAACAATCCGACGCTGCTCTATGCCTATGGCGGTTTCAATGCCAGCATCACGCCGTCATTCAATTCGTTGCTCATTGCCTTTTTCGAGCAGGGCGGCGTGTATGCGCTGGCCAACATTCGCGGCGGCAGCGAATACGGCGAGAAATGGCACGAGGCCGGGATGCGGCTCAAAAAGCAGAATGTGTTTGACGATTTTATCGCGGCCGCGGAATACTTGATTGCGCAAAAATACACCTCGTCGCAAAAGCTGGCGATTCAAGGCGGTTCGAACGGCGGACTACTGGTCGGCGCGGTGATGAATCAACGGCCGGAGCTGTTCAAAGTGGCGATTCCGCAGGTTGGGGTGATGGATATGCTGCGCTTCCACAAATTTACCATCGGGTGGAATTGGATTGCGGAATATGGCTCCAGCGAGAACGAAGCGGATTTTAAAAACTTGCACGGCTACTCGCCATTGCACAATATCAAAGAAGGGGTGAAATATCCAGCGACGTTGATCACGACTGCCGATCATGATGATCGCGTCGTGCCGGCGCACTCGTTCAAATATGCGGCGACGATTCAGGAAAAACAGGCGGGCGAGAATCCGGTGTTGATTCGCATTCAAACCAAATCCGGCCACGGCGCCAGCAGCACGGCGAAACGCATTGAAGAGACGGCGGATATTTTTTCGTTCATCTTTTATAATATGGGCGTGACCCCGAAATATCAGGAGCAGAAAAGTTTGTAGAATTACGTAGCGCGTAAAATCGCCTCCAAAATTAAAGCGTAAAACGTAAAGCGTATCTTACGTTCTACGCCATTTTTCAGATAAGCTGAAACTGGAGTCCCGCTAACGGGACAGCATTGAACCCGACTAATTTTTAAACCACCACGAAGACACAAAGACACCAAGAAAAGCTTTATGAGGTGGCCTTTTTTTTCGTGCCTTTGTGTCTTGGTGGTTAAGAAAATTGTTTGTCAGTCAAACAACTTTCAGAATTTTATTCTTAGTTTTAGCCTCTTAGCGCTTACGCTTTACGTTTTACGCCTTACGAATTTTAATGCATGCTTTCCAGTTTCTCGATGCGTTTTTCCATCGGCGGATGGGTGCTGAAAAGATTGGCAATGGCGCCGCCGCTCAACGGGCTGACGATGAACATGTGCGCCGTGGCCGGAGTCGCGTGCATCGGAATTTGCTGCGCGGCGTCGTGCAGCTTGCGCAGCGCGTTGGAGAGATAGCGCGGATTGCCGGCGGTGCGCGCGCCGTCGGCGTCGGCCACGTATTCGCGGGAGCGGCTGATCGCCATTTGAATGACCATCGCCGCCAGCGGCGCGACAATGATCATCAACAAACCGGCAATGGGATTGCTCCCTTCGTCGTCATCGCTGCTGCGGCCGCCGCCGAAAATCATCGCCCATTGCGCCATATTCGCCAACATGCTGATGGCGCCGGCAATCGTTGCCGCAATCGTGCCGGTGAGAATATCGCGATTTTTAATGTGCGCCAATTCGTGCCCCATCACGCCGGATAACTCTTCGCGGCTAAGCGTGCGCATAATGCCTTCGGTCGCCGCCACCGCCGCGTGCTCGGGGTTGCGTCCGGTCGCAAACGCATTTGGCTGATCGCCGGGAATGATATAAACCTTTGGCATCGGCAATTGGGCGCGCTGCGCCAAATTGCGCACCATGCTGTAAAGCTCGGGCGCTTCGCTTTCAGTGGCTTCGCGCGCGTTGTACATGCGCAGCACGATTTTATCGCTAAACCAATAGCTGCCGAAGTTCATCAACATCGCCAAGCCGAAGGCGATCAACATGCCGTTTTGCCCGCCAACGGCATTTCCGGCCCAAACCAGCAGGGCCGTCAGCGCGGCCATTAAAGCAACGGTTCTGAGACTGTTCATTTCTATGATTTCTCCTTTTGCCTGTTTCTGATAATAAAACGTGAAACGTAAAAAGGTAAATTACGTCTTACGTTTACTTTTAAATTTTTCAAACCAAATTTTAATCTTCTCGACGAGTTGTTCCGCATGATCCGGAAAAATCAGCCAGATGGCCGCGAGCACAAACACCCAGCCCTGTAAAATCGGGATAAATCCGCCGGCGATGCCGATGGCGAGAAACGCCAGCGCCAGCGGCAAACGCACGATCAGCGGCAGACGATGGCGGATCGCACGAATTTTTTCCAGCCACGAAGGCGGCGGGGTTGCGCTTTGTTCCTGCGCAGGGTTTGCAATAGTTTCCTGTACCGTAGGTTTTTCCGGCGAGACAACCGTCATGATCATCCTTAAAACGATAAGATAATTTTTTTAAAAACTTGAATTTAAAGCAACCGTTTGATCATCACCAACCGATTGCCGTTGATTGAGTCGGGAATATACTCGACGCTGTCCATGGCGCGCCGGATAATGTGCAACCCGAAGCCGCCGCTGCGACGCTCATCCATTACTTCTTGTACGTCGTAATCTTTCGACGGTTTCATTTCAAAGCCCATCCCGTAATCCTGAATGATGATCATGAAATGCGCCGGCGCATAACGCACGTGAATATCGATCCATTCGCCGGCGCGGGAATGATAGGCATGCTCGATGACATTCAGGCTGGCTTCATACACGGCGATTTTCATTTTGGCGATGTCTTTCTCGCTCACGCCCGCGGCAAAAGCGTGCGCGGTAACAAAATCGCAGAGCCGGTACAAATTCGCTGCCTGACTCTCGACGCGCAACGCAAATTTTTTCTCTCCGCCTTCCACCGCCGGCGCGGCGATTTTTTGCGCCATGGCTTCAACCAGCGGCGGCTCGGCAATTTCCGTCAATCCCACCGCTTCATCATCAGCCATATGGGGGTGATATTCCGATACTGCTATTTCCTCAACGGCATCGACGGACGAAACGATCGGCAGCGTTTGCATAAATTCGGTTAAATCAATATCAGTAACGCTGACGCGAGCTGGCGGCGCCACGGGCATTTCAATTTTCACTTCAGCCGGAATGACCGGCCGAGGCCGCGGGGCTTTGGCCGGCGTTTCCACCCGCGGCAATTTAGGCGCGGTTTGCGGCGCGGTGTCTGCTAATTTTCTCGCGGCGGGCGCCACGGTTAAAAAATTTAACGCATTGAAAGTAGAAAAATTCTTTTGCGCGGTAGGCAAAACATTGAGGAGTTTGATGTCGCCCTGCCGGCGCCGGGCGCGAACCGTGAGCGCCAATAACAGCGCGATCAAACGCGTGGTGGGAAACGACAGATGCGCGAGGTCGAGATTGAAATGCACATAGCCTTTGGCCAGATGGCGATTAACAAAATCCTCCAGGGCCAGCAATGCCTCTTCGCCGGTCTCGTCGTCAGAGACCGCAAAATTTTCTTCGAAACGAATTTTAACACAACGGACCGGCGTTTCGACGGTCTCAACCTGGAAAAATTTTCCGTCCATCGGGTATGTTTTTACGCTGAGGTGAACGCAGCTACTTGTGAGCTTTGGCTTTCTCTTCTTCCACCAGCACCCGGCGCAGCACTTTGCCGATCAAGCTCTTCGGCAATTCCTGCCGAAATTCGACGAACTTCGGGCATTTGTAACGCGCCATTTCCTGTTTGCAATATTCGATCATCTCCACCTCAGCCGCCGCCTCGCCGTCCCGCAGAACGATAAACGCTTTAACCGTCTCGCCCCGATAAGTGTCCTGTACCCCAATCACCGCCGCCTCTTTAACTTTCGGATGTTTGTACAAAACTTCTTCGATCTCGCGCGGATAAATGTTGAAGCCGCCCGCGATGATCATATCTTTTTTGCGATCGACAATATAAAAATAACCGTCGGCGTCCATCTTCGCCATATCGCCGGTGTACAGCCAGCCGTCTTGCAAAACTTTTTCCGTCTCCGCCGGCATCTGCCAATAGCCGCGCATCACTTGCGGGCCGCGCACCGCTAACTCGCCAATTTCGCTGGCTGGCAGAGGTTGACGTGTTTCCGGATCGACGACCTGCGCGTCGGTGTTGGGCAACGGCAACCCGATAGAGCCTTCGCGCCGCTCGCCAAAAATCGGATTCGAATGCGACACCGGCGAAGTTTCCGAGAGACCGTAGCCTTCAATCAAGCGCCCGCCGGTGATTCTTTCAAACTCGTGCGCGACTTCGAGCGGCAACGGCGCGCCGCCGCTGTTGCAAACGCGAATGTTGCGCAAATTGTATTTCGGCGTGTCGGGATGGTTGTTGATCGCGACGTACATCGTCGGCACGCCGGGAAAGCAGGTGGCCTGGTATTTTTCCACCGCCGGCAAAATCATCTTGAGATCGAAGCGCGGCACGAGCACGACGGTGCTGCGAATAAACACGCCCATGTGCATGCACGTCGTCATCCCGTAGCTGTGAAAAAACGGCAGTGCGCCCATGATGATTTCCTCGCCGTCGTGCAGCGCATAATTCCACGCGCACAACTGCGCGAGATTCGCGACGAGATTGCGATGCGTCAACACCGCGCCTTTGGAAACGCCGGTGGTGCCGCCGGTGTAAAGAAAAATCGCGAGATCTTCCGGCTGCAGCTTTGCCGGCGACGCCGCTGGAAATTCACCGTTGCCCGCGCGTTCCATCAGGTCAAGAAACTGATGCGTGTTCGCCTGCGGCGGCATCGTCACCCATTTGCCTTCGCGCCGTGCTTTCAATGGATAAAGCCAGCGCAACGGCGCCGGCATGTAATCATTGGCGCGGGTGTAAACTACCGCGCGTAATTGCGTGCGCGCCCGAATGGCCTCAACGCGGCTATAAAGCAGATCCAGCGCCACGGCCACTTCCGCGCCGCTGTTGTTGAGCTGATATTCGAGCTCGCGCTCAACATAAAGCGGATTGGTCGGCACCGCAATCGCGCCGAGCCGCATGACCGCGTAATGCACCGCGGGATATTGCGGCACATTCGGCAGAATGATGGCGACCCGATCGCCTTTTTTCACGCCTAAATGTTGCAGAAACGCCGCAACCTGTTCGACCATTCGGCCCATCCCGGCGTAGGAGAAGCGCCGGCCAAAATAAATATAAGCCGGATGGCGAGCATTGAGTCTAACGGCTGCATCAAAAATCTCGGCGATGGTCTGATTCGGGATCTCGACCGCTTGCGGAACCTGTGCTTCGTAATGCGCCAGCCACGGTTTTTCCATCTCCTCCTCGCGTGCATGTTGTTAATTACGCTTCAATTTATTCATTTGCAGGCGGAGAAGCAAGAAAAAAAATCTCGGGTGGTTAAATTAAAAATTGCCTTGCATTATAAAAAATAGATTTATAGTTTAAGTAGAAAGGAGTCAATCAAATTGTATCGGCGATTGACGATTGCAACGATCAAAGACCAAGTCAGAAGAGCTATCCATGAATACCCCATATATTGAACAACACGATGATGGTTATTGGGTTTTGCGCAGCCGCGTGTCGCTTGATTCAATTGTTTATGCCTTTTTAAGCGGCGACTCAGCAGAAAGTATTGCGCAAGCTTTTCCCATGCTGACGTTGGAGCAAGTCTATGGCGCCATTGCTTCCTACTTGGCGAATCGAGATGAAATCGACGCCTATTTAAACGCCGCGTCGCGTGATTTTGCCGCGAAACGGCAAGCTGCTCGTGATGCAGACCCGATGTTTTATCAAAAGCTGGCCGAGGCGAAACGACAATTAAAGAAGGTGGAAGCCTTTTGAAAATCAAGTTTCAAATGGATTAATCGCCTTGCATATTTCCCAATCTAGTTTAGTCTCATTTGCAGGCGGCGAAACAAGAAAAAAATGGCAAAGCCGCGCTGGAAGAAGCTGTGCGCAAAATTTTATAATTGGAAAGGCGGTTAGCGCTGGCGTGAATGGACGTAAACCGCAATTAGGCTTGCAACAGTTCTTGCATATGCTCGATTTCTTTGCAGGCACTCGCGAAAGAATCATATTTGATTTTCCAGATTCCCGACACCGGGTTGTCGATATCATTGGCAATAACCAATAAACCAACGACGGAGAAGGTTGTGCTTAACAGCATAAACGCCGTGACATACACGTTGACGCCTTGAAAAGAAAACCAAAAGAAGCCCAGCAGCCAAATCATCGAGTTAAAAACCATCATGAACCACAAAACGCTCGGAATGTGTTGCTTGGCCAAAGCCTCGCGATCTCCACGGGCGTCGCTGGCTTCATCAAAACATCGGATCATTTCGTTGACGGCAAAAGGCAGTTTGCCGGTTTTTGCGGCTTTAAGAATGCCGGCAAATATCGGCTCCATCTTTTCGATATGATTGACCACTTGATTCGGAGTCAGCTCATTTGAACGCGCACAGTGCTGGCAATAGTCGTCAATTGCTTTCGCTAATTTTTTAAAGAGTCGAGGCTCTTCCAGAAATCGCGCAAAGCGTAAAAGCGAAATCAGCGCGTCAGCCTCTTTATCAACCAGGGATTCCACGGTGTTATATTTGGTCCACACTTCGACGACGATCAGCGCCAACATGATGCTGAACAAAATGCCGAACCATTCAATAAAATTGCCTAAAAACATTTTTCGACAATAAGTTCCGCGGAACACTCAATCGCCCCGCGATAACAGCGATTAATACAACCATAAACAGCCCAAGCCCCCAAATTACCAAAAAAGAGCTGCCGGAAACTTTTATGGCATTCATTTCTTTGCCGGGAAAGAAGCTTGCATATACATCATGCCACCGCAATATTAAATAAGCAATGGCATTTAAAAGTGATAAGCCTAAAGCTTTAATTAAAGGGTTCATTTTAGACTCCTGTTTTTTGTATTGAGTGTCGTCTCCTTTTGAAAGCTGGAATGAGAAAGAAAAATTTGAGTTGAGTTGATTTTATTCTATGTTTATAAAAACGCGTATGGCACCGGCAAATCCAGCATCGTGCGCAGGCCGGGACGGGCGTTAATGATTTTCGGAATGGCATTAACGAGCGCGCCGATCGTCGCGGTGTCGCCGAAGATGCCGCCGTCGATGCGCATGGAGAGCGGGGGATTGCCGGCGATCTCGACGCTATCATGGGGTTTTTTCGCGCCGACAAACATTTGTAGCTCGAGCTTGAGGCGTTCTGTATCGCCGCTGCTCACGCGCATAATTTGATGAATGCCGGTGATCTGTCCGCTCTCGACGGTGAGATACGGCGTCTTGACGCGTTTTTCCGCCAGCATGGGTTTGAGACTCTCCTTGATTTCATCCACCGGCCAACGCATCGCGCTCATCACGGCCAGCGCCGATTCGCGCAAGCCGATGTGGCCGAACGTGCCGCTCGCCACGCGCTCACGAAACTCTTTCCGTGAAATCCCCGCCCCGATTTTCTTTTGCAACGGCAAACGCCGGCGGCTCGCATCGACCACGCGGGTGGCCGTAATTTTTTCCACTTCCGTGCAAACGCCGGTGAGACACAGCGGCAGAATGTCCATCGAAAAACCGGGATTGACGCCGGTGGCAACGACTGCAACGCCCTGCTGGGTGGCGAGCGCATCAAGACGCTGACAAAATCCGGCATTGCGTTGATAGGGATAAAATAATTCTTCCGTTGAAGAAACGACGTGGGCGCCGCCGCGGATGATCGTGGTGAGTTGATCTTCAATGCGATCCAAAAAAGACAGCGTGGTATGCACGACGACTTGCGGCCGCCATTCGGCCAGCGCCGCGTTAATATCGCCGCGGACGATGGCGCCAAGCGATTCTTTTAAGCCACACACCTCGCCGAGATCTTTGCCGATTTTGTTAGCATCAATATCGAGGCCGCCGACCAGCTCGACGCCGGCCTTTTCCGCCAGCACTTTAACACAGGCTTGGCCGATAGGGCCGAGGCCAAATTGCACGACACGAATACGATTCAAGTTTCCTCCTCAAAGCGGTTAAAGGTTTTGGTAAAAAAACTGGCCCAACGGATTAAAAAACGGCCAACTGATGAAGAGCATTGCCAATTAATAAAATTGGCATGAAGATTTCGAGAATACAAAAAGCTCCCCAATCCGTTGGTCGTTTTTTAATCCGTTGGCCATATTTTGCCCGAAAGTGTAACAAACTTTTAGAATTTTATTTCGGGCTTTTTGCCTTAAGCTTAAAGCATAGCACAGTACGATGCTTTATTGCACCGGCCAGGTAAAACTAAAAATGTTTTGCGAAAGCAGCGTATCCTGCGGTTTAAATTCAAAACGAAAAATTCGGCGGCTCTGCGCCGATTGGCCTTCGCGAAAATAAACATAAACCCTGCCGCTTGCCGGCTGCGGATTCGCCCGCTGGCGCGCCACGCGAATGAGAAACGCCCCCGCAGTAATTCGCGCGCTGCGCCACTCAAAAACTTCCGGGCCGTAGCCGTCTTTGTCGCTCACCCGCAAAAGCCCAGAGCCGCCGACGCTATCGCCGGGTGCCGTGGCGGAAATAATTTGCTGGAGGGGGTTTATAATTTCAAGATCGAGATCCACGGCCTGATCCCACACCAGCGCGACGAGCACATCCGCTTTGCGGCCGGTGTATGTCACTTGCCGCGACGCTTCGCCGTAAAATTCCTTGCCACGATATGCGAGCGCGCGCACGAGCGTGGTGTTGCCCAACAGCATCACCGGATTCGCAAAGGCGCCGCCGCGCTGCACCGGAAATCTCACGTTCACACTGTCGGCAATGATTTCCAGCTCCGTGACGCTGGTGTCCTGCGCCTGGCCGGTTAGTGTGAATGTGCGATTATTCGTGGGCGGAAGATTCGTTGGAATAAACAAGCGAAACGCCACCGGCTCAAGTTGAATTTGAGCGGTGACGCGCTTGATTTTCTCGTCGAACA
>Ga0247727_10010746_pt1 | contig 16143 bp, 18 predicted proteins | sample WisWelCaveWW1625_FD_202498 | JGI IMG/M metagenome (GOLD analysis project Ga0247727, IMG submission 202498) | Biofilm microbial communities from Wishing Well Cave, Virginia, United States - WW16-25 | ecosystem: Environmental > Aquatic > Deep subsurface > Groundwater > Cave microbial mat | place... | reverse complement strand
AAGCGAAAACGCAGCCAACGTTAGAACGTGCACTATCGCAAGCGATGCGCCAGGTCACCCCTGATGATATTCGCGGATGGTTCAATCATCGTGGTTATACATGTCTACACAAATGAAAAACGCTGTAACGAATACATTCACTACTCCCCGCCGCAGATTCAAAATTTATAGATGCCCACTCCTCTGCATGGATTTATCCAATCGAGTTATCTTACTCACCGGCGCGAGCGGATTTTTCGGCAGTGCGCTTGCGCCGGAGTTGGCGCGCGCCGGAGCGATGCTGGCGTTGCATTTTCATTCCAATGAGCAACAAGCATCCAGCATCCAACGGCAAATTATTAGTGAGGGCGGCAGCGCTCGAATCTATCAAGCCGATCTTTCCAAAGTTGTCGAAGCCGAAGCGCTTGCCGATCGTGTGCTTGCCGATTTTAATCACCTCGATGTCATCATTCACGCCGCAGGAAATTTTCGCAAAACGCCATTCGGGCAAATTCGTGAGGATGATTGGGATGAAGCTTTTGCCGCTCATGTCAAAGGATTTTTCTTCCTAGCACAAAAAGCCGCGCCTGCTCTGCGTGCATCGAAGGGCAAAATTCTGATCTTTGCCGACATCGCCGCCTATCGACCCTATCTCTCTTATCTCCCCTACTCCGCTGCAAAAGCTGCACTGCTTTTACTCAACAAAGGTCTGGCGCGAGCGCTCGCTCCGGAAGTCACGGTCAATGCGATTGCTCCTGGAATCATCGAGCGGCCCGATCAAAAAGAATTGCAAGATGAAAAACTCCGCCAGCGCATTCCGTTGCAACGTTTTGGCACAGCAGAAGAAATCACCCGTGCCGTGCTCTTTCTTCTCAGAGATACGGATTATGCAACAGGATCGGTGCTCACGATTGACGGCGGCAGATTAATTTCTACAACCAACGAAAATTTGTAATCCCTCCCGTTCGGTCAGATTTGCTATGTGTTCGTCGACGATAGTTTCAACGAAGACGGAGAAATCATGAACTTATTAGAAAAATACAAACAACTCATCCATTGGGGCACAAGCACTTGGACATTCCCAGAATGGTCTGGAATTGTTTATCACAAACCATACACACAGAAGACGATCAAAACTGAATCGCTTGCGGAATATGCAGCCTTCCCTTCATTCTCAACCGTCGGCATCGATCACACTTTTTATGCGCCGCCGAATCCGTTTGTGCTGGCGGAGTACGCAAAATTTCTTCCTGCGGGTTTCAAATGTGTGTGCAAAGTTTGGGAGGAAATCACCGTGCCGCAATGGAGCCAGCACCGGCGTTATGGAAAAAAAGCGGGCAAAGTAAATCCCAATTTTCTCGATGCAGAAAAATTCAAAACAGAAATTCTCGCCGTCTATGAAAAAGCTTTTAAAGATCACACCGGCCCGTTTGTTTTCGAATTTGGTGAAATGTATCCTCCGGCGATGCCATCTCTCGAAATATTTTTAGAAAAACTTGGTACTTTCTTAGGCAAGCTACCCGAAGGTTATCAGTACGCTATAGAAATTAGAAACAAAGGATTCTTGCAGCCGGAATTTTTCGCGGCATTGAAGCGGCATAAAGTCGCGCCGGTTTTCAATCATTGGACGAAAATGCCTCGCATCAAAGATCAGTTCACCGCTGCCGGCGATTCTCTTCAAGCAGCAGGCTTTGCCGTGGTGCGATTGCTTACGTCAAGAGGAATCAAGTATGATGCCGCCAAAGAGTTGTACGAACCCTACAACAGCATCAAAGTTCGGAATATTGAAATGCGCGATGATCTGGAAGAAATCATTGCGTGGGCGATTGAAAACAACCTTGAGCTTTACATTCTCGTGAACAATAAAACCGAAGGCTGCGCGCCGCTGACGATTCAGGAAATGGATGAACGGCTTCGAGAAAAACTAACATAGTGTCTGCCCGAAAATGCTCCAACCTCGGCTGTGCCGAGGTTTCAGATGTTTGGCAGGGAATAGATTTTCATATGCAACGGCCAAGCCGTTGCAGGAGCATTTTTAATGAACCGGGCTTTTCGAAATACACGAAGAGAGTGTCGTTGAACGATGTTGATGTTTGTAAACTACGAAGCGATGCCCCTCACGCCAAGTATGATTTGCGGCGTGCATAAACGAGAACGCTAAGAAACATTAATCCGGCGCAAACGGCGTTTACCGCAACGGCAACTGCCGGTGAGTGAAAGATGAAATCGCGAATGAGCACATAGAATTCCGGACTTCTTTGGAAGCTGATTTTGAATGAAAAGAAAAGCAGCACCCCACCTACAATAAAAACCCACAACAAGATATTTGCCAACCACCGATACTTTCTTTTGTTGAAATCAAGACTGAAACGAATTCCAACGATGAACACGATGGAAATGGTTATGCCATTGAGTGTAAGTACGCCGCCAAGCGTGATATACTCGTTGGCCAGTTCATCAGGCGCCCGGAGAAATTGCGTCAACCATGCAGAAAGAATTACAGCATGAAAGAGAGTTGTGAATGGCAGCAACAAGGCAAGGCTACGATGCTTAACCGGTACCGGCAGCAATGCAAAAAATCGCTCGCGACGTTCCTTAATGCCAAAATGATAAAGAGCCGGCATCAGAAAAAAAGCCGGCACGCCGAATAATTGAAACATGCCGGCTGGATCGAATACGTAAACAAACCACATCCCGATGGTTGCGACGCAAGCCAACACAAGATAGATTCGATTATAGCCAAACTCTGCTTTGATGATGCGCCACATTTTTTTCTCTCTCAGAAACTAATAACGCTTCAGCCAACTTAAGCCAGATACGACTTCCGCCTGGTGAATAAAACGATACTCCAGTACGACAGCACGAGAGCCAGGGCATTCAATGCAATCGCGCCAGAAGGCATGGATAATTGGCGCGTCAGAAATCCCATGAGCCTGGCAAAAGTTCCGAAGTATTGGAGTGTGGCCATCGCTGCGATCACGACAAGTATCATCGCATAGACACTCCTATTATAGAGTTTTGTATCGAAGAACCCAAGGTGTGTATGAATAATGAACATCACGATCAGGCTCAAAATAAATCCGTTTAGCGAAAGTAATCCCCACACCGTTCTCGCGCTGATATGATCATAGCCGATCATTAAGAAGACAATCCAAAGGATGACCATTCCGGCATGACATAAACCGACATACATCAAATCCATCATTGGAACCGTTCGCTGCAACACCGGCAAGGGGGTGTAAAGTCGATATCTTTTTTCTTTGTCAATCTGACTGCCCAAGATTCCCATAAAAATGAAATAGTTGATCGTCGTGTGAGATGTAAACCCGAAGATATCCACAAAATCCCACAGCAGGGCGGCAATGAGAAAGACAACCGCTATCGAATACGAGAGCATCAAACTGCTCTTCGAGTAGCTAAACTCTGCTTCCAATATCCGCAACATCGAAGTCTCCTTCACGACAGGTATGATCGACGTCGTGTAAAGATGATGACATTCAAAAAGAATAAACCGATAGCAAGCAAGGTGTAGATCGCTGCTCCTTCGGGAGTCTTGTAAGGCTCAAAAATATTTTTCAGAAACGTGATGATACGACCGGAAAGAACGAGCAGGCCGATCAAAACTAAAAACAAAACCAACAATCCCACAAATAGCCGGCGATATTTTTGCGTGCCGAAATGGCCCAGCTCCAGATAGACGGCAATGAACGAGACGATCATAAAGAGAAAAGCGTTTGATGAGAGCAACTGGAACAGGCTTTCGAGAGCAAAGGAATTTGCAATCATCACTCCGGCGAGAGAGATGGCCGCAAAACCAGCTTGCACGAAAATCAATAACGCCCAGCGGGCAATCCCAAGCTGCTTGACCGAAATCGGCAGCACGGCATTCAGCCTATCGCGCTTTTCCTGATCTTGGTGCCCGCCGATGTGAATCAGTAAATAAATATACAAAGTCATTACCGTGGACATCAGGCTCCACGCGGTTGTCGAATCTTCGTCTTTCGTTATGTTTGACAACGCTATGAAGGTAACAAATAGCGCGCCGGCACCGAGCGCTCCCGCGATGGCGATTCGATGATACCGAATTTCCGCTTCAAGAATTTTCCACATGTCCGACGCCTTTCAAAATCTGTACGGCGATTTCATCGATGCTCATGCGATAGGCTTGCACGTTTTGCGCGCCAAGCTCGCCAAGCTGGCGCAACGTGGCTTCGTGATCGAAACTGACGACTTGATGATCCGCCCCTTCTTGTTTGTGGCTCGCGGTCGCTTCGAGCTTGAAGTTGTTCCCGGCGTGCATGAAGGCGATCTTGCGCCAGTGCTCGATCAAATCCTCTTTTGCTGCGCGAAGCTTGATCTGGCCGTTGTCGAGAAATGCAAGCTCATCGGCGAGGCGGCTGATGTCCGATAAAATATGCGTCGAGTAAAAAATCGCGCGCTCGCCGTCTTCTAGAACTTCAAAGAGAACATCCAGCACCTCGGCGCGAACCACCGGATCCAAACCCGAGGTCGGTTCATCAAGAAGCAGCAGTTTGGGAGAATGCGCCAACGCCGCTACCAACGATAGCTTGACACGATTGCCGCCGGAAAGTTCTTTCGCCTTTTTGTTCAGCGGTAAATTGAATCGCTTCGCCAGCTCGATGACGCGTTGATCAGACCAGTTTGGATAAAACTGCGACAGGAATTTTAAATTTCTTTCTCCACTCCAGCCCTCGTAGAAAACATGCTCGTCACCTACGTAGCCGATGTCTAGCTTCCATTCGGGTCTGTTTGGATCCGTCGTTCGGCCAAAGACGCGCATTTCGCCGCCGTCCGTCTTTATCAATCCGACAAGACAGTGCATGGTCGTCGATTTGCCCGAGCCGTTCGGCCCGATGTAGCCGAGTACAGTTCCCGGCTCCAGGCTGAAGTTCAGAGGGCCAAGCGTGAACTCGGAATAACTTTTGACAACACTATTGAATTCGAATGCTTTTGTCATCGCATTCCTCCGTTTAATTCTTTCTTCCGTTCTTTTTGAGAATCAAATCAATGGTCTCCAAGATGTCTTTTTTGGATAAGCCCTCGTTTGAAGCGCTGATGACCAGCGGGGCGATGTTTTCACGCAATCGTTCTTTGGCCATGCCGATTTTTTCGTTATCTTTCAGATCAGAGACAAAAAATCCTTTGCCCCGCCGCGAATGAATCAAGCCCTCGCGCAGCAGCGCCTCGTAAGCACGCTGCACAGTGATCACACTGACATGCTGATCTCGCGCCAGCTCGCGAATCGAAGGCAGGCTGGTTTCCGCGGCCAATTCTCCGGAAAGAATTTTTTCGCGAACCTGACGGACGATTTGACTTTGCAACGACTCCGAAGAGAGGTCGGTTAAATTGAGCAGCATTCTCTTGTCCTATGATCGTTCATCCACGAGCTTCAAAAGCAGCAGTGTTTTATCGTCTTGCATTGATGCCGAGGATTGAAAAGAAGACAACTCTTCAACGACAGAGCGGACGACTTCACGGGCGTCACGGCGACGATGTCGAACGATTAAATCTGCCAATCGCTGTTCGCCAAATTCCTCTCGCACGGCATTCATGGTTTCAGTAATGCCGTCTGTGTAGAAAAGCACATTATCACCAGCGTTCACTCGCGCGGTTTGAATTTGATATTTGCATGGCGACATGATGCCGAGCGCCGGCCCGGTGGTTTTCAGGAACTCGATACGTCCGTCGTCTCGCACGAGCATGGGGAGATTATGTCCGGCGTTTGCATATTCCAGCGTGCCGTTATCGTGATCAACGATTCCGTAGAAGAGCGTCACAAAATGGTTGGCGGCAGCATAACATTTGACATGATGATTCAAATTGCTTATCGTCTCATGTATCGAAAGGCCGTGGCGGACTTCGCTTTTCAGGATAGCCTGGATTTGGGAGATGAGCAGCGCGGCGGGCAGGCCCTTTCCACAAGCGTCGGCGATGACGATGCCGAGGCGATGGTCGTCTATCGGGATGCAATCGTAGAAATCGCCGCTGATGATATGCGAAGGCTCGAAGTGGGCGGCCACTTGCAACCGATCATTGAAAGGCAACGTTGCTGGCAGCAGCCCGAACTGAATTTTTCGGGCGGTGATCAACTCCTGCTCCAGCCGCCGACCTTCCTCCGCATCGGCGAGTTTTCTTTGCAGGGAAAGAGCTTGCTTTTGCGCTGGCGAAAGCGAATTGACGCAGATTTCGCTGCCGCTGTTGGTGATCAACCCTTTACGCGCCAGATCATCGTAAGCGCGGAGCACGGTATTGACGCTCAGCCGCTGGGTTCTTGCAAATTTTTGCGGAGATTGAAGCGCCGTCCCCTGCGCAAGATCGCCGGCCAGGATTCTGTCAAGCAATTGCTCGGATATTTGCCGATGCGGCGGATCGCCGGAAAACTCGCTGATGTGCAGTAACATGATCGCTCCCTTCAGTTGGCGCGTGGCTTCTATTGTACCGTCTGTATATACCAAATATATACAGTAAAGTTTCATTTGTCAAGAGATTTTTGGGGTCAGCGCGGCTTTTTTCCGAAACCCTGCTCTGCTTCGAACGCAACACCGAATAAGCGCAATATGAAAAAGATGTTACACCCAACCACTCTGTACAAAGGCGGCGATGAATTACAAATTAAAAGCGCCGGCAGGCCAATTCATTTCCGTGAACTTGCGGCTGAGCTGCATCGAGTAGCGCGGCGGTTTCGGCCTCCCGTGAATAATTCTTCTGGCAAAAGAGAAAATTTTGTTTATCATTATTGCAGTCGTTGCCAGATTATGCTTCGCAACATTTTGACGCGATCTGCACATCTTGCCTCACGGAGCTTAAAATGATCCTTGCCGGCGACATCGGGGGAACGAAAACCAGGTTGGCTCTTTACGAAGCCGAGGACGACAAATTCCGACGCCATCTCACCGCGACGTTTGTGAGCCGCGACTACCCCGGCCTCGAGCAGATTGTCAAAATTTTCTTAGAAAAAAATCGCGCAGCGATCAACAAGGCATGCTTTGGCGTCTCCGGGCCGGTGATAAACGGTGAAGCAAAACCTACCAACTTGCCGTGGCAGCTTAACGAGAAAAAAATTGCGCATACGGTCGGCATTAACGCCGTCAGATTGGTGAATGACCTGGTTGCAACAACCGCCGCCATCCCGCATTTTTCAACCGAAGACGTCGTCACATTATACAAAGGACCACGGGAAGGCGATGAAACGATGCGCGCGGTCTTGGCGCCCGGCACGGGGCTTGGACAAGCGTTTCTCATTAAAAACAACGATAGCTTTAAAGTCTTGGCCTCAGAAGGCGGGCATTCCGATTTTGCCCCGACCAATGAACTCGAGATCGATTTACTTCGCTACTTACAGAAGAAGTTTGAGCATGTGAGTTATGAGCGCGTTCTTTGCGGGCCGGGCTTGTTCAACATCTACAACTTCTTGAAGGACTCCAAATTTGCCCCGGAACCTGCCGAGTTGGCGAAGCGCTTCGCGGGAAAAGATTCCGCCGCAGTTATTTCCGAGGCGGGGTTGGCCGGAGAGTTCGCAATCTGTGTGAAGACGCTCGACGTATTTGTTTCGATCATGGGCGCGCAAGCAGGAAACGTGGCTCTCACACTTTTGGCCACCGGCGGTGTCTATCTCGGCGGCGGTATCCCCCCAAAGATTCTCCCTAAAATTATAGAAGGCGCAACGGTCGCGGCTTATCTCAGCAAAGGCAGGCTCTCCGAGGTCGTGAAGAAAACGCCCTTGTACGTCATTCGCGATGATCATGCAGCGTTACTTGGCGCTGCTTCGTTGGCGATGGAAGTGTAGTTGTGCTATTCGTTATGGGGCTATTTGAATTTCAAAACAGCGCTGCATCGGTAGGAAATATTTTGACGAGGAGAAGACGTGTCGTATCGTAAAGTTACCCACCAGATCGAGGTTCCTGCAAGCCCTCAGAATGTATTCAAAATTCTTCACACCCCCAGTGCCATACGAAGGTGGTGGAGCGCCTCAAGCGCGATCGTCATAGCGAAAGCAGACGGTCTTTGGTGCGCGACGTGGGGTGAAAAAGAGGATGATCCGGATTATATCAGCGCCTCCACGATCAAAATTTTCGACCCGCCGCGACGAATGCTACTCGCTGATCCAAAGTATTTTGCGAAAAGCGGTGCTCTTCCATTCAAACCTGAGATGACTATTGAATTCATCGTCGAACCGGCTCCAAGCGGTTCGCTGCTGAAAGTCATACAAGATAAATTCCCAGCGGATCCTATTGCGGATGAGTTTTACGCAGGGTGTGTGGTTGGCTGGAAGAATACTTTTGATGCAATCAAAAAATTTGTCGAAGGAAGATCCAGCTAAGGGCTATTTTTGTTCGGAAGGATTTATCACAGTCAAGCCTTCGCTTCGCGCGGCATCGTTGAGAATTTTATCTGCGCTGACAAAATTTAAAAGTTCGCCGTTGACCTGTGACAACTCATTGAAGAAGGAAAGAGCCGTAGTAAGCTGAATAGCATCGTAACCGCGCAGCGGGTATTTCTGAATGAGAGTCATGCTCGAATCGACGATGCCTTTGGTTACTGGCAACCGAGTAAAAAAACCATCAACGTCCTGCTTAAAAAGATGGCAAGCGATTTGTAATTCTTCTCCTGTCAAATCACCGGCACGAAAGCGGCGATGAAATGCAGCAAACACTTCCGCGCCCGAAATCTCACAGGTGAGAGTTTCGTCACTTGCAGCGCGCTCACGTACTGCACGCATCCACTCACTGCCGGTTTCGTCGATGTAGATTTTGATGAGAGAGCTACTGTCCAGGTAGTACATTATCTCGGTCCGCGGCCTTCAATAACGGTATCGGATATAGGACCACCTTTGATCTTTATTGGCGTAATCGGAGGAAATGGCTTTCCCAAGTTTTCGGGCTTGAAATCGACGACGCCCTTTTCCTTTAGCTTGAGAAGTAAATTTATCCGCTCTTCTCGACTAAGGCGGCGCGGCACCGTCACGTAGACCTCGGTGCCTTCGGCAATTTTCAACGGCTCGACCGGCTCAATAACGCCGTTGCGATAGATGCCGCGAATTGTTTCGCTCATATACGTTCTCCTGTATTGACGCGCCAATGTATCAAGCAGCGCCGCAAAAGGCAAGGGAAAATCCGGCGCTACTTCTGGCGCTATTTTTAAGGGAACCCTATTGAATAACTTATTTGCAAAGAGCGATCATATGCACACGACGGACAAAGACTTTAGCTACAACTTAGGGAATTATCAAGCGACCGTAGAAAATGCGCTCGCCGATCTTCGCAAGAATAAAATCATCGAGCGCATCTGGGCGCACGACCATACCGTATGGAAGCCCGAGCCGACCGAAATAACCAATCGCCTCGGTTGGTTACATAGTCCGGAGTTGATGATCGATTCAATCGCCGAGATCAACGCCTTCGTCGATAAGGTTCGCCGCGACGGATTCACCCATGCGCTGCTGCTCGGCATGGGAGGTTCGAGCCTCGCGCCCGAGGTTTATCGTTTCACATTTGGCCTTCGTAGGGGCGAACCGGCGGATCGCCCCTACCTCGATCTTGCCGTACTCGATAGCACCGACCCCGGCGCGGTTCTGGCGCACGACCGTCGTGTGGATCCGGCCAAAACGCTGTACATCGTTTCAACGAAATCCGGCGGTACGGTGGAGACTTTTTCATTCTTCAAATACTTTTATAATCGCGTAATGTACGAGCTTGGAACGCAAAAGGCCGGCGCTCATTTTGTCGCCATCACCGATCCCGGCAGCGGCTTGCAAGAAACAGCGAAGAAATACAACTTTCGCAAAACTTTTCTCAACGACCCGAACATCGGCGGCCGTTACTCGGCGCTCTCCTATTTCGGCGTAGTACCGGCGGCGCTCGTCGGCTTCGATCTCAACATTCTCCTCAAGCGCGCGCTCATGATGGCTGACTCATGCAAAGACGGGAATACACAACTCGACGCTGAGAATAGCGCCGCTTGCTTGGGTGTTATCATGGGGGAAATGGCGGAAGCCGGCCGCGACAAGATAACGATCATCGCTTCACCGGCCATCTCATCTTTCGGCGCTTGGGCGGAGCAGTTGATTGCCGAGAGCACCGGCAAAGAAGGCAAAGGCATTCTCCCCGTCGATGGCGAAAATATTCTGGCGCCGAGCGAATACGCGCAAGACCGCTTTTTCGTTTATCTTCGACTGGATGGCGATTCAAGGCACGACGAAAAAATTAATGCGCTGATCGATGCCGGGCATCCGGTCGTGCAGCTTGCCATTCACAATGTCTATGATCTCGGCGCGGAGTTTTTCAGATGGGAAATCGCCACCATCATCGCCGGACGACGGTTGGGCATCAATCCATTCGATCAACCCAATGTGGAATCCGCAAAAGTCTTGGCGCGCAACATGGTGGCTGCCTACCAAAAGAACGGCAAGCTACCCGAGTTGGCGCCCACGCTGCGCAGCAATGGCATCACCGTTTATGCCGATGAGCTTTCAAGGAACGCGAGTGAAGCGTTGAAAAGCTTTTTGGCCAGAGCCGGCCGCGGCCATGAACATGGCGCCAAACGCAGCTACGTCACGCTACAAGCATATGTAAAGCCCGGCAAAGAGATCAATGCGGCGCTGCATGCGCTGCGCACGAAAATCAAAACCAGTTGGCGTCTCGCCACGACGGTTGGCTACGGCCCGCGCTTTTTGCATTCCACCGGGCAACTCCACAAGGGCGATGCCGGCAACGGGCTATTCATTCAGTTCACCGCCGACATGCCCGAAGACGCGGCCATTCCCGACAAGGCCGGCGAAGAGAAATCTTCAATCAGCTTTGGCGTGTTGAAAATGGCGCAGGCCCTGGGCGATCGCCAGGCTCTGTTAGACGCTGGTCGCCGCGTGATTCGTTTTGATCTGGGCAAAGACGTGGTTGGCGCGCTGAAGCAATTGGTGGAGGCAGGTCTTTAGAAACAAAGAGTAAAATCTGTGCAAAAAAAGCAAAGAAATTCCACGCAGATTAAAAGACCACGCTGATAAATCCGTGTGGTTTTTTAATCCGTGTGGCCTCTTTGGGTTGTGGCCCCCCGTCCCCGCTCCGCCTCCTTGGTAGTCTTTGGAAGCGGGGCGGAGTTGTCCCGGTTGGGTGAATCACTGAACCAAAATCATCCCGGCAAATCGGGATGAAAGGTTTTGGCAAAATAATTAAGCCCAAATGATTTTGCCGTAAAATAATTTTGCCATAAGTTTTTTCTTTTTCATAACGGCGGAGTACATTCCATGATTAAGGCCGTCATCTTCGATCTCGACGGCACGCTGGTGAAGACCGAGAACTTGAAAGCGTTTTCCTACGCCCGCGCTGCCGTTGTCCTCTCTCCCACTCCGCTTGCGGAAGCAGAGGTGCTCGAAGCTTTCAAAGACGTCGTCGGTCTCTCCCGCCAGGAAGTTGCCGAGGCCCTGTTGCAACGTTTCGCTCTTGAAAAAGCTGCCAAAGCGCGCATGGTACAATTCGGTGTCACCATGCCATGGCAAGCCTTCGCGCAATTGCGGCTTACGTTTTACGAGGAATTTCTCAGAGATCACCAGATCCTCCATAACCACCTGTGCCGCTACAATGTCGGCCTGCTGAATTATGCCCGAGCGTCCGGTTTCCGCACCGGCCTGGCAACCATGTCGCACACCGATCAGGCAAAACGGGTGCTGCATATTTTAAATTTGCATGATAAATTTGCCTTCGTCGCCACCCGCGACGACGTGGAGCACGGCAAGCCCAATCCGGAAATCTATCTGTTGGTGGCTCGACAACTGGGCACCCCTCCGGCGCAATGTTTGGTCATCGAAGATTCTCCCACCGGCGTCAAGGCCGCACTTGCGGCCCGCATGTCGTGCATCGTGGTGACGAATGATCTGACCCGTGAATCCGTGCATCGCAGCAATCTGATTGATGCGCGCTGGATTGTGGATGATGCGGTGAATCTGAAAACTGTGGCCGAGCAGTTGATCAAGGGGAAGGAACTTGTTGCTTGAGGCTTCGGATAGTGGATGCCTTGATCCCAATTATGCGCGATTCTTATAAATAAAATTGTGCTCCGAAAGGAGATGTTATGCTATGTCACGATGGATTTTTTTCACAATTGCTGGTATTCTACTAGCATATAAATTGTGGCTTCTCTTACTGATTTATGGTGCTGTCCTGGCATTTCTTGGTTTCGGGGGAGTATCGATGAATCCCTTGGGAGTTGCATTGTTTCGTCCTCATCACATCCTTCGCGTGGAAGACCCTGTTCGGTTTACAAAGTTCAGTCGCAGGAGCGGTGTTCTGCTACTAGCTCTCGGTATATTATGCATGATCATAGGAGGCCTCGGTTATAGGGAATCTAGGAATTCCGCTAAAAAAGCAATAGAATCTCAGCCTGAAACTATTTCCAACCGCGCAGCCATCATCACCGTGTGCGACAGTGGCTGCGACTACACAAACGTTCAGACGGCAGTAGCCGCAGTTTATTCTGGTGGCTTAATCAATATAGGTACTGGTACATACTTAGAAAACGTCAAAATTGACAAAGATCTCACACTGAAGGGAGCAGGTGCTGAGCATACTATTATTGATGGCAGTGGAGGTGGTAGCGTTTTTGAAATCGCACGCGGCGTGAAAGTTACTCTCTCTGGTTTAACCATCCGGAATGGGTATAGTAGAGCCTACGGTGGCGGCATAAACAACAAGGGTGGCACACTCGTGCTGAGCGAAAGCCTTATAACCAGCAACACTGCGAACTCTGGAGGTGGGATTGCCAACTCGGGCGGTACAGTTAGCATCACCAACAGTATAATTGCGGCTAACACGGCCAAGGTCGGTGCTGGAATTACTACGGTCGGTGGCGAGGTTGCAATCACTAATAGCACTGTCACTGATGGCATCACTCGCGTTGGTGGTAAAATCACAATCGCCAATAGCGATGTCACAGGTAACAATAACTTTGGCGGCACTGCCAGAATGACGATTACAAACAGCAATGTAAGCGGAGTTAATAAAGAATAAATGAACGAAATTAAGGCCAATTGCTCAAAAGTTTTAAACTAGCGGGATTTCACTGTCAGAACCCAATTTTGGAATAGCAGCGGAAAATGAGTATGCACAAACCGTTATTAGAACGGCTATACGGTCTCGTCAATATAGCAATTGGGGTATATTCGCTCAAATGGTCTGTAGTAGATTTTCAACTGATTTATTCGTTGTGGGATCAAGTATTAATCGGGACACGTACTTTCTATTATACTATTGCATTGCTGTGTGTTATTTTGTCTAGCTCTGCCTTAATTGTAGGAGGTGCATTGCTTTTTATGAATCGAATAAAAGGTAAGTACATGGTACTTTTCTGCTTGCCGATTCTGATTGTCTGCTGCTATGCGTGTTATTCTTTGCTTGACAATCCTCCTGCAAAGATGGTGACTGAAATGCTTGTCATGGCCGTTATACTTGTGATCATGCTTTGGTCGATGATACCGCCGCCATCATTGAGGTCAGTAGGTTCTCGTAAAAGGTGATATTAGCTCACTCATCAAAATGCAGTAGTGAATACAAAGATAATCGTGAACTAAAGATGCTTTCGAGGTGACCAGTGGCATCAACTCTTTTTTCTAGCAGACGCATGATCGTTCATCAAGTGTGGGTTGTGTCCCTGATAACCCTTACCATGCTGGCGTGTCGAGCCTCGTCAATACCGCCATCCCGCTCGGGTGGGACAACGTCAGAACCTGCCGATGATGTGCGTGAAGTTGAGCGCGTCGTTGAACGCATCATCGCAGCAGACAACGCTGGCGACTTGGAGTCAGTGCTTGCCCTCTACACCGAGGATGCGATTCTGATGCCACCCGATAGTCCGATCGTTCAAGGTAAGGCAGCGATCAGAGAACGATATCGGGCTGGCTTTGAGCAATTCCACATGAACTTGAGCATGGTTTCCGAGGAGACCCAAGTTGCGGGCAACTGGGCTTTCAATCGCGGCGTGACGGAAGCCAGACCACTCCGTTGAGCGACAAATATCTGATGATCCTAACGCGACAAGCGGATGGTTCATGGAGAATCGCGCGGTTGATCTGGAGCAGCACATCACCGAAGTGATAATGACGTGATTCGCAAAGAATTGCTTTCTCGAATTTGAAGTGACCCGTAGCTAGATGCTCGTCGCTGGTCGCTCGTTGCTTAATGCTGGCAGAGAATAATACGTAAAACTTGATTACGCTTTACGGATTACGTTTTACGCTTTTAGCGACCAGCATCGAGCATCCAGCAACAAGCATCCCGCATCTCGGATCAAATTTACAAAAAAGGAGCACCCAATCTTGGACCCCACCACCATCGTCATCTTCGGCGCCTCGGGCGATCTCACCGCGCGCAAGCTGGTGCCGGCGTTGTACAGCAATTATAAAAAGGGCCGCCTGCCGGAGAACACCCGCATTCTCGGCGTGGCGCGCAGCCCATTTACCGATGATTCCTTTCGCGACAAAATGCGCGAGGCCATGCAAAAATTCGCGCCGGCAGATTTCAAAGCCGACACCTGGAACGAATTTGCCAAAAATCTGCATTATCAACCCGGCGACATGAGCCAGTTGGATGACTATCTCACCATTGAGCAGCGCGTCAGCAGCTTCGAAGAAAAACGCGGCCATCGTCTCTACTACCTCTCCACCGCCCCGCAATTTTATCCCGTCGCCGTCTCCATGATGGGCGCCGCCAACATGGCCACTGAATCCGAGCAAACCGGCTATCGCCGCATCATCATCGAAAAACCTTTTGGCCGCGATCTCGGCACAGCCAAAGCCTTGAACAGCATGGTGCACAAAACTTTTCAGGAAAAGCAGGTTTATCGCATCGACCATTATCTTGGCAAGGAAACGGTTTTAAATATTTTGGTTTTTCGCTTCGCCAATGCAATCTTCGAACCCATCTGGAATCGTAACTATGTTGACCATGTGCAGATTACCGTGGCCGAAACCGTCGGCGTCGGCCATCGCGCCGGTTATTACGAAAAGGCCGGCGTGCTGCGCGACATGTTCCAAAACCATCTCTTGCAATTATTGACCATCATCGCCATGGAGCCGCCGGCGATTTACGAAGCCGATGCTTTGCGCAACGAAAAAGTAAAAGTGCTGAGCGCCATTCGTTCGCTGGGTGAAAAAGAAATTAGAGAGCACACGGTGCGCGCGCAATACGAGGGCTATCGCAACGAGCCGGACGTGAACAAAAACTCCCAGATCGCGACCTATGCTGCATTGCAACTATTTATTGATACCTGGCGCTGGCAGGGTGTTCCTTTTTATTTGCGCTCCGGCAAATTGCTGGCGGATAAAGTTTCTGACATTACCATTCAATTTCGCAAGCCGCCGCACCATTTGTTTAATTCCAAGTCGAGCATGAAATCGCCGTTTACCAATCGCCTCAGTCTGCGCATCCAACCGGATGAGGGGCTGCATCTGCGCTTCGCGGCAAAAATTCCCGACAAAGGCATGCAAATGCAGCCGGTGGACATGGATTTTCATTACGAAGAATCTTTCGGAGAAGGCGCGATTCCTGAAGCGTATGAACGTTTGCTGCTCGATGCGCTGAACGGCGATGCGGCGTTGTTCTCGCGCAGCGATGAGATTGAGCTGGCGTGGAAACTCATCGATGCGATTCAAGCGGGCTGGACCGGCAGCAACGCCCCGCCGATTGGCAGCTATAAACCCGGCAGTTGGGGACCGGCAGCCGCCGACGAGCTGCTGGCGCGCGATGGCCGCATCTGGGCAGGGAATGTTATTGCGAACAAGTAAGAATTGATTTTATTGTAAAATTTAGCCATCTGGGCGAATCATAATAACCAAATATCAAAACACAAATTCCAAATAAATTTCAATTCCCAATGGACTAAAAGGGCCATTGAGAAATTTGAAGTTTGGATTATTCGTGATTGAGATTTATTTGGAATTTGTTGTTTGAGTTTTGGAATTTTATTGACTCTTGAGCTTGCTAAGCTTCTACGTTTTGTTTTGCTTGGCGCGGAGCAAGAAATTCCAAATTGCAAAAGCCAAATTACAAATGAACTACCCCGCAGCAAGCTGCGGGGTATCAAAAGTCAAAACAAAGAGAGTTGCTCGATATGCAACCGTTTATATTCATTTTCTCTACCTTGACCTTTGACATATTC
>Ga0247727_10010745_pt1 | contig 16144 bp, 15 predicted proteins | sample WisWelCaveWW1625_FD_202498 | JGI IMG/M metagenome (GOLD analysis project Ga0247727, IMG submission 202498) | Biofilm microbial communities from Wishing Well Cave, Virginia, United States - WW16-25 | ecosystem: Environmental > Aquatic > Deep subsurface > Groundwater > Cave microbial mat | place... | reverse complement strand
TGAATCCTGCAAAGATTATTTTACTGAACTCAATCTCAAGATTATTTGTTCGTGCAAGCTCGTAAATTTTCCTGTAAGCCATTCCTTCATAAGCAATGTTTCCTTTCATAAGCCGGCTTCTGTAATCGTGATAAACCTTTCCGAGAATTTCCCATGTCTTTTTAAAATCTTTGTGGAGGTCTAATATTTTTCTGTCGGAAAAAACCCGCCAGAATTTTTTAAACTCACCAAGTTCGTTTTCATCAAGCGGAAATTCTTCGTCGAGTTCTTTCTGCTCCCGTATGACTCTGAAAATGTAATCCGCCGGAGCGAGGTTCTTATCAATGTCATCGAAATCAGACAGCAGCAATTCTCCCCACGCATAGAATTCATCGAACGTTGTATCGTCACGGTATTTTTTATAAACCTCAAACAGCTCGAATATCAAAGTCAGCTTGTCTGCAATGATGTAAGGCGAATGCATTGAAATGAAATCCTGAATTCCGATGGCTTTGGGTGACCATGTTGGTTTTTCGATTCTCTGAGATAAATATTTTTTGAAAAATACAGTTGCTCTGCGTGAAGGAAACACAACACAAAGATTCTGCAGCCCCGTGCCGTGATTTTTTAAAACTTCATCTGCTAATTTTTCAAGGAAGGTGTTCACTATTCAACCTTTAAAATTTTTTTCTGTGTGAGGTAATACAAATACTTGTCAATCTTTTTTATTCCCGATTTCTGCAAAACATCAGCATACAAATTCAATTGCTTCTTGTGGCTGTCGTTTTCTGAACCGGTTTTGTAATCGACAATAATTGCCGAATCATTTTTCAACATGACTCTGTCAGGACGCAGAATTTTTCCGTCAGGTAAAATCATTTCGGCTTCATTAATGATTTTGAATTTGTCCGAGAACCAATCTTTTGCATCAGGGTGAGTTACAATTGTATTTAAATCTTTAACGAAAGAAATTTTATCTTCATACGAAAGCAATCCTTCCGCAGCCAAACGTTCTGCAGCTATGTTAATATCTTTGTCCGTGATAATGTAAGCCAGTGCTTTATGCAGCAAATTTCCTTTGTCCTGAATTTTCTTTAGCTCAGGGCTCACCCCTTGTCCTTTGATGATTAGCTTCTTTGAAAAATCCGTCGAGTAAATTTTTTCAGCACGATAAGAAATTTCCTTTTGGGCTACAGATTTATTTTTTTCTTTTGTTCCGCATTCGAAAATATTTTTCTCTTCATCGAAACCATTCATCAATGAAACTGCATCTTTAATTTTTTTATCAGCACCATCTTTAAAGTTTTCCGGCTCAGGGCACAAAACATACAGGCGGTCTTCTGCTCTTGTGAACGCAACATAAAGATTATTCAGGTTGTCAATCTTTGTCATCATAGATTCTTCTTCGTAATCTTTACTGAAATAACTTTTCCTGAGTGAAGCACCTGCGTTCAAAGCAAATGCCGGAGATTCGTTAAAAGGAGGAACGCTGCTCGAAGCCCAAATCATAGTGTTGAACATCATTCCCATGCTCCAGCTGCAATAGGGAATTATCACAACCGGATTTTCCAGCCCTTTCGCTTTGTGAATCGTGAGAACTTTCACAGCATTTTCGTTCTGAGGAATAACGATTGTGTGGTCTTCCGCATGCTCTTCCCACCATGAGATGAAGCTGTTGATATCAGTTCCGAATTTTTTTGAATACTCACTCACTGCATCAAGAAAGCGAAGCAGGTATGAATCGGTTTTATCTCCGATTGAAAAAATTCTTATCAATGCTTCTGTTAAATCATACAGAGGAAGCTTTGCGAGTGAAGCATTCACATGCGTGAGCGTCTTATTAAATAATTCCTGCGGAAGCAGTGAATAAAATTTTTCTCCCCTAACTTTATGGTCTGTGAATAATTCATGATACTCCGGTGTTTCATTTTTTATATACACAAGATACTGATACAAAACTTCGGTCATTGCAGGAGCATTTCTGCTGTCTGTAATATATTTCAGCATGTTGAAAATCAGTTTCACCTTCGGTGAGTTTGAAAGTAAAAGCGACTCGCTGGAAACAACACGGATACCATTTGCTGATAACAGATGTGCAATCCTGCTGCACTCAGCGTTACTTCTCGTCAGTATCATGATGTCTTTCTGCTCATAATTATCTGACAAAACTTCATGCAGAATCTCAATAATTTTTTCATCTGCAATCAGTGTTGTCTTCTCATCCGAATCTTTCTTCTTCGGAATAAAATTTATCTTCACATATCCTCCGTCATCACAGAATGTATCGTGCTGAATAATTTCCCTGTATGAATTTAGAAAGAGCTCTTTATATTCTTCGTCAATTTCCAGAGTCATAGACTCTGTAACTTTTGGGAAGAACTCATTGTTGAATTTCACAATTTCTTTTCTGCTCCTGCGATTATCAAGCAGTTCCTTTTCTTCGCAATCGAATGCTTTTAAATCTTCCTGAACTTTTTCAAGCAGCAGCTTCATGTTACCGCCGCGGAAACGGTAGATTGATTGCTTTACATCGCCGACAATAATTACTTTGTTCCCTTCAGCAAGCGAGTTGATAAGAAGCGGCAAAAGATTTATCCACTGATAATTCGAAGTGTCCTGAAACTCGTCAATTAAAAAATTCTTATAGTGATTTCCAATTCTTTCATAAATGAACGGACTTGTTTCTTCGGAGATAACAGACTTCAGCAGTTTGTTTGTATCTGAAATCAGAAGCAGCTTGTTTTCATCACGGTGTTTTTTAAGTTTGTCGAGAATGTCTTTGAAAATTCCGAGGATGTAAATTGTTTTAAGAAGCTCTTTGGCGGAAGTGTATTTGGTAAGATTGCCGTCGAGATTCTCAATCATTTCTTTCATCACATTGCCGAGTCCTCCTTCGACAGCTTTTATAATCTGTGACTTTTTAAGTGATGTCTTTGCATACCAGCTTTGTTCTCCTGAAACAACTTTTCTAAGAGTATCGGAAGGATATATTTTTTTTATGTCTGCGAATGCAGTACCCGAAGTCATTCGTTCGGCATAAAGCATTATACTTTTGCTGCCACCTAAGAAATCAGTAACCCTCAAGTCAAAGTCAGAAATTATTTTTAATGCTGCTTTTCCTTTTTCGTTTATTCTGAGTTCAAATTCATTCACGATTCCAAACAGCTTCGGAATGAGTTCGTTAATTATTTTTCTTGTGTTCCTTAGCTCTTCATCTTTTCCTTCAAACTTCTCCCAATACTTTTCCGAAAAAACTTCCTTGCCGATTTTTTTAATTTTGAAATCGACCTTCCACCCCTTGTCCTGCCCGATGCTGTAAAAAATATAATCCTCGATGTATCTTCTCAGCTCGTCATCGCTTCCGACAGAATCGAGAAGCTCATCGACAACCTGCTCGAGAACAATTTCTTCTTCAATCTCGACATTGTATCCAAGCTGAAGCTTCAGCTCTCTTGCAAACGAACGTATTACAAGATGAAAGAAGCTATCGATGGTCGTGATTGAAAAATGCGAATAGTCATGAAGTACTTTCGAGAGAACCTGCTGTGATTTTTCCTGAATGTTTCCGCTCACTCCTTCACTTGCTAGCAATTCACGAAGGGTATGGCTTTCACCTTTGGAAAGCTCAACAAGCCGCTGCACAACCCGCGTCTTCATTTCTTCTGCGGCTTTGTTTGTGAAAGTAATTGCGAGAGTGTGTTTGTAATCGTCGGGATTGTTCAGGACAATCTTGAGATATTCTTTTACAAGCGTATATGTTTTGCCCGAACCGGCTGAAGACTTGTAGATGAAAAAATTCGGCTCTGTTGAATCCGGCTTTGTTGAATTCGGCTCTGTGAAAATATCTAATTGCATTAGCAAAGATAAATCATTTTACCGAATCATTAAGTATCAAGGAATGATATTAATAGAGAGTCATAAGTCGAGAGTCGTGAGTTAGTTTAAAGCATTAATGCTGCAGTAAAATTCATTTTATTTTTTTCAACATCGGATGATACTCGCCTTTTAATCCGATTGGCTTCGAGTGTCTGATGTTATAGACTGTATCAATCGACTGCAGGGTTTCATCAATTCTGAATCCGCTTCCCTTTAAAATTTCTTTATAGCTTTGCGTGTGAAGCTCGGTAAAACCGTCTGAGAATTCTATTTCTTCTTTGTCAATCGTGATGCTTCGGTGAGTTTTACATGCTTTGCTTTTAGGAAGGTCGTTTCCATCAATCGAGAGATACCATTTCACGTTTGCATTTTCAAGCTCAAGCATTCCCGCAGCTTTGTCCGGCTGGGAAATGTGGACAATATTTTTTTTCGGTGCACCGAATATCCACATCAGCATATCGAAGAAATGAATTCCGATGTTCATTGCAACTCCGCCGGATTTGTTTGCATCGCCTTTCCATGAATAGTGGTACCACTTGCCTCTCGGAGTTATGTAGCTCAATTCAACATCGAGCTTCTTTGAAATATTTCCTGCCCGTTCCGCAGGCGGGTTTGAATATTTTTTTCTTAGAGCAATTATCGAAGGATGAAGCCGAAGCTGGAGAATCGTAAAAACTTTTTTACCCGTTTCCTTCTCCACACCTTTTAATGCTTCTGCATTCCATGGATTGAGCACAAGAGGTTTCTCGCAGATTGCATGTGCATCTTCACGCAAAGCAAAACGGATGTGTGAGTCGTGTAAATAATTAGGCGAGCAGATTGTGACGTAATCAATTTTATCTTTGTCATTTTTACGCCGAAGCTTTTCAGTGTGTCTTTCGAAACGTTCGAACTCCGTGAAGAAGCTTGCATCGGGAAAATAAGAATCGATTACTCCGACAGAATCATTTTTATCAACTGCGGCAATTAGCTTTTGTCCGTTATCTTTGATTGCACGAAGATGTCTGGGAGCGATATAACCCGCAGCACCGATTAAAGCAAAGTTGTGTTTCATAGTTTGGAATGAGAGTTACGAAGTTAATTAAATGAGAGGTGAGAATGAATAGAATTATGTTTCATAAAAATAAAAAGGACGGGCAATGCCCGTCCATGAAACAAAAGGATTTTTTCTTTCTTACAAAAGATAATCACTTTAGATTTATTTTTGCATCTCTTCAGCCGCCCACTTTGAAATATCTGTCATTCTTTTCGACTGCTCTACGGTCATTTTAGCTGCTACCGTCGAAAGCTTTGTTGAAAAGTCAGTAGATTTTTTTCCAAGTTCAGTGTACTTGTCAGAAACGCTCATATCTCCTTTTTTGAACTTCTTGGTAACTTCAACATATTCTTTCATTATCTTTTCATAATCGTTGATGAGTCCATCGATTTCATTGCCGCTGGTTTCTGTTTTTGTATCCGTCTTTGTTTCAGTCTTTGTATCTGTCTTTGTATCTGTCTTTGTATCTTCCTTCTTGCCGCAGCTATTTAAGGAGAATACAAGGAAAAGAACAGCTACGAATAGTACTGTCGTTTTGAGTAAATGTTTCATTTGGTTTTACCTTTCTTGTTTAGTTTAGGAAAAAAAATTTTAATTATGGATTCAATAATATACTTTTATTAAATGACAACAAATTCATTTATGTTGGCAGCGTTTGAAAATTTTTGTATATCCGAAACTATAAATATTATTTTACCAAAACCATACTTTTCGTATTGACAAACCCTTCTGTTGAAGAACGCTGTGATGGGCAACAAGCTTATAATAAATAATAGATAAAATTTTTTTCAATATGAATTTCATTTCTTTCTCAACACCGGTACCATACGCCATGCGCGTTTTTCATTATTAAATTCCATCGCTGAGACTATATCTCCATACACTGCTGCAATTTCAAAAACTCCGGAGGCACGAACAAGTGCTTCAAATTCAGTTGCAGTGAAACAGCGTTGAGGTGATGTGTTGGTAATAGTTCCGCTTTTATCGTTATCAAAATAATCCAAAGTTACTGTAACATTTGTTATTTGTGAGACCGGGTCGAAGACATCTGAATCGGAACCCCATTTTATTTTCACTTTGCATCCGTCTCTTTCGGCTTCCCATTTGGTGGCAGTCAGCTTCGCAACACCAAATACATCTTTCGGATGTGCCATTTCCAAAATGTAAAGACCTCCATCGTTCAAACAATCGGCAACGCTTCTTAAATGGTTTATTACGTCATCATTTGTTAGCAGGTAGGATGTAGAATCACTCAGAATAGCAGCAAGGTCATATTTGTCTTCTGAACTGAAACGAATCATATCAGAACATAAATAATTTATTTTCTGTCCTTGCTGGTTAGCTTTCTCAAGTCCGTAAGTTTGCATATCTGGAGACAAGTCAACGGCAGTCGAGTTCCATCCGTGTTTCGCCATCTCAATACAATTGAGTGCCGGACCTGCTGCGAATTCGATAAATGTTTTTGATTTAAGATGAGGAGAATGTTTCCGAAGAATTTCTTCGAAGAAGCTGCTCTCGGATTCTGCATTGATATACTGAAAAGCAATGTCGTAATATTTTGCTAAGGAATAGAACTCGTTATGAGAATTTGAACTTTTAACCTTCAACTTTTAACCTTCAACTCTTTACGGTGCCAGCCGCTCTATCTTCCAGTCCTTTTTTTGTTTGCTGTAACAAATCCTGTCATGCAATCGGTTTTGTCTGCCCTGCCAGAACTCGAAATAATTCGGCTTCAATTTATATCCGCCCCAATATTGCGGAAGGGGAACGTCTGTTTTAAATTTAGTAAGATACTTTTCAAAATCTTTTTCGAGAATGTTTCTACCTTTAATCATCGAGCTTTGCTCAGATGCCCATGCTCCGATTCTGCTGTTGTATGGTCTTGTGCTGAAATATGCTTCCGATTCTTCACGGCTGAGCTTTGAAATTTTTCCTTCTATTCGGATTTGTTTTTCCAGAACATCCCAATAAAATAAAAGTGAAGCGAACGGGTTTTCTTTCAGGTCTTTTCCTTTTTTGCTTTTGTAATTTGTGAAAAAGACGAAGCCGCTCTCATCGAAACTTTTCAGCAGAACAATTCTGGCCGACGGTTTTCCTTTTTTGGATGAAGTTGCAAGAGTCATTGCATTAGAATGGATAAATTTGGAATGTGACGCTTCGTCAAACCATTTTTTGAACTGAGTGAAAGGATTTTTGGAAATGGTTTTTTCGGTGAGGAATTCTTTGATGTCCTGCTTGCTTGTTTTGAGGACGGATAGCTTTATAGTCATTTCTTACGGTGAATAATGAAAGCGTTGTTGATAATTTCAAATCCGAGCTTGGGATAATAATCCATTGACTCAGGAGCGGAAAGCAAAAGGAGCATCGATTCTTCACTTATCTGTTTCTGAACTTCGCTTACAAGCTCCTGACCGATTCCCTGCTTGTGATATTCTTTATCAACAGCAAGGTCTGAAAGATATGTGCAGTAAGCGTAATCCGTCAGCCCTCTTGCAAATCCGACAAGCTTGTCTCCATCCCAAGCCGTTACAATTAAATTTGCATGCTCAATCATTTTCTTTACACGGTTCAAATCCTCAGTAGGTCTTCTTATGCCGGATGATTTGAATAATTCCGCAACAAGATGTGCTTCGGGTTTATTATTTAGCTTATAAGTTATGACCATCTTTAACTTTAAAGTAATTTTTGTAAATATGTTTCCGCCAGTAAAACTGAACGTAAACAACAGGAAACAAAATCATGTCAAATATAAAGTTTGAAGTTTTAAAAGTAATGTCATCAATTATTACCGAACTTTTGCTCTGTTTAATTATACGATGTTTGTGTGTCCAATGTTTTATCGGAAAAGGTGTCTTTACACCTGTATCAACAAAGTAAATTTCTTCATCTGTTTCTTTTGCTTCGATAATTTCAGCAAGCCAGTATTGTTTGATGAATAAAATCTTTGCGTCAAGCTCAATGATGTCACCAAGATTACAGCCATCAAATCGTTTTACAATAAAACTCATCAACGGTGACTTTAGTTTCATGAATAACAAAAGATTGAACTGTTTATGAACAGATTTAAAATCCTGTTCAACTTTTGTTTTAACCTGAAACCTCATTAAAATAAAAAAGAGCACTCATCTGAGAACTCTTTATTCTTAATTCTTAATTCTTAATTCTTAATTGATAATTCTTAATTGACCTATTGTCCCTGTGCGAGCGAATAACCCGCAACACCATCGAAGTTGTAAAGATTTTCCGTCTTGATGAAATCAATTCCTGCATCCTTAAACTTTCCAAGCTGTTCAATTATGGAATCATGCTTTATTGCAGCATCGTTATTCACCGACTGGAAGCGGCATCGCCACTGGTCAATGCAGAATGTTTCGGCAAGACCGCCCGGATAAACTTTTACGCCGCGGTTGGAAATCATAACAAGCTTTAATCCCTCCACAGCAAGTTTACTTATCTTATCGCCAAGCTCTTTAGCCGTTCCTTCCGTCCAGTGAATGAATACATCAACGCCGACCAAATCTTTTTTTGCTTTCTTAATTTTTCTGTAATCATAGTGGTCGAACATCTTCACATCGAAATTTTTATACGAGGCTTCTTTCAGTGTTGCCGGCTTTTGTCCGAGACGTGCAATCACTGCTTCACCGAATTCTTTAGTGCCGACTTTTTGTTTGCTTGTTCCTTCCCTGAAAATATCATAAGTGTGAACTCCGTCTTCGATTGTTTTCAGCCATGCGTTGTGAACTTTTGCAGCGATGTCCGATTGATTGATGTGAGCAAGCATCATAACCGAACCGAGCAGCAAGCCCGAAGGATTAGCGGAGTTTTGTCCTGCACGCCTGGGAGCCGAGCCGTGAATCGCTTCGAACATCGCACATTTGTCGCCGATGTTTGCAGAGCCGGCAAGCCCAACAGAGCCGGTCATCTGTGCGGTTACGTCAGATAAAATATCGCCGTAAAGATTTTCCATTACAAGCACGTCGAACTGTTCCGGTGCAGTTGCAAGCTTCGCAGCACCGATGTCAACAATCCATGATTCTTTTTCGAGGTCCGGATATTCTTCGCCCACTTTGTCGAACACTTTATGAAAAAGTCCGTCTGTAATTTTCATGATGTTGTCTTTCATGAAGCACGTAACTTTTTTCCTGGTGTTAGCACGTGCATATTCAAAAGCATAGCGGATAATTTTTTCCGAACCCGGCTCGGAAATTAATTTTAAGCACTGAGTTACCTGGTCACTTTGTCTGTATTCAATTCCAGCATAAGTATCTTCTTCGTTCTCACGCATAATCACAACGTCCATCACCGGATGTTTTGTCTGAACAAAAGGATAATATGAAACGCTTGGTCTTACGTTTGCATAAAGCCCGAGTGTTTTGCGTGTCGTTACGTTTAAGCTTTTGAATCCGCCGCCCTGCGGAGTTGTGATGGGAGCTTTGAGAAAAACTTTTGTGCGGAGAAGCGAATCCCATGAAGCGGGCTCGATGCCTGTCGTATTTCCTCTTGCATAAACTTTCTCGCCGATTTCGATGACCTCTATATCGAGCTTTGCTCCTGCCGCCTGAATAATATCAAGCGTAACTTTCATTATATCGGGACCGATTCCGTCGCCGTAAGCAACTGTGATTGGAGTATTTTCCGGCATTAAATTATTTTCCTCTCTGATGAATATTTATTTTGGTAAGAATACAAATTTACTTTTATGAATCGTAAAATTAAATGAAGAAGGGATATGTCCTTTTGGTTTTATGTGTGATGGGTTTTGAGTAAATTTGTTTGTTGGTGAGCACCTTCAAAGACAGAAAATATGGATAATAATAAAGATGAAAATAATTTTACTGTAGCAGAATTAATCAAAGCTGCAGCCGAAAATCTCAGAGGAGAATTTGAAACTATTCGCAAAACGCTTCCACATTATGGTGAGCAAGGCGAAGAGATAGAAGAAATAGTTAAAAAATTTCTGAACAATTATTTACCAAAACGTTTTAAAGCTGGCTCAGGCTTCATTCTTGACAAAAATAATAATAGAAGTAAACAATGTGATGTAATAATATATGATCAAATCTTATCTCCGATAATAAGAGCATCTTCAAAATCATTAATTTTACCAAATGAATATGTTGCTTCAGTTATTGAGGTAAAATCTAATTTGAATAAATCACAATTAGAAGATGCGTTAAATAAAATACATATTGCCAAAGCACTTAAAAAAGATGAACCCACCGAGCATGATTTACCGTCTACCGGTTCACCAATAAAAGTTTATAGAACTTTAGGTATAGTATTCGCTTTTAATTCCGAAACTTCATTAGAAACGCTAGCGAAAAATATTGTCGAGTTTAACAATTCTATAGATTCAAATCATTGGATTGATTTCTTAATTGTATTAGATAAAGGTATTATAGAATTTCAAGCTCAAAAATTCAGAGGTGGTTTTATAGGAAGTCAAATGCCACCTACTTCAGAAAAAGCGATGATACCACCTTGTTACATTCACTTGACAGTAAAGGAATTGGGAAAATATAGTCTTAATTGGTTTTGGGGCTTTTTAAATCTCCATTTAACATTTTATATTCATAGACCAAATTACATGAATATAAATACACTAATGAAAGGTGCAACAAATGAAGCCATGACCATTCAATCTTATCAAATGGGGCTTGATAGGAAATTACATAAACCTCCGGCAGATGAATATGAAAATGAGTACAGAGGACCGTTAGCTAAAATTGAAGTTTCAGGGGGTGGAATTAAATTCGGAGATTTTTTTTATTATAAATGGTTAGATGGATGTTTTTTGGAATGGCATGAATCCAATCCATTTCCATTAAATGATTTTTTACTAAACTTTGTTAAAGCACCACTAAATAAAACTATGTTATTTTCAGAGAATCCAACAATTTTAGCAACAACGATATTAAATATTTCCTTAGAAGAGTTTTGTAAATGGCCCGACAAAATAGTTTCTAATCTTCAGCTAAATTTAATTTTATATACTAAGTAGTAAGTTCAAATGAAAATTCCAATCGAGAAAAAAAAGAGTGATGAGTATGACAAGTTTTTTGACGAGAAAGACAAACAGTTTAACGGCTTAGGCAAAAAAATTCTTGAGATGAAAAGCTTTACGCACGATGTACCCAACTGGATGAAGGCATTGGATGAAATGTGCAAAGCTAATCCGGAAATGGCTACGAAAAATCTTCGAGACAGGGCAATGAATTTTTTTCTGCGGTTTACCGAGTGGCTTAAGAATTTTCGTCCCATATTGCTGGCAAGTGGTGAATTAAAATCGTTGCTGAATGAAATCTTAGACGAAAAACTCAAAGCATTGGAAGATTCCTATGACGGCACAAATCCCAAACAGGCGGAAGAAGAAAGGAATTCTATGATTGAAAAGATGATGGCTGAAATTGATTCACGTTTCGGGAAGCTGGTTTCCGATGCCGATACGTTTGATGAAAGTTATTTTCTGCTCAGGGATGAATTCAACAGCTTCAAAATGTAACCGCATTTTTCACAGCAGAGTACAATTCTCTCCAAAATACACTCAAAATTCCCCATTTTCATCACCTCAGCGAAAAAAAATACGCTGAAATCGAAAGAAACGTGTTTTAAACCATTGTTTTGATGTAATCTATCGGTGCTGGATGTCAGTCTATCGGTGCTGGATGTCAGTCTAACGGTGCTGGATGTCATTCTAACGGTGCTGGATGTCAGTCCAATGGTGTTGGATGTCAGTCTAATGGTGTCGGATTCTGACGAAACGGCGGGGAAGAGCTGTCCAACGATGCCGGACATCAATCCATCAAAGTTGGATTCTGACGGAGCGGTGGAGAACATCAACGCATCAAAGCAGAACATCAACCGAGCGGAGTCGAACATTAACGAAACGATGGCGGGGAGTGACGGAATTAAAACGGACAGTGAAGTAGAGAAAAATAATAAATATTTCCGCCTATGTTGCTGTTTCAGAGAAACCGGGATTAGAAATTGACAATTGATAATTATAAAGGGAGCGTAATGGCGTCCTTTATATAAGGAAACGAAGAAGATGGTTTTGATTAAATAACATGTTGTAAACCAAACTTCTTCCACTTGATATTTCCAAGAGATTAATTATATTAGAGTAATCTAATTCCCAAAATCGATGAAATGCCTGGTATGTAATAAAACCGGCATCTCGCTGGACACAACGACCTGCCCTGATTGCGGCTCCGACCTTGAAGCCGTTGTTTTAGTTTCCCGCCTTGACGAAAGCCTGAACAGAATAAGAAAAAACTTAACAATAATTTCAATTATAGTTGCTCTTGTTATTATTGCATCTCTGGTTCGAATATACACGCTATACAACGACCGCAGTAAATCGCAAATGCAAATTGAAGATTATAAGAAAGAAAAAAATTCTCTTAATCTAAAAATCGACTCACTCACCAAACTGATAAAAACCGATAATGTCAAAGAAACGAAACAGCAGGAAACTGAACTTAGTAAAACTGAGAATTCCCAGACTCATATAGTTAAACCCGGCGACTCGCTTTGGAAGCTGGCACAGCAATATTTCGGAGACGGAAATAAATATATGAAAATTGCCTCTGATAATAATCTTGTGAAACCGTATGTTCTAATTCAGGGTCAGGAACTGAAAATAACTAAATAAAATCATGGCTGAGAAAATAGATTACATAGAAAAGATTAGCACCAAAATAAACTCTCATCTGAAAGAGATATCTTCCCTCAAAAAGGAAGTCACTGCACTCAAAGATGATTTAAGATTAAAGGTGAACTATATTGCCACCCTTCTGAATGAACTTAACACAGTTAAACTGAAGCTTACTGAACTTGAAGAAAAGTACTCAAAACTCTCTGATGAAAATAAGAAACTCACCGATGAAAATAAAAAACTCTCTGATGAAAATAAAAAACTCTCCAAAGAAAAAACATCAGCTGAATCAGAGGTTGACAAGCTAAAATCAGAACTATCTAATCTCAAATCCGAGCTCGAAGAGTTGAAATCAAAATGATCCGTTAGCTGATGTTGTTCTCAGAATTTTAAAACCCTGCTCCAGTCGACAAAATAATTTCGAATCTCGCACTCTTACTTTCGTAAAATATTTTCTGCGAATCCTTTGCCTTGAGGTATCTTCCTTCAATCCGCACATAGCCGAAATCAACTGGCTTGAATTCCATACCGAGTGTAAAGCCGAGTGCTTCCAGTCCTGAAATAGTGTTATCTGAATTGAGAAACGTTCCCGATAAAAATCCGCTTTTGTCATTGTGATATTCAAGCCGGTATGAAGCATAAAATTTCTCAGAGAAACGGTAACGCATTGCAAACAATCCCGAAATTAAATTCGCTCCGTGTGTTGAATCATTGAGAGAAGAATTTCCCTGGTAACAATGGTCCATTCCAACCAGCACATCAATTTCATTTGACGGAAAAAATTTCACTACAAGATTATTGTAGAGCCTGACTTTGGGGTTATTCTCCGGCGGCTGTTCATTCCCGAAAATATTATTGTATGTGAATTCCAGCTTATCGTTTGGTTTGTATCCAAGCTGTAACCCGATAGATTTATTTTTATTGTTGTCGGCAAGCTGGTTAAATCCGTTACACAAATGGAACGAGCCGTAAAATTTTCCTGATGAATAGCTGAGCTTTACGCCTGTCTGATAAATCGGCTCATAATATGTTGCGAGTGCAAGTGTATTTAAAAAGTTATAACGCGGGAAAATACTTTCTGTCCCCACGTGTGTAAGAAATAAACCGGCATCAACCCAAAAGTTGTTTGATACCATGAATCCAAGATTTGCTTCCTGAATATATTTCAGTGAATTTGTTTGTGTCCAGTTTACATCGACAATGTCGCCGGCATGAATAGTTAAAATCCCCCTGAACCGCTCTGAAGAATACGAGCCGCTGAGCTGTGCAATATTGATTCTGAACATATCGCGGTATGGCGAAGTTGACGAAAACTGCCTGAGTGATTTATCTTTGTCCGTGTCCCAAGTATAATATGTTTCGAGATGTCCGCTTAAAACAATTTTGCTTGCTGGTGTTTCTGTTTTTTCTTGTGTTGAATCCGATGTTTGCGAAAATGCATTCAGTGAAAAGATGAGGCAAAAAAATATTAATATTTTTTGAGCATGCATATAGGTCATCGGTAAATATAAGAAAACTTTGTGAAGTTTTTTGTAGTAGTTTCTTGTAGTAGAAAAAAAATCCCGCTTTATGAGCGGGATTGAATAATAAGTTATTATTTCCTAAATGTTATTTGATAAGCAACATTTTCTTCGTCTCTTTAAAGTCACCTGCGGTTAATATATAAAAATAAATTCCGGATGCCCATGATGAAGCATTAATATCTTCCGAATAATATCCCGGTTCTCTATTTTTGCCCGAAATATTCAATACAAGTTGTCCTTGTGTATTGTAAATTTTTAGAGTTACATTTGATGCTCTTGGTATTGAATAATTTATTGTTGTGGAAGGGTTAAAAGGGTTTGGATAATTCTGACTAAGACTGTAATTTCTGGGAGCTCCATTCAATTTTTGAGTTTCCTGATTAGATATCAAATCCCCGCCATCATTGCATGCCGTATATTTCAACACAAGAAAATCAACGTTGATGCCTTCAGGCACATAATTACCCTGTGACCCCGCGACATAAACGGAATTTCCGTCAACAGCAATTGAATTTGCAGTAACAGGCCACTTACTATTATAATATTCACCCACGCACACTTGATTTCCGGAACTTGAATTATATTGAATTGTGACTGCATGGGGAGCAAGGTAATCGGAATTTCCAGTAACAAATATATTGTTTCCTGATGCATCAATTGCGATGGATTTACCTATATTAGTTGAATAACCATCAGGATTAAATGTTGGGCAGCCTGCTCTCGAGCATCCGTAATATTCGCCGAAAGTAGGATAACATTCTGTGCACCACATTCCCCTTGTAATTCCTTTAGACCCATTATAATCACTTTGTCCTTCAGAATGGTTGTATTTTATCGTGACAAAATCAGTACCGCCGACGTTGTTTTGAGAATAACCAGTGGCATAAACGAAATCATGGTGGCCAGCACCGACAGTAGGATCCAAGACAACAGAATTGCCAACATCAATTCCATCTCCATCATTTACTGTTCCGTCGAATCGAGCGTTAGTACAATAACAATTATCTATTGCAAGGCAAGGAAAAGTATTAGGGGGATAAATACTAGAGCACCCCATACAGTCACCTATATCAGTTATCCACATAAACCGAGCAGTAAAAATCTCGTAGCTGCTACGAATACAGTTAGGGCCAATACAAGTACCAAATCCATTACCACATTGATTTTCACCGCACCATTTTGCCCCTGTGCAAAATATATCACCTGTAACCGGGCTAACTACCAGCGAATTTATAAAATCATCTCCAAATTCGGGCGCCTGGCATCCTCCGCATCCGTAATGCATCTCTTTTGCATTTCCCCCATTGAAATCATAAAATACAAGTTGAGCATCCTTAAGAGTAGGGTTTCCATTGTATGCCCATCCGCCTACATATACACCGGGAAGATGAAGTGGAGACCTGTCTATATTATCAATCGCTAATGCAAAAGCCTCATCATCTCCGTCAGCATATCCACTTACAAAATATCGCGGCCATCCGGTTCGTATGTTGCCTGATGTAGGATCGTAAGATATCGTTAAAATATCCAAGTTGGTGGTAGGCAATTCGAAACCAGTCGGAACGTGGTACGTATAACTTCCCCCTGTAACATAAACATTTCCATTAATATCTAATCCGATAGCATTCGCATGGTCGTATCCGTTGCCGGTACCGTTAAATGTTTTCGTCCAAATTGGATTTGAACTAAAGTTTGGGTCATATTTTATAGTTAGATAGTCATCGTTCGTTCCATTGTTAATAAATTAAGATTAAAATGATTTTTTTCATTTTTGAAACCCTCCGTTAAAAAAAAGTTAATAAAAATATTTCTTTGGTTCATTCTTAGAGCCTAACAATATTCTCTTAGTGTTACTAAAGTCCTCTTACGGAACAAACTTCGTTGCAGGGTCGCTCCACGGTCCCTGCTCATCGCCGCGTATTGCTGCAACTCTGAACCAAAGCTGTAAACCGCTTGTCAATCCGCCGATAGTTGTTTTGGAAGTGCGTCCCGTTGTTTTCACCTGCACCCATGTCCCCGGTGACGGCGGGTTCGGACTTTGCTGAACCGCATAAGCCGTTGCTCCATTCACCG
>Ga0247727_10010744_pt1 | contig 16145 bp, 16 predicted proteins | sample WisWelCaveWW1625_FD_202498 | JGI IMG/M metagenome (GOLD analysis project Ga0247727, IMG submission 202498) | Biofilm microbial communities from Wishing Well Cave, Virginia, United States - WW16-25 | ecosystem: Environmental > Aquatic > Deep subsurface > Groundwater > Cave microbial mat | place... | reverse complement strand
CTTCACCCCGCAGGAAGTTCACGAGCTGCGCGCGCTGGCCGCCTCACGCCCCAACCAGATCCTCCAGGTCGGACTGCAGCGCCGCTACAGCCAGGTCTACCAGGTCGCCAAACAGATGATCGAGAAGGGCATGCTTGGCCGCGTCACCCACATCCAGGCGCAGTGGCACCGCAACGGCGACTGGCGCCGCCCGGTGAAAGACAAGGCCCTCGAAGAGCAGTTCAACTGGCGACTGTATCGCAAGTACTCAGCAGGACTAGCCGGCGAGCTGGCCTCCCACCAGATCGACATCTCCGACTGGATGATCGGCGCCACCCCGGTATCCGTAATGGGCGTCGGCGGCATCGACTACTGGAAGGACGGCCGCGACATCTACGACAACATCCAGCTCATCTTCACCTATCCCAAGGGCGAGAAGCTCATCTACCACTCCATCACCACCAATGCGCACATGCCGTTCAAGGGCCTGCCCGACGTGCGCGAGGTCGGCGAGATCATCATGGGCGACGCCGGCACCATCCACATCTCGCTCGACCGCGGCACCGGCCATGGCATGTGGTTCCGCGAAGCCAACGCCCCCACGCCCACCGCCCAGGCCGGCGCCGCCAAGGAGAACTGGACCGCCGGCGCCACCGTCATCGAGGGCGCCGTCACCAGGGGCATCCCCATCGTCCCCGGCGGCGACCTCGACATGAAGGACTCCGACGGCTTCATCGCCAAGGAACTCAAGTTCGCCAAGCGCTGGCTCTACGGCAAGGGCATCCTGGTGCCGGAAGAATTGCGCGACCCCGTGGCCGTCGAGCTCGACGACTTCCTGCTCTGCGTCCGCGACGGCAAGAAGCCCAAGGCCGACCTGGAAGTCGGCCTCAATGACTCCATCGGTGTAATCCTCGCCAACCTGGCCATGGACCAGGAGCGCAAGATCTTCTACAGCGAGATGGAAACCCTCGGCAAGCCCGGCCAGCCGCCCGCCAAGCCCCCGGTTCCGCGCAAGAGAACGGGCTAATCAGTAGTAGTCCGAGCAGCTCAGGTAGTACCCGCACTGCTCGCACACCAGCTTGCACTTCCGCTCCACCAGCCGCGTCGAGCAAACCGGGCAATACAGGATCGCATCCTGCTCCTGCTCCGGCGGGCCGTCGGGCTCGGTCTTTGGCGGCATGCTATACTCCCGGATCTTATCATGAAACCCCTGCTGCTGTTGCTCGCGCTGCTGTGCCCGCTCTCCGCTCAGGATGAGGCCCTCCGGTATTACACCGACCTGCTGCGGCTCGACTCCAGCAACCCTCCCGGCAACGAGACCCGCGTGGCGCGATACCTCAAGGAAGTCTGCGACCGCGAGGGAATTCCCAACGAGCTGCTCGGACCCGACCCCGCCCGCCTCAACTTCCTGGCGCGCCTGCCCGGCGACGGCTCCGCCCGCCCGCTGCTGCTGATGGCCCACAGCGACGTCGTCCCGGCCGAGCCCGACCGCTGGTCGGTCGACCCTTTCGCCGGGCTGGTCAAGGACGGCTGGGTCTGGGGCCGGGGCGCCCAGGACACCAAAGCCCTGCTCGCCGCCGAGCTGGCGGTCCTGGTCGACCTCAAACGGACCGCCGCCAGGCTGCGCCGCGACGTCATCTTCCTCAGCGAATCGGACGAAGAAGCCGGCTCCACCGGCATCCAGTGGCTTATCGCCAACGCCTGGGAAAAAATCAACGCCGAGTTCGCGCTCAACGAAGGCGGCTTCGCCAACCGGCTGGCCGGGAGCCGCGTGCTGTCCAATATCCAGACCGCCGAGAAGATCCCCACCCGCATGAAGCTGGTGGCCCGCGGCGCCGCGGGACACGGCTCCCTGCCCCGCCAGGACAACGCCGTGCTCCACCTGGCTCAGGCCCTGGTCAAGCTCGCCGCCGCCGAACAGCCCATCCGCCTCAACCCCACCACCCGAGACTACTTCCGCGGGCTCGCGAAGCTTTCCGAGTACACCAGGCTGGCCCCCGCCCTCCGCGACCTCGAGAGCCCGGCGCGAGCCAACGCCGCCAGGCGCAGGATCATCCGCGACCACCCCATGCTGGCCGCCATGCTCGCCACCACCGTCTCGCCAACCATGGTGGGGGCCGGGGTAAAGGTGAACGTGATCCCCACCACCGCCGAGGCCCAGGTGGACGTCCGCCGCCTTCCGGACGAAACACCCGAACAGGTGATTGAGCGCTTTCGCAAGATCATCAACGACCCGGCCGTCGAAGTGGTGAGGCTCGGCGGCGCCGAGCAGGAGATGCCGCCAACGGAGCCCTCCTCGCGCACCAGTCTTCTTTACCTCGCGATGGAGCAGGTGCTGGCCGCCCAGCCGGATCACTATGCCGTGCTCCCGGTGATGCAGCTCGGCGCCACCGACGGCAGCTACCTCAGGGCCCGAGGCATGGGCGTCTACGGCATCCCCCTGTTCCCCACCCCGGTCGAGGAGCGCCGCGCCCACGGCAACGACGAGCGCATGGCGCTCGACAGCTTCCACCGCGGCGTCCGCATCCTGCGCGAGGTGGTGATGAAGGCCGCTCAATGACCTCGCGGGCCGCGGTCCTGTCCGCCTTCCACCAGCCCCTTGATTTGCGCCGCTATCCCACGCCCGCAACGCTCGACCCGGGCGAGGCGCTGGTGGTGATGAAGGCCGCTCAATGACCTCGCGGGCCGTGGTCCTGTCCGCCTTCCACAAGCCCCTCGAGTTGCGCCACTATCCCACGCCCGCAACGCTCGACCCGGGCGAGGCGCTGGTGGTGGTCGAAATGGCCGGCATCTGCGGCACCGACGTCCACCTGTGGCTTGGCCAGTTGCCGATTCCGCTGCCGGTCATCCTGGGCCACGAAACAGTAGGACGGATCGCGGCCCTCGGCCAGGGTCTGGAGCGCGACTGGATCGGCCGGCCCCTGGCCGTGGGCGACCGCGTCGCCTGGGCCAGCTCCATCGTCTGCGGCGCCTGCTATTACTGCCGCATCAAGCGCCAGCCGACGCGCTGCCTGTCGAGGAAGGCCTACGGCATCTCCTACTGCGCCGACCAGCCCCCACACCTCCACGGCGGCTACGCCGAGCACATCGTGCTCCGGCCCGGCACGGCCATCTTCCGCCTGCCCGACACCCTCTCGACCGAGGCCGTCGTGGGAGCCGGCTGCGCCCTGTGGACCGCCATCCACGGCGTCGAACGCATGGGCATCCAGTGGGGCGACGTCGTAGTAGTACAGGGATGCGGACCGGTGGGTCTGGCAGCGATCGCGGTCGCCCGCGAGGCCGGCGCTTCCCGCATCATCGTCACCGGCGCGCCCCACCACCGCCTGGCCCGGGCCCGCCAGTTCGGCGCCGACGCCGCCATCGACATTGACGCCACCCCCGACCGCCGCGCCGCTGTGCTCGAGTCAACCCCCGGCGGCTTCGGCGCCGACGTCGTCATCGAATGCGTGGGCCACCCCGCCGCCGTCGCCGAGGGCCTCGACTACTGCCGCGACGGCGCCAGGATGCTCGTCCTGGGCCAATACGGCGACGCCGGCCCCACCCCCATCAACCCCCACCTCATTACCCGCAAGCAACTCCAGATCCACGGATCCTGGGGCTTCGAGCCGCGCCACGTGCTCGCCGCCCTCGAGCTGCTCGAACGCTCCGCGTCGCGCTACCCCTTCGCCGCCACTGTTACCCACCGCTTCACCCTCGACCAGGCCAACGAGGCGCTCGATACCACCCGGCAATGGGTGTCGGGAAAATCAGTCATTGTCCCGAAATAGCGCCACCGATGCCGCGCCCAGCAGCCCCGCGTTGCCCCCCAGCTTGGCCGGCGCCACCCGAACCTGGCTTGAGAACAGCGGCACTGCGTGAGCGCGCAGCGTCTCCTCAGCCCGCCGCAGAAACCCCTCGCCGGCTTCCATCGCCACCCCGCCGCCCAGCACGATCGTGTCGGGGTTGAGCAGCACCGTAAGCGACGCCAGCCCCACACCCACTGCCGCCGCCGCCCGCTCCGCCAGCTCCGCCATCGTTCGATCGTCCCTCCGCGCCCGCTCGAAGATCTGTTTGGGCGTCGCCTCCACCCCCAGCCGCCCGGCCCGCTCCACCAGCGCCCAGCCCGAAGCCACCGCTTCCATGCAGCCGTTGCCCCCGCACCGGCAGGGCGACTCCCCTGACGGATCCACGATCACGTGTCCCGGATCGCCCAGGCACCCGTGAGCCAGGCGCAATAGCTTGCCGTCCACCATCATGCCCCCGCCGATACCCGTCCCTACCGAAAGAAACAGCAGCCGGCGGCTCGACTCCTCCCACCCGCCGAAGTGATACTCGCCGCAGGCCCCGGCCGAGACGTCGTTCTCCATCCCCACCGGCAGGCCGAACTCCTCCCCCAGCAAGCGCGACACCGCAGCCCCGTTGAGCCCCGGCAGATTGCACGACCCGGTCACGCAGCCCGCCTCGTCCACAAACGCCGGCATCGCTACGCCGATCCCGGCCACAGCCAAGCCCCGCTCCCGGGCAAACGTGAGCGCCCCGCCCACCCCCGTCCGGAAGCGCTCCAGCAGCACCTCGCCGGAAGCCTGAAGACCCGTTCGCGCCGAGCTCCGGTACAGCAGCTTCCCCGCCTCGCTCACCAGCCCAACGCGAGCCGAGGTGCCGCCCACGTCCAGCCCGATCGCGTACCGGCTCATCGGACGAGATTATGGCATGACTCGCCCGCCCGGCCTGATCCCGCTCATATCCCCCGTCACCCGCCCGAACGTCGAGCGCGTCACCGTCGTGTCCGATTCGCCCCTGTAAGCGTGTTGCCCACGTTCTAAAATGGACCCCATGCGCGTCGCCCTGTCCCTGGTCGCCTCCGTCGCCGCGGCAGCCCTCGGACAGGACGCCGGCTACGCCGACCCCGCAGCCTGCGCCGGTTGTCATCGGGATATCTCCGAAACCTGCGGCACTTCCGGCCTCCCCGAAATCCATGTCAACCTGGGAGCCGCTCTCTCCCAAAAAGGCGACCCCGCAGCCATCGACGCCCTGCGAGACGCCATCCGCCTGGGACCCGACTTCGCCGCCGCCCACTACTACTACGGACGCGCTCTGGCCGAACAAGGGCGACTGGACGCCCCCATCGAACACTACCGCCGCGCCCTCCAGATCCAGCCGAACTTCACCGCCGCCCTCGACGCCCTGCGCGCCGCCCAGGAGCAAGAACAACCATGATGAACCTCCGCCCCATGACCCCCCAGGACCGATCCGAGGTCGCCGAGCTGATCTACGTCTCCATCAACTTCTGGTACCAGACCCACGGCCGCCCGCCCTTGTTTTCCGGCGGTCCCTGCGTGACCGAGGTGTTCTACGACGTCTACAACGCCCTCGAGCCCGGCTGCGCCGTCGTCGCCGAGTCCCCCCGCACCGGCCGCCTGATGGGCTCCTGCTTCTATCATCCCCGCGAGCACCATGTCTCGCTCGGAATCATGAACGTGCACCCCAATTACTTCGGCCAGGGCGTCGGCCGCGCGCTGCTCGACTACATCATCGATTTCACCGACCGCAGCGGATCGAAGTCCCTGCGCCTCACCCAAAGCGCCTTCAACCTCGATTCCTTTTCTCTCTACACCCGCGCCGGATTCGTTCCGCGCTGCGCCTACCAGGACATATTCGTTCCCGTCCCCCCGGGCGGCTTACAGGCTCCCCCGCCTCCCGGCGCCGATCACGTGCGTCCGGCAACCTCGGCTGACGTTGCCGCCATGGCCGCGCTCGAAATGGAAGTGAGCGGCATCACGCGCGAGCCCGACTACCGCCACGCCATCCAAAACCAGCTCGGATTCTGGTACGTCTCGGTCTCGGAAAACCGGAGCGGCCAGCTCGACGGCTGGATCATCTCCTCCGGCCACCCCGCCCTCAACATGCTCGGACCCTGTGTGGCTCGCTCCGAGGAAGCCGCGGCCGCGCTCATCTTCTCCGAGCTCAACCGTTACCCAGGCCGCTCCCCCGTGTTCCTGATTCCGGTTGAGCGCGCCCGGCTGGTGGCCCAGATGTACGCCTGGGGCGCGCGCAACTGCGAGTTCCACTTCTACCAGGTTCGCGGCCAGTTCCGTCCCTTCCAGGGGATCAGTATGCCGACCTTCCTCCCCGAAACCGGCTGAGCCCGCTCGTGATAATATGGACGGCGAACGGCTCACGTCCATGACTCGCAGAACTCTGTTGCGCAGCGCCCCCGCCGCCGGCATCGTTATGACCGCGAGCTCCTGGTCCCGCGTGCTGGGCGCCAACGACCGCATCCAGCTCGGCGCCATCGGCCCCGGCGTCCGCGGGCGCTACGTGCTCGAGGGGTTCCTCAAGGACCCCGCGGTCGACGTCCGCGCCCTCTGCGACGTCTGGAGTTCCCAGATCGACGAGGCCCTCCGCATCGCTCCCAAGGCCAAGGGCTATCGTGACCATCGCAGGATGCTCGAGACCGAGAAGCTCGACGCCGTCCTGGTTTCCACGCCGGACCACTGGCACGCCCCTCTCGCCATCGAGGCCCTCAACGCCGGCCTCCATGTTTACGTCGAGAAGCCGCTGACCCTCACCATGGCCGAAGGCCCCGCCATCGTCCGCGCCGCCCGGGTGAACAAGCGCGTCTGCCAGGTCGGCACGCAGGCCCGCTCCGCCGGCCACTTCCAGCGCCTAAAGCGCGAGTACTTCGACACCCGAAAACTCGGAAAAATCACTCTCGTTCGCACCTGGTACAACGGCAATCGATACCACTTCCGCCGCGCCCCGGACTCGCTGCGGCAGCAGCCCGACAACCTCGACTGGGCCCGCTTCCTCGGCCCGGTGAAGTGGCGCGATTGGGATTCCCAGCAATACTGGAACTGGCGCGCCTACCTGGATTTCGGCGGCGGCCAGATCGGCGACCTCTTCGTCCACCTCGTCGACGTCGTCCACATGCTGCTGGGACACGACCTCCCTGTCTCGGCCACCGCCGCCGGCGGCATCTATCATTACAAGGACGGCCGCACCGCCCCCGACACCATCACCGTCGCACTCGAGTATCCGGGGGAATTCGTGGTGACCTTCGAGGGCAGCCTCGCCCCCGGCAGCCAGGGCGCCGGCCTGGAGTTCTGCGGAACCGAAGGCCGCCTCCATATCGACTGGCCCAGCCGCGGCGGCGCCATGTTCCACTCCGCCGAAAGGAACACCCAGCCCGTCGAGGCCCTTCCCCCTGGTCCGGACGCCACCGCCGATCACGTCAGGAATTTCCTGGATTGCGCGCGCTCCGGGATACTGCCCAACGCCGACGCCCACATCGGCCATCGCTCCGCCCAGGCCGCTCACCTCGGCAAGATCGCCTACCTCGAACAGCGCCGCATCCGCTTCGATCCCGTCCGCGAACAGATTCTCCCCCTATGAGCCCGATCCGGTCTCGCCCCGATAGAACCCCCGCACCGTCCGTATCCAGACCCCTAGGGAAAGCAGCCCGATAAGTATTAGAGCGATACACAGGCCGGCCCATAACCCCGCCGCTCCCCGCCCCGCCCGGAAGCAAAGCAGGTAGCCCGCCGGCAGCCCGATCAGCCAGTAACCCACCAGGTGGATCACGAGCGGGCTGCGCGTGTCGCCCGACCCTCGCAGCGCGCCCACCGTCACCGTCTGAATCCCGTCGAAGAGCTGGAACAGCGCCACCAGGAACAGCAGCGTCACTCCGGCCCCGATCACCGCCCGATCGTTGGTGAACGCTCGCATCACCAGTTCTGGCGCCGCCAGCAGCCCGACCCCGGCCGCGCCCATGAACGCCGCCCCCAGCAGCATGCCGGTCCACCCCGACCGGGCCGCGCCGGCCGCGTCCTTCCTCCCCAGCGCCTGCCCCACCCGCACCCCCGTCGCCGAGCTTACCCCCAGAGGAACCATGAAGGTGTAGCTGGCCACCAGCAGCGCGATGGTGTGCGCCGCCAGCCACTCCTTCTCCAACCGGCCCACCAGCGTCGTGGCCACCGCAAACACTCCGATCTCCACCGTCAACTGCAACGATGCCGGCAGCCCCAGCCCCGCCAGCCGCAAAATGCGCGCCCCGTCCGGCCACAGCGGAATCTGCCGCAGCCCGCTGTTGCGCCGCCGATCGTGCCACACGGCCGAGACCGCCAGAACCAGCGTCATGTAGATCCGCGATGCGCAGGTGGCCCACCCGGCGCCTGCCGCCCCCATCGCCGGAGCCCCCAGATGGCCGAAGATCAACACCCAGTTGGCCGCCACGTTCACCAGGTTGGCGCTCAGCAGAGCGAACAGCACCGGCCGCACCAGGTTCATCGCCTGCAAGTACCGCCGCAAGGCGAAAAACAGCAGCAGCGGCAGCGTGCTCCACCGGATCGACGGCAGGTACTGCAACGCCTCGTGCCGCACCGCCGCTTGAACATCCAACGCCTCTAGCAACGGCGGCACAACCCACAGCGCCCCCATCAGCGGGGCCGCCAGCAACAGGCTGAGCTGCACCCCGCTCGCCAGCCACCGGTGGCACTCCTCTGTCTTCCCCGCGCCGAAGGCCTGCGACACCAGCGGATCCAGCCCCAGCAGCACCCCGGCGCCGAAGAACGCGATGGTGTGAAACAGAATCCCGCCGATACCCACCCCACCCACGGCCTCCGCGCTGACCCGCCCCACCATCATGGTGTCGACCAGCCCCATCGTCATCCACCCGATCTCCGACAGCACCACCGGGCCCGCCAGCCGCAGCATCGGCGGAAACTCCCGCTTCAGATTGTCGAGCCCCCGCAGCATCATTCCCCTAGTTTATCCGCACACCCGGGAAGCTTTCGGCCCCCTCCCGCCACTAACCTGGAGAAAAGGAGATTCACCAATGAGCAAAACCAAGATAGCGATCGCTGGAGCCGTGGCCGCCGCAGGGATCGGCTTCGGCCTGTTCCGTCCCGACCGCGCGTTCACCAAGACTGCGGTCAGCGAAGGGCTGGCCTCCTCACAGGGCGACACGCAGTTGCTGGCCGCGGGCCGATTCCACGGCGTGGCCCACAACGGAACCGGGCTCGCCTCGATCTACCAGCTTCCGGAGGGCAAACGTGTTCTGCGCTTCACCGAGTTCGAGGTCCTCAACGGGCCATCCCTCCAGGTCTACCTGGTAGCCGCCGGCGACGCCTCCGACAGCGACACCGTCAGGAAAGCCGGCTTCGTCTCCCTCGGACCCCTCAAGGGTACGCAAGGTGATCAGAACTACGACGTGCCGGCGGACCTCGATCTGTCGAAGTACCGCGCCGCCTCCGTGTGGTGCTCCCGCTTCGGCGTCAACTTCGCCACCGCCCCGCTGTCGGCGCAGTGAGGGCGGGTCCGCCAGCCAGCACGTTTTCAAATGACCAAGGGGACGCCGTCCAAACCCAGATGCCGGTCGGTCGACCAACAGCAGCCGATTCGCAGCTCGCGCATGATAGCCAGCCCATGGGCATCCGCCAAGGTGAGCTTCTGGTCGGAGAACTTTTTCACAATGCGTCCCGTCTTGGCTAGCTCGGCAGCGTCGAAGCTGCGGATGGTCAAGCCCGGCAGCGCATCGATGAATGCCAGGAATTGCACCGCCCGATGCTGATCATAGCGGCGAAGGAACCATCCGTGGCCTTCGGCGACCACCAAGGAAGAGGTGATCAACGGCGGCGGCTCGGACAACAGCCGCCGGAACAGCGCGTGGTAGCTATCGGACCGGTCCAGGAAAGCAATGAAGGCTGAGGTATCAGCGTAGCACTCAGTCTTTTTGGCCATAGACGACTTCGTCGACAGACTGGCTGGACCGAGCGTCGCCGGTTTCCACGAATCCCGCGAACTTCATCCAGGGACCCTGACCGCGGGGAGGAAGAGTCCCCCGAACAGCGCGACGGACGAACTCTGCGACCGAGACGCCCAACGATCGCGCCTCCCTTTTCGCCGCAAGGTACTCGTGCTCATCGAGGCTGATCTGAGTACGAATCATGTTATCATCCTCCAATCCAATGATAACATACCCGGCTCTTCGGTTTCGCCGCAACACCGTTTGCCGCGCGCGCGGCTCGGACTCGGCGCTGCGCCCATGCCGCATCCCATCGCTATGATCGGTGATTTGCGACCGGACGTCAGGGACCGCTATGACCTTCAAACTTCTCGCATTTACGGCACCGGCGCCCGTACCTGAACTCGTTGCCGGTCGCGCTGTGATAGTCCACGGCTTCCCATTGATGGAGGCATCGGGCCTGCTCACTATTTAGTAGGCGCCGCGCCTCATTGTAGTCTTCAGCTCCGCACCTAGTGCACACTACATAGAACGTCACGGGCGCTGTCTGCCGAGTGGTTCGCCATTTGTGGATACATGTCTGTCTGATCTTCGAACTCCGTGCAACCGCCCGTTGTCGGCTCCATCGACCAAGCCCACTCCTGTGGTAGATCGAGCGCCCTTTTCCCCACGCAACATCAAAGGCGGCGGCAGCTAGTTTCATGGCAGCAGCGAAAACGATCAAGCCAGGCAGGGTATAGACCACGATGACAAAAGTGCGCACCGCGTTCGCATCAGCACCGTTCTGACGCAGCAGGTAGCGACCCCCGAACGCGACCGCACAAAAGAGAACAACTGGGGCAAGGAGGTGTCGCCGCTCGCTTTGCTTAATTGCAATAACCAACGCGGCAGCGACAATGACGTACCATCGAAGAAAGGCATCGGCGTTCATTCACATGTCCTCCATGGTCTGACTCCTCTTTCAACAGGTCTGTCTAAACCCGTATCATCGGTACCTCCCTTCCACACCTCCACGATAGGGGTCTGTTCGCTGCTGGGCAAACACAGATGTGAATGATAACACCCGGCTCTTTGGTTTCACCGCAACACCGCTGGCTGCGCGCGCGGCTCGGAATCGGCAACTGCGCCGATGGCGCTGCCTCTACCTGGCGCCCGGACGGATCAGGAACGTCTCCAGGTCGACGGTGCATGGGCGCCTCGGTTCGCCCCGGCGCACGCGCTGGACGACCTGTGGCCCAAAGTAGAACTGGCCCATCAGGCCTAGCGGGTCGAAGCCTTCCTCGCGGTAGTCGGGGTGGAACTGGAATTGGTTGCACTGCTCGAGCGCCAGTTGCTGCCGAGGGTCGCTCAAGGTCGTGAGGATGGCGCCGCGGGTGATCTGCATGCCGCGGTTTACCTCGTACTGCTGCCTGCCGGCCACCGCTCCGGCCACAAGCAGCCCGGCCGCCGTCAGTCTGGTCCAGTTGCGCAGGCGCCCCAGCCGCCCGGCCAGCAATTCGACCGCCACCGCCACCGTGATCAGCGAGTACAGGACAAACGGCAGCCGGGCGAAGTGGTGTCCGGCGATATATTGCCGCAGCAGCAGGGTGAGCGCCAGGAAGCCCGGCAGCAGCATCGCCACCCGCCATTGCCTGGCCCGGACGCAGGCCGCCCAGGCGCCTATTACCAGGATACTGCCGGCCGCCGGTCCCAGGTGGAACAGGTGGCGCAGCTCGGTGTCGAGCGCCGGGAGCCAGCTCGCAGCCGCTGTGCTCGACCGGATTCTGAAGATCCGCACCAGCTCGGCGCGCCCCGCCTCGAGACTTCCCATGCCGGCCGCCAGCAACGCCAGCACCGCGATGGTCGCGGACGCCAGCACCGCCAGGTCGATGAGCAGGCCGCGCCTCGACCGGGTCTGCTGCCATCGGATGAGGATGACCCCGGCCGCGAAGGGCACGATGAGCTGATTGGAAAAGACTGCCAGAATCATCGCGGCGCGGAAAATCCGGTGGCGCCAGGGGCGGGAGCTGAGATGCGCCGGGATCGCCAGCAGCAGGCCGGCCCAGAGATTCAGCGCCACGTCGATGAAGATGAACCCCACCGAGTCCCGGCCGGCGCTCGAGAGCAGAAGCACCGGCAGGGTGAGGTAAAGCAGCGGGCCGGCTCGCTCGACCGATATCACCAGCAGCGTGAAGCCGGCGAGGGTCCCCAGGATCGCCACCCAGCGCCCCACCGTCTCGGTGCGTCCGAAGACCTGGAGCACGGCCTCGAAGGCCAGGAAGAATCCGTTGGGCCAATGGGTGTAGTTCACGATCCGGCTTTCGCGGATGTCGATCTGGCGGGCCACCACCGGGTTCGGCCACAGCCCCGCTCCATTGGCGGCGGCAAACCCGAAGGCGTGGTAGGAGACGGTCGATTCCTGCGGGTGGTCGTCGAAGGGCCGCCAGTAGATGTCGCGGTGGACCCATAGCACGGCGGCCATCAGCGCCAGGGTCAGGCCGAGGAGCGCGGCGTGCTTCCCATCCGCGGGCACGGGGGAGGGCCGTGGGGCAGCCGGTGCTTTACGCCGGCGGGTCATGGTTGGCGCCGGTCACGCAGCTTCAGAAGCTGTGGTGCAACGCCATCTGGATGCCGGCGTTGCGGTTGAGGTTGGGATTCCCCACGCGGTGGCGCTCGGCGAGCGCGAAGTTCGTTAGTACGCCGAAGTCGGCCAGGCGTTGCCGGGGGGATCCGGTCCTCATAGAAACGGGCTGCCTCGTGCATCTCCTCCTCGGCCGGGAAGCGGAAGCCGCGGTTGTCACCAGCGAATCAAAACGTCAGCCGCAGCCCGAGCTGGATCTGCCGCTGATCGAGCCGGGTACTGGTGATGCGCATGTAGTTCGCGGTGCCGACCGTCGCGTTGGGCTGGCCGAAAATGGGGTGGTTCGGCAAGTTGAAGAACTCCGCGCGGAAGTCGATCTTGACGCGCTCCACCGGCCGGAAGGACTTGAACAGCGAGCCGTCCAGCTCGATGAGGCCGGGCCCGATCAGGTTGTTCCGCTGGCTGTTGCCGTAGCGATAGGGGCCGGCGAAGGCTCCCGTCGCGGGCGCCCCCACGCGGTTGACGAAAGCAGCCGGGTTGAACCACTGGGCCGGACTGCGGTTCTCCAGGTTGGGGCTGACGCCGGTGGCATCGGGCCGGCAGGGAGCGTCCGTGTTCTGGAAGGTGGCGGCGTTCTGACAGCCCGCCGAGAGAGGGAAGCCGCCCTCCACGGTGAAGATGCCGCCCAACTGCCAGCCGCCAACCAGGAAATCGAGCGCCCGGTGGACCCCGGCCCCGTAGCGCTTGCCGCGGCCGAAGGGCAGCTCCCACAACCCCGAGATGGTCAGTTTCTTGCCGAAGTTGAAGGCCGAGACGCTGCGCTCGGAGCGCAGATCGGCGCCGTTGGGCGGAGCGTAGGAGTCGCCGGTAGCCTGGCGGATGCCGCTGCCGTTGTCGATGGACTTCTCCCAACTGAACGACGCCAGCAGGCTGAAGCCGCGGGCGAAGCGCTGCTGCAAGCGGGTCTGGAAGGAATGATAGGAGGCGTGCACGGGCGATTCCACCGCCTGCACAAAGCCCATATCCGGGAAAGGCCGGCGCAGATTCACGTTTGCAATCGGCCCGCCGGGGACCCGGTCGTTATAGTACACGGTACGTTGCAGGTGCACGCTGGCCGAGCCCAGGTACCCTACTTCGAGAGACATGCTGCGGCCCAGCGCGCGCTGGACGGTGAACGACCACTGCGGCGAGTACGGCTGCGGGTCGCCCCAGGCCCAGGATGGCGTCAGCGTCGAAACGCCGAGCTGCGGGTAGGGGTTGTCCCACGTCGCGTTGGGGATGAACTGGTTGGAGCTGCTCGCGATGCGCATGGTAAAACGGCTGGTTGCGGAGAATATCGAAGGCGGCGTTGCCGATGTCGTGCGGGAAGAACAGGCCGGCGCCGGCGCGGATCACGGTCTTGTCGTTCAAGCTGTAAGCAAAGCCCACGCGCGGAGCGAACTGGTTGGCCGCGGTTTTCCAGGTACGCCTGCCGAAGCGTCCGTCGCGCGCAAACGGGAAGTTCGATGGCAGGGGCCAAGGCGGGTTCCCGTCGTAGAACTCGCCTTTGCCGGCGCGCACCCAGGTGGGATGGAAGGAATTGTCCCAGGCCCAGGTGACGATCGACATGTGGTCGTAGTTCTCGACGTAGCCGGGCGCCAGCTCGTAGCGCAGGCCGAGGTTGAGGGTCAGCTTGGGGGTGACCTTCCAGTTGTCCTGAAAGTACAGTCCGGTGGAGTAGCCGCGGAGCTGCGCGACGACGTCGCCGGGCTGCGCCTGCTGGCCGGCGATGAGGCCCTGGAGGAAGTCGGCCATGGAGTGCAGGGCCAGCGGAGTGGAGCCGGAGAGCTGCGAGTACACGCCGCTGAACGTGAACGCGCCGCGCGGCCGGTCGTTGCCCAGCAGATTGAATCGGGTGCGGACAAAGTCTCCGCCGAACTTGATGCTGTGGGCGCCCCGGCTCCAGGAGAAGTTGTCGGTGAGCTGGATGACCGTGTCGAAGTTGAGGTAGGGAGAGTTCTCAGGATCGCCGACCTGCGTAAAGTTGCTGATGGCGATGATGGGGATTCCCCAGAATCGCTCGCCTTTCTGCACGTAAGGGATGCTGAGTTTCTCCACCCAGTTATTGGCCGCATCGCCCTCGTGCAGGTTGCCGGCGCTGGCCTCCAGGCGGCTGAAGCCGATTTTGAGCTGGTTCACCTGCGTGGGGCTGATGACCGCGGTGTGGCCGAGCATGGCCTGGTGCGTAACAGAGGTATTCACGCTGCCCATGCCGGCGATGGCGGCCGGCGTGTAGTAGGGCTCCCGGGAGTGGCTGTAGCGGAACTGGAAGCTCGAAGCGGAGCGGTGCTGCCAGTCGGCGCGGATCATTCCGCCGTTGCTGTCCGCCTTGTTCGACTCCAGATTGTTCTGATAATTCTGCGCGTGGACGAGGTCGCGGATCTGCGAGGGAGGGTTGTTGGGGGCGGGCCACAGAGCGCCCGCCAGCCTCGATTTGGGATGAATGCGGCTGGCCGGAACGGTGTTTTGCGGGAAGGGCTGCTGGGAAACGACCCTGGCGCCGTCGGGAGACAACACGCGCGTCCCCACGTCGTAGATGGTCTGCGGAAGCCCGGCGTAGTTGCCCGTGAAATACTCGGGAAGGGGGACGTTGGCGAAATTGAGCGAGCCCACGCGCTGCCGCTGGCCTTCGTAGTTGGCGAAGAAGAACAGCTTGTTGCGGCCGTCGATGAGTTTCGGAATCCGGACGGGACCGCCCAGGGTGAATCCGAACTGGTTGCGCTTCAGCGGCTGGGTGGGGGCGGTGCGGAGCTGGAAGAAATTGCGCGCGTCCATGGCCGTGTTGCGGACGAACTCAAAGGCGCTGCCGTGAAACTCGTTGCCGCCGCTCTTGGTGATGACATTCACCTGGGTCATGTTCCTGCCGAACTCGGCGCTGTAGGTGCCGGTTTCGACCTTGAACTCCTCGAGCGCGTCCACCGACGGCTGGTAGAGGTAGGTGCCGAAGTTGGGATCGGTGTTCTCGACCCCGTCCAGTGTGAAGTGGTTGAACTGGAGCCGCTGGCCGGAGAGATTGAGCTGGAACTCGGCGCGCGGACCCCCTCCGCCGCGGGCGAAGGCGATGGAGTTGGACGGACCGTAGATGGTCCCGCCGGGAACCAGGTTGGCGAGCTGGAGGTAGTTGCGGCCGTTGAGCGGCAGGTCCACAATGCGCCGGTTCTCGATGACCGTGCCGACGGTGGTCGTTTCGGTGTCCAGGGCCGCCGAGAGCGCGGAGACCTCGACGGTTTCGGTGACGCTGCCGAGCTCCAACTGGATATTGAGGCGCACGGTCTGACTTACCTGGAGCAGCACGTCGCTGCGCTGCGCCGTCCGGAAGCCGGGCATGGTGAAGCGGACGGAATACGTTCCCGGCTGGAGAGCGGGCGCGATGTAGATGCCGGCGGAATTGGTTTCCGTGGACCGGTCCACGTTGGTGGCGGTGTTGGTGATGACGATCTTCGCGCCCGACAACAAGGCACCGGAAGGATCCGTCACCGTGCCGGTGAGCTCGGCGGTGGGAACCTGCGCCCAGGTGAATATGGAAAACAGCGACAAGCAGACTGCAATGCGCACTAACATGAACCCTCCTGAAGGCGCCGCCTCATTTCGCTAATACCCCTTCTCCTTATCTACCACGTTCAGCAGCGGCAGGCCGCCCGCGAACCGGCGCACGTTCTCGGCGAACAACGCGATCAGCCGCTGCTGCCGGTCCGGACCCCACCCCGAAGTGTGCATCGTCATCACCACGTTGGGGCAGTCGAAGATGGGGTGATCGGCGGGCGGCGGCTCCTGCGGGAACACGTCCAGGCCGGCCCCGGCGATCCAGCCTTCCTGAAGCGCCTTCACCAGCGCCATGTCGTCGAA
>Ga0247727_10010743_pt1 | contig 16146 bp, 15 predicted proteins | sample WisWelCaveWW1625_FD_202498 | JGI IMG/M metagenome (GOLD analysis project Ga0247727, IMG submission 202498) | Biofilm microbial communities from Wishing Well Cave, Virginia, United States - WW16-25 | ecosystem: Environmental > Aquatic > Deep subsurface > Groundwater > Cave microbial mat | place... | reverse complement strand
CGAACCCGCTTTCCTGCAGCGCCGCAGCAACACCGATCAGTGTCGCTTCGGCTGCCTCGGGCAGCGTCACTCCCTCCAACCAAACCCCGGGCGGCGACAAGGCGAAGGCAGGCAGCCGCAGCTTCTGCACGCGCCGGGCAAGCGCCTCCGCCGCTCGGCGAATGCGCTGCGGCGCGAAGCCCTGTGCCTCACCCAAGCCGCAGACGAGCAGCAGCGGAGCGCGCATACAGCCGTGGGTAACAAAGAGCGCGGCTTCATCAGCGGCGCCGGAGAGGCGATTTTCCAACAGCAGACGCGACAGGCGACCGCAGAAGCGCCAGTCCGCACGGCCGGCGTCGCCGCGCAGCGGCCGATCGCCCGCGAAAAAAGTCACGACCGCGACGTCCACCCGCACGCGCTCAATGAGATCAGCGGATAACTCACAGCGCAGGCTGGACTTCATGCCGGTTTATCTTCTCCATGAGCGGCGCGTACGGAGCGCAGCGATTCCAGGGAACGCGCCACCGCGTCGAGGATGCCGTTTACGAAGGCCGGTGCGGTCTCTCCCGCGTAACGCCGCGCCAACTCGATGGCTTCGTCGATCACGACGGCGGGCGGAGTGGCGGTGTCGCGCAACTCATAGACGGCCAGCCGCAGGATATTCCGATCCACGGCCGGCATGCGCTCTAGGCGCCAATTCTCGGCATAACGACGGATCAGCGCATCGATCTCCTCCCGGCTGGCTCGCACCCCTTTGACCAGCTGCTCCGCAAAAGCGCGAGCGGCATGAGGCAGCTCGAAGTGGGACGCCACCGCCTCGAAAGCAGCTTCCGTTTCGTGTTGCGGCTCTTCGCGAGCGACGTCGATGGCGTAGAGCACTTGCAGCGCCACCGCTCGCGAACGCCTGCGAAAACCTTCCCGCGACGCGTTCATGCCGCGGCCTCCGGCGGCCCCTTGAGAGCCGAGCACAAGCGCGCCATTTCGATGGCCGCGAGGGCCATCTCTTTCCCCTTGTCGCCGTCGGCGCCCCCCGCGCGCGCCAACGCCTGCTCAGCATTCTCCGTGGTCAACACGCCGAAGATCACCGGGATTTCCGTGTCGCGGGCCGTTTCGCGCACGCCGTCGGTAACCGCTCGACACACGTACTCGAAATGCGGCGTGCCGCCGCGGATCACGGCGCCGAGCGCCACGATCGCTGCATAGCGGCCGCTGGCCGCCAACTGCCGGGCCGCAAAAGGCAATTCAAAGGCGCCCGGCACCCAGGCGACGTGGATATCGCTGGGTTGCACGCCGCGCTGTACCAGTTCTTCGCAACAGGCCTCGAGCAAACGGACGGAAATCAAATGGTTGAAGCGCGCAACCGCGATCCCGATCCGCAACCCCGTCCCATCCAAAATCGCCGGATAATTTTTCACGCCGACTCTCCGCGCCGCCCAACCCGACCCCGAAGATAGAGGTCGCAGCCCAGCCTGTGTACCTCCGGAGCGAGCAGGGCGAGCGAACGCGCGACGCTGCTCTGCCCGAGGCGACCCAGCGCCGGCACTGCGTCGCCACCCAAGAAAAGCGGAGCCGCGAACCAGTGCACGCTGTCGACCAAACCCGCTCGCAGCAGGGAGGCGGCGATTTCGCCACCGCCTTCAACAAGTACCTGCGTCACACCTTCGCGCGCCAAACGACGCAAACCCGCGCGCAAATCCACCCCCGTACCCGCGCGCGGCAACGGAAACACGCGCACTCCGTTCCGCTCCAAGCGCCGGCGTCGCGCCGACGGCGGCCGCGGCCCGCACAGCACCCAGGCGTCACCGCGCTCCAGCGCTCCGCGCCAGACGCGCGCAGTCGGCGGCACGCGCAGCCTGCTGTCCACCACCACGCGCACGGGACGATGAATCACGCGGTCACGCCGACGCGCGAGGAGCTCGGGATCATCCGTCAGAACCGTATTCGCACCGACGAGGATGGCGTCGCTGCCCGCCCGGAGCCGATGCGCGAACGTGCGCGCCGCCGCGCCGGTGATCCAACGTGATGCACCGCCGACGGCGGCGATGCGGCCGTCCAGACTGCTCGCCAGTTTGAGCTCCACCCAAGGACGACCGCGCTCAACGACCGACAGAAAACCGCGGTGATGTTCGCGGCACGCATCCGCTAGTACACCGACTTCGACAGCGATCCCCGCCCGGCGCAGCGCGCGCAGACCGCGTCCGTTCACGGGAGAGTGTGGATCGCGGATACCGACGATTACGTGGCGGATCCCCGCTGCGATAACAGCCTCAGTGCAAGGCCCCGTGCGTCCCGTGTGGCAACAGGGTTCGAGGGTCACCGCCAGCGCCGCTCCGCGCAGCGCGCGCGCTCCGCACAACCGTCGCGCTCTCGCGAGGGCAACGATCTCGGCGTGCGGCCCACCCGCGGGCCGCGTGAAACCGCGGCCCAGGATACGCCCGCCCCGGAAGACAACGGCGCCGACGGCGGGGTTCGGAAAGCTGCGCCCCGCCGCCCGCCGCGCCAAAGCAAGCGCTTTTCGCATGGCGGTTTCGTCGTTCATAAAAAGAGAAGCTAGCCCGCGTTTAGTGGATCGGGGCCTGGGTAGGAGTCCTTTGCCTCCCGCAAAGGACTCCCACCCAGGTCAGTGCACTCCGATGCAAACTCAGTTGCCTCAGTTGCCGTGTGCGGCACGGCGTTGCTTCTCCATCTCCGTGAAGAAGGCCGCGTAATCGTTCTCGCTCTGAAAGTTGTAGAACACGGATGCGAAACGCACGGCGGCGATGGCATCCACTGCTTTGAGCTCGTTCATGATGAATTCACCGAGAAAGCGACTGGAGATCTCCTTTTCACCCAGTTCCTGCAGGCGTCGCTCGAGGCGATCGACCATGCGCTCGATCGCGTTGGCGCTGACCGGGCGCTTCTCACAGGCCCGCTCGAGGCCTGCCAGCAGCTTGCCACGAGCGTAGTCCTCGCGCCGTTCGTCGCGCTTCACGACCTTGACCGTGGTCTCTTCGATGCGCTCTCGGGTGGTGAAGCGCCGCCCGCACTCGAGACACTCCCGGCGCCGGCGGATTTCAGCACCTTCCCGCGACAGGCGGGAGTCGAGCACGCGGTTTGCGGCATCAGCACAGGAGGGGCAGCGCACGGTGAGTTAACTCTCTAAGGGCCATATCCCATTTGGATTTTAGATGCGCGCGATCGGTGACGGCAAATGTCTCATTGGGAGTAGAACGGGACTGCCGTCATCCACTCAGGACTAAAGAGCGGGAAGCGCCGGCACAACACCGCGACTTCGGCGCGGATCGCGTCGAGCGCCTCGACATCGCCGGGGCGCTCGAGTGCGCGCGCGATGAAATCCGCGACGGCGTCCATTTCGGTTTCACGCATGCCGCGCGTGGTCACGGCCGGCGTGCCGATGCGCACGCCCGAGGTCACCGCCGGCGCGCGTGGATCGAAGGGAACCATGTTCTTGTTCGCGGTGATGCCCGCGCGCTCGAGGGCGATCTGCGCGGCCTTGCCCGTGGTGTCGCGCTCCACCAGGGAGAGCAAGAACAGGTGAGTGTCGGTGCCCCCCGAGACAACGCGGAATCCGCGCGCCACCAGCCGCTCCGTCAGGCGGCGCGCATTCGCAAGAATGCGCTCGCAATAGGTCCGGAAGCTCGGCGACAGCGCCTCGCGCAACGCCACCGCCTTGGCCGCAATGACGTGCATGAGCGGTCCACCCTGACCACCCGGAAAGACCGCGCTGTCGATTTTTTTGGCCCAGGCCGCGTCGCACAGGATCATGCCGCCGCGCGGTCCGCGCAGCGTCTTGTGGGTGGTGGTCGTTACGATGTGGGCGATGCCGACGGGGCTCGGGTGCAAACCCGCCGCCACCAAGCCCGCGATGTGGGCGATGTCCGCGAACAGCAGCGCGCCGACCTCGTCCGCGATCTCGCGGAACGTTTTGAAATCGAGTGTGCGCGAATAGGCCGTGGTACCGCACTGGATCAACTTCGGGCGCTGTTCACGAGCCAGGCGGCGCACCTCATCCATATCGATGCATTCGTCGTCGCGCCGCACGCCGTAGGGAACGATGCGGTACAGCTTTCCCGAGAAATTGACGGGACTGCCGTGAGTGAGATGGCCTCCGTGATCCAGATTCATCGCCAGGATGGTGTCGCCGACGTCGATGGCCGCGCGGTAGACCGCCTCGTTGGCCTGGGAGCCCGAGTGTGGCTGTACGTTCACGTGTTCCGCACCGAACAGACGTTTGGCGCGCTCGATCGCGAGCACCTCCGCCTCGTCAACGATTTCGCAGCCGCCGTAATAGCGGCGGCCCGGGTAACCCTCGGCGTACTTGTTGGTCAGCACGGAGCCCATGGCCTCGAGTACGGCTTCAGAAACGAAATTTTCCGATGCGATCAGTTCCAGATTTGAGAGCTGACGCTCGCGCTCGCGCTGCAGCACGCCGGCGATTTCGGGATCGACACTGGCGAGCGCACCTTCGGCACCCGCCCAGGCATCGATCTTGGAAACGCGCGGCAGATGGCGTCCGCCCTCGAAAGGCGTCTTGAGCCAGGTCTCCACAATCGACCACGCCGCATCGCTGTCGAGGTGATCGGAGGCGAGGGCGAGCACGTTGGCATCGTTGTGGAGCCGCGCCATGCGCGCTGTTTCCACATCGTGCACCAGGGCCGCGCGCACGCGCGCGAAACGGTTGGCTGCATAGCTGACACCCAAACCAGAACCGCAGATCACGATGCCGCGGGAGAACTGCCCCTGCGATACCGCGCGCGCCGCCGGCGCTGCGAAGTCCGGATAATCCACCGACTCCTCGCCGTGCGTGCCGTAGTCCTCGACCGCGTAGCCCGCGCGCGTCAGGCGCTCGCGCAATTCGCCTTTCAGCTTGTAGCCGCGGTGGTCGGATGCCAAAACGATGGAGTCAGCCATGCTTTAAAACCAGGGTGACGTTGGTGCCGCCGAAACCAAACGAATTGGAAATTGCCACATTCGGGTGGGTCTTGCGGGCTTTTTCCGCAACGTGGTTCAGAGCGCAGGTTTCATCCGGGCGCTCCAGGTTGAGAGTCGGCGGCAGCCAACCCGTTTCCAACGCCATGACCGTCAGCGCAGCCTCCACGGCGCCCGAAGCTCCCAACGAGTGACCCAGTGACGATTTGGTCGATGACACCCAGGGCGAAGTGCCGGTGCCAAAGAGCTGCTGCAGCGCCCGCGCCTCCGCGCGATCTCCCGCCGGAGTGCTCGTAGCGTGGGCGTTCACGTAATCGACGTCGCCGGGGGCGAGGCCGGCGTCGAGAAGCGCGTTTTCCATGCAGCGCCGCGGTCCATCGCCCTCGGCCGTCGGCTCCACGATGTGCTCGGCATCCGCTGTGCTCGCGTAGCCAACAAGTTCAGCCCGTATAGGCGCCCCTCGTGCACGCGCGTGTTCCCATTCTTCCAGCACCAGGGCGCCAGCACCCTCTCCGATAACAAAACCATCTCGCCCGGCGTCGAAGGGCCGGCTGGCGCGTTCGGGTTCTTCGTTGCGCGTCGAGAGAGCGCGCATGCGCGCAAAACCCGCCACCACGAAATCGCAGATCGGTGCCTCGGCACCGCCGGCCAACATGAGATCCGCTGCGCCGGAACGAATGGTGTCCAGCGCCTGGCCGATGGCGTGGGCACCCGAAGCACAGGCCGTGGCCGTGCAGAAATTAGGGCCCCGCAGCCCGAAGTGGATCGCGACTAGCCCGCTGGCCATATTGGCGATGCACATCGGGATGCCGAAGGGGCTCACGCGCCGCGGCCCACCGGCGAGCAGTGCGCGGTGGTTCTCGGTCAGAGTCAGAATGCCGCCGATGCCCGAGCCGATGGCCGCGCCGGCGCGCGTCCCGTCGAAATCGCCGCGGGCAAGACGCGCGGAAGCGAAGGCTTCGGCGGTCGCCGCCAGCGCGAAACACGTGAAACGGTCGAGGCGGCGGCGTTCTTTCTCCGGCACACCGGGCAGGGGTAAATCCCCGAGCACCGGGGCAGCGATCTGGACGGGCAGCGCGGCCTCCCGCAGACGCGGGATGGAGCGCACACCCGAGCGACCGGCGAGCAGCGCCTCCCAGCTTTCGGGCAGGTCGAAGCCCAGGGAAGTGACACAGCCGAGTCCGGTGATGGCGACCCGCCGCTGCTGGGCGTCGCCGCGCATGGCTTGACTACTGGACCTTTTCTTTCAAATAGGCAACGGCGTCGCCGATGGTTTGGATCTTCTCGGCGTCCTCGTCGGGAATCTCGATGTTGAATTCCTCTTCCAGCGCCATGACCAACTCGACGATATCGAGCGAATCCGCACCCAAGTCGTCGATGAAGGACGCCTCCGGCACAACTTCGTTCGCCGAGACGCCGAGTTGTTCGACAATGAGTTCGGCCACTCGCTCTTCCAAGGCCATTCGTGTTCCCCTCCGTCACGCTACGCCCATCGGGACGGGTGGTGGAAGAAGATCGAAGCTCCTCGCAGTGTTATTTAGCTCGTCGCCTCGATCTTCTTCCACCACCCGTCCCGATGGGCGTAGCATTACTCCTCTCCGCCGGCCACGAACCGCACGGCCGCCGGTAAATCTCGTACCTCGGCGAGGCTCTCCCGCGCAAGGGTCGGAACGATGCGTCCCACCAAACCACACAACACCTGCCCCGGTCCCACTTCCAGCACGCGCTGTACGCCTAGCTCAACCATGCGCTGCACCATAGCGACGAAGCGCACGGGAGCGGTGACCTGCGCCAGCAGCAACTCGCGAGAGCGCGCGCCATGGGCGTTCGGCTCGGCCTCCACATTGGTCACAACCGGCGGCTTGGAATCCCCAAAGCCGACCTGAGCCAACTCGCCGGCCAGCTTCTCCGCAGCCGGCTGCATCAAGGGACAGTGAAAGGGAGCAGAAACGGACAGCGGCAGCGCGCGCCGGGCACCAGCAGCGCGCGCTTCAGAGCACGCCACTTCGACAGCTAAGGCGTCGCCCGCTACGACGGTCTGGGTCGGTGTGTTGTAGTTAGCGGGCACAACGACGCGGCCGGTGCGGCGCTGCGCCCGCGCGCAGGCCTCCTCGACCAAGGCGGGCTCCGCGCCCAACACCGCCGCCATCGCGCCCCGTCCTTCCGGCACCGCTTCCTGCATGTAGCGGCCACGTGCATGCACCAAACGCACGGCGTCGTCGAAAGCCAGGGCTCCGCTGGCGACCAAGGCGGTGTACTCCCCTAGACTGTGACCCGCGAGCAAAATCGGTTCCACGCCGATCTCTGCCTCCAGGGCGCGCAGCAATGCGACGCTGGTCGTCAGGATGGCGGGTTGTTGAAATTCCGTGCGCAGGAGCTCTGCTTCCGGCCCTTCGAAGCACAGGCGCGAAAGCGAAAAACCCAAGGCGTCGTCCGCCGCATCGAAAACCGCGCGGGCAGCGGGCGATGCCGCGTATACGTCGCGTCCCATTCCGACTTCTTGGGCGCCCTGTCCGGGAAACAGCAGTGCGAGCATCAAGACCTCTGCAACCTCCGCCCGAGCTCAATCTTCCTCGGTCTCGAGGACCGTGCGGTTGCGATAGGAACCACAGCTCGGGCACACGTGGTGGGGAAGTTTCACTCCCCCGCACTGCGGGCACAGGGAGCGCGCCGGTGGCTGCAGCGCGTGGTGCGCGCGGCGCTGGTCGCGCCGCGAACGAGACGTGCGTCGCTTCGGAACTGCCATTTAGCTTTTACTCCCTCCCCCTAATTCGCGCAGTTTGCTCAGTGCGGCGAAGGGGGATCGCACTTCGCGCTCGACGCAGCCGCAACTCACTTGGTTGCGGTCGACTCCACAGTGCGGGCACAAGCCGCGACAATCTTCGCGACACAAAGGCTGCACCGGTAGAGCGAGCGCGATCACCTCCAAGAAAAACGGGCCCAGATCGATTTCACTGCCCCGAAACCAACCCGCCTCGATCTCGTCTCCCAGACACAGCCCATCGCGGGCCAGGGCGGCGGCGGCCTCCGGCTCCGCCGGGATCCGCGCGCCGGCAGGTTCCAAAACCAGCCGAAAGGGCTCCCGGAACGCGTGACGATAGCGCTCGAGACAACGCGCGCACCCAAGATCCGCCCCGCCCTGCGCCTCTCCCTCCAGGTAGAGGTCTTCGCTCATGTGGTACGCCTTGAGGGAGAAGCGGAAAGGTGGAACGCCTCCTTCCGCCAATTCTCGCAGGCGGGTCGTCGCGCTGTGCCACCACGCCTCGTCGCTCTCGAAGGAGAGACGTTTGGGGGTTGCGGAGAGGCGGTCGACTAGGAGTTTCACGTGGATCCCAGATGCCCTCATCAAAAGCAAAAATTTTCCGGAAAGCTTTTTGATATCGAGGGCTTGTCATACTTCAAATAGCAGAAATACCTCCGTTCTGGCAACCCGCTCTCCACGTCACTTGTTCTCCCCCCGTGTACAAGCGATTTGGTGGAGAGGCCGGGCAGGCGGTGCTTTTGGCTCCGCCAAAACACGCCCTGCCCGGCCTCCTGGCAATCTTCCTTAGCGACGGCTGACGTGGAGAGCGGGTTGCCAGGGCGGATACACTCGGCGTCCATGAAGGCGGTAAAAACGCGCTTTGCGCCGAGTCCTACCGGTTTTTTGCACATCGGTGGCGCGCGCACCGCGCTCTTCAACTGGGCCTACGCGCGCCGCCACGGCGGCAACTTCGTGCTGCGTATCGAAGACACCGACCGCGAGCGCTCAACGCTCGCATCGGAACAAGAAGTCCTCCAGGGCCTCGAGTGGTTGGGGCTGCACTGGGATGAAGGGCCGTACCGCCAGAGCGAGCGGCGCGAACACTACGCAGCCGTCGTTGAAGAACTGCTGAGGAAGGACCGCGCCTACCGCTGTACCTGCACACGAGAAGAATTGGAGGAGCGCAAGCAGGCTGTCATCGCCCGCGGCCAAAAGTGGACCTACGACGGACGCTGCCGCAATGCCGCCCACGGCGTCAACGCCGGCCCTCACACCGTGCGCCTGCGTGTGCCGGAAGACGCTGCACTCACGTGGGAAGATGGCGTCTTCGGCCCAAGCGGCCAGGCGGCCTCCGAGATCGGCGACATGATCATCCGCCGCAGCGACGGCCTGCCCCTCTACCACCTGGCGGTGGTCGTCGACGACATCGACATGGGCATCACGCACGTGATCCGCGGCGCGGATCACCACAGCAACACGCCCTTCCAACTCGCGCTCTACCGCGCTCTGGAAGCGCCGCCGCCGCGCTTTGTCCACGTGCCGTTGATCGTCGGTGCGGGCGGCAAGAAACTTTCCAAGCGCTTCGACGACGTGTCGGTGAACAGTTTCCGGACACAAGGCGATCTCGCGTGCGCGATGCGCAATTGGTTGGCGCGCATCGGCTGGTCTCACGGCGATCAGGAGATTTTCTCGGCGGAGGAAATCGCTCGGCTGTTCAATCTCGAGAATGTAAACCGCGCCAGCGCCCAGGCGGACCCCGGAAAACTCTTGTGGCTCAACCAGCACTACATCAAAACCCTGCCGATGCAGGAATTGTTCGCCGCCCTGCAACCGTTTCTCGAACACGAAGCGGGCCGCGCAATCGAATGCACGCCGGAGCTCACGCGTCTGCTCGACTTGCTGCGCGAACGCAGCAAAACGCTGCTCGAGATGGCCCAGCTTGCGCGCTTCCTCGTGGTGGACGAACTGGGCTATGACGAAAAGGCCGCGAAAAAATTTCTGAGACCGGAGGTCGTAGCCAGCCTGCAGCAATTGCACGACGAGCTCGAGAAACTGGTGCAGTGGGACGAGACCGCGCTCAAGGCAGCTTTTGAGCACGTACTAGCCGCTCTCGAAAAAGATGCTGCTGCTGAAAAACCCTCTCTTGGAAAACTGGCCCAACCCGTGCGCGTCGCCGTCACCGGAGGCACCGTCTCGCCCGGCATTTTCGAGACGCTGGCCGTCCTGGGCCGCGAGCGCTCTCTGGCCCGCCTTGCGGAAGCCATTCATTTCATCCGCCACGGTTAACTCCGATCCGAAAACTCTGGCGCTCCCATTGAGAGGCGCATGGAGAGGGTCGAAGCTCCTCCCAGACAAGGAGCAAGGGGCGGGTGAGGATGGATTGGCCTCCCGCAAATCCATCCTCACCCGCCCTCGTGACAGCGTGGGTTAGGTCATCGCTGCGACCCGCCCCCAGCACCCCTCGATGGGGAAGTCGCGCGAATTTTCGAATCTCCGCAGGAAGGCTTGAGATTCAGCCGGCTGCAGGGTGGTGAGAATCGCATCGGGGTTAGACAGAGCCGTTACGGTGGCGGTTGAGGGCTCGCAGCGCTTCCGGTAAGACTCTCTCCGCAGCATCTCCGTGTTCCCCGGTCGTCTAACGGCAGGACAGTAGGCTCTGAACCTACGAATGGAGGTTCGAATCCTCCCCGGGGATCCACAAGCGGTGAAGTGGTGGGTTTTCCATCATCAAGACAGGTATTCTAGATTTGCTCGTGAATCGCACAAGCATGAACGGGCACTACATATCGCGATGAGCAGATTGAGATTTCTCTTTTTTGAGCATAAGCAGCTTTTATGACAACAGGTATCGACCCTTCCGTAATGCACAGCGATCCCGAAATTCTCGGGGGGCACGCCTGTTTTCACAGGAACTCGCGTGCCCGTACGCGCACTCCTTGACTACTTGGAAGCCGGACATCCCCTCGCCGATTTCCTCGAAAACTTCCCAAGCGTTTCCCGCGCGCAAGCTATCGCCATTCTCGAACACGCCAAGCAGACTTTGGTGGACAGTGCGCCTGCTGCTGGATGAGTGCGTCCCGAAACGCTTACGCCGCGAATTTGTAGGTCACGACGTTCGCACCGTTCCGGAGATGGGCTGGGCCGGAATCCAAAACGCGAGCTGCTCCGGCGTGCCTCCGTGGAATTTAATCTTGAGCACGCTTCGCCCAGGACAGTTCGTCAAAGTGTTTCCGAGTTGAAACACTGCGATGCGAAACCGTACAACTCGATTCTATTTTTTATGTATTCCTATAAGAAAGATGGATTCATTACCGCTTGGTATTATTTGTTTTCCATGTGAGAACCGTTCGTTAGAAAAGTTTTTCTCCAAAAGAGGAAATAGTTCGTTCTGGAAGCCAAGTACTTCGCCATTCGGCACAGCTTCGATATTGAAAAAGAGACCGCCCGGTTTTAGTAGGCTTGCAATACCATTGAAATAAGTATGAAGTTTTCCTCCGAGAAATTTAGTGATGTCTTGTCCTGTGATTAAATTAACCGTATTGGGTGCGGGCATACCACTCAGTTCTGACAATTTGGTTACATCCCCCGTCACGGGATGAATGGCGTTTGCATAGGCTTTTCCAAGAAGCGGTGAAGCAGCTATTTTCGCCTTAAAGTTGTTCAATGCTCTTGTAGCGAGGGGATCAATGTCTACTGAATAAATAGAAAAATTAGCCTTGTACTCTTTTAAGAGCGCGAGAGTAAGCAGTCCCGTTCCCCCTCCTAGATCGACGGCAATACCACTTTGGGATATTGATATACCAAAACGAGAAGCAGTTCGGTTCATGATGTAGACAAAATTACCGGTTGTGTTTTCGTCACCAGCCCATATCGCACTTCGTCTTACAAGATTCTCAAACATTCCAGGTATTGTAGTAACTGGAGGTACGGCGTGATCATACTGATAAACGCTATCCGCTCGGAAATAGAAATTGTGCAACGCATTTAACCAGTTTAGCGGCTTGTTTGAGTGTATCCTGATATTTAAGTAGTTTCTGATAACGTCGGCAGAAGGAATAGCGCGTTTATCCTGGCGGCCACCGGGATCGATGGTGTTCAAAAAATTGTTCGAAACATACGTATATGAACTTTCTCCAGGTTGATCGACAGGATCGGTGCTTGCAAACTGACAAAGTCTCGAACTGTAGAAGCGCGCACCTGCATCCAGCATCGCCAGTTGAGAATCTCGTTCATACGCAGTGAACGTATAATCGACGCCCTTACGAGACCCCGTCTCGATGACCGTTTCGCCACACGGCGTGCGAATTGCGCGATAAAGAACTTGCGCGGTCTTCGTTTGCTCTTCGCCTTCGTTACACGCGAAAGTACCGAGGCTAATCGCAATCCCTACGAGAGAGAGAGAGAGAGAGAACTTTACGAGCGCTGAACCGCATATTCATCATCGATGTACTCCATAGCAGCATCATTCTCACTGCTTACCTGCCGAGCGAACCATAAGCAAACGCTAACACAGGAATGATCCCCACTCCTTCTCCTATCACCCAGAAGTCAGATACTACAAACAGCCTGCCTTCTAAGCCTATAAAAACGCAAGCAGAAAATCGGATTCCCTCATGCTGGAGCCTACTGCAACTGTGATCGCCGCTTGGTTTCGAAAGCCTACCCCGACCAAAGCGAGAACAAACGCACGGGTGACAGGAGCGAGAGCAGCGCCGCAGCGGCGAGGCTGGGGCCGAAGCCGAAGGGCGCATCGAAGCCGCGCCGCACGAGGCCGTAGCCGACGCCGACGATGAGGCCCAAGACCGCACCCGCGAGAATGGTTTCCAGCGCGCCGGCGGGACCCAGAAAGGCGCCGATCATGGCGAGCAGCTTCACGTCGCCGAAACCCATACCCGGAAACCAGATCCAGTAATCCAAGCTGAGCGGCTTCGGATACGCTTCGTCCTCTCCGGGCCAGTGCGGAAAACGTCGGCCCATGGCGACGGCGACGCGCGCGTGCAAAAAGCCGACGGCCCACACCGCGCCGCTTCCGAAGAGCGCTCCGCCGAAGGAAAATTCAAGCGCGTCGGCGAAAGAAAATCCAGCGTGCATCCGCAACGCAGGCACCACCAAAAGCCCGAACAACAAACCGCCCACGGAAATTGAATCCGGGATGATGCGGTGTTCGAGATCGATCGCCGCCGCAGCCACTAAGGCGGCCGCGAACGCCATGTACACAAGACCGGCGGGTGAAAGGCCGAAGCGCCACGCCACGACTGCGAACACACACACCGTCAGCGCTTCCACCGCCGGGTAGCGCAGCGCGATGCGTGCCCCGCAGCCGCGGCAGCGCCCCCGCTGCACGAGGTACGACAAGAGCGGGATGTTCTCCCAAGGCAGAAGCCGGCGCTGACACTGCGGACAGTGCGAGCCCGGGCGGACAATCGATTCTCCGCGCGGCAGTCGCCAAATCACCACATTGAGAAAGGAGCCGACGACGAGCCCCAACACGGCGGAAAAAGCGATCTCCAAAGCAGGCTCCGTCACGTTCATGCCTCCACCCCAGTGCGTCTGTGGCTCAGGAATCTAACCAACCCATCCGAATACACAGAATGTTCAACCTCGGGGGTTCTATGGAGCGCGCGCTCCGAACGCTGGGCATCGCACTCGCATTCGGCACAGCGCTGGCGGCCTGCAGCCGCGCCGAGAACGCACGCACTCCTCGACCAAACGCTCCCAATCTCTTAGTGATCACCATCGACACTCTGCGCGCCGATCGCGTGGGCAGCTACGGCGACTCCCGCGCACAGACCCCCGCGCTGGATGAGCTCGCGGCGCGCGGCGTGCGCTTCGAAACGGCGATTGCCGGCGCGCCCACCACCTTGCCTTCCCACGCTTCCATCTTCACGGGCCTCCATCCCCCGCGCCACGGAACGCGTTTCAACGGGATCTACGTCCTGGCGCCCAAGTTCGAAACGCTCGCCGAACGCCTGCAACAGGCGGGTTACGCCACGGGAGCGGCCGTCGGCGCCTTCGTGCTGGCGCGGCGCTTCGGACTTGATCAAGGTTTCGACGCATACGACGACCGTATGACTTCCAAACACGCGACGGCGGGAGGCTATCTCGAGCGCAGGGCCTCCGAAGTCACCGATCGCGCGCTCGAGTGGCTGCGTGATACGTCGCCGCCTTTTTTCCTCTGGGTTCACTACTACGACCCCCATCAGACGCACGAACCGCCCCCTGCCTTCGCGAGCCGTTTCGCCGGCGATCTCTACGCTGGTGAAATCGCCTACGTCGATTCCGAGCTGAAACGCCTGCTCACGGAGCTCCACAAAGCGGGCCACTTCGAAAACACCCTCGTCGTGGCCACGTCCGATCACGGAGAAGGCTTAGGCGAGCACGGCGAGAACACGCACGGCTACACCCTTTATGACTCCACGCTGCGCGTCCCGTTGATTTTCTGCGGCCCCGGACTGCCCTGGGGCCGCGCGGTGCAGGGAATCGTGCGCACGGTCGACATTGCTCCAACACTGCTCGCGCTCTTAGACCTTCCTCCTCTGAAAGACGGCGATGGAAAAGATCTAGCTCCGCTGTGGCAAATCAAAGCTAAACCAGCACAGCGCGCAGCCTACGCGGAAACGCTGGCGACGGAACTCGAACACGGTTGGAGCCCGCTCTTCGCCATCCGCACACGCGATTACCACTACGTGCGCGCTCCACGCCCCGAACTCTACGACCTGCGCAGCGACCCGAAACAACTCCACAACCTGCTGACGGCCACGAAAACGGAGCAACTCCATGCAACAACGCAAAGCGGTGATACGGCGACGGTGGTTGCATCCCTCGACGCTGAAATCGGACGCGTGCTCGCCCAAAGCACGCAGCAAAACACCCGGACAATCGACGAAAAAACCCGGGAGCAACTCGCCGCACTGGGCTACGTCGTCGTGAACCCGATGGCTACAACGAGCATAATCCAAGCGATGGATCCTAAGGACGGATTGCAGTGGCTCGCTACCTACGACCAAGCCCTCGTTTACTTTCACGCGCACCGCTTCCCCGAAGCCAAACGAGCTCTGCAAACCCTGCTTCACCACGTTCCCACCAGCGCCTCGGGGCACGCGCTCATGGCCCGCACACTGGTTCTGATGGGACAGATTGAAAACGCGCTGCCCCACGCCGAAGCCGCGCAGCGCCTGCGGCCGGAAGCAGCGGAGCACGGAATCATTCTCGGCGACGCCCGGCTGCTGCTCAAAAACGAAGCCGGCGCGGAAGAGGCCTACCGCGCGGCGGCGAAACGCGCCCCTGACGATCCTCAGGTGGAGGCATCCCTGGTGTGGCTCGCGTGGCGTAAAGGAAACGAAAAACAAGCGGACCGACACGCCAAGCGCGCTCTCGCGCTCGCTCCCGAAAGCCCCGAACTTCTCGCGCGGCTCGGAAATTTTTGGGAGCGCCTCGGTGAATACGAACGCGCTCTTGAAAACTACCGCGAAATGCTGCGCATCGATCCCGCCTCAAGCGAAGCCCATATGAATCTGGCCATTCAGTTGGCGCGCCTCGACCGCGATCACGAGGTGCAGACCCATCTCGCCCGTGCAGGTAGCGCGGCCGAGGTACCTCACTTCCGCAACCGCCTCGCCATCGTCTACGCTGCGCGCGGCGACATCGACAAAGCCGAAGCGATCTTCCGCGACCTCATGCAAAAACACCCGGACTACGCAAGCGCGCGCCAGAACTTGATCACACTGCTGCTGCGCGCCGGCCGCGCAGGAGAAGCCGCCGCACTCGCGCAGACATCCGCACCCCGATAGACCTCTCGCGTAACTGTCTTCGAAGACAGTTGTTTCAGACATTCAAATGGGGCCGGCAAGCCAGCCCCATTCACGTGATTCCTCATGCTTTCCGGAACTGCACCATGTGTTTCTCTCCGAAGTCGCAGCGCGCGTGGTACTGGTTGTGCGCACGACAGCGGAGAACAATACCTTCGACTGAATGCATCTGCGCTCGAGCCCACGGAACAAGATGGTGAAATTCGAGGAAATCCCGTGCGCCGCAGCGCCGGCCTTGAGGAGAGACGTAGCTGCAGCTTCCTCCGTCTCGGCGGGAAACCGCGCGGCGGATCGCAGCTGGAATCGGTCGAATCGCCCGGATGCACGCTGTCTTCGGCGCTTCCTTCGCGGTCGTTTCGGACCTCGGCACCGAGACCTCCCCGAACTTCCGCTTGCGCACCTCACAAAGCAAGAGCGCAACCGCCCGCCCCAGGATCTTTCCGAGATCTCCGTCCGGAATCTGATGACGTAGGAGAGCCCGCAGCTCCTTTAACTGTGCGTGCACTTCTCCATCCGCGGTGAAGCAAACGCGATAGCGCTCGCCGCCGAGCGGTTCGCTGCGAGAGGGCGGTACGGGAGAGGACTCTCGTTCCCGAGATGTTGCACCCGGGAACGCACCAGCCACTCGATTGGGAAGGATCGCCTGCTTACCGCAGGAGACTACCGTCTTTTCAGACACTGGGCTCT
>Ga0247727_10010742_pt1 | contig 16149 bp, 15 predicted proteins | sample WisWelCaveWW1625_FD_202498 | JGI IMG/M metagenome (GOLD analysis project Ga0247727, IMG submission 202498) | Biofilm microbial communities from Wishing Well Cave, Virginia, United States - WW16-25 | ecosystem: Environmental > Aquatic > Deep subsurface > Groundwater > Cave microbial mat | place... | reverse complement strand
TTAAATTAAACGGGACCGATCTTCCGTTTGATTTCAGCGACGCAAGCGGAATGCTCGAATCGAAGGATATGCCCCTTGTGGAGGGAACCAATACAATAACGGTCACGTTGAAAAATGCCTGCAGTAATCAGGACTTGACATTTACGATCGATTACACAAAACCGCTGCAAGGTGGACTTTACGATTGCCCGGAGGACAACAGCGGTAAAGTAACCATCTGCCACTTTCCTCCCGGAGCCCCGGACAACCCACAAACCATTACCATTGCCAAGGCGGCCCTGAACACACACCTCGATCACCACGACGATTATTGTGGTCCTTGCGAGGAGAAAAAGGACACCGCTACGACCGGTGGAGGATGCGATCCGATTACCTACACCTTGATCAAGCCAACCAAACTTTCTGCAATTGTTCACACCGCGGTGACCGAAGTAATGGTCTCGGCCAAGAACATAGTGATGTCGAACATTTCGGCAACGATCAATGGAGCACCGCATACCAACTTCACCTATGACGAAGCGTCCGGACTGATTACGTTCAAGCTGATTCCACTCAACTCGGGCGACAACACGTTCAAGGTGACACTTGTGAATGAATGCAGCAATGAAGTATTGCTCTTTGCGCTCAAATCGGTGAAGGAATCCGAAGGCGGCGCGGGCAATCAGTCCATTGCGCCACCGGTGATCACAAACGTTGCACCGGCATCCGGTTCTGCGGAAGTGACGACGGCAAATTATGCCTTCAAGGCAAAAGTTTCCGAAGTCGAGGCGAAAGCGAATATCCAGATCTTGTTCAACGGTGTAACGCTATCGGCCTTTACGTACACAACAACCACAGGCCAGGTAGACGCTTCATTGACGTTGAAGGAAGGCGCTAATACGCTCAAATTAACGGCGACGAACAGCAACAAAACCGTAGAGGCGAACTATACGATAGTGTATAAAAAGCCGGTCGAGAACCCGGTGATTTCGTTGCCTCCGGTTATCACGAACATCGCTCCGGCATCTGGTTCTGCGGAAGTGACGACGGCAACGTATGCGTTCAAAGCAAAAGTTGCATCGGTTTCAGCGAAGGCGAATATTCAGATGCTGTTCAACGGTGTTTCGCTCTCGGCCTTTACCTATAACACCACCACAGGTCAGGTTGACGCTTCATTGACGTTGAAGGAAGGCGCCAACACGCTCAAATTGACCGCGACGAATAGCACTAAAACCGTAGAGGCGAACTATACGATAATGTACAAAAAGCCCGTCGAGAATCCGGTGATTTCGTTGCCACCTGCTATTTCAATGATCAACCCGGCGGGGGCAACAGCCACGGTAACTGCGGCGTCTTATACGATGAAGGCCAAAGTCACAAATGTTGGTTCGAAGGCAGACATTACGGTTATCGTCGGGGCGAAACAAATTACAACTTTCACCTACAACACCGCGGACGATGTGCTGACCATTCCACTTACTCTGACGGCCGGGGCGAACGCTGTAAAAATTACCGCTACGGCCGGAGGTAAGTCGGTCACATCTACCTGCACCATCACGTTCAACCAGCCTCAGGGTGGCGGAATTCAAGGCGGTGGCATTCAGGGTGGCGGTGCCCAGGCCGCTGTGGTGCCAACGATCGACTTTGTGTCTCCGCTGAAACCAACGGCAACTTCGACAACCGCTGCGTACACGATCAAGGCAAAAATGGGCAATGTCAAAACGAAGGACCAGGTAAAATTATTCCTGAACGATGTCGCCAGCACAGCATTTACTTTAGATGCCAGCGGAAATTTCACCACCACAGTGACCTTGAAATCCGGCCAGAATAAAATAAAAGTTCAGGCAACCGCCGGAGGACAAACGGTTGAGAAAATTTATACGATCACGTATTCTGGCGCGACGGGTGGAGTGAAAGTGGGAGGTGGGTTTTGAGAGGCCTCAACAGCTTATCTCGATAAGATCCGGACTGAAACGTCCGGATCACTCGATAAGCGGGCGTCTTTGCCCGAATTAAGACACCGCCGACCGAGTGTTTCGCCAGATAACACTGGTCAGTTCAGGAGATCCTTTGCGAAACGTATCGAGGACGGCGGACAAGGGCAGCTCTCGATAAGCGGACGCCTTCCGCGGACCAATTGGCCAAAAACCAACATCCCCGAGGACATCAGAATTTAGTTCCGATATTTATGGGGGTTGAAAATTGGAATTCTGCCCAGATAAATGCAGCAACGAACCTCCATACTCCGAATCGTTCTAATTTCGACGACGGTACTCTTTATTTCCTGCTCCGGCCACGAAACCGAAGCAACCAGTTCATCAGACAACACAACAACAAATTTTACTGTCGACACCACAACGAGCGAATCTTTAAAATACCCTGAGCTTGAACCGCACCAGCAAACCTGGCCGGATTATGTGCCGCCCGAAGATTACACCGCATTGCGATTAAACTCCGACAGCATACACCCCCGGGCCGTCTTCCACAATGTGCCCGAGGTACTGGGCAAAATTCCCGATTTGGACAAATTACTGAGCGGCGTCTACTACCCTATTCCTCCCGCGATGAACGACGCCATTTTTCAAAATGAGGACTTTGCAACTGATGTATACGAAGACATGGTTCTCGACGAAAGTTACCTGTACTCATGGGAAAAGTGGGACTATTTTGCTGATGGTGTTTTTGCCATTACGGTTTTTAAACGAACAGCGGTTTATCTCTGCACACAGTATTTCCTTACCTACAACGCCGCAGGAAAACTCATTGACTATTTCGACATTGCTGAATACAACGGCGATGGCGGGTATTACCACGAAACGCATGGCTGGTTTGAAAACGACAGCACTTTTGTTGTGGCAGGCGAAGGCAGTGAGGTTACGGAAAATGGTAATGAGGAGTTTTTGATGGATACCTTGCGGTATTTGATTTGTTGGGATGGGGGGATTGAGGAGGTGGAGTGATGGAAACTCTTTATCTCGGCCCCGCCGTTGGACGAGGGCAAATTTTGTTGCGTTGGGAAAGTTCTTGGGGAAATTTTGCTTGAAATTTCGGGGAATTCTTACATTGTCAATTCCGGGGTGAGATTTCTAGAATACAACTATGGTATGGCGGCTTGGCGAAAATTTGTTGCGGGTATTAATAGATTATTTACAATAATTAAAACTATTTAAAATGACAGATAACATCGAAAAAGAAATTGAAGCAATCAAGACAATCTTGACCACACTAAGTCCTTTAGACGAAGAAACCAGAAAGAATGTGGTAGAGTACGTCTTAAAAAAACTTGGAGTTCCTTTAGTTAATCAGAACAAGGCCGCTCCTCTAGTTTCAATTGAAAATAAGCAGACACAAGTACTGCAAGTTGAAGAGACTGATATTCACATCAAACATTTTAAGGATCAAAAAATGCCGAAGTCTGGAATTGAAATGGCAACTTTGGTTGCATATTATTTGCAAAACCTTGCGGCGCCAGAAAGTCGAAAGAATAAAGTAGGTGTGGATGATCTGGACACTTGGTTTAAAATTGCAGATTTTCCGCTGCCATCAGGTGATCTCCGTTACGCTCTAAATAATGCACGTAATGCAGGGTATTTGGACCCTGTTGGAAATGGAGAATATTCCATTAATGCGGTAGGGTATAATTTAATTAAACACAATCTACCAAGGAAGGATGCTACTGGCGCTTTGAAAAAACCCAAAAAAGCATTGAAGAAGGCTAAAAAGAGCAAATGACAACGGAATTTTTAAGAGCCATCTCTGAACTAAAAAGGACGATAACTAAAAAAACTTCTGTTAATGTTAATTCCGAAGATGAAAAAACTTTGGTAGTTGAATCAGCAAAAAGTTATTTTAGTCGTTTCAGACCTTATATCAATAGCCATAATATTGATTCGGAGGCACTTTTTTCGCTGGACAATTATTTTCAGGAATTAATCCGACTAACGCAAGGAAATAATCCAAGGAAGGCGTATAACAAAAACATAAAAATAATCGAAAGTATTGCAAAGCAGCTAACCATTAAAGACATCATTAAATCCCAGGATGAAGTTCAAATTCATTATACTGAAAGACTTTTATTGCAAACACTCGAAGCTATTGTTCCTACAGCCGCTCTTTCTTATAAACAGACGTTGATTGATTTAAATACTTGTACTCCTAAGATATCTTTTAGAGGTACAGCTAGTGAAATTAGAGAAGCATTGCGCGAGACGCTAGATCATCTTGCCCCGGACGAAAATGTTATTGCACAATCAGGTTTTAAATTAGAAAATGGCCAGACTAAACCTACAATGAAACAAAAAGTACGGTACATCTTAAAAACAAGAGAAGTAAATGAAAATAAGAGAATTCCAGCAGAAAAATCGGCGGAATTAGTGGATGAAATTATCGGACAACTGGCAAGGGCAACATACAATCGAGCATCGCTTTCAGCACACCTGGAAACCACAAAATCTGAAGTTATCAAGATTAAACGTTACGTGGACATAATTTTATTTGAAATACTTGAGATTTCATAGTTACTGTGCCAAACACTGGTAGCGGTTGCACAACTCTTCAACCGAAAAATTGATCTTTTTGGACCACCACGATGTCACGGATTTTATAATCCGTGACATTCCCTCCGCCCTGGTTGATGAACGTTATAAAACAACCACACTCTCCAAAAATCGCGACTTTCAGACTAACTTTTACAGGTTCGTCGAATTGAAAATAAAGATTTCAAAATCATAAAGCTCGGCAGATTGGCACAATTCAACAAAACCAGTCCCGCCAACGACGAGACTGGCTATGCTTAAAGCAAACTAGCGAAACGCCTTATCCAGCAATGACAAGGCAATCAGACTAACTGTCACGACAGCTATGGCATTTACCACTTTTGCGGTATCACCATAAACCGTCACGCAGTTATCCTTTGCACAAACAGTTGCTTTTTGATTTTTCCTGTATAATTTTGTCATACAATTCAAATTTATTATTTAACATTTCTCTCATCTCACCCTGAAAGTTTAGGGTCGTTCTTTAAAGTTTCACGCGGCTCTAACCTTTATGACACGCGTTAGAACATTCTCTACATCCATCGGCCTTTGAATAACCTTTGCGTTTGGCTTCCGAAACGGCATTTTGGCAGCCGAACTGGTAACCGAGATCCTCATACGAAACAAGGCTGCTATAGTGTTGACAATCGTCACTATGAACCTCGTTGTTTCCTTTAGGATTACTGGATGTATTTTTATTGACACGATATTTTTTCATATCTGTTTAACAAATTACATTGAATGAACTATTTATGACTGAGGCGCTCATCCGTTTGGCCCAAGGAACAAGTGTATGAGCAGAAAGTTCTGCTACATTTGCGGAAGAAAGAACATTTGGAGTCCAATCTTAAATTTCTTTCAACCGACCGAAGCCTTGTTCCAAAAGCTTCGGTTTTTTATTTCTTCCAATTCCTTATCAAATTGTCGATAATATCAATTGGCAACCGACTATTCGTGGTCTTCAATTCTTCCAATAAACAAATTCCTTCTGCCTTTTTTGCAATTCCGTTTACAACGAGTTGCTCAATTACCCAAATACTGCCGTGCACTTCGATGGAATGGACTTCTGCTTCTCTCCTGAGTTTATCGTCACAAGTGAGTAGAATAGACTGCATCTGCAAGGCCTTCCATAAAATAGTTTTATCAGCAATTGACCGGATGCTGAGATTCGTTTTGAAATTTTGCACAGCACGAACTTCATCGGTTGTAAAACTCAATATTTTCAAGCGATGGTTTCCTCGAAAAGTCTCGAATGCTTCTTTTTGATCGGTTTGAATAATTTCATTGTAGACGAAATCTGTCGTATAAATTTCCCATTTCAACGCAAAAAACTCCTGGAGAACTTTGACTTCAAACAAATCAAATAGAACACTTACATCCGTGACGACAACCTTCATACCAATTGGTTCATTTGGGCACGGAGTTGCCACGACGAAATTCCTGCTAAATAAGAAGCTTCGTTAATCGTTAATACCTGCTTGGCAAGACCAAGAAAGACCAATCTCTCCATCCTTGTTGGTGACTCCTTGCTCAAAAATATGCCAGGTTCATTACCAGGTATGTGATATTCTCTCTTCTTAAAACCTATGTGAAATTTCCGATAGACGTAATCACTGATGATTCCGAGCTGTTTTGCTCTACTGAAAGTTGCAGAAATAGATATCCCCCATCTCTCCTTGAGTAGAATCAGTTCCTTTTCGTAAAAATGGAAGCGTTCCTTATGTAACTCTTTTCGTGCCATATCTTCAGGATAAAGAACGGCAGAGGCAAACGCATGACAAAGAACTTCTTTATCATTATTTGCAATTCCGTCTGCGAAACTTAATGCGTGGTGAGCTAGTTCGTGCAAAGCAGTAAATCGTTTCCTTACTATGTCACTTTTTTTACTTTTGTTCTTATTAAGAGCAATTACCGGTTCACCGCCAATCAAAGCCTTGAGGCCATCAAAACCTTCGGGCGCATCAATCTCAATTACTTTGTATCCTTTGTCCTCGAGCATTTCTACCACGTCAGGAATTGGGTCGTATCCCAGATCCCATTTATGTCTTAAACTTTTGGCCGCCTCTTCCGCCTGATCTGGATTTTCGACAATTCCTTTAAAGTTGAAATACGCTGGTTTTTCGGTAATCCCTAATAGATTCTCTAATTCAAAATATCGATCAAAAATATGGCGTGCTTTTTCCTCGATGGAGTCCTTTTGAGATTTAGAAATTTTAGTGACGTATTTCCGGTACTCAACTTCATCAAGCTTTACCTGAGACTTAGGCTCCGAATAAAAATAGTCAACGCTAACCCCAAGTGCATTGGCTAGGGCAATAAGCACTCTGCTGTCGGGGTTCATTTTCCCGTTTTCATATTTGCTCAAGGATTGCTTTGAAACCCCATCACGACCCAACTTAATTGAAAGATCTTGCAATGAAAGGCCCGCCATTTTTCTTGCTGACATTATCCTGTATCCTACTACATTTTCCATAATCCTCGCTTTTGTCAATAATACCTTTAGCGACAAATATAATAAAATAATACGTTTCGTCAACCACAATTTATCGAGTATTTATCAACAACGCTCAGAACTGCCTACCAAATGAACCAGACATTCCTGCGCTCCCCTAGCCATCTGGACACACCGCTCCATCACCTCCCGCCATTTCACCAGCAAATTACGATACCTTTACTATCGTATGATTCGAATTTCAACCCTTTTAGTCAATGTTTTCGTCATCTCCACTATTGGTCTTGGTCAGTCATTTGATTGGAGTCTGGACGGATACCGCAACCGTTCGGGAGGTGGAAAATACCTGAACATTGACGGAAGTGGCATTGACCTCCAGATAACGGGCCTGGTGAACGATGATCTCTACAGGGAGGGTGTAAGTACCGGAATTGATAACAACGCTGCTGGTAAGGAAATTCATGTTTACACCTTCATTTTTTCCGAAAAAGTCGATCTGAAGTTTTCGGTAAGTGATATTAACAGTGGTCCAGGCAACTGCGGTTTTACGGATTATGTGGGTTTTTCGGGAAATCCGATTTTTACGACATTCCGCGCTGTTCAAATTGTGGATGACTCATTGGTGGTTCCAATTGTCAACGGATTTGTCACCGTTGAATATTATTCTATCGATACATTGATTATCCGGCACGGAGAGGGTGTAAAATGCAATCCCGGATACATCATATTTTCTTCGCTGGCAATCAATCAAAATGTCAAACGAATTGCCCAAGAAGATAGTTCCGGCAACGACAGCCGCAACATTCAAAATTTACTGTTTGATACCGACAAAAGCGACATTAGTACTTTTCACATTGGACAAATGGAGCCGGTGCTTGAATTGCTGAGAGCCAATCCCGGAAATAAAATAAGAATATGTGGCCATACCGACAATGTTGGAAACGACGGGTACAATCTCAATCTTTCGGAAAACCGGGTACAGTCCGTTCATGAGTATTTGATGAGTAAAGGTGTTAACGCCGCAAGAATTGAAATTGTTTTTTATGGTGAAACAGATCCTGATGTCTTAAATAATACACCAGAAGGAAGGCTAAAAAACCGACGGGTAGAAATTCAACTAGTTGGACGGTAGAATTTGCGTGATCCCGATTCAATATGAAAACCCTCCTCCCCATCTCCATTCTTTTCCTCATCGTTTCCTGCGATTCCGGCGACTATTCCCTCGACTTCACCTCGATGGAATTCCCAAAAGGTTCAACACTTGAGAAGTCCGCTGTCGACTCCATAGTGCTTGCCGAAGAAGAGTTGTATACATTCTATCGCACGGTGGATTATTACCGTTGTGAGACGGACAAAGAAACATACCGCTGTGGAGAGAAAATAACCTTGACGTTAGAAAACACAGGGAGCGACACGCTTTACCTGTTCCCCGGAGAAATGGAAGCGGCTCAAATGCACTACCAATTTTCGTTTGCCGACGAGGAAACGTTGGAAGAAGAACTTGAAAAGCAACTCGTTTCTGAGGATCCGGCAATCCTGGGCTTGTTGACGTATAAACATTCTTGTTTTATCAATCTTCACTTTGCCGGTTTCAATCGACTGACCGCGTCAGAACTAGGGTACGATGCCTTTGAGCAGCCGTTAAATCCAAAAGAAAAAATGATATTCTCCGTAACGATGCCCGATCGGGTTGGCCATTATCGATTTGTACTTTCATCCTACGATCAGCGTATAAGTGGCCTTGGCTTGTGGGGAATGAACCGGATACTGGTGTCGAATTCGTTTGAAATTATGGATGAATGACAACACGCTATTACCTGAAGCCTTTTTCAAGCGCAGTTTTTTTTCTTAACTTTATCATTACCTTATTATCCATATCCAACGAATCATTTCTTAATGGCCAAAGAACAAGGAACAAAAGACAATACCTGGAAACTAAAAACCCCTCCACTTAGTTCCGACTACGAAATGTACAAGGATGTAAAGGACGGAAAAGACGTTATTGTTTGTGTTGTCGGTAAAACGACATTGCTTTACGACCATCGCTGTCTCTCCGATTTACACGCGATGCTTAAAAAACACGGCGACTGGATGGAGCTTGGAAGTGCCGACGAGCAAAAACCTGCAAAAGAAGGAACCGTTGAAGCCTGGGGACGTTCGCCGAAAAATCCGGTTGGAGGTTGGTACGGTCTGAAAAAAGGACTTCGCGGCCGTGTTGGGATGTACATTCCGCCGCTGATGGAAAAACTCGGATTGGCCGAAGTAACGCACGACCCAAAGGGGAATAAGATGCGGGCAAAATAAGGGGATTATTAAAATTTAAATCCCAACAGTCCACCGCGACGGATCGGGGCAACATCAAAAAATCGTATGAAAAGAACAAAAATCATTTACTGGTTAACGACAGGACTCTTTGCAGGATTTATGGCATTTACTGCCATTCCGGATATTATCCTTGTTCCCGGGGCCGTGGAGTATATCACCCATCTCGGCTATCCGATGTACTTTATTGTGTTCATCGGAGTTGCTAAATTGCTCGGCAGCATTGGAATTCTTGTGCCTTCTTTCAAAAAAATCAAGGAATGGGCCTACGCCGGACTATTCTTTGACCTGATCGCGGCAGGGTATTCCAACATCATCATCGATGGTGTCAATGGCGGAATTGTATTTATCTCTGCGATCACTTTATTGGGCGTGTTTTCGTACGTCTACAACGAAAAATACCAGGCGGCCAGAAACGCGGCCTGACGGAAACCGGATATCCCCGATGGAAATAAAAGGATGGCAAAAAAAAAGGCCCATCCATCGATGAGCCCTTCTTTTTTTAAATCGGACAAGCTAGTTTCCGTTGTCATTAAAAATCCAGATTCGCAAAGCGGGTATTCTGTGTAGCTGTTTTTTCATAGCTTTTTTTTGAGTACAGCTCTAAATTAGGCGCTCAGGGGCTCCTAAACCTACAGAACACTCCTTCGACGCCATTCATTGATTGAAATGTAGAAAAATGGCCTTCTTCGGTCGAGGCGGTTGCTGTCTGAATAAAACAATTTCTATCTTTAGAACCCCTCTCTGGCGTAATTTCCAGATGGATTCTAATCACATTCCAAGTGTTATGACAAATTTGAAAGCCATTGTTGTCGACGACGAAGAACTGGCTCGTAAAAACCTCACAATGCTCCTCAATGAGTACTGCGGCGAAATGGAGGTCATTGGCGAGGCAGGAAACATCGTCGATGCCCGCCAGATGATTGAAGAACTTAAACCGGATGTTGTTTTTCTCGATATCCGGATGCCCAGTGGATCGGAAGGATTTGACTTGCTGGAATCACTGGAAGAACGGAATTTTCTCGTGGTGTTCGTTACAGCTTTCAAAGACTACGCGCTGCGGGCTTTCAATGCCAACGCTATTCATTATGTGCTGAAACCGATCGACATCGACGATCTGCAGATGGCGGTGGAAAAAGTGGTGGAATCGCGCTCTGTTTTCAAGGCAAATCCCGAGAATTTTCAAACCTATTTTGAATCCATCCGCAATTTGTCGACCACGCTGGGAAATCAGGGTTATGGTGATAAAGTCGCCATTTCGCACAGCCGTGGAATCAAACTGATCGAAGTCGGAGACATCGTGTATCTCGAGGCGTCTGGCAACTGTACGATGATTTATTTCGCCGACGGAAGCCGGTATCTCGACACGCGAACGTTAAAAATTTACGAGGGAATTCTCAGCCCGACCCGCTTTTACCGCATCCACAAATCGCACATCATCAACCTCGCTTGTCTCAAGGAATACCTCAACGAAGACGGTCACTTCGCTGTATTGAAAAACGGGAAACTTCTTCCTGTTGCCCGAAACCGGATTTCGGCATTCGTCAAGACATTAAAATCGCTTTGAGTGCATCGGTTTCTGCGGACGCTAATTTTTTCAGTCTGGGCTGTTTCAACTTCGGCCCAGCAATTTAGTTTCATCAACTATTCCGTCGAAAACGGACTGGCCTCCTCGCAAGTTACCGACATCGCGCAAGATCATCTTGGGTATCTGTGGGTGGGAACACAATCCGGCCTCAGTCGCTTTGACGGCCTGGAGTTCAAAACCTTTTCGTCCGACGACGGGCTGCCGGACAACAAAATTGAGCGCTTGTACTTTGATCAGGAAGGCACGTTCTGGGTCGCCACGCCGCGTGGAGTAGGGCGATTTGAAAATACGGGATTCAAGCCGTTTTATTTTCCTGCGGGGCATAACATCGAAACACGCATCAACCACCTGACCACTTTCCGGAATGAACTGTATGTAGCCAGCGATTCCGGACTCATCGTGCTGCGCAACGAAAAATTCGAATACCTGCAGCCTGCCGATTCTGTGCAGCCGAAACTCAGAGCGCTGGTAAATTACAACGACGAAATGCTGATCTGCGGTTCGTCAACGGGTTTATATGTTTGGAACGATGAAATGTTTGAACGCTTCACGCACGTTGTTTCCGACAGCATCAACATCAGCGACATCGATCTGGTCAACGATTGTTTGTACGCCTCGAGTTTTGGGGATGGAATACTGATGTACGATCTCACCGATAACAACACAGGATTTTACGACGACATCAAAAGCGTACGTTCCGTTTTTGTGGATAGTCTGGGTGTCATTGGTGCCTCGAGGCGCGGAGCCATTGAATACAGCCAGGGAAAAAGTGAGTCGTATTCGGACGAAAACGGACTACTCAACCCGAATCTTCGATGTGTGTTCCGGGACAGCGAAGGCAATCTCTGGATGGGAAGCGACGGCAACGGGTTGATTAAATTTCTTGGAAAATCGGTCACTTCCTATACGACTCAGGATGGCTTGAGCAGTAACCTCATTATGTCCATTTGTGAAACAGGGGGAGGAAACACGATCGTGTTGGGAAGTTATGACGGCGGACTAACAACCATTTCAGGCGATAGCATATCACCGTATTTCCTGAAGTCCGTTGAATTGAAAAGTGAACAGGTCTGGTGCCTGGTGTCTGACAAAGCCGGAGGATTTTATGCAGGAACAACGGACGGCGTTTCCTGCTACTCTCCGCACGGCATCCGGCAAGGAGGCGTTTGCGAAATTTCCGAAAAAACGCGGACCATTTTGCCAATCGGCGAACATTGGATTGCCTCTGGTGGAAGTGGCGGACTAAAAATTTTCAAGGACGCAGAGCTGATGCGGAACGAATCTGGAATGGATGTGAATGACATTGAATCGATAGAGAATTCGCTTTACATCGCTACGGGCAACGGACTCTACAGTCTGTCACTCTTCGAGTCGGAGTCGCCGATGAAAAAAATTCCGCTGCAGAATGAAAACATCCAGACGATTTGCTCGGATAAATCCGGACGACTCTGGGTTGGAACCATCGGAGGTTTATTCGTGATCGACGGAGAAAAAATTATTCCGGTCGTTCCCGATGCCGCTGAATTCCGGTCGCGCAATATCGTCGGTCTGCTCTGCGATAAATCGGGCGATATCTGGGCCTCGACTTACAATGGTGTCTATTTGTTGCACGTCCTCAGCGGTGAAAAACCACGGATGACGGTGATGCATTATGGTCTGGAGGAAGGAATCGTTCACCTCGAATGCAATCAGAATGCACTGTTTGAAGATTCGAAAGGACTCATCTGGGTCGGGACGTCTGGCGGCTTGTCGGTCATCGATCCATCCAAAAATGACCAACTGTTTTCTTACGATTCACCAAAACTTCACATTCGAAATGTACGCTTGTTCATTGAGGATTTTGAATTTGAAACGTTCGGAAGCGACATCGATCCTGAAACGGGAATGCCCCGGTCGTTCGAGTTGCCGTACAACAAGAACCACCTCACATTCGACTTCATCGGAGTGCATTTGAAAAATCCTTCCGGTGTTCAATACAAGTACCGGCTCAAAGGAATGGACGAAGAGTGGTCGCCGGTTTCGAATTCGCGCTATGCGACGTTTTCAAACATTTCGCCGGGAGACTACACCTTTGAAGTAATAGCTGCCAATCGGAATTTCGAGTGGTCTGCCGTTCAGAGCATTCAAGTAACCATCCTTCCTCCGTTCTGGGGAACCTGGTGGTTTTCTTTGCTCGCTGCATTGACGGTCCTTTCCATTATTGTGCTGATTTTTCAGGTGCGAATTCGAACCATCAAACAAAAACAAGAAAACGAGAAATTGAATTTCAAAAACCGCCTGCTCTTTCTCGAACAACGCTCACTCGACGCGAGTATGAACCGTCATTTCATTTTCAATTCGCTTAACTCCATCCAGTATTTCATCAACAGTTCAGATAAAAAATCCGCGAATAAATATTTGTCGAGCTTCGCAAAACTCATCCGGAAAAATCTCGATTCATCGGCGTCGAACAATTTTGTCGTCACGCTGCAGGAGGAGATTGAGCGGATTGAACTTTATCTGAGTCTTGAAAAAATGCGCTTTCAGGACAAATTCGAGTATCAACTGATTGTCTCCGACGACCTCGAAACCGAAGAAATTGAGATCCCCTCGATGATGATCCAGCCTTTTGTCGAGAATTCGATTATTCACGGAATTCTTCCCCTCAACCGGATGGGAAAAATCACACTGCGCATTCACGAAAAACCAGGACAACTCATCCTTGAGGTGGAGGACGATGGGGTGGGTATCGATCATTCCCTGGGGCAAAAACAGGCCCAAATGCAGGGAGATCACGAGTCTAAGGGTATGGAAATCACCGGAAAACGCCTGGAATTGCTCCGAAAACTCTCCGGCGAGAGCCTTTCCATCGATGGACCCCGGCAAATAAACGACCCGGATGGCCGATGCCTTGGAACTAAAGTGGTGATATACATTGGATTAAACTCGAATTCAAAGGAAAATCCTACCATTTAATTTTTCCGTAAAAAACCTTAAAAATGTTTGGAACAATGGGAATAAGTGTGTATATTTGTTGGACAGGTGCATAGTGCCTGTGTAGTATATTGTGAAAAAAAGTATCGTCATATTGGGATTTTTCGCTTTTCTGCTCGCCTTCACGGCCTGCGAAAAGAAGCCTATTACTCCTGTTAGCAGCGATGATCCTTTTCTATTTATTGAAGATGATGGTGACGGAGCGACGCGTGATGGAAACCACCGCGATCCAATCTCTGGTGGCGGCGATCCTCCTCCTCCCCCTCCTCCTCCGTCTACCGATGGGGATGATGAAATCGAAGACCCAGACGGCGGTATTGTCGATCCAGATGAAGACGAGGACGACGATGATGACGACGACGGAAAATAATTCTGGTCCAAAAAAAATATTGAACGTCCTGAGAGAAACCTCAGGGCGTTTTTTTTTGCTTCAAGAAATGTATGGATGGCGCAGAGGGAATGTTCTTTCAGGCAACGATTACCTGATTGCTTCTGGTCCTCTTTAGAATTTCACTGAGGGGCTTCTGTTCAATTCTGGAACGTATCCAGGACGAAAAGTCGAAGTATTCGAATACGGCCGACTCCGGCACATCGTTCCGCAAGGACAACATCTCCTGCTCAATCGGCAACATCTGTTCTTCGAGATCGAAAATGTTCTCGCTTCGCATAATCTGCCCCATTGCTTTAATGAAAAGTGATTCCGCCTTAAAGCTGTGCTTCCGATTCTTTAAACTGCGTCGAACGGAACTTATCGTGTACGGCAGGACATCCTTCTTTTCCAACTCATAATAAACAACGAGGCTTAGAAGCCGCGCAAGACAATAAATTTCTTCATTCTGATCGATGCGCGTCTCGTTGAGAATCTGGTTGATCCATACGAGCGCCTTGGAAGGCTGGCCCACGGAAACGAAAAGTACAGCCACTTTGAAGTCGATATAGGCCTTGCGCAAAACGCTGATGTTTTCTCCAAATGTATCGTAGGCCAATTCTATTTTTGGAACCAGTTGCAGTGCGGCGTCGTAGTTGCCTTGTTCAATCAGCAAGTACAATTCGAGACTTGTTTCGGTCGAAAAATACTTGATTTCGATGTCCTTGTTTTCTTCGGCCGCAGTGGCCTTTTTGTGGTCTTTGAGCGCTTGCAGTGTTTTTCGCGCTTCGTCGTATCTGCCCAGTTTGGTCGCAAGATAAACGTGATTACTGAGCAACGAAAAGTAAATATTGGGATGATCTGCCACGTAATCGTTATTGGCTTGAAGGGTCGAAAGATTCTTCTCAGAAAATTCCAGGGACGATTCAAAATCGCCGGTGGAAAAATAATACGCGCTGTGAATGTGGTTGTACAAATACCGCACCTGGGTAGTCGACTTTTCTATGTTCATTCCAGAAACCCGGGCGATCAGTCCGCCGAGGCCGGATCCCAGTGTTCCGGATTCGGCGTGTTGATTAGAACGACCGGATTTGTTGAGTGAATGGAACAGAAGGCTTTTGGTGTGCCACAATTCGTGGTACTTGCCAATTTCTTCAATGACCATCTTTTCGCTGTCGAAAAGACGTTTGATTTCATCCGTGCCGATCTGGTGATACAAGCTGTTTTCGACAATGCGGTTCTGCTTCTGACGGATCTCGAGCAAGAGATTTAGTCGTTCATGTTTTTCCGCCTTTTTTTCCGCCGAAACCAATACTTTTTCCTCCTGTTTGTAAAGGCCTTTGTTGTACAAAATGTCGGCCGCGTGAAGCAGACGAAAAAGTTGTGCGTCGGTTGAAGCCGTTGCATAAAAGGAATCGAGGCTGCGGAGAATATTGTCGTAGAGACGCGCTTTTGTGATCGAAAACTTGTTCAAGAGCGCCTGGCCTTTGAAATGCATAAAAATCAGATCTTCCTGGTAGGTTTCCATCCGCTCGATAAAATCAAACAACCGGATGTACCCGTTTTCCTCACCAATCGTGTGACGCGACGAAAACAACTTGAAATAGCGTTTTTCGGACTTGTTCAGACTTTTGATCAGTTCGAACAAATGAGAAGAGGCCTTGTTTGACATAGTGGGGTTTTTGCGGCTTACGTGTAAAAAGATCGGTGGAAATCGGGAATGTTTTGGCCAAAAAAGGGGCTAATGTCCTATGGGATGAGTCAAGTGAGCCCCTTGTTTATTCTGGGGTTTTGGTCCGACAGCTGGCGGAATGGCCTCAATTGACAATTCTGTGACAATTCACCGGATCAAATCCTGACATTTAGCCTATGGAAAGGCTCTGCGTTCTGGCACTGACACATAATAATCTGAATGTAAATGAATTGGGGCGAT
>Ga0247727_10010741_pt1 | contig 16151 bp, 19 predicted proteins | sample WisWelCaveWW1625_FD_202498 | JGI IMG/M metagenome (GOLD analysis project Ga0247727, IMG submission 202498) | Biofilm microbial communities from Wishing Well Cave, Virginia, United States - WW16-25 | ecosystem: Environmental > Aquatic > Deep subsurface > Groundwater > Cave microbial mat | place... | reverse complement strand
GTGGCGGTGGCGGTGGCGGGGGCGGTGGCGGTGGCGGTGGCGGTGGCGGTGGCAATTATTTGAATTGTCGCGTGCAGCAGGCATCCTTCCAGCCATTCGGGCCGGGCTCGATCTCGACGCTTCGCGTCTCAATAGTAGGCGCGGTGGACTCTTAGCCACAGGACGGGGAGCTTTCCCCGTCCATCGCCACCGCTGGTGATAGATTGTCGACAATGAACGGTCGCGGGCTTTGGCGCATCAAGAATGAACATCTGCAGCTCGAACTCGCGCGAGAGTTCGGGCGATCGATGGAGGCAAAGTGGGTCTCGTGCTCCAACCGATCACGCGCGATGAGGCGATGTTCTTCATATGGAAGCATCACAGGACGCATGGACGTCCACTTGGCTACCTGTTCGCGCTCGCCGTTTCCGATGGCGCGATCGTGCGAGGCGTTGCTGTCGTTGGTCGACCGCTCGCGCGCCTTCTTCAGGACGGATGGACCGCTGAGGTGCTTCGATGTTGCACCGACGGCGCGAAGAACGCGTGCTCCATACTCTACGGAGCAGCGTGGCGCGCGGCGCGTGCGATGGGATATCGGCGCTTGATCACGTATACGCTGCCCAACGAAGGGGGCGCGAGCTTGCGCGGCGCTGGCTGGAGACTCGTCGGTGAAGCGGGGGGGGGGGCGATGGTCGCGGAGTGATCGACCGCGTGTCGATACGCATCCGTTGCAGCGCAAACTGAGATGGGAGGCGCAATGAGAAAGATTCAGGCTTGGGCCATGCTGGTGATCGGCCTGCTGGCGATCGCCGGCGCAGCGATCCTCATCCTCCGCGGGCGGGAAGAGCCCGGGCTCATGGCTCCGAGCTCGTACACCGGAGCGGCGCACTGCGACCGCGTGGTGCTCGACCGACGTGACATCCCGATTCCCGTCTACGCACACAACCTCCGCGGTGACGATGTGCGCGCCGCGGTGTGGTTCTGGAACCGCGGCTTCCCGGTGCAGTTCTTCGAGTTCCGCGAAGGGATTGCGCTCTACGATGACTCGACGGAGGCGATCGCGGTTGCCGCGCTCTCCGGCAACCCGCGAGACATGCTGCCGGACCCTGAGCACGCCCGATCGCACCTGCGCCTGATCGGGTGCTTTCTCAAGCGGATGGACTCCACGATCCCCAACGACATGCAGGCAGCCTCGTCGCGACAGCGCGCGATCGCGCACGAGCTCGGTCACCTCCTCGGCCTCGACCACGACGACGCGGAGACGTCGGTGATGTACCGACGTGCGACCGCGATCTTCGGCTTCGAGATCAGCGAGCAGGATCGCGCGCTGCTGGAGGAGATCTATGCCGGTCCCGTGCAAGAGCTGTAGGGCGATGATCGATTTCGTCGAGAGCGTCAAGAAGGACGACGGTGGGCGCGGACGTCTGATTCCGGTCGACGCGGTGGCTCGTGTCTTCGTCGATCCACGGAGCAGCGCCGGGCCTCGCGCAACGGTGGTCACCGACGAGGGTCACGTGGTGACCGGCGCGGTCCTCGATCCGAAGGGGCCGATGCCGGACTTGATGAGCAGCGGACGTCCGTCGCACTTCGCGACGTGCCCGAACGCCAAGCAGCATCGACGGGGGAAGTCATGAAGCTCGAGCGCTTGCCAGGCGCGCGCAGCTTCGAAGACTTGATCACAGCACTCTGCGAAGAGGCCGACGATTGGCGCGCGTGGAGGACGACAGGTCTGGATGTGGAACGCACGGCGCAGCGTGCCGAGGTGCATCGCACGATGCGGATGTTGGTGCGCGAGACGCTCGAGGGCTACGGTGTTGATGTCTTGGAGATCGATCCAACGTGATTTGCACCCGCCGTACCCCGGGGCTCGCGCGACGGCTCGAGGCGAATCAATGAGTCTTGTCCTCTCGCTCTTCCCGGGCATCGGGCTGCTTGATCGAGCCTTTGAGGAGGAAGGTTTCTGCGTTGTCCGCGGTCCTGATTTGATCTGGGGTGGAGATATCAAGCAATTCCATCCGCCATCGGGAAAGTTCGATGGCGTTATCGGTGGACCTCCATGCCAAGTGTTCTCGTCGCTGGCGAATCTCGCGCGACACCAAGGCACGCTGAAGGCAACGAATCTGATCCCGGAGTTTGAGCGCTGCGTGCAGGAAGCTGCGCCGCAGTGGTTCGTCATGGAGAACGTGCCACGAGCCCCCCCCCCGCGCACACCGAGTTACGATGTGTTTTCTTTTCTGCTCAACAATCGTTGGTGTGGTGGCCTGCAGAACAGAGTACGTCGCATCAGCTTCGGGACTCATACTGGCATGAAAATCAATATCGCCGGAGAGACGTTCGAGGAGATCGACTCGAAGCCCGCGGTGACCGCGTCCAGAGGATATCCTCGACTTGGTGGAGGCAATCGGAAGATCAAAAGAAGATCCATCCCGAAGTATTCGCTGCGCGAAGCGATCACACTTCAGGGTCTGCCCGAAGATTTCGACGTTCCGTCGTTTACGCGCGAAGCACTGCGTCGTGCAGTTGGCAACGGCGTACCGTATCCTATGGCCTTAGCGATCGCGCGAGCCGTGCGTGAGGTTGTGCCGTGACCGCGCGCCGCATCCGGATCGAATACGAGCCAGTGCGCGAGCTCGCGCACTGGCCGACCAACCCGAAGCTGCACGACGCCTCGCTCTCCGAGTCGATCGACGAGTTCGGCTTCGTCGACCCGATCGTTTTCGACGAGACCACCCGGCGCATCGTCGCCGGCCACGGGCGCGCGCTCGAGCTCGTGCGCCGCGAGCAGAACGGCGAGGTCCCGCCGAACGGGATCGAGGTGCGCGACGGCGTTTGGTGCGCTCCGGTCATCCGCGGGCTCGCCTTCGAGTCGGAGGCGCATGCCGAGCGGTACCTTCTCGCGGCGAACCGCATCGGCGAGCGCGGCGGGTACGACGACCGGAAGCTCGCAAGCCTGCTGGTGGCGCACGCTGAGGCGCGATCCCTGCGCGGTACGGGCTTCAGCGAGGTCGACGTCGACGGCCTGCTCTCCCGCATCGGTGCTGCGCGGGAGGAGCTCTCAGCGCAACGTGGCGACGACGTGCCCGACCTGGCCCCAGAGCACCCGGAGCCCCACCGCGAGGTGGTGGAGGACGACGCTCCATCCCCCGAGGAGTTCGCCGAGGAGCCGGTTGCGCAGCTCGGGGACTTGTGGCTGCTCGGAGATCACCGCGTCCTCTGCGGCGACTCCTACGAGACCGCGGACATCGCTCGCGCGCTCGAAGGCGCGAATCCGGACATGTGGTTCTGCGACCCGCCGTACAACTTGGCGCTCAAGATGTCGGCTGAGTTCTACGAGTCTCCGGGCACTTCCTCGCCATCCGGGCGAGGAAGTGCCCTCGCTGAACTCGCACGATCCGAATGGGATCAGAACTTCGACGAGAAACGATGGCTGCAGGCCGCAACGAAGTTTCGTCCAACGAACGGATCGGTATACATCTGCGGCACGCAGGAAACGATCCCGACCTACCTCCATTGGCTTCGTGAGCAAGAAGCGAAATCGCGGCCGAACTACGTGGTGTGGTGCAAGCCCAACCCGATGCCTTGCCTGATGAAGCGATCGTGGACGTCGGCCGTCGAGCTCATTGCGTTCGGCCAATGGGGCAAGCACGTTTTCAACTTTCCGGCGGAGGGTCATGCCCACAACTGGTGGATGATCAACAAGTCGCAGAAGAACGATCTCCATCCGACGCAGAAGCCGATCGCCGTTCCCGCGAAGGCGATCGAGCACTCGTCGATCCACGGCATGCTGGTGCTTGACATGTTCGGTGGCAGCGGCTCCACCCTGATCGCCTGTGAGCAACTCGGCCGGCGCTGCGCGATGCTCGAGCAGTCGCCGAAGTACATCGACCGGATCGTGCGCCGCTGGGAGAAGCTCACCGGCCGCACGGCGGAGCTTCGACGCTGATGGCGAAGCGACGCATCCTCAAGCTCTCCTCGGCTGAGCCGTGGGAGCAATTCCAGTTCGAGCCTCCGCATCAATACGCGCGCTTCCTCGCGTATCGCGACATGGATCCGATCGACCGGAACATCGCGCAGCTCGCGCGCAACCTCGGGGTCCCGTACAAGTCCCTCTATCGCGTATCGACCACATGGAAGTGGTCCATCCGCGTGCTTGAGTGGGACCGCCTTGTCGCGCGAAAGCTCGCCGCGAAGCGCCTCAAAGAGATCGAGAAGATGAACGACCGCCACGCGGAGGCGGGGCTCTCGCTGCAGGGCACCGGGCTGACGCGCCTCGTCGGCGAGCGTGATCCGAAGACCGGTGAGGTCAAGGGCAAGCTCCGGCTCGAGGACATCGACGCCAACGCGGTGACGCGTATGATTGAGGTTGGCGCGAAGATCGAACGCGTCGCGCGCGGAGAGCCGGACAGCATCACGGCGAGCAAGATCGATGGACGCCTCGAAACCGGACCTTCGGAAGACCGCCTCGCTGATGCACTTGCTCGCCTTGCGAGGCGACTCCGAGAGGACGCAGATCCTGGCGTCGCTCGGCCTGACCCCGGAGGAGCTGAGCCAGCTCAGCTTCCGATGGGAGATGTGGGCTCGACCGGAACAACTCCCTCCGAAGGGTGAGTGGGACCTCTGGCACCTCGAGTGCGGCCGCGGTTTCGGAAAGACTCGCGCCGGCGCTGAGACGATTCGGCTCTGGGATCGCCATGGCTATCGCCGCTTCGGTCTCGTGTCGCGCACCGTCGGCGACGTACGGGACACGATGATCAAGGGCGTGTCCGGGCTGCAGGCGATCTACCCGCCGGACGAAGCACCCCGGTACGTGGCGAGCGCGCGCGAGGTTCGCTTCAAGAGCGGCGCGATGGCGAAGATCTACACCGATAAGGAGCCCGAGCTCCTGCGCGGTCCTGGCTTGCAGAAGGTCTGGTGTGACGAGCCCGGCGCGTGGCCGAACCTCCGTCGCACGTGGGACCAGCTCATGATGACGATGCGCGAAGGATCCTCTCCGCAGGTGGTCGCGACGACAACGCCCCGCAAGCGGAAGGCCTATCGCGACATCTTCCACGCGAAGTCCGGATCGGCGCTGCGCATCATCCGGACGAAGGGGAGTTCGTACGACAACCTCGTCAACCTGTCGAAGACGTACGAGCGATACCTCGATCGATACAAGGGCACACGCCTCGCACGCCAAGAGATCGACGGCATGTTCCTCGACGAGATCGACGGGGCGCTATGGACGGAGGTGAACCTGGATGCGCACCGCGCCGGCCGCGTGCAGGTCTCGCTGATGTCCAAGATCGTGATCGCCATCGATCCCGCTGTGACGTCCACGGAGCGCAGCAACGAGACGGGGATGGTCGTCTGCGGCTCGACCTCGATGGGGCACGCCTACGTGTTAGCGGATCACTCGGGACGATATCGGCCGGAGGAGTGGGCGCAGCGTGCGGTGCAGCTCTACTATCTCTTTCGCGCCGACGCGATCATCGGCGAGGCGAACAACGGCGGCGACCTGGTGGAGCGGAACATCACCGCGGAGGACTCCTCGGTCCCGTTCCGCAAAGTGAACGCCTCGCGCGGGAAGAAGATTCGCGCGGAGCCCGTCTCGCTGAAGTACCAGCGCGGATTGGTGCACCACGCGACGGAGATCGACTTCGGCGATGGCGTTGGCGTGGCAACGAAGCTCGAGGATCTCGAGGATCAGATGACGCAGTGGGACCCTGACCACGAGCGCGATCGGGACGACGAGGGCCAGGCCGAAGGCGCGATCGGCGCCGAGGAGATCGCCTCGCCTGATAGAGTCGATGCCGTTGTATGGGGCATGACCGACCTGTTCGAGGATGATATGAGTGGATGGGGCGAGCTCGCCCGGCTGTGAGGTCCATGTAATGCGCAAGCGTCAGGCTCGACGAATCGAAGTGGTCAACAAGGAGGTCGAGCGCGAAGACACGTGGAGTAACGTGCTCACCGGGCTAGGTGACATCGGTCGCGACACCACCGAGAACACGACATGGAAGGCGCGCGCGCACCTCGACTACAACACGCTCGACCGGCTGTACGCGCAGAACAGCCTGGTGGCGAAGATCATCGATCGCCCAGCGTGGGACATGACGCGCGAGTGGATCTCGATCGAGCTACCCAACGAGGATGCGGATTCCGAGTCGAGGATTCTCGAGCGCCTCGAAGAACTCGAAGCGCAGGACCGCGTGAAGCTTGGCCTGACCTGGGGCGGGCTGTACGGCGGAGCGATCGCGGTGATCGGCGCGGAGGACGGCGCAAGCACCGACCAGCCGCTGAACGAGGCGGGGCTGCGGCGCATCAATAAGCTGGAGATCTTCGATCGATACCAGGTCACCGCGACCGGCGTCGTGGAGGATCTCAAGTCACCCGACTTCGGGATGCCGGAGTTCTACACCATCAACGCGAGCGGCGCGGTCTCCACGCGCAAGAGGCTGAGTGCGCTCCGCGTCCACTATTCTCGTGTCATCCGCTTCGAAGGCGTCGTGGTCCCAGACCGCCTGCGCCAAGAGACTCAGGGTTGGAACTGGTCGAACCTCGATCGCATCTTCCCCGACGTCCGCGACTTCCAGGCGAGCCTTCGCTACCTCGTGAACATCATGAAGGAGGCAAACATCGACGTTTTCCAGATCGGCAACCTGAAGGAGTTGCTGCGGCAGAACCGGAAGACGGAGGTGGAGGATCGGTTTCGGATCATCTCCATGTGCAAGTCGATCCTCGGCGCGGTGGTGATCGGCGCGGAGGAGACCTATGAGCGGAGAGCCGTTGTGCTCACCGGCGTCGTCGAGCTCCTGCGCGAGTTCAAGGAGACACTCAGCGCCGCGGCCGACATCCCGACGACGCTGCTCTGGGGACGGTCGCCGGCGGGCCTGAACGCGACCGGAGAGAGCGACATCCGCCAGTACTACGACCGCATCAAGGGCGAGCAGCGAGCTCGCCTCGCTTCCCCGCTGCGTCGGCTGGCGCGTCTCCTCGCCATCGAGAGCGAAGGCGAGGTGCGCAAGGGCCTCCGGCCGAAGGTGACATTCAATCCGCTTTGGCAGATGGACGACCAGCAGCGCGCGGAGATCTACTCGAAGGTCGCATCGGCCGACGCGACGAACATCGAGCACGGCGTGCTGGATCCCAACGAGGTGGCGATGTCGCGATTCGGCGACGACCGCGGGGAAATCAAGATCAACGAGGACCTCCGGCGTGAGGCGCTCGAGATGCTGGACCTCAGCAAGGTCGCCGAGGGTGGGGATCTCGATGAGGATCCTGCTGCGGCGCCCGAGCTCGCGCCCGACCCGGATGCGCCGGCGGAGCCCGCCGCGAACCAGGCGCTCAACGGTGCGCAGATCACCAGCGCGCTCGCGATCCTGGATCTCGTCGCTCGCCGGAGCTTGCCACGCGAGAGCGGCATCGCCGCGCTGATCGAGTTCTTCAACATCGATCCCGCGCGCGCCGAGCGTGTGATGGGAGCCGTCGGCCGAACGTTCTTCGTCGAGGCGACGGCTCCTGCTTTGACGGAACCGCCAGCGCCGATCGAGGAGTGACGTGGCGAAGCGCCGCAAACGGAATCGGTCGCAGTTCCGGATGCCCACCAGGCAGGCCGCGGCGCTGAGCGTTGTCCTGCAGCGGATCGGCGTGCTCGGGCAGCGCCGAGTTGATGGCTACCTCGCAGCCTTCGACCGCGGCGCGAACGTGGCCGAGGTGCGGGAGCTCGAGCGCCGCGGTGTCGCCGCGGTGTCGAAGGCCGCAGCGCCGCTGGAGAGCGCAGCGAACAAGAGCATCGGGGTTGCGGTCGTCGATCACTCGGTTCGCCTCTTTGCGGAGAACGCGAAGCGCGCCGGCTATGACATCAAGTCGATGCTCGGCGGGAAGAGCGATCACGCAGATGGCTCTCCTCCTCGGCATGGCGTCGCTCGCCGGAAGGGACCGAGCCAGGTCGCGAAGATCCTCGAGGAGAAGTTCGGGGTTGCTCTCGACGATAAGTGGGTGCAGAGCAAGCTCAAGACGTTCGCGAAGGAGAACGCGAAGCTCGTCAAGTGGATGACGGCCGACCAGCAGAGGCTGATGGCGAATGCCACCGTCGAGGCGCTCACGAACAAGCGCACGAAGGCGCAGCTCGTCGACGAGCTGCGTGAGATCGGAAAGATCACGCAGCTCCGCGGTCGGCGTATCGCCGGGAATCAGATCTCCCGCCTCATGAGCTCTATGACGAGAGCCGTCGCGGAGGAGGTCGAGGTCGATCAGTACGAGTGGTCGGCGACGATGGACGAGCGCACGAGACCTCTGCACGCAGATCTCAATGGTCGAGTGTTCAAGTGGTCGCAGCCTCCACCGGATGAAGACGGGTACCCAGGCGAGCCTCCGAACTGTCGCTGCAGCGCGCTGCCGGTGTTTGACTAGGGTGATGCATTGATTCCGTATCCAATCGTGTTAGGGTAGTGTCGGAGTGCTCCTCCGGCACCACCGCTGCGACCAGAGCGACGGCGGTGTGCGCTCGCTGACCGGCGAGACGCGCATCGACCAAGGTGTTTGCTTCAAGTCGACCATCGATCCGACATCAGGATACCTGCGCGCCGACGCCCGGCTGACGCGCGTCGGCGTGTTCGTCTACGTGCTCGCTGACGGGACGAAGCGCCGCGAGCTGCGTCCTCCGGATGAGGTCTTTCGGCCCGAGTCGATGGAGTCGCTGCGGATGGTGCCCGTCTGTAACGACCATCCGACCGAGCCGGTAAGCGCGGCGAACGCGCGGAGCTATGCTCGCGGAACGGTCAGCGATCGCGTCGAGCCTGACGGGAACTTCATCGCAGCTTCGGTGGCGATCTGGGATTCGGAGCTGATCGTGCTCGCCCAAAACGGCAAGGAGGAGCTGAGCTGCGGATACACGTGCGATGTGGTCTTCGAGCCTGGGATGTTCGACGGCATCGAATATGATGCGGTGCAGCGAAACATCAGGTACAATCACCTCGCCGTAGTGCAACAAGGGCGGGCCGGGCCAGCGGTTCGGATGCGCCTCGACGAGAAGGACATCGAACTTTCACCGGGCGAGTGTGCCCACCACGAGGACGATCACATGGATCTCGAACTGCTGAACGCCATGCTCACCGCGATGGGCCTCGAGCCGGTCGCCAGCCGCAACGATGCCGTCTCGATCGACGGCAAGCGATACAAGGTCTCCAGCAAGGAGGAGATCGCTGCCCTGAAGGATGCGCTGAACGCGTATCTCGCGAAGGCGAAGGAAGGGCTGAAGAAGCCGGCGAAGGAAGAGAAGGAGAAAGGCGACGAAGCGGTGGCGCTCATCGCCAAGAAGGACGCGCGTATCGACGAGCTCGAAGAGAAGCTCGAGAAGGCCGCGGCTGCGCTCGAGCAGGCGCGCAAGGACGGCGCTGACGATGTGGTGCAGAAACGCATCACGGAGCGCGCGGACCTCATCGCCGCGGCGAAGCGGATCGCGTCGGACCTCAAGACCGACGGCCTCGACAACACGGCGATCATGCGATCGGTGCTGGTGGCCAAGGCGCCGGAGGCGAAGCGCGAGGCGCTCGGCAAGAAACTCGACGAAGGTGGGCCGGTCTACATCAAGGCCCGCTTCGACGACATGCGCGAGCGCGAAAACGAACGCGTCGACAACGCGGCCGAGCTCGGTGCGGCGACTCTCGCGGCGAGGGGGATCGCCGGCGGAGGGCAGCAGCAGCGCGTCGACCATAACGCGGCGCGCGCAGCCTTCCTCGAGCAGCTCGCGAAGAAAGAGGAGCCGAAGACCGCTCAGAAGTGAGCGCGCGGGAACGATCGATCTGATCCCGCGCCCGGAGCGCGGAGCCTGAAAGGAAAACGACCATGCAGCTCACCGTCAACACCGCGCTCCCCGGCATCCAGCGAGGCATGCCGTTCGGCACGATCAACGACAGCGGGATCGCCCATCGCTTCAACGACCGGCGCGAGACCTTCACGATCACCATCACCTACTCCGCGGCGCAGACGCACACGGTGACCATCACCGGCATCCCGCACGGCGGAGGCGTTCAGCGAACGGTCGTGGTCGGCCCGGTCACCGGAGACACGGATTCAGCGACCACGGCGCAGGCGATCCTCGTGGCGATCCAGGCCAGCGCGCTCGCGAACTCCATCGTGAGCACCACGCGCTCGAGCGCCGTGATCACGGCGATCGCGCGGCGCGCCGGAGACCTGACCATCACCGGCACGGCGACCGGCGGAGGCGCGACCACCGTCGCGGCGACCGTCACCGAAGAGCAGCTCGAGGCCGGCGTCGGCGTGGTCTACGACTCGGCGAACGGCGATCGCGCCATTCGTCGGCCGTTCACCCCGACCGCGCAGGTTACGGACATCACCGGCATCAACGCGGTGAACGCGACGTACTACGCGTTCCTGATGCGGATCTTCGACAGCACCGGAGCTCTGCTCGCCTCGCTGATCGTCGACTACACCTCGGACGCGTCGGCGACCATCGCGGAGATCCGCGATGGGTTGATCGCGAAGTTCAACCTCCAGGCTCCCCCGAACGTCACCGCGGCGACCAGCACCAACGACATCCGGTTCACCGCTTCCGGCGGGGCGACCTTCACGATCACGGAGGCCGATTCGAACCTCGCGCAGACCGCGGTCACCGCTTCGGTCAACCCGATCTTCGGGGGCGTGACGATGTGGCCGAAGACCATCGACGCCCAGCAGCAGCCGCTGACCGGCGACAACGTCTGGCCGGCGCGCACCGCGGTGCACGTGATGATCCGCGGGCGCATCGGTGTCTATGTCGATCAGGCGGTGACGCCGGCGAGCGACGTCTACATGCGCGTCACCACCTCGGGCGCGAACACCGTGCTCGGCGCCTTCCGTGCGGACGCGGACAGCGGCACGGCGATCCGCATTCGCGGTGCCAGATTCATCGAGAGCGCCTCCGCGGCCGGAGTCGCGGTGCTCGAAATCAACAACCCGTGATCGAAGCGGGCAAAGGAAAGAAGAGGGAACGACGATGACGCTTCCGATCCGAATCCAGACCCAGCGAGGCGACGCGGGGCAGACCTTGTTCCTCGAGCAAGAGCTCGAGGCGTTGATGGTCAAGGTCTACACCGCGGTCCTGCCGATCCTCAAAGCGCTGATGATCTTCCCGGTGCGCACCGACTTCGCGGAGTGGTGCGAGACCATCGCCTACACGATGCTCACGCACGTCGGCTCCGCTGCGGTGCTCCGCCTTCCTTCCAGCGAGATCCCTCGCGTCGATCTATATCGAGAGAAGTTCCGCTCGAACGTCCGAGAGATCGCGGCGAAGTACGGCTGGTCGATCGTCGAGCTCGAACAGGCGATGATGGCGAAGGTCCCGCTCGAGCGAGAGATGGTGAACGCCGCGATGCGGGCGATCGCCGAACGCGTGCAGGACGTGATGCTGAACGGCCATCCGGCGACGCAGGTTCCCGGGCTGCTCACGAACCCGAACATCCCTCGATCGACGGTGCCGAACGGCGCAGCGGCCTCGCCACTCTGGGCGAACAAGACCGCGGACGAGATCCTGCTCGACATGCACAACGCCGCGAACGGCGTCGTCACCACGAGTCTCGAAGCCTTCGAGCCGGACACGCTGGCGATGGGGCTGACGAACTTCCATCGCATCGTTTCGCTGGCGCGATCGACGACCAGCGACGAGACGGTCTACTCGTTCTTCCTGCGGACGAATCCGTACATCAAGAGGATCGAGTCGGTGCGTCAGTTCGACACCGCGGGAACCGGCGGCGTTCGTCTCACGTGCGCGTTCAACAGCAACCCGGACAACGGCGCGTACGCACTCGTCCGTCCGTTCGACCAGCGGCCGAACCAGGAGCGAGACCTCCGCGTTGACGTGACGTGCTTCGAGCGGACCGGCGGATACATCGTTCCCGAGCCCCTCGCCTACCGCTTCGCCGAAGGGATGTGATTCCCTCCCACGAGCATCGTCGCTCTGCTATTCTGGCGACGATGCTCGTTCACAACATCGAGAAGCACCTCTACGTCGCCGAGATGCCTCCGCGCCCCATCATGGAGAAGGGTCCGGACGGCAAGGAGCGGCAGCAGATCGCGAAGAATCCGAAGACCGGCGACGAGACTCCGCTCTTCGCGCCCGTCGAAGGCGTGAAGTTTCCGCCGGGGATCACGCGCATGAGCGCCGACGACATCACGCGCGCGAAAGAGAACACCGGGTTCATGATCCGATTCAAGGGCGTCAACGCGAAGGGCGAGCCCATGAAGACCGGAGCGACGATCAAGGTGGTCGCGAGCGACGACCACCTGCCGAAGGAAGAGCTCCAGGCGCTCGCCATCATCGACGCGACGACCGACGTGCCGCTGCTGAAGGATTGGCTCCTGCAGTCGCGCGGCACCGTGCGAGACGCGATCGAGATGCGCATCCTGCTCTTCGACGACATCCAGGAGTACGAGCGCCGGATGGCGCGCCGCGGGAACTGAGGCACGACGTGCCGATCACCCGGACCAACGTCATCGCGCTTGCGCCCGAACTCGCCTCGATGCCCACCACCCAGGTGGACGAGGTGATCACGGACGTGACCAATGAGCTCGCGAACGGCGTGGCCTTCGGCGACGCTGCCGATCGCGCGATGAAGTACCTCGCCTGCCACTACCTCACGATGCTCCGCATTCAGCGGACGGGCGCTGCCGGTCCTGTGGTGAGCGAGACGAAGAGCGCCTTGGACGAGAAGGGCAACCCGACGACGATCTCGGTGAGCTACGCGAGCCCGCGGCAAAGCAAGGCCGAGGACAAGCTCCGGACGACCGTCTACGGTCAGATGTATCTCGACCTCGCTGAATCGAGCGCTGTTGAGGTGATCCCGGTTCTGGTAGTCTGAGCGCGTGGCGCGCCGACCAGGCTCGATCGCCTTCCGAAAGGGAGCGGGCAGCATCGGGTTCCTCGTCGGGCTCGAGCATCCGGACTTCGCGCGCGCGCGCATCAAGCCCGCGAAGCTCGAGCGCGCCTACTCGGCGATGGAAGAGTACCTCCGCACGATCGTGGTTCCGCAGGTCCCGATCCGCACGGGGCAGCTCCGCGCGTCGTATCGCTACGACAGGCGCGCGAAGGTCTTCGGTCCGTCGAACACCACGCGGTGGGATCCTCCGAGCCGAGCCAGCGGTCTCACGAACCTTTCGCTCGCGTTCATCCTTCGGACGCGCGGGTACCTCGACGTTGAGATCGGTCCCGGGCATCGCCGCTTCGTAACCACGATCGTGCGCCGCGAGCTAAGCGGAAAGACCTTCGACTATTCTGGTCGCGTTGTGTTGAGCAGCGCGCACGGAGCGCTGTCATGACCCTGCGCCGGCGAGTGCAGTTTCAGGCATCGGCCCGGAGAACGATCACCATCCGCACGCTGGTGGAGGACACTGGGCTCGTTACGCCGGACCTCCCTCTCTCGACGGTGACGATCTACGATCCCGCCGGAGCGATCGTCGCCGGGCCGGTGGCGCCGACGTCGCCGAGCTCCTCGACGCTCGCCTACCAGCTCACCGTTCCAGCGACCGTCGGTGAGAACTATCGCGCAGTCTTCTCCTGGGTCCAATCGGGGCAGGCCGCGCCGGACGCCCACCGGGAAACGGTCTGGTTCGACGTGGTGGTCGAGGAGTGGAACACGCAGCTCGTCGCCACGGACCTCGAGCAGCTCGTCGCGTCGATTCGCTTCAGGCTCACCAAGCAGGCCGGCATGCTCTCGACGGCGATCGCCTGGGACGCTCTCGCGGCGCGGCGCATCAGCGAAGCGGCCGATCACTTCTTCGGGTGGATCGCGAAGATGGTGCGGGAGACCAACCGGCGCTCGTGGGTCTCGCTGATCCCCGACAACCAGCGCTTCGACGTCGTGCTCGCCTGCCTCGCGGTGGCCTTCACCTATCGCTCGGACATCAGCGACAAGGAGGACGACAACGACTATCGATTCCTCCTCTGGTACGCGCGCGCGGAAGAAGAGTTCTCGCGGATGACGCTGATCGAATACGACGCGGATCAGAACGCGATCCCGGAGACGGAGATCCGCGGGCCGAACCGCGAGGGACCGCTCTTCGAAGAGCTGCAGCGGAGCTGAGATGCCTCTTGCTCCGAGCCTCACACCGTTCGCTGTGGCCTGCGACCAGATCGGCGCGGATCTCATCGCGCAAACGCCGAGCTCGGAAGCCTCGATCCCCTACGTGCGATCGGAAGGCGAAGATGACCACTACGGAGAGAGCGGCCATCGCTCCTTCTGGTTCGAATGGCTGGGCTACGAGACGATCGGCGCACGCACCGCGGCGCTTGCGCTGATCGAGCACCAATTTGTTCTGCGCATTCGTTTTCACGCGCTATCGAAGACGGTGCGCAGCATGCCGAACGACGTGCAGGGTGATGCGATCATCATCCAGCGCTTGATCAACCAGCGCGAAGTCTACCCGGCGGCGAACGCGGCTGGGGCTGTGCGACACGTGCGTGCGTATCGCGCAGATATCAGTTATGAAGGGAAGAACGCGATCCTCAATCTCCATTGCGGCGCGTTCACTCACGAGGTGACGAACCCATGACCGAGCGAGCAAACGAACGCGCAATTTGGATCCAGCCCGAGGCGACCTTCAACACCGACCCGACGTCGGGCGATGCTGGCGCGACATCGATCTACGTGGACGCGTGGGATCTGCAGCTCCCCGAAAGCCTCACGCAGCTCTTGCCGTACCAGCTCGGCACCGGCCGGCCGCGGAAGACCAGCGGTCGAAGAGGCGCGCGCGGAGCAACGGTCAGCTTCAAGATCGCATCGAAGGGCAAGGCCACCGCAGCGGGCTCCGGCACCAACATGTCGACGGTCGCGCTCGACGTGCAGTCGCACCTACTGGCGAGCGCGTTGCAGGCTCGAGCAACGACGGCCGGCGGAACCATCGGCGCTGGATCGACGACCAGCAACCTGGTGGTGGGGACCGACATCGCCAACGCAACGGACCTCGCGTACATCTATGGCAGCGGATACCTCACTCCGGACCGCGGAGCCTGGGGACGGATCGCGAGCAACACCTCACCCTATTCGATCAACCCGACGTGGGAGACCGCGCCGCGAAACCTCGACATTGCGTATGGGCTGGAGATGTTCCGTCCTCCGACCGGCAGCACCTTCGGCGCGTCGCTCACCGCGATCATCGTGGCAGGCGCGACGTCGTGGGTCTGCACCGGAGGGCGCGTCATCAAGATGGTCTGCGTCGGCAAGGCCGGTCAGATCATCTATTGGGACGTCACCATCCGCTTCAACTCCTGGAGTCGCGCGACCCGAGCCTCGCGACCGGCTGCGGCGCCAAGCACGCTCGGCGAACTCGTCTGCGAAAACTCCCGCGTGGCTTTCGGCGACATCACCTACGAGGTGGCAGAGTTCGAGTTCGACATGGGGATCAAGGATCGCGATCGCCTCGCAACGGGCGCAGCACAGGGGCGATCGAACATCTTGCCCATCGACTACGAGCCGAAGATCAAGCTGGTCCCGGAATACGCGAACGCGTGGGAGGACGACGGAGAGAACAAGACGTCGCGCACCGTTCTCTTGAGCTGCGGCGCCGGAGTCCTTTCCGGAGGCGCGGTGAACACGCTCGCGATCTGGGCGGAGGCCGGACAGGTCATCAAGGCCGGTCTGAACGACGATCAGAACATCATGCGCCACGCCGTTGAGATCGACGTGGTGGACCCGCACTACCCGGCAGCGCTCCCCGGCGGGACCACGCTCGGCGACTACTTCTTGGTCGCGCGCGCCTGATCCGTCGTTCGTCGCCAGCAGTCGGCTACGCCTTTCCCCTCGCGCGCGGGCTCGTCCGTCGTATCATTCGGCGCATGTCGATTCGCACGCGTCGTCCGCGGCCGACCGCAGAGCAGCTCTTCTTTGCGCCGGAACCGAAGGACTACATCGTCAAGCCTCCGCAGCCAGATCCCGCGCGGGCCAACGATCCGAAGCACGTCGAGGAGCTCGTCGCGGCGAAGACCGCGTGGGAGAAGCTCGCGGTGTTCGGAGAGCCCTCGGCGGATGGGCATCCGACGGCGCTGCGCTGGGACAAGGAGGCGCACGACGTCGCAGCGCAGCGGTACGCCGACCGCCTCAAAGAGGTGAAGCTGCTCTTTCGACCGGTCCTCGACGACACGTATATGGACTGGCCGTACGAGCTGAATGACCTCGAGCTCAGCGAGGCGCAACGACTCG
>Ga0247727_10010740_pt1 | contig 16152 bp, 11 predicted proteins | sample WisWelCaveWW1625_FD_202498 | JGI IMG/M metagenome (GOLD analysis project Ga0247727, IMG submission 202498) | Biofilm microbial communities from Wishing Well Cave, Virginia, United States - WW16-25 | ecosystem: Environmental > Aquatic > Deep subsurface > Groundwater > Cave microbial mat | place... | reverse complement strand
CAAACCGACCCGGCCTGCGTTGGGGCGCTGTGGCGAACGCGCGAAGGTGCGAACCGCCTTGCCGTTGTCATGACACTAGTATATACATTCGCCATGAGGACGGTGAAAGCCAGGCTCTTTCGAAACGGCGGCAGCCAGGCGGTCCGACTGCCGCGGGAATGCCGCTTCCCCGAAGGCGAGACAGTGGTCCGCGTCCGCCGGGTTGGACGCAGCGTCGTTCTCGAACCGCTCGACGAGTGGCCGGACGGCTTCCTCCGTTGCCTCGGCTCCTTGTCCAAAGACATCGAACGGCCGCCGAGCCCGAGCATCACCAAGCTCCGGGATCCGTTCGCATGACCCTCTTCATGCTCGACACGGACACGGTCAGCTTCGCCCTGCGCGGCCACGGGAATGTCGGTGCAGAACTCGCCCGGCGCGCCCCGTCCGATCTCTGCGTCAGCGCGATCACCGTGGTGGAGCTGCGCTTTGGTGCGTACAGGCGCCGCTCGAAGAAGATCCACGCCGCCATCCAGACGTTCGTGTCCGCCGTCCGGGTGATGCCGTTCGATGTGGCGGCAGCCGATCGCTTTGGCGCCGTCTCCACCGCGCTCGCGGACAGCGGAGTTCCGATCGGCCAGATGGACACGCTCATTGCGAGTCACGCTCTCTCTGTCAGCGCGACCCTGGTGACCAACAACCAGAAGCACTTTGCCAAGGTCCGCGGGTTGCGCCTCGCCAACTGGCTGTAGCTGTTGCCTGTGGCGGCGGCCACTCGTTCGGGCGTCATTGCCGCTGCCGAGCCTGGGTGTCGATGAAGTTTGTGAATGCCCATGAGTGGAGGCCGCGGCTTTGCTGGGGGCTCCAGCAGGCTCGCGGCCTTCGTTTCTCGGCGGCAAGAGCCCGCGCACCACCGGCGCACCATCCGGGATGAGAACGGGTGGAGTCGCTGGCGCGCGCCTGCACCGATTGGTGCAGCCATGCGCCACCGTCATTGTGCGAACTGCCTCCCTTGCAGCGGACCGAGGCCAGGCGACGTGGCACCAGCCCTGCAATGCGGGTCAGGCCTGCCGGTGCGTTCCAGCCTCCGCCGGCCTCCGGGGAAGACAACATGGCCATTCAGACCGTCCTGCGCGCCGCCGGCATGGCGCTCTTCGTCGTGTTCTTCAGCGCCTGCCAGACCAGCCCCGCCTCCAACATGGCGGGCAACATCGACCCCACCGACTATCCGCTGGCCGCGAGCGACGCGCGCGCGCAGCTGCCCGCCGACTACGCCGCCGCCCGGCCCGTGCCGCTGCCCAGGTTCCCCGAGGCAAGCCGCGCGACCGATCCGGCCGAGGAGGGGGTGAAGTACGTCCCTGCCGATCACAGCGTCCGGGCGCTTGGCCCCGCCTCGCCGCGCGCGAAGGAAGTGTTGCCGCCCGAGTTCGGGCCGCTGCCCAAGGAGGGGCGCAACGCCAGGGGCACGCCAGGCGACGGGACCACCTCGGCCGAGGCGCTCTCCACCACGCTCGACACCACTGCCTGGCCTTATCGTGGATTCGTGAAAGTCTATATCCAGTATCCGGCGGGCGGCGGGTTGTGGGTCTGCTCCGGCTCGATGATCGGCGCCCGCTCGGTGCTCACCGCCGGCCACTGCGCGTACAACAAGGACCTGGGCGGCTGGGCGTCGTGGATGCGCGTGGTTCCCGCCCAGGACGGCAACTACATGCCGTTCGGCGACGCCTACATGACGCATCTCTACAGCGTCACCGGCTGGACGCAGAGCGGATCGCGCGAGTCGGACTATGCGATGATCACGCTCGACCGCAGCCTGGGCAACGCCACCGGCTGGTTCGGCCTGGTGGGTCTGAGCGTGTTCGATTCGATGGGCACCGGCATCCGGATGGATGGATATCCCGCCACCGGCCCCTATCCGCGCGGCGACCTCCAGGTCAGCGGCACCGGCTCCATCCAACTCGTCTGGACCACCATGTACTTCTGGGATCTCGAGTCCTACGGTGGCTTCAGCGGCTCGGGCGTGCGCCGCACAAGCGCCTGGAAGGATTACGTCGCGGCCATCAATACCGCGAGCAATTGCGGTCCATATCGCGCCTGCGGTACGCGCATCACCTCCGATCGCTTGAACCAGATCGTCGGCTGGATGCAGGCGGACGCCGGCCTTCCCAGCGTCACGCCGGACCAGTCCAACTGGCACTCGCTGGCCGGGATGACGATGCACACCGTGGTGCCGGTGGCCACCTCGACGAGCCGGATGGACCTGCTCGTGCGCGGTCTCGATGGGCAGGTCTACCAGGACATCCGCACCGATTCCGGCGACACCGGCTGGATGGCGCTCGGCGGCTATGTGATGGGCGAGCCGGCCGCCGTGTCGCGGGCGGCCAACCAGCTCGACATCTTCGCCGTGGGCGGCGACGGCGCCGTCTACACCAAGGCGCACAACGCCGACGGCTCGTACTGGCCGTCGTGGAACGGCTGGTACCGGATGCCGGGGGCCATCGAGGGCGTGCTCGACGCGCCCGCGGCCGCCGCTTCCGGCCCCTACCGGCTCGACGTCTTCGCGGTCAGCACCAGCGGCAAGCTGTACTGGCAGTACTGGCCGGCGCCGAGCGGCTGGTCGGGATGGCAGCAGCTCGCTGCGTCCTACCGTTTCGACGGCTCGCCCGCCGCCATCTCCTCCGCCCCCGGCCGCGTCGACGTGGTGGCGCGCACCACCTCCGGGGCGCTCTTCAACCTCCGCTGCAGCGGCGCCTGCTCGTCGGCCGCCTGGTTCGCCGGCCCGGTCGACGTCTCGCCCGGCCTGACGGTGGTGCGCGGCAGGCCGGTGCTGGCCTCGTCCCGGCCCAACCAGATCGACCTCTTCATCCGCAGCGACTGGGGCAGCCTGCTGTATGGCCGCAGCGCCGGCGGCGGCTGGGGCTGGACGCCGGCGGTCGACCTCGGTGGCCTGATCACCGACGACCCTTCGGTAGCCTCGCGCTGGCCGGGGATCCTCGACGTGTTCGTGCGCGGCGACGACGGCGCCATCTACACCAAGGCCTTCGACGGCTCCAACTGGCTCCCCAGCAAGAGCGGATACTGGTGGCTGGGCGGCAACACGGTAGGCACGCCCTCGGTGGTGACCCGGTCCTGGGCGGACCTCGACGTCTTCAGCCGCGACGGCCAGCGACTGGTTCGCACGCGCTTCTGGCGCGCAGCGACGGGCTGGTACGTGGGGAATTGAAAGGAGCCGGGAGGCTTACCGCTGCGGCTGCTTGTCTCGATGCAAGCGCATCCACTGCGCGCGCACCAGCTCGGGAAACTCGGATCGCGTTGCTCACGCGAAGCTCGGGCGCCAGCCTCGTTTGGCAACGTGGATGGAGGAGGCGGGCTGGTGGATCGTCGCTCGTCCGGGCTATCCCCTCACGACCGTTCGAAAAGCGAGGTCCCGGTCGCTGATCACCCAGCCGGGGGAATTCGGAGCGGCATCGAAGAACAGATTTCCGGCGGGATATGAATTGCCCGTGGGGCCCGGCGACATTGCGCAGCCAGCGCCCGTCGCCGTGGGCCCGATGGCCGCGAGCACGATGGCGAACTGCATGCCGGCGGTGAGGGTGGGGCCGGCAACGAAACCGAACGGCGTGAACTCATCGGGCCCTGCGGCGGGGAAGTCGCCCACGAAGGTTCGTGAATGAAGCACCGTGGCATCGGGAACTCCGCCAGATACGCCGCGGATCTCCATGGAAAGATCGGCTCCGATGCATTTGGGAATCGGAAGGCGCACCTGGACGAGTTGTCCGGCGATGCCGGCGGTCACGACTTGTCCGAACTTCTGGTTGCTGGTCGATCCGACTGGCATCGAGATGGAGGTGTCGCGCAGGTCTTGCTTCTGGTCGAGCGCCCCCGGCAGCACTTCTACAGTGAACGCTCGCGCGAACAGATTGTTCTGCGGCTGGTTGTCGTCGGCCCGCAAGGTGATGATCGCCCTGCCCGCTTCGTTCGGGCGCGGCGTGAATGTCACCGTGCGCGCGGTTCCGGAGCCGGCAACCACGGGATCGGGAATGAGGTTCTTGTTGCTGGAACTCGCAGACAAAGTAACCGCCTGGGCAGTCTCCGCAGGCGCTCCCGCCGAGATCCCGGTCACGGTCACGACCTGCTCGCGGGAATTCAGGTCCAGGATCTGATTCGTGAGCGGATCGAATGTCGGGGCGACGTTCGCAGGTTCGCCCGGAGAAGACCCGCCGCACGCGACCAGGGCGGACACGCAAACACCGAGGCAGAAGGCAACGCCACGTCGCATGACACCCTCCAGATCCGGCCCCACCGCTGCGGACCGTGGCTGATCGACCGATCGGGCTCGCTGGTGTGACCGGACCGGCGGGCCCGGCGCGAGACGCCGGGCGTCTCGCGCGGCCTGGCCGGCGCCTCGTCGGGCCATCTGGGGCAGCATCCCGGTAGCCCAGACGGTGCCCGCATGGGCGAGGGGCAAATGCCGGATGGATCATCAGCGCCTCCGCCGCGGCCGCCACGATCCGCTGCGCTGCCCGCCGCGCCGCTCGGGCGGCCGCGCGTCGGGGCGCCGCGGCCTCGAGGCCGGCACCACCGCGCCGCCCTTCACCGCGCCCTTGAACGCTTCCGACTCGCGCGGTACGTCGGCGCGCTCCACGGATTTGCGCGTGAGCTTTTCGATGCCGCGGAGCAGTTCGTGTTCGTCGGGCGCGGCGAAGCTCGAGGCGCGGCCGCTGGCGTCGGCGCGCGCCGTGCGGCCGATGCGGTGCACGTAGTCCTCGGGCACGTGCGGGAGATCGAAGTTCACCACGTGGCCGATCTCCGCCACGTCGATGCCGCGCGCCGCGATGTCCGTCGCCACCAGCACGCGCACCGCGCCGCTCTTGAAGGCGTCGAGCGCGATGCGGCGCTGTCCCTGCGATCGATCGGCGTGGATGACCGCCACCTCGTGGCCCGCCTTGGCGAGCCCCTTGGCGACGCGGTCGGCACGCCGCTTGGTGCGGGTGAAGACCAACGTCGACAGCGCGTCCTGCTCGAGCAGCGCGAGCAGGAGCGCCAGCTTTTCTTCCTGGCCGATGAGGAATACCTGCTGGCTGGCGCGCTCGGCGGTCTGGCCGCTGCGCGCCACCTCGACGCGCACCGGATCGCGGAGCGCGCGGCGGGCGAACTCCGCCACCTCGCCGCCCATGGTGGCGCTGAAGAGCATCGTCTGCCGTTTGTGCGGCACGCGCGCCAGGATGCGATCGAGCTGCGGCTTGAAGCCCATGTCGAGCATGCGATCGGCCTCGTCGAGCACCAGCGCCTCGACGCCATCGAGGATCGCGGTGCCCCGATCGAGGTGATCGTTGAGCCTCCCGGGCGTGGCCACGATCAATTCGACGCCGTGGCGGAAGGCGTTTTCCTGCGGCTGCATTCCCACGCCGCCGATGACGGTGGCGGAGCGGACGTGGGCCTCCTTGCCGAAACGCTCCGCCTCGGTCCCGATCTGCAGCGCCAACTCTCGCGTCGGCGCCAGGACCAGCGCGCGCGGGCCGCGCCGGTGGCCGCCCGCGTGGTGCCGGGCCAGCCGCTCGAGGATGGGCAAGAGGAACGCCGCCGTCTTCCCCGTGCCGGTGGCGGCGCAGCCGATCACGTCGCGCCCCTCGAGCGCCGGTGGGATGGCGCGCGCCTGGATGGGCGTGGGCGCTTCGAACCCGGCGTGATCGAGCGCCGCCAGCGTGCGCGGGGAGAGACCCAGCTCGGCGAACGTCACCGGCGCTGCCTCTTCTTGGGCGCCGGGGCCTTCTTCTTCGCCGTGGTGTAGTCGGCCGGGAGCGGCAGTTGCTGCATGGCCCGGCAGTCTGCCACACGTCATGCGCTCGCTGTGGGAGCCGGGGCGGAAGTGAGCCTGCGCGCCGCCTCCGGCTCGAAGCGCAGGGTTCCGCCGATCCGCAGCTATCGACCAAGGTGTGGTGTCAGTACACGGCGAAGTCAAACTCGATGCTCTCGCGCCGCGCCGTCGGCCTTTGCCGCCCCGCGGACAGATCTTGCACGCGGGCGACGAGGTAGTCGCGCAGCTCTGACACGTCGACGCGTCCGTCGCGGTTCTTGTCTGCCGCGCCGCTCTTCAGGCCATCGAGCAGCGCATAGGTGAAGACGCCATTCTTGAATGCCGCAGACTCGAACGCCAGCTCGGTCCCGCTCGCAGACGAGACCACCAGCGCGCCCGAGCCGCGCCGCAGATCGGCGAACAACTCCTGGAGCAGCGCCAGCGAGCCCTCCATCCCGCCCGCCCGCGGTGGCCCGACCATCTTGAAGCCTCGGCTCTTCACCGTTCCGCCTGCGGCCGCGACGGCGCCGTCGACCAGCGTGGTCGTCTCCTTGTCCACCTCGCCCGAATGGCAGGCGTCGACCAGCAGCAGCTTGCGGCGCGCGGCGATACCGTCGAGCAGCCCCTCCAACTCGTCGTAAGGCAGCCCCGCGCCGGCCGGCGCGGCGAAGTCCAGGTCGTGGGTGGCCAGGTAGTAATCGAGCTTTTCGTCGAGCAGGCCGTGGCCGGCGAAGAACACCACCACGTGATCGTCGACTCGCGCCGCCTCGAGGAACTTGCGGGCCTGGCCGATCCGCGGCCGCGTCGCCTCGGTGTCGATGATGACCCGTTCGTGCACCTTGGCAAACCCCTTGGCCCCGCGGAGCGCCGCGGCCACATCGCCGGCGTCCTTGGCGGCGTAGCGCAGGTCGAACCGTGCGTCGCGATGGGCGGAGACGCCGACCGCCAATATGTACAGCTCCGGCTGCGGCGCGGGCCCTTCGTACGTGATCTCGAATGTCTCCTTCAGGCTCTCCACGCCGAGGACATCGTGCACCGAGACCTGGACCTTGTTGCGCCCTGGCACGAGCTCCACCGACAGCTTCCGCTTCAGCGACTTGTCGGCGTCCCTGATCACCGAAATGCCGCGCGAGCCGTGCACCGGCACGTCATTGACGTAGACGTTGATGCGGTCGATGACGTGCAGGTCGTCCTTCGCCCGGATCTTGAGCTCCAGAGTCTTCTCCTTGGTCGCGAAAGGCAGCGATTTCGTCTCGAGGCTGACCTCGGGCAGGTGGAGCCCCTCGCCGAGTTGACCCTCGGTGAAGCGCATCTTCCGCAGCCGCTTCTCCCAGGCGTGCCGGTAGCTCTTGACGAGTTGCGGGCCGGCCCGCCCCAAGCGCTCCACCACCACGTCGGGCCGGTTGAGTCGCAGATCGAAGTTCTCGAAAGGATACGACTGCAGCCCGCGGGAGAAGCGCACCGCCGTCATCGCGCCCCGGGACGCGACGTAGCGCCCGTCGGGCGTGAAGGCCACGTAATCCGAATCGCCCACGCTGACCAGGGACACGAGCACCTCGCCCGTGGCGAGGTTCCACACGCGCACGGTGGCGTCGTCGGCGGCGGTGACGAGATGCCTGCCGTCCTGGGTCACCGCCACGTCGCTGAGGGGCCCGGTGTGGCCCTTGAATTCGCGCAGCGGCGCGCCGGACGCGGCGTCGAACAGCCTCGCCGTCCCGTCCCAGGAAGCGGTGGCGACGGCCTTCGAATCGGGGGTGAAGACCGCACGAAATACGGCGTCCGTGTGCGACTGGTGGCCGCTGACCTCAGGCTTCGTGAGGTGCAAGATCCATATCTTGTGTGAGTCGTGTCCCAGGACCAGGGATCTGCCGTCGGGGCTGAAGCGCATCGAGTTCAGCCGCAGAAACGACGGGATGTCGTGGGTCAGCCTCTCCGCCCCGGTCGCGCTGTCCCAGACCTTCACCATGCTATCGCGGCGCGCGGCGGGGACCACCTCGCCTACGGCGGCGACCAGGTCGCCCGCGGGGCTGACGTCCACGAGCCAGCCGACCTTCAGGCCGGCGAATGTGCGCAATACCTTGCCCGAGACGAGGTCGTGGAGCCGCACGAGTCCAGTGTCTTCCCCTCTAAACGCTACCCGCGTGCCGGCGGCGTCGACGCCGACCGAGGAGGACCCGAACTCGAACTTTGGCAGCCTGACCGCCTCGGTTGCGGTGGCTACGTCCCAGAGGCCGATCCCTGTGCCTTGGTTGAACGTGACGAGCCGGCGCGAATCGGCGGTGAAGCGAACTTTCGTGAAGAAGTTGTTCTTCGGCTGGGGAATCCGCACCATGCGCGCGGTCGCCAGATCCCAGAGCCGTACGCTGAAAGAGCCGGTCGCGAGGTACCGTCCGTCGGGGCTCACATCCAAATCGGACACCGGCACGGCGCGGCTGATCAACTGCCGCGCCATCTTCCTCGAGGCGACTTCCCACAGCTCGACGACGTTCCCGTTTCCGACGAGAAGATACTTGCCGTCGGGGCTGAAGAGGACGAGTTCCACCGAGCGCGCGTCGGTGGCGATGGTCGGTAACGCCTTGCGCGCCTCCAGGTCGTAGAGGGAGACGCCGCCGCGGTATGTGCCGAACGCCAGCAGCCTGCCACCGGGGCTGAAGGCGATGGCCCAGGCGGCTGACCTGCCGCGCGGCACTCTTGCGAGGTGCGCGCCCGTAGAACCGTCGAGGATGTAGGGCGAGTATTCCCTGCTTTCGACGTCCAGGTCGTCGCCCGCCGCCACCGCCAGGAGCTTTCCGTTCGAGCTGAAGGCGACCTTGTTTGCCGGTTGCTCGAGCTTCAACACCCTGCGTGCCTCGCCGGAGCGCGCATCGATGAAGTGCACCTGACCGTCAAGTCCGGCAGCCGCGATGGTCTCGCCATCCGGCCGGAAGGCGACTCCGCTGACCTGGACCTCTTCGTCGCGTTTGGCGTTGAATTCGGCGACCCTGACCTTTCGCTGAACCTCCAGGGTAGTGGCGTCGAGGATGGCGACGTGGCTGTCGCTCAGCGCGCACGCGATCCGCCGGCCGCCCGGGTCGATGGCGATGGCTGAGATTGGGCCGGTCAAAAGTGTGTCATTGGCGAAGCGTGAGAGCGGGGGGGCCAGTGCGACGCTATTCAGGCGCGCCCCGCTGGCCAGGTCCCATGCCGAGAGCACGCCGTCTTTCGTGCCGATGAAGGCACGGGTGCCGTCGGCTGAGAGCGCGACGGCGTGAACACTGGCGCCCCCGCCAAACGAGCGCACCTCCATGCCGGAGGCCACCTCCCAGAGCACGGCGCGCCCATCGTTCCCGCCGGAGAGGACGAAGCGCCCGTCCTGCGAGAAGACGGCCGACTTGACTTCCGATCCCGGGCGATGACCCCGCTGGACGACGGTCTCCAAGGACGTGGCGGTTGCGGCCAGCGCGGGTGCGAGCAGGAAAAGGATCAATCTGCGCATGCGGGCCTCTTCACCCGATCGGGCGGGCGATGCTCGTGACGAGTCTACAGGGAGGCCCACGTGAGCGGGGACGGCGGCCGCTTCCTCACGCCGCGCCCGAGCCAGATCCGGTAATCCGTGTCGGGCCTGCCTGGAAGCTTCTCGAGCGGTGAGTCGTCATCGAGCGCTCGCCCCATCGCCACGAGATCCGGCGATGCGGCGAGGGAGCGCGCGAGCGGTGCCTGCTGGAAAGAGTCGAAGACGAACCGCTCGACGGCCGCCCGATCGAGGCCTACCCGGTCGACGAGGCCGTCCTTCGGAAGGAGCACGTCGCGCGGGAACGCGTCCACGAGCGCGTAGAGCAGGACCTCACCGGGCGAGAGCAGCTCGACGCGGGGCACGGAAGGCGGCGTGAGCTCGACCGCCGCGCGCGCCTTGCCGAGGACCACCTCGACCCTCTGACCACGGCGAGGGCCGCCACCCTTCGTCAACAGTGTTCGTAGCTCGGCCGCCGGAATCAGCGGGCCGCGCGCCACGAACCCGATCGGCTTCGCTTGCGCGGCTCCAGGGCCGTACGCGTACGTCTCCCCCGTGATGGCCCCGATGCCGGGGCTCCAGACGACAGCCTGCAGGACGAGCGCAGGCCCGGCCGGCGAGCTGAAGCCGCGCGCGCGGATCGCGGCACAAGGAAAGCTTTCGTTGCCGAACGACGGATGCAGACGCGTCTCGAGCCAGGGGGGCGCCGCGAGCTTGATGCCCTTCGCGGTGGCGCGGGGCTTTGGCTCGGGCTTTGGCTCGGAGCCTCTCGGATTCGCGGCTGCCGTGGCCCAGCGTCGCTCGTCCTCGACCGTCCGATCTTTCAAGAGATCGACCAGCCAATCGCGATAATGACTATTCGGCTTGCGCGCGGCCGGGGGGGAGACGCCCTCCGCAAGCGCACGCACCAAGGCGCGGATGCCCTTCGACTTGCTGGGCGCCTCGGTGGGTTCTGGGTGCTCCCACGCTTCGGTCGTGAAGACCACGCGCGCGCCTTTTCCAGCGCCCACGGCCGCTGAGAGGCGCTTCCACGGCGTGAAGAGCTCGTCCATGGGTGTCGTGTCCGCGAGCTGGAAGAGCACGACCTCTTCGGGACGCAGCCGCGCCTGGGCGAACTTCTTCCCGGACTTCGAGGTGGCGCCCTCCGGCAACGAGAGCGCGAGGGTGCGCTTCCTGCCGCGCATGCGGAGCGTGATCTCCTCCGGGATCCGCGGCGGCGGCACCGCGCGCGAGCGGCCCCCCGCGTCGAAGATCAGCCGTTCGCCGGTGAGCTTGGACCGCACCTCCAGCTCGCCGACCTCCTCGACGATCTCCGAGGCCGGGACGACCTCGTCGATCGGGACCACGATGCCGCGCCGGGCCAAGGCCGGCCCGAAGGCGAAGGCCGAAACGCGCACGAGCTGCTCGCGCCGGTCGTAGGACAGGGTCTCGAATACGAGGCCGAGCTGGTCACCGCACGCGAGGCCCGTCGCGCGCATCGCTCCGACGGTCAGGTGCGCGTGCAACCACGTCGGAAAACGGTGGTTGGTTGCGGCCTCGTCGAGCTCTCGCAGAAGGGCTTCCGCCGCCGTCGCGTCAACTGCGGTAGCCACGGCGCGACCCTGCGGGCTGGTGACGGATGCTGCCTCCGCCCACGGGGCCGCACTGCAGTGCGCGAAGCGCGGCGTCGGTGGTCGTCATGGCCGGCAGTCTGCCATGGCACGCGCTGCGAGGGGCTACCTCAGCGACTTGGTAGACTCGAATCGGCGCGCGGCGTCACGGATGGAGACCGATCATGACCGACCCGATCCACTGCAAGGGCTGCAACGCCCATCTCGGCCCCCAGGCACGGCGCGGCGGGTCCCTCTGCATCCTGGCGCAGGGCGATGAGCGCATCCTCTCCTGGTGGCTCTGCGACGCCTGCGGGGTCTACACGCGCAAGGAATACGTCGACCGGTTCCACGGGGATCCCGACGAGTATTTCTACGGTCCGTTCCCGAGGGAGGTCGGGGACGCGGACCTCGAACTCGTCGCGAAGTGTCCCTCGTGGGACGACAAGTTCTGCTCGTGCTCGACCCACGAGCACTTCGGCTGAACCCGCTCCGGATGGGCAAGGCCACCGACCTGTGACAGCCTGAGCAGATGCGCCTCTTGACCGCCGTCCTCGCCCTCTCGCTTCCCGCCTTCGCCGTGCCCTCCGCCAAGGACATGGCAATGCTCTCGTGTCGCGCCTACGCCAACGGCTGCGCCAGGTTCATGGGGCACCCGGCGGGATGGACCGTGGTCTCGACCTCGCCGCGGAGCAGCGGGCTCGAAGCGCTCGCCGCGCGCAACGAGAATGGGGAGTTGGCGGTGGTCTATGCCGGCACCGACGCGAAGGACCCGCTCGACATCGCAGCCGACAAGGCGCTGGTGAAGATCGCCACGCTCCCCGGCCGATCCGGGGTCTACCGCAAGGCCGAGGCCGAAGCGCGCGGTGGGGGCTGGAAGGCGAATCCGAAATCGACCCACTACACGTATCAAGTGCTGGCGGTGAAGCTCTGGAAGGCGGAGCAGTTCCTGGGCGAGGCACGCAAGGCGGCGGGCTCGCCGAAAGTGGTGATGCTGGGCGGCCACTCGCTCGGCGGGCTCATCGCCAAGGTCACGGCCGCGCGGCAGCGCCTGCCCGCGCACGTCTTCAACCCGGCGCCGGCCGGGCGGTGGCTGGCGAAGAACCCCAAGGCCACGGTCGTGGTCCACCGTCGCGCGAGCGACGCGGTGAGCACGCTGGCCACGCACTTCGGGCAGATCTGCCAGTATCCGGACAAGAGCGCAGACCCGAAGCAGATCCATGGCATCCTGGCATTCGCCAAGGATCTCCTCGGCGGGCTCAAGCCGGACCGGTGCAAGGACTGAGGCTCGCCCAATGAAACGACGCGAGGTGCTGAAATCCGCGGGTGCGCTGGCGGGAGCGGCGCTCCTGCCCGAATGCGGGCAGGGGCCGGGCAAGATCGACACGCTCGTCTATCTGATGATGGAGAACCGCACGTACGATCACGTGCTGGGCGCGCGCTCGATGCTGGAGGGCCTGCCCGGCGACGGGCTGACCGCGGGGATGTCCAACCCGGACGCGAAAGGGAACCCCATCGCTCCCTTCGCGCCCCCCTCCGCCGCCCTGTGCGTGCCCGACCCGCCCCACGGCTGGAACCCGTCGCACGCGCAGTTCAACGGCGGCGCGAACGACGGGTTCGTCCGGCAGCACCAGGCCGCGCACGCGGGCGACGTGAGCTGCATGCAGTACCTCACCCGCCGCGAGGCGCCGGTCACCTGGGCGCTGGCCGACCGCTACGCCAGTTGCGACCGCTGGTTCGCCTCGGTGATGGGGCCCACCTGGCCCAACCGCTTCTACTGGTACGCGGGCACCTCGATGGGCCGCGACCGCAACGCCGTCCCCGCCGGCGGCTTCACCGCCCCCACCATCTTCGGGCGCCTGGAGGCCGCCGGCATCGACTACCGCATCTACTATGGCGACGTGCCCTTCACGGCGCTGCTCGGCAAGGCCGATTTCGACCTCGACGCGCACGCCGGCCCCATCACCCGCTTCTTCGACGACGCCAAGAACGGGCGGCTGCCGCGCGTCAGCTACCTCGACCCGCCCTTCGGCGCGGCGGACGATCATCCGCCGCACCACCCGATCCTCGGCCAGCAATTCATCGCCAGCGTCTACCAGGCGCTGGCCGCATCACCCCAGTGGGATCGCTGCCTCTTCGTGCTCACGTACGACGAGCACGGCGGCTTCTTCGACCACGTGCCGCCGCCGCGCACCGACGACGAGCTCGCCGCTCAGGGATTCGACCAGCTCGGCTTCCGCGTTCCGGCGATCCTCGTCGGCCCCTACGTCAAGCCCGGGTACGTCTCGAGCGTGGTGCGAAACCACGCCTCGGCGCTGCGGCAGATCCAGGCGCTCTTCGGCGTCGGCCCCGACACCGCGCGCATCCGGGCCGCCCCCGACCTCTCCGAGATGATCGACCAGGCTCGGCTGGCGCGCGGCGAAGCGGCGCGTCCGGCGGCCATCCCCAGCGTCGACGTCGAGCCGTGGGCCATCGACGAATCGACCTGCGGCGTCGGCATCGGCCGCAAGGATCACGACATCCTGCGCCTGGCCGACGAGCACCCGGAGCTGGTGTCGCGGTTCGATCTCCGCGCGCAGCTCGCCGGGACGATGGAGGCCGTCGCCCGCCAGGCCCGCGGCGGGTGACTCGGCGGCGCCCGCGACGAGGTTGAGGCAGGCGCACACGCTGCTGGCGGCTTCGGTCCTTGACGGCGGAGGCTGGGCGAGTCCACCATGAGTGCAATCGACGCTTTGCGCCCCCGCGGCGTCTCGACAGGAGCAATAGAGTGAAAAGGCATGTCTTCGGGTCGTCCTTCCTCGTCCTCGGGCTTGCCCTTGCCCAACCCGCCGCGGCCGACAAGAAGGTGTTCGTGGCCAGCGGCGGTGGTATTCGAGCGACAGTAGGAACGAACATGGCGCTTGATATGTTGCGTACTCAAGCGAGAATCAGATTCGACGAACACCACGCTCTGTCCGGCGGCTCATGGGGGCTGGCGATGTCGATGTTCTCCCGGAGCCGCAACTGGTGTGAGGCCCTCAAGCAGAGCTTGAAGGCGGAGAAGAGCAAGCTGGATCCTCGCCGGCTCACGCAAACCAGCCACAAGGTGTTTGGACCTCGGTCCGCCCAGAACCCGTTCGCCAACGACATCGAGTGGTGGAAATACTGGTACCGCCACGTCAAGAACTTCACGAATGGCAGGGCCAGCGCGCTTTTCGCGATGCCTGGTCCCGCAAAGATCTTCGTGCACGTGGCCCAGTTGTTGAAGGAAGGCGGCGACAAGAACCAAGCTGTGAACGACTGCTGGTTTACCAATCAACCGAATGACCTGCAGTGCCTCTTCGACCCCACCAAGCCCAAGGTCGCCTATGCCAGCTCGGGCTCGACCCCGGTGTCATACAAGACCAACACCACGCTTCTGAACGCGTTGACCTACTCCAGCGCTGCCTGGTCCACGCTGCAGGCCAAAGTTGGCGTCAAGCACATGTTCCGCCAGAAGTGCCCGCGCTTCAGGGCCGCCGGGCTGGACATCGAGTTGACCGACGGCGGGGACTTCATGAACCTGCCCCTGATGTCCGTGGTGAACGAGTTTCACTTGAGGCCGCAGAACACCCAGGTCCTCGCATTCGATTTCACCGAGCCCGCCGCCGGCCCGAAATACGGCAACCCCCCGAACTACGACGTCAGGTACAGCATCGAGCAACTCACCGCCCGGAGTCCCTTCCGTGGAGTGCATCTGACCGTGATCGACAAGTGCCAGGCCAAGCTGGTCTATAGGAAGGGCGCCCATACGCTCACCATTCATATATTGGGCTTCTGCGGCCCCGCACGTTACAGCGACGGCGGAGGTCCGGAGACCCTCATCAAGAAGTTCAGGACCCTTTCGGGTGGGCTGGCGGCAGCGGGAAAAATCGCCACTGGAAAAGGCCTAGCCAAGCAGTGGAACAAAGCCGAGCTTCACCTGTACATGACGAACTATGGCGCCTTCCTGACGGAGCGTCTCCCTCGCATCTCCACTGCGCAGTTGCATGTGCCGCGCCTCAACGCGCCGATTCTGTGCAACCCCTATTAGAGGAAGTCCACCCGGACCGACCGCTCCGTCGGTCGGTCCATTGAAACCCACCCCGTGCGCATGGTCACGTCGGGCAATCAACGCTTGCCTCCATTCAAGGAGCGCACTCTTGTCAATCAAGGACAATGCCCCGGCCTGGCTCCCGCTCCGATACCGGTTCGACGACCCGGAACAGCTGCGGCACCACTTCCACGAAGTGGGCGGCAAACACGTGATCTACTTTCCCGGGACCGCCTTCGACCGCGGTGCCAGCGCGCTGCTCGAGGTGGGGCTGCGACTCCGACCAGACCTGCGTGCTGCGCGGCCAGGTGGTGGCGGTCGAGCATGCCGAGTGGCGGGGAAGCTGGCTCGCGTTCAACGAACACGAGCAGGTCGGCGGGCTGGCCGCGGCCGCCGCCGCGCGCCGGCGCAAGGCGCAGCGCCTGCCGACGGATCTCGCGGTCACCGCACGGGCGCGCGCGAACGCTCACCTCTGCCGCCTCGTCGACCTGAGCCAGACCGGCGCGCGCCTGACCGGCCTGACCAACCTCGTCCGCCCCGGCGCCGAGTTCCACCTCTCGGTCTTCGGCCGCCCCGCCCCCGGCGACGCGATCGGCCCCGCGGTGGTCGTCTGGCAGCACGGCCTGGAGACCGGCGTGCGCTTCCTCGGAGACGGGGCGGCGAAGCTGGCGGTGAACCGGCTGAGGGCCGAAGCGAGCGGTGCGTGGACGGGAGCATTCGAAGCGCGCCACGACGTCGCCTGCCGTTGCCTGACCGGCGCGCGGCCCGTCGTGCCACCGATCCCGAGCGCCGCCGCCGTCGTGCACGAGCCAGCGAGATCGGCGGCGCCAAAGGAGCACACCGCCCGAGGGAGGGGCCAGCCAAAGACGGGCCTCCTGGCGCTGCTCATCCGGAGCGTGCTGCCGGCCAGGTGAGTGCGGCCAGGGTCAGGGGTCCATTTCGTAGGCATCGCGCTGCGAATGGACGTGCTCGGTGAAAATCCGCCCGGCGCGCTCCGCGTCGGGCGCCGGCTTGCGCAACATCCGCCGGCACAGCTCCATCTGCGCCGGCGTGCTGCTCGGCTTGGAGAAGAGCTGCAGCGCGAAGCCGGAGAGATCGCGCACCATGAAGTCGAAGATCTGATCGAGCAGGTCGTCGGAGACCTCGGCGGGCATGAGATTCCGGTATTCGATCAAGAGCTGCCCGTACACCACCAGGCTGAAGACCTCGCCCAGGGAGAGGAGGAAGTCGATGTCCCGCGACTGCGCGG
>Ga0247727_10010739_pt1 | contig 16157 bp, 8 predicted proteins | sample WisWelCaveWW1625_FD_202498 | JGI IMG/M metagenome (GOLD analysis project Ga0247727, IMG submission 202498) | Biofilm microbial communities from Wishing Well Cave, Virginia, United States - WW16-25 | ecosystem: Environmental > Aquatic > Deep subsurface > Groundwater > Cave microbial mat | place... | reverse complement strand
GGTGCCATCCAATTTTTCATCCAAAAATCCTGTCTGAAAACCGGCTTCATTTAAGTACGCGGTGTAAGCAAATTCCTTTGAATCGCTCAGCACAGGTATCCGGATGAAGCCGTGCAGTTCGCCCTCGTTGTAATCGTTATTCGCAATGTCAATTTTGTAGTTGTAAAACTGCCCGAGAAAGGTGTTGAAGAAACCGTAGTCATTATCTTGCTTTTGAAAATCGCGGGAAACGTGGAGCATTAACCCCGCGGGGTCAGCCCAGCTTTTTATTTCCGCGTTATCCGCGAACGTGTATGAATCGGTAAGCACCTCCGCAAGTTTCAACTGACCGGAGCCGTCAAATTCCTTCGGGAAATTCAGGTTGAATTTATCGAACACCAATCCTTTCCAAAAAGGGTCGGTGCTGACCTTTGCGGGAGTTTGCTCTTCCGACAAATCAAAAGTTACGGATTGCGGGTCGAGCGTAACCGTGGTCTTTGAAGCGATGTTGATGCCTTTGGTGTTGGTGATATTGGTATTGGTGAAATAATACGGGTTGTCCACTCCGGCAAAGGGAATGGATACGCGGTTTCCCTCGTTGTCTTTGATTAAATTTTTCGGAGGGGAAACGGTTCCGTTCATGGTGAGCGTAACCACGCTGTGCACCACCGTAAATTTTGAAGCAGGCAGGAATGACAATTGAAATCCGTAAGGGTCGAGCAATTCAAAACTGGTTGCATCGAAATTCACTTCTTCCGTTAGTTTGCGGTCAGGATAAACAAAATCTTTCACCCCAGAATACACGATGGCGGTGTCGCTGCCTTGCACCGGGTGAGGCAACTGCCATTTCACGCGCCCGTTCAGCCGCAATGCGAAATTGGTTGCGCGCCCGATTTTTACCCGCTGCACTTCAAACTGCGCCTTTCCGTTCTGCTGGTTATCAAGGTCAATGAATATATTCTGCACCGGGGAGTTGAGGGTGCCTTCTTCCACTAAATAATCATTCCCCGAAGCGTAAAGTTGGAGGTTAGAATATTCGAGGTCCACCATCGAGCCGTTTCCGGTGAGGTCAATTTGCCCGGTGCCGCTGAAATGAACGGGGTCCGGATTTGAAACGCTGGTGACATAAACGATTTCAGAGCCAATCTGAAATTTCTCAAACTGCTGCATCGTTTTGAATGTCCGGATGCTGCTTTGCGCGGTTACCTGCCCCTCGTAGTAAGAAGTTACCTGCCATGCAAAGTTTTTACCGAACGGAAATTCCTGCGGAACCTGCATCGTGTAGGATGGATAGCTGTTCGGTAAAGTTTCATCTTCCCACCAGGCGCTGTTGATGCTCATCGCATCTTCCTTTGTCTGCCCTTGTTCAATCTCCACAATTTTAATTTGATAAGAAAGATGCTGCCCTACCGGTGCACGCGCAGGCCTGTTCCATCCGAACTGCCTCGCATCCGTTCTTCTGAAAGTAAATCCCGCATCGGGTCTCGTGAGGGCAATGGTATCTCCATACTGCGAGCCATACATGAACCAGCATACATCGGATATTCCGTTGTTTTCAAACGTGGTTAACCCTTGCTTGTCGTACACCGTGATATTGTAAGCATACTTGTGCCCAACTTCCAAATCAACCTGGTCGGGACCATAATTGAATGTGGTGCCGGAGATAAGCTGATTATCAAGAATGGGTGTGCTTGCGCCATTGATAGCCTGGTTGGGGTCAATGCCACCGAGCACGTCCACTATCGTCAGTTCGTATTCAGCCTGAATCATCGGGTCGGCATTGCTCTGCCACGAAAACAAAACATTCTGCTGGGTTGATAAAGGAACAATTCCTCCACAGGCGGGAAATGCCGGGATGGGCGGATTATTTTTTCTCAAGACCGATGAGGCGCAACCTTCTCTTGAAAGGGCAACATCACCCCTGCGATAATCAAAAACCTGGATGCAGAAAGTATAGAAGCCTTCCGGCAAAGCGCCTGACTGCTGCAATTGCTGCCTGTCGGTTCCTGTCACATCGAGGTTGGCGAGGTTCAGATATTCTTCCAAATCGCTTCCGGTAAGCGCATTGACGCCCGGAAATAATTTCAGAGGCGAGGGCTGAAAATTTGGAGAAGTGGATAATGTGATTCCTTGTCCCGTGATGGTGAGTTTCAGGCGCACGTCATAATCAGGCTCGTTGTAGTCGTTGAAAATCAAATTCACTTTCAGCTTTTCAGAGCCGGGGGTGGTAAAATCAGAGAAGTATGTTGAACTGGGCGGCTGCAGATTGGCATTTACCGTGACGGGGAATATTTGCGCGGAAACATTGAATCCGCAGGCAACGATGCTTAAAAGCAGCGCCTGTGTCAGAAAATATCTTCGGAGTTTCATTTCAATGTTTTGCATTTCCATGAATGATTAAAAAGTAAAGTCATACCGCACTTCGCCTCTTAATTCCGTGAACGGCCGCGCATCACCCTTCCGCGTGAAATGATAAATTCCGGCATTGAATGCGTGATGCTTGCTTAATTTGTAATTGCACGAAATCGTATTCCTCCAGAAACTTCCGCTGGAGCCGCTGTCGTCACGCGATGCCAGCAAGCTGAAATTGTAACTAAGCCGCATCTTCTTTTTCAGCAATTGCTTCGACAGCGATGCCGATGGACCGAAGTTGCTGGATTTGAAAAGCGATGATTTGTTGGTGGAGAAATTAAAAGAACTGCTGAGGCTGATGCCGGGCTTTGAGAATGTAACCGAATGCCCCAGCGAAAAATTGTAGAAGTGCGTCACGTCTTTTGAAATCTCATACTCCTGCCGCTGTTGCGCAATCTGGTAGGCATTGGAGAAATTGATGGAGTGGTCGCCCCTTCCTTTTTTGCCGAGGTTGTAGTTCATCGCGAGCGAATAATTCTGCGACACCTGGTAAAGGTTCAGCGAATCAGAGTCTTCATCTCTTGTGAATTGCAGGAAAGAAGAAAAGTTGGACAGGTTAAAGTTATAGTTGAATTTTTCGGTGAGCTGATGGCTGAAATTCAGCGAGGCGATGATGCGCTTGTTGGTTGTGGTTTTCTCATTGCTCAGGTTGGTCCATTGCCCGCCCAGGCTCGCTGACAACGAAGCTTTTCCTTGCAGAAGCGTACTGTTGAAATTTCCGGTGATATCGGCAACATCATTCTGAAAGTAGTAGCTTCCCATTGACTGGTAATCACCGGTGATGCGCCCGTAGGCAAGCCCCACGGAATATTTTTTGGCATGATAAGCCGCTTCTGTTTTGAGCGCATAGTCATAATGCGATGATTCGCGCGCGGTGAATCCAAGTTTGGAGTAGAACTTTCCCGCACCGTCTGCTGATTCCACGCTTCGCGTGTCGCGCGTGTAGGCGCTGCCTGCCAAATCCGCTTTGACTGAGATTTTTTTCTTGAACAGATACTGCTGTCCCGAAATGCCCAGCACTAGATTTTCCTCGGGCAAGACGGTATAAGCGTTTTCGTCAAAACTGATGCTGTTGGCGTCATCCTTCGCTTTCAGGAAAATCAAGTCAATGAAGTTTCCGTTTTTCTCAACTCCGATTTTAAATGCTCCTCCCGTTCTTTTATAGGCAGGCATTGACGCGGTGTTCGCGGTATCCACATCCACAGCGCGCCTGAATCGTCCGCCCATGGCAGACAGACGAAGTTTCCATCCCGAATCTTTTATCCTGGGATTCAAATCTACTCCAGCACCAAGGAAAAGGTGACCGTTCAGCGTGAACGGGGAATACTGCAGGCTGCGGTAGCCGGCATGCAGAGTAATCCATTTGTAATTCGGGCTTGCACCAAACTGGTTAAAAGGCTGCATGAACTTAGCCTCCTGCTGGCTCACTACCGCAGAAAACGGAATGGCGATGCCCGCTATGTTTATGGTTACATTGCCGGTAAATAGATACGTGAAATTGTCCCTGCGGCTGGCAGTTCCCCATGAATCATAAGCCCCAAGCTGCGCAGAAAGTTTTCCGCTTACTTTGAAAACTTTATTTTTCTTGTAGGCTTCAAGACCTCGTTCAGCGAAACTCTTTTCTTCCGGATATTCGTTCGTCTTAGTTGTGTCTGATACCACTGTGGGCTGCGTAATTTCCGAAATCACCGTATCAGTTTTCAAATCTGCCACAGGTTCGGTGAGCACAGTTTCCTGTTTCGGTTTTTCATTTTGAACGACCGGAGGAATTTCATCTTCTTTTTTCGCAGCCGGTTCTTCCCCTATTTTATGTTCAGTGAAACCTACAATTATTTTTTGCCCAACGGTTAACTGGTTGTTGGGGAGCTTATTCCAATTTCGAATGTTAACTGCAGGCACCTTGTATTTGCTCGCTATCGAATAAATCGTGTTGCCCGGCTGCACGATGTGGATGACAGGCTCGCGGATGATGCTCTCTTGCTTTTGAGTTTCTTGCACCACAACTTCCTTTTGCTTTTCAGATTCTTCGGCCTGCAGATTTTTTGGCGGCTGCACTTCTTCTTCAGGTTCATTCGTATAACCCACAATCAGTTTTTGCCCGATACTGATTTGGTTAGATAACATGTTGTTCCACTTCAGAATGTCCGCCATGAACACGCCATACTCCTTGGACAGGGAATAAAGCGTGTTGCCTTTCTGGACAATATGGAATTTATACCCTGGTGTGTCACCGTCTGCGTTTTCAGTTCCCTGCTCCTGAACATCTTTCGTCTCAGGCTCATCGTTTTTTTCTTCCGGCTGCTTGTCGTCAATTGGTTGTTGAGGTTCGCTTGCCTGCTGCTGTACGGATTTTTGATTGCCACCGGAATAACCGACAATCAACTTTTGTCCCACGTTAAGCTGGTTGGAGGAGAGGTGATTCCATTTCATGATTTCACCCACCGATGTGCCATTCTCCCGTGCAATCGAATAAAGGGTATTGCCCGGCTGCACGGTGTAATATTTGAAATCTGAATTTTGAGCGAATAAAAAAGTGGAGTGGAAACAAAGAATAATGAACCAATAAACCAGTGAAGGGGGGCGCATTTATAAACGCGTTTTCATAACTTGGTGTCATAAAAGTAAATTTTTTGATTTAAATAAACAAATGGGCGTCTTCGGATTAATCAGGCGGGTAGGAGGGCAGTTATACCGGGTAGTGAAACTCCGAATATTTCTCCGATTCCTCCCACAGCTTTTTTCTCAAAACAATATCATTAGCAAGCGGATTTACTTTCACCGGCTTGCATTTGGCAAAATATTTTCCCGTCACGCCTTTCATTTCAAGAGATGAAGCGAGATAGACGCTCGTTTGGGCACCCTTCTCAACGCTGATTCCAAACGCTGACGAGACCAGCGTCCAAAAGACAGCGGAATATCCACCTGCTTTATTTCCAAGTTTGGTTTTTACCATTCCGGGATGCAAGCAGTTTGCCGCGACATTGGAGTTTTTCAATTTGTCAGCTAATTCAAAAGTGAACAGCACGTTGGCGAGTTTGCTTTGCTCATAAGCTTTCATGATGAAATAGCTTTTGCTTTTTGTGAAAGATTCAAAATCAATTTTTCCCCGGTAATGCGAATGAGATGAAACATTCACGATACGCGCAGAATCAGGTTTTTTCAAAAGGTCGAGAAGCAAGCCCGTCAGCAGGAAATAGGCGAAATGGTTGGTGGCGATGGTCAGTTCCAACCCATCTTCGGTTAGTTGAAATTTTTGAAAAGAGCCACCCGCATTGTTGAGCAGCACATCTATCTTGTCAACCTTGCTGCGAATCTGTTCTGCAGCTTTCCGGATTGATTGCTGGCTTGCTAAATCGGCAACGTCATATTGGATGTTGTTGTTTCCGGTTGAGGATTTGATTCCCTCAACAGCGTTCTTTGCCTTTTGCTCGTTACGGCTGACGATGACGATGTTTGCTCCCATCCGCGCAAGCTCCAATGCCGTTTGAAAGCCGATGCCGTCATTGCCTCCTGTGATGACTACTGTTTTTCCTTTCATGAAATGAATATGGATTAAGATCTAAAAGTAAAAAAATTGGTAAGAATCAAGCTGTCCGCATAACCCACTCAAAATTGGCGTTGTCTATATGCGGGTTTAAAAATTTGAATTGGTGTCCGGCTGATTGAAAGGGAAAAGCAAAAAGCTACAGTATGGCGAAACGAAATTGAAAGCTGCCGGAGGAAATATCGGAGAAGCTTAATTAATGCATTTGTAAGCAACCGCAACTCATCTTAATAATATCAGTTTTTGCATTTTAACTTCTCCTGACAATATTATAAGGCTATAATAGCCGTTCTTCAATCCCGCAGAGCTTAACACAAGTGCATGATTGCCCGAATTAAGTTTTCCAAGCGCATACTCTTGTACAAGATAGCCATTAATGTCGCGTAATTCTATTGTGATTATTTGCTCATTCTTCAGATAAAATTGAACTTCTGCAGATTGGGAAAATGGATTCGGATACACACTCAGGTTTGATATTTCTCCAATGTCAGAGATATAATCCGGGAGTTTCACTACACTTACCATTACATCAGGAACTGGCGGTATATCTTCAGTATTCGCCACCCTGTCGCGCGCAATGCTGTAAAATTTGTATATGTGTGCGCTATCCACCTTGAATGAATAAAACGTATCGTCTGTGGCAAAAAGCCGGACATAGGCGCTGTCGTCCACCGAGCCGTAGATTGCATAATCCATAATGCCTGCGTCATCATCCGACCCTGACCATGAAAGCGAGATGACGGAATCAGAAGTCGTTGTAGGCAAAGGATTCATTGCGCTTTCCGGTTTCACGCGGTCAACAGTATTCACCCAGGCAGGCGTTACAATCGGAGCATTGAAGTCAAAAACAATTTCAGCGGCATTTTCCAAAAGAGTGCCGTGAGCAAGATTTTCTTTCGGAGAAATAGAAAAAGAAAATTGTCCCTGTCCCTGCTGTGGATTGACGTTGGGTGGAAGAAAGCCTTCGAAGATGCTGTCAGTTATGTTCATTGTGAGCGGGTCGAAAGACGCGAATCTTGCTTCAAGCTTACCGTCCTCTTTGTTAACAAATCCGCTTACGCGAAGAATAATATTTTTCTGAGGTCTCAGGTCAATGTCACGGGCAAAGGAGCCTGACTTTTCGCTGAAGAAATAAATTGAATCGCCAAAGCCAAAACCGGTGAATTCAAATGAATTCAAATCAAAGACTGTTGTGTCTATGACATCTGTGAGAACAACTTCAGAAGCGGGTGCTGTGGCTGTATCTACATTTTCGAAGAAGATAGTATAATTCAACGGCTCATTTCCTGAGATAAAATTATTACTGTCGTATCCTCCAGGACCGTATTTGCCATTAGGGTCACCCGGGGCAACCGGAGTAATGAGTCTATCCTTTAAGGGGAGGTTCGGATCTCCGCATGCAATACAACGATCAAGAATGTCTGCACCATCACCTGTAAATTCAACAACTTCCGCAGTTTGTTCTAAAGCTTCCGCCACTCCTGCTGCTCCTCCACAGTCAATAAAAGTTCCTCCAATATTACCTACCAGATCTAAAAGCAAATCCCCACTGAAATAGTTTTGATGTGAAAAGTCCCATGCATCATTGATTATATTCCCGATGGAACATCCGAGGCTGAACCCACCCGTTATACAACCTACTCCTGGGATAAGCCCTCCAAGAGCCAGAGCACAATCAAGGCATGGAGGCATAAACTCGCAGGAGCTGCGTGCGCTTCCTTCTCCGAAAGGGTTATTTTTTAATTGCACGATGTTGGGAATATCCATTTCGGTGAAAAGAGGTAACGTAGTAGAGGCTTTGATGTTAAAGGTGTTGAAGGTGTTGGCTTGCGCTGTAAAATGAACATATCTGGAGCTACCGGGCGGGATGAACGGAATAATAAAGCTTCCGAAGAATACCGGGTCACCTGTAGCAGAATCAACATAATGAACAAACGGAGGAATGGAATCTATCACTGCCTGATTTACTCCGCTATTATCACGGGGGTTAAGCAAATGAAGATTAGGATTTCCTTTTCCTCTGATATGAACGGGAACTCCAAATAAAGTAGCGGTTCCTGTATTTGTAACTTTTACATGATACACGGTATGCCTCCCAATAAGAGTATTACTTGGTCCGATAATATCAATTTCAGGATGACTGGCAATTAAGACCGTAATCGAAAAACCTTCTTTCAGAGTGTCAGTGTCAATAGAATCCGTAACTACCACATCCCACTTGCCGATTGCAGCGCTATTGAAAGAGAAGTTGGCTTTAATATTCTGGCTGTTGATAAATATCGTTGTATCTGCTACAATTGGCGGTTGACCGACTTTACTAAAGCTGACCGTGGAAGAAGGCGTAAAACCAAATCCTGACACGATATTTAGTGAATAACCCGTATTCGCATGTGAAGCGGGCGCTATAGAAGTCACCCCCCGAATCGTTACCGGTCTGCATAACGTATCAGTTGCGCAAACATTGGAAGTGATTAGACAAGTTTGATAAATGCCTGACGTTGAAAAAACATGACCGGGATTATATAATGATGCGCTCGAATTTCCGTCCCCGAAAATCCATTGATGCGAGGTGTCGTGTTCCGAAAGGTTATGAAAAAGAACATTGTTGCTGTTGATGTCAAACCTAAAATCCGAGTGCGCTCCATAATCAGAGCAGATTTCAAATTGCCTTCCTTCGTAATGGCTCCATTTTCCCTGCGAATCTTTTGTTCTGATGAAAAGATGATGGCTGCTGCCCAATGGAAACACCGGGTTTACCGTGAAATTTAATCGCGATGAGTCTGATGGGTGAGAGAATGTCAGCGGATTGCCATTGCCTGCCCCCGGGTCAGTGTCAATAAAATATTCAGCTTCAACCACCTGTTTCGCGGAGGCAAGCGTATTATCCGTTATGTAAAAAGTGCGCTGCTCGAATGGCGACCACTTGCCCTGGTTGTCTTTTGTGCGGAAACATGCCATGTGCATACCCTCGGACAATCCTGAAACAGGAATGCTGATAGTTTGTGAAACCGTTGATGATGGATTGTTAATAGTGAGCGGTGTTGAATTTTCTGCACCCGGGTCGTTGTCGAAAAAATATTCCGCGGCAACCACTTGTTTGTTTGCGGCAGGCGTCATATCGGTAACATAAAATGTTCTTCCTTCAAAGTGCGACCATCTTGCAGAGTCATCTCTTGTTCTGACAAAAAGTGTATGCATCCCTTCAGACAAACCCGGAGTTACAACGGTGTAATTGAGCACAACAGAGTCTGATTGAGTAAGGACAGGAATTTGTGTTCCGTTGTCCACTCCCGGATCGTTGTCAATGAAATATTCGGCATAGGTGATATTCTGAGAGAATAGTTGGAGACTACATCCCAGCAGGAAAACCAATGTCCAAAGATTTTTCATGGCTGGTGAATAATTGAAAATCAATCCTTGGTTTTGGAAGTGATTTTAATATCCAGATTTCCGCCCGATGGTATCACCGGATTGTGAATATTAAACTCAAAGACTTGCGGCACTGGCGGCTCGCCATAAGGGTCGAAAGGAGTGACGCCCCCATAAATTCCGATGTCAGTTCCATCGGTGCCTGCGCCAATTGCAGGCGAACCGGACATCAGGTGATAATCATGGCTATAACTGAAAGTAGTGCCCGCGAGCGGATAACTCACGAACATGGGGTTGCCGATGATGTTTCCGCTGCCCAGGCTGCCCGGAGGCGGAAGCGTGTCATTGATATTCAGGAAAGCAATATTATTGAGGAAGGTCATGTTGATGGCGCTTGTAGGATATGTTCCCCAGATGATATTGTTTTTAAATACCGTGTAAGCACAATTAGTGCAAAAATTAAGTGAATAAATAAAATTGTTTGAAAATTCAACGGTAGCGTCAATAGCTCCTGTGAGATTCTGTTCGATAATGTTGTTTCTTACCATGATATTGCCCTGCACTCCATAGTTATTTAAACCGATGCCGCTCCTAAGAATGTTTTTCATAATCAAATGACCTGTTCCTTCAACGCTTAGAGTGCCTGTCGAATAGTTTTCCTGTATCCTTAAATTGTTCACACCGGGGTCAATCGTCAGACCCGACTGAAAATAAAATCCCATGATGACGCTGCCGCTTGAGCCGCTGGCAAATATTATATTAGGAGGGGCAATTTGCACAATGGCAGCTACCTGCTTCTGAGGCTTGTGCCCCGGACCGATTAAGGTGAGCTGTTTATTAACCGTAAACGCAGGATAAACCACGCCAGAACCGTGCACGTAAATGGTGTCACCCGCTGAAGCCGCAGCAATAGCATCACTGATGCTCGTATATTGCCCCGGGCTGTTGGGGTGATTGCTGACGGTGAGGACGCCTGCCTGCATGAAGAAAGGAAGCCCCGTGATGAGGAGAGATAAAATTTGACTTTTCATGGCTGGATTTTTTAATGAAATTGAAGAACGCAGTAGCTAAAATACAAATTTCAAAGACACTGAAGAATAGAATCTGCTAAGAAACCCGATGCCATCATTGCCTCCGGTAATGATGTTGGTTTTCCCTTTCATTAGCATAATTTTTACTCATTTTGTTTTATAAATTTGGATTTGGAATCATACCCTAAATAAATCTGTCATGAATTCTCTTATCAGCCGAACAATTGTTGCAGCTTGCTTGCTGCTGTTCGTTTTATCCAATACAGGGAAGGCGCAATCAAAAAGCGACTTCGTTCGCGGAGAAACTATCATCTTTTCCGACAGCCTTAAAAGCGAACAGTTGGGTGAATTCCCTTCGAAATGGGACTTAGTTACAGGCACGGTAGAGGTTTATGATTTCCAGGGAAAGAAGGTGATTGCGTATATGTCGAAGGCGAACATCCAGCCCCTTATGACAAATGAAAATTACCTGCCAGAAACATTCACTATCGAGTTTGATTGCTATTTCCACATGCAGGGAAACGAAGCTTATATGATTCACTTCGGAAAAGCTGGAACCATTACCGTCAGAAGTTATTTTGCTGTGTTCAAGGAACATAAAGGTCAGACTAAAATCATTTCGAAGGAACCGGGCTGGATGCACGTTGCCGTTTCCTTCAACAAGCGCGCACTGAAGGTTTATATGAATGACGACCGGGTGCTCAATATTCCCAACGTGGAGGAGAAGCCGCTCAATGCGAATTTTGAGTCGCTGAGCTTTGGCGCAGGAAAAGATATTCCTTCCGTCATCGCCAATATTCTTATCACCGAAGGCGGGGTGAAACTTTACGACCGCCTGATGACCGATGGAAAAATCGTGACCAACGATATTCACTTTGAATCGGGCAAAGCCATCCTCAAGCCGGAATCCATGAAAATTATCGAGCAGATAGTCGCGCTGATGAAAGAGCATCCCGAATTGAAGTTCAGGATTGAAGGTCATACCGACAGCGATGGCACCGAGCAGGACAATCAAACGCTCTCGGAAAAAAGAGCGGAGGCGGTAAAGACTGCGATGGTTGAGAAAGGCATTGACACAGCAAAACTTACAACAGCCGGATACGGAGAATCAAAATCCGTTGCCGATAATTCCACCGAAGAAGCGAAGGCAAAAAACAGAAGGGTGGAGTTTGTGAAAATTAATTAGCGGAGTTTATACCAAAAACATATCAGGTTTGCGAAAACAGAACAAGCAGCAATAGGCAGGTGCAGCAGGCAGGACTGCTCCTGCCTGCTGCCGCTGCCAATTTTTTTTTCGGAAATCTGAGCGCCTACGGTACAACCCTTACAACCCTTTTCCGCTTTCAACTGTCTCTATTTCGGATTTCTAAAAGAGTTTCAACCCGGACCATTGAATTCCAACCGGGAAATCATTTGAATCAACGTTCAGACTTTCTGCCTGCTCTGCCCTCAACAGAGTTTTACTTGATTTTCGGAATGATTTTGTCTAAATACTGTTAATGACTTTGACCCAATAACGATGAACGCAAACTTCTTCACCGACCTCCACTGCCACCCCAACCTCAAGTCTTTTAACAGCGGACATCCGCATCCTGCAAAAACGATGTGGGATAATATCGAACACCCTTGTGCCGACAATGCGCTCACAAGACTGTTCCGAAGAAAATCCAATTCCATTGCCAAAGAATCGCAGACGAATCTGTACCAGCTTGCAAGAGGCGGTGTGCGTGTTGCGGTGCTTTCAATGTATCCTGTTGAAAAAGGTTTCGTGAAATTCCGCAGAGTGCCGGAAATGATTTTTGGTGACGACAACGTGAATGGCGTGCTGGAACACATCTCAGGCATGCCCAAAGAAAGAGTGCAGGCGATACAGGCGCAGGAAAACCATTACTTCCACGACCTCACGGCTGAATATGAATATGTCAACCAGGGACAGGGCGCAAGTCCGTGTGGAAAGTATCAATATAAAATCGTAAACAGCTTTAAGGAGTTGGAGCAAAATTTAAAGAACGAGCTGAACACGATTAACATCATTCTCTCCATTGAGGGCGCGCACTCGCTTGGCTGCGGCAACCCCGTCACCGAAAATATGACGCCTGAGCAACTGAAAGAAGAACTCACGCGCAACATCACACAGATGAAGTCATGGGCGCACGTCCCATTCAGCATCAACCTCGCGCATCATTTCTGGAACCAGTTGTGCGGGCACGCGCCCAGCATCCCCATTCCGTTCAACCAATTGGTTGACCAAAGAAAAGGCACCAATGCGGGTATCACCGACCTCGGCAGGCACGTGATTCTTGAATTGCTCGGCAGGCACAACGGCAAGCGCATCATCCTCGACACCAAGCACATGAGCGTGGCTTCACGCAAAGAGTATTATGACTTCGTGCGCAAGTTCAACTACCTGAATCCCTCGGACAAAATTACCGTGCTGTCCAGCCACACGGGTGTGAATGCTTTTGAAACGATGGATGAATCCGTCAGGGTGAAAGACAACAACCGAAAGAGCCGCCACAGCTACCTGCATCGCAGGAGCATCAACATCAGCGATGAAGAAATCCGCATTATCCACGAGTCGCAGGGCATCATCGGTATCATGATGGATAAAGGCAATTTAGGCGGAATCAAAAAATTGCAGGAAATAAGCGCGATGGAAGATGTCCAAAAAAAGACAGACGCATTTTCAGAGTTGATTTGGGAAAATATCTTCCAAATCGTGCGGGCAGTGAAGCAGCCCACCGCGTGGGACATCATCGGCATCGGCACCGATTATGACGGCATGATTTCGCACGTTGACATCTACAAGAATGCCGAAAGCTTCCGCGACATCCAGCGCAACCTCACCGAATACTTAGACAAAACCAAACTACACAAAGAGCTTTGGTATCACTACAAGCCGAATGAATTGGTGACCAAGATTCTGCGGGATAATTCAGTGGAGTTCTTCAGAAGGAATTTCAAGTAAGTGTCATGCTGGACTTGTTCCGGCATCCCCTGTTTATAGTCCCTTTGTAATGCAGATTTAAGAGAATGGAATTTTAAACTCCAGCCTCGTGCGTCCTCGTTGCAAACAAAAATGAGACCGTGGGAATTTTAGTTTATGTTCCCGCTCATTCGGCTCACTACCTGCCAAACCCGCTAATTTTACCCGCATCACAAGCGGACAATAAACAACACCCTGTGAATTAAGCATCGCAAGGGTTTGCGGCTGTCAGGCTTTAAAGGGTTATCATTGTACCTCTCCCTTATTCCCTCTCTCGATGGGAGAGGGACAGAATCCGCCTGAGGCGGATTCTGGTGAGGAGGAAGTGAGGAAACAGAAACCTTAAACAGAAATGCAAAGCCCCTTTCACCAAAACGCAACTCCGTCAATATTTGAGAAGGCACGGGCACTCAAAAGGAACTTGACTGCCGCGGAAAAAGTATTGTGGGAATCCCTGAGAACCAAAAAACTTGGCGGCTATAAATTCAGGCGGCAGCATCCGGCTGATATTTTCATACTTGACTTTTATTGCCATGAAAAAAGATTAGCGGTTGAAGTGGATGGTGGCGTGCATCAGTTGGATGAGAACAAAGAATATGATGCCGGCAGAACCAGCGAACTGGCTCAAATGGGAATAAAAGTAATTCGCTTTACGAATGAACAGGTTTTGAAAAATCTTCCGCAAGTATTGACAGAAATAGATAGGCACCTCTTCCTTAATCCCTCTCCCGGTGGGAGAGGGACTGAAAGGGAAGCGCTTCAAGGGTGAGGTTGAAAATGAAATCAATGGCAAAGAAGGAAAAAAAACAAAACGAAACCAACGGTCACGATAATCCCTCTCCCAACGGGAGAGGGACAGTCCCGATGGAATCGGGACAGGGTGAGGTGAATGGCAATGGCAACGGACACTTACAGAAGGTCATCCAGATTTCAGGGATGTATGAAACCTGGTTCTTAGATTATGCTTCGTATGTCATCCTTGAAAGAGCTGTTCCGCATATTAATGACGGATTGAAACCAGTTCAGCGCAGAATACTTCACTCGCTCTATGAATTAGATGATGGGCGCTTCCATAAAGTGGCGAATGTTATTGGCAACACGATGAAGTATCATCCGCACGGGGACGCTTCCATCGGAGATGCGATTGTTCAGATTGGACAGAAAAACCTATTGCTCGACACGCAGGGAAATTGGGGAAATATCTATACCGGAGATGGCGCTGCCGCTCCGCGTTACATTGAAACACGCCTCTCCAAGTTTGCATTGGACGTGGTCTTCAATCCGAAAACCACCGAGTGGCAGGCATCTTACGATGGTCGCGCGAAAGAGCCGGTGACGCTGCCGGTGAAATTTCCGTTGGTGCTTGCACAGGGCGCGGATGGAATTGCAGTAGGTCTTGCGTGTAAAATCCTGCCGCACAATTTCATCGAGCTGATTGACGCGAGCATCAAAGTTCTCAAAGGCAAGAAGCCAAAAATTCTCCCCGACTTCATCACAGGCGGGCTTGCCGACTTCACCGACTACAACGATGGCGAGCGTGGCGGCAAAATAAAAGTGAGAGCGCGCATCAAAGAATTAGACAAGAAAACTTTGGTTATCACTGAAATTCCTTTCGGAACAAACACGCTCTCACTGATTGATTCGATTCTGAAAGCAAATGAAAAAGGGAAAATAAAAGTCAAGAAAGTAGAAGACAACACTGCTGAGAACGTGGAAATCATGATTCACCTCGCTCCCGGCACTTCTCCTGACAAAACGATTGACGCGCTCTATGCCTTCACCGATTGCGAAGTTTCGATTTCACCCAACACCTGCGTGATTGAGAATGACAAGCCGCGCTTCATGGGCGTAAGTGAAATCCTGCAACTCTCCACGCAACGCACTTTGGATTTGCTGAAGCGGGAACTGGAGATTAAAAAACACGAGCTTGATGAGCAGTGGCATTTCCTTTCGCTGGAAAAAATCTTCATTGAAAAACGCATCTACCGCGACATTGAAGAATGTGAAACGTGGGAAGCAGTAATAGCTGCTATTCGCAAAGGGCTGAAGCCATATTTGAAGAAACTCATCCGCGAAGTGACGGACGAAAACATCACGCGCCTCACTGAAATCCGAATCAAGCGTATTTCAAAATACGACAGCAAGAAAGCGGATGACGACCTCAAGAAATTGGAAGCCGACCTGGCGCAGGTGAAACACGACCTTGCAAATCTTACAGACTACGCCATCAACTATTTCACTATGTTGAAAGAAAAGTATGGCAAGGGCAGAGAACGCAAAACGGAAATCAGGGCGATGGAAGTGATTAACGCGACTGAAGTAGCGATGGAAAATGTGAAGCTCTACATGAACCGCGAAGAGGGCTTCATCGGCTGGGGATTGAAGAAAGACGAATTCGTTCAGGATTGCTCGGACATTGACGACATCATAGCTTTTTGCGGTGACGGAAAATTCAAAGTGGTGAAGGCTGCAGAAAAAGTTTTTATGGGCAAAAATATCATTCACGCAGCCGTGTGGAAGAAAGGCGATGAGCGCATGGTTTATAACTGCGTTTACAAGGACGGTGCATCCGGCAAAAGTTTCGTGAAGCGCTTCAATGTAACGGGCATCACACGCGACAAGGATTATGATGTCAGCAAGGGAACACCCGGCTCAAAATTGTTGTATCTCACTGCCAATCCGAATGCAGAATCAGAAGTGGTAACAGTCAGGCTTGATTCGCGCAGTTCGGCAAGAATCAAGGAATTTGATTTTGATTTCGCCACGCTTGAAATCAAAGGCAGGGGCGTTCTTGGCAATACGCTTACGAAATATCCCGTCAGAAAAATTGAAAAGA
>Ga0247727_10010738_pt1 | contig 16159 bp, 11 predicted proteins | sample WisWelCaveWW1625_FD_202498 | JGI IMG/M metagenome (GOLD analysis project Ga0247727, IMG submission 202498) | Biofilm microbial communities from Wishing Well Cave, Virginia, United States - WW16-25 | ecosystem: Environmental > Aquatic > Deep subsurface > Groundwater > Cave microbial mat | place... | reverse complement strand
AGCGGCAGCTCGATAAAGCTTCATGAAAATATCGATTTTGTTCCAGTCACTGATGCCTTTCAAACTTTCATCTATGACCCACAAGACATTCGCTGGGTGGAAATAACACAGCCTTCTTTGCCAGCCATTTTATTAACTGAAAGCAGTGGAACTGGTGGAAGCGTCACTCCGAATGTTGCTTGGATTAGTTTCTTAAGGTTGACCTATACAACGTCCACAACAATTACCAACTTCTTAAATGGGCGGAGAGGGCAAATTTTGACGGTTCGGCATATCAATAGCAATGCAACAATACAACACGGAACAAACATCAAACTACAAGGAAGCACGAACTTCACTGGCAGCCAAAATGCCGCACAACAGTTTGTCTATGATGATATAACCGGACTGTGGCAGGAAATCAGCAGAATAACGCCATAATCCAAAAAACAAGCTGAGAAAGAAGATCACTCCAACAACATCATTTTGCGCGTCGCGATAAAAGAGCCGACTTCCAAACGATAAAAATAGATACCCGAAGCTAAACCATTTGCGTCAAAGGTAACATGGTGATAACCGGCAGAGGTCTCATTATCGATCACCGTCCGGGCAAGCTTGCCGGACAAATTGTAGATGACTAATTTTACATGTTCGGCAGTCGGTATGGCAAAACGAATCGTGGTGGTCGGATTAAAAGGATTGGGAAAGTTTTGCGATAACTCAAAAGTGGCGGGCGGGGTTCCTCTCTTTTTGACTTGAAATTTATCATTACTTTTGGAAATTATTTCTGAATTAGCGACAGTCTCAGAATACTTGATTGTGACGTAATCCATCGTTCCATTCGAACTCGTGCTATAGCCTGTGATATACACATTTCCAACACCATCAACCGCGATCGCATTGGCACCGTCATGAGATTTTACCGGTCCATTATAAAAGGTGACCCACTGCTGAAATCCCGCATTATTGTATTTGATTGTGGCGTAATCCTTATAGCCGCCAGCGTCAATACTATAGCCCGTTACGTAGACATTCCCGGATTCGTCTAGCACAAGCGCATAAGCTTCGTCATCTTTTTTCCAAAGCCCATCGTATTTCTCAAGCCTATCATAGCGGGCGACCCACTGCACAACCCCGGCGCTGTTGTATTTGACCGTCGCGAAATCTTTATGATAATTTTGATAGACATAGTAATTACTGCTATAACCCGTTACGTAAATATTTCCGGCGTTGTCAACCGCCAAGTCCCGAGCGTCGTCGACACCTCCCGGCCCGTTGTAGCGGACGACCCACTGCCGGACTCCTGCATTGTTGTATTTGACCGTTGCATAATCATTCGCTCCTTTTCCTGTCACATAAACATTGCCTGAATTATCAACCGTAATGGCATTCGCGATGTCGCTTCCACCAGATTTCTGTCCAATATAGATGGCAAGCCATTGTCTAACTCCCGCACTGTCGTATTTGAGTGTAGCATAATCCTGCCCCTCGTCAGTTATAGTATAACCTGTTACATATACATTTCCAAAACTGTCAACCGCCAAGGCGTATGCGCGATCTGTACCACCCACTCGCCCATCATAGCGGGCGACCCATTGTCGTACTCCCGCATTGTTGTACTTGATCGTGAGGTAATCATCCGTATTCGCATTGGCACTATTACTATAACCTGTTACATAGACATTCCCAGAACCGTCAATCACAACGGCATAGGCTTTGTCGTCATTTCCCGGCCCATGGTAACGGGCAACCCACTGTCGAGTTCCCATACTATTGTACTTGATGGTGACATAATCATAATAGCCATTGGAAGCAATACTAGAACCTGTTACATAGACATTCCCGGAATCATCAACGACAAGCGCTTGAGCTTCATCGTTAGAATTTGCCAACCCATTATAGCGAGCAACCCATTGCAGGCCTCCTGTATTGTTGTATTTTATAGTAACGTAATCATAATAACCATTGGCAGCGATGCTATAACCCGTCACATACACATTCCCAGAACCGTCAACGGCAATATCTTTGGCAACATCAGTGCTATCTCCCGTTCCTTTATAACGCATGGCCCAATCTTTTATTGGATTGGTAGAAATGCTTAGTGGTTCAGTCGATGATCTAGAACTTTCTGAAGTGAAAAGAATCTCGTGGGTATCGTCGTGCACCCGCTCCATCGGAGTTTGTGATTGCGCCTGAGCAAATAGGCAAGTGACAAAAAGACATGCCACCAAATTCCATAGTCTCATGTTTTTACTCCTGTGATCGATTTGATTTTTATTCTATTATACACTTTATACATCGTAACCCTCAATTTGCAGAATGTTGAAGGACAAAAATTTATTGCAATTTTGATTTCACGAGCTTATATTAAGTTACCTTAAATTAACGTAATTTTATTTTCAAAACTTCAGGGGATCATCAAATACCAACCCAACTCATTTAGGAGTTGACGTATGAAATTATTTTATGTTAGAATTTGTTGTTATTGTTTTTTAGTTTTTGCCGCCAATGTCTTTGCGCAGTTTACCACCTTTGAATTCCCCTCGTTTCCCTCCGCCGTCAATTTTGCCAAACTTGACACCGCCGAGCTTGTTCTTTCCTCGCGTGCAACCATTTCCTCTTCCTTGCAAGTTCCGAAAACCGTTGCCGTCCGCGTTCAGCAGGGCGGGCGCTTCAATATCAATTCAGGAAAAACCTTGCGCTTTGTCGGCGTCTTCAATGCCGGACCGCATCAAGTTTTTGAAGGCAGCGGCACGGTCACCTTCGATAGCGGCGCGGTGAGAACGGTTTATCCGGAATGGTGGGGCGCCAGCTCGGATTCAACCGGCGACAACGGTCCGGCCATTCAAATAGCCCTCAACGCTTGTCCCAATGGCGGTGAAGTTTATCTGAGTGGCACCTCGAAAGGCTATCGGGTTGCCACCGGCCGCCTCAGATTTCCCAGCAGCAAAACGATTCATCTGCGCGGCGATGGCACCAATATTTATTTTTCCGGATCGGATACATTATTTATCATTGGCAGCGGCACGGCGACTTCTGCTCCGCGCCAAAAGATCAGCGGCTTGCGAATAGTCAAAGTCGGAACCCGCGGGCAAGGCTATGCCATCGTTTGCAACAACACTTTTTTTCAAACGATAGAAGATTGTCAAATCGAGTTTTTTAAGTAAAAACCATCATTGGTGCGCTCTTGAAAATCAAAACATATTTATGCCTCATAATCCTAGCCGCTATAGTTAGTGGCTGTGCCAACATGATCAAAACTCAACAAACTAAGCCGGCAGAAGAAGGAAAGCTCACTCCAGCAACCAACAATAATTTAACCGGCAGCGCGTTGAGCCAATGGCGGGATCGCACGCCAACGATCAACCGAGCCTCACCATCTCCGGCGGCCGGCGAGGATTGCGCGATGATATATGATCCGGTGCAGCATCGCATCGTTTTGTTCGGCGGCAAAGATGATGAAAATAAAAATTTGAACGAAGTTTGGACGCTCGATCTGGCGAAAAATGTCTGGCAGAAAATCGCAGTGGAGGGTGAAAGCCCGCCGGCAAGCGAGGATCACGCGGTAATTTACGATCCGGTCAGCCACCGAATGATTCTGCACGGCGGGGAAGACGGTTTCACGGCTAACAAGACCTGGGCGTTCGATTTAAAAACGCAGCGCTGGCGGAACATGACGGACTCAACCGCGCCGGCACGGGAAGATCATACGGCTATTTTCGACAGCTTCAGCAAGCGCATGATTATTTTCGGCGGTCAAAACAATGACGGGCAAATTGTTTGGAGTAATTTTTATGAAATCTGGGCGCTCGATCTCAATCCCACTTCACCGGCATTTGAGAAATGGCAAAATATAACCGTCGAAGACGAGCATCCGCCCGGACGATCCGATCATATCGCAATTTACGACGAGAAAAAAAATCGTATGGTGACCTACGGCGGTTGGGACAAAGACCAAAAAGAAGCTTTGGGTGATACCTGGGTTTTTTACTTTCGCGCCAATCCTTTTGTGCCGGGCCGATGGAAGCAAATCAAAACACGCAAGTCGCATCCGCCCAGGCGCCGCCATGCCGCCGGTGTTTACGATTCTTCGAGAAATTGGTTTATCGTTTTCGGCGGGTTTGGCGAGGAAGGTTATTTAAATGACGTTTGGGCTTTCGATCTCGAGGAGGATGTTTGGCTCAATATCACACCCGGGCCGCAGCCCCGGCTCGATCAACAGGCAATTTTCGATCCTCAAAGCGGACGTCTCATCATTTATGGCGGGGATGCCCGGCTCAAAGGCAAGTTTCACGATTTGTGGGAGCTGCAAATTCAACCGAACCTGCCGCTCGACTTAATGTTGAAAGAAGCGGGGACGCCACCCAAAGCCGAAACGAAACGACAATGAAAAAGCCGTGGCAATGAATCACGGCTTAATCAAATTCGTTGCCATTCCGAAGCGACGCGTCTTGACAAAATTTCTAAAATGGCCTAATGACCAATGACGTTTTTTGACTTAAATCGTACCTGGACGGCCCAACAAAATTTCCTCGCCTTCTTGCAAGCCTTCTTGAATAACCACGTAGCGATCGTTGCTTTCGCCGAGGATAATGTTTCGCGGTGTAGGCTTGCCGCGTTGTTTGATATAAACAAAAGCTTTGCCTTGCCCGTCAAAAAAAACTGCTTCCACCGGAATATAAAGCGCATTCTCATATTCGTTCACAATAATATCCAACGTCGCGGTCAGTCCCGGTTTCAAGCGCAGGTCGCGATCGAGCACGCGAACGGTGACGTCGAAAATTTTAGCGCCGCTGGCTTTGCCGGTCATCAGATTGAGCTTGCGTTTCGCCAAATCCGCAATGGTTTTGATTTCACCTTTAAAAACCGCCTCCGGAAAAGCATCCAGACGGATTTCTGCCGGCAGGCCGACTTTCAGCCTGGCCAGGTCGACTTCGCTCACCTGAATATCAACTAACATCGACGAAACATCCGGCAAATAAATCAAATCCATGCCTTCCAGCGGCGTCATCCCCACGCTGATTTTTTTTCGGTTCTCTTCGTCGCCGCTGATGGCATAAACGACTAATCCGGCGCGCGGCGCCAAAACCATTCCCAATCGAAATTTTCTTTCCTGCTGCGCATAGGCATTTTCGACACGATCGACATGGGCGCGAGCGGCATTGACGGCGGCCTGCAGCGCTCGCGTTTTGGATTTCATTTCGATCAAGCCCAGCCGCGCCTTCTCGACCTCGTGCTCCATGATAAAGCCTTTTTTCGCCAGTTCCGGCAGCAACTCGAATTTTTTGCGGACGGACTCCTCCTGTAACTGCTGCGCCTCAAGGTCACTTATGATCTTGGCCAGAGCGGCGCGGGCAAAAAGAATCTTGGATTCTTCTTCGCCGCGAGCGATTTCATATTTTTCAGTTTCATAGCGGACGAGGGTGTCGCCCTTTTCAACCCATTTTCCTTCCGGAACGAGCCAGAGAATGCGTTTATCCGTCACCGCGCTGATCGTCACCTGATCCCGCGCGCGCAATTCACCGCTCTCGATCATTTTGATCGTCACCGGACCGCGCTTGACTTTGGCGCTGCGAATCTCCGGGCCCTCTTTATCCGAAGCCAGAAAATTGCTGCCAACCCAAAAAACGGCAATGGCAGCGGGCGCGATGATCATCGTCAACTTGCGGCGATTTTTAGCGGCCAGAAAATCCGCCGCTTTTTGCGTCAAATTTGAAAATTCACTCATAAGGTTTCTCCATTTTATTTTTTAAAGTTCTATTTTCGCGTGCCCAGTAAATCTTCAATATCCCCCGCGGCGCAATTCGACCAAAAATTTTGTTTCCAACCAGCTTTCCGGCTCAAGATAAGTTATGCTTTCCGCGCCGAAACGTTTCGTCACTAAATAGCCGAAATTGCGCAGCGCAATGTTGCCATGGGTCATTTTTTTCGCGGACCAAAACACCGGGAAATTTCCGAGCGCTGAAAAAATTTCCGGCCTGGCGGCAAAGAACGACCCGCGCACCGTGCGCACGATGAAATCATCATCGTCTTGAAAAAACATGCGATCCTTATACTTTTCAAAACGAAACTCCCAATCCGTTCCGTTTTTGCCATTGCCGATCAGCTTAATCGCGGAATCATCAAATTTTTTTTGCACGGCTTCGACAAAACTGGAATCTTTAATCACCAGATCGTCGTGGCAGTAAATGACGAAATCATACTTCGAATGCAAATTCATCTCGTTGAACTGATGATACCCTCCCCATTCCAAACCGCGATTCTCGCAAAAATAAAGATGGCTTTTTATTTTCTCCAGCAACGCGCGACGTTCAGCAAAATAATTTTCGTCGCGATGACAGATGATGTATTTGTCGCCGGCAATTTGATAAATTCTATCGTAAAAATCGTCGTAAAAATGCCAGCCTAAAATGCAAAAACAATATTTCATTGGCAACTCATTTTTAAAACTTGCCTCATAGCAGCGCCCGGTTACCGCTCGATCATTTATTTCGCGCTATTCAATGACTTAATGACCAATGACCTACCCCTTCAACACCGCAACCGGGCGCAAACGCGCGACCGGGCGCGCCAACGATAACGCCGACATCGCGGCGACGACGGCCGAAATATCTTTGAACGAATTGGGCGCCTGCTCGGCGAGGTTGTCGCAGCCGTAACGATACAGGCGAATATTTTTCTCGCGCATTTCTTTTTCCACCTGCGCCGCGGTGAAGTGCGCCAACGCTTCGGGCTTGTCCAACACGCGGCCGGCGCCGTGATTGACCGAATAAAACGTGTCAACCGTTTTCTCCTCGGCAACGCCGATGTACGAAGCATGTCCCATCGAGCCGGGAATCGGCACCGGCTGCCCGGTTTTGGAAAAAACCGGGTGCTCCGTCATTCGCGAGGCCGGCAAAGCGCGGCTGCCGCCGTGACGATGCACCCACAGTTTTTCGCCATTCCATGATTCCAATTTAATGCTGACATGCGCGCAATCATAAAGCAGCGGCATTTGCATCGATTCGTCGCCAAGCGTTTTCCGCACGGCGGCGCGCAATTTTTCGGTGATGGCGATGCGGTTGGCAAATCCGAAATTGGAGGCCGCGGAAATGGCGCGCGAAAATTTTATGCCTTCTTCCGAATCCGCCGGCAGCGACCAAATTGGCGACTGGTTATCAGTTGAAAAAACTTTTTCTTCAAGTTTTTCCAAATAATCTTTCATGGTTTTGCTGCCGACGCTTCTGGAACCGGTGTGGAGCATAAAAATCGCTTTGCCTTTTTCGAGATGAAGAAATTTGGCGACGTCACGATCGATCACTTCGACGATTTCCTGCAGCTCGAGAAAATGATTGCCGTCACCGAGCGTCCCGAAACAGCGCCGTCCCTTTTTGATCGGCTTATCCGGCATGCTGGCCAGAATCATCTCCGGATCATCGGTGTCCGCCGGCATCGTGCCGCGATCCTCGATGCAATTCATTTCCTCATCATCGAGGCCGAATTTTTTTTGGCTCCATTCGCCGCCATGCACGAGAATATCGCTAACCTCTTCTTTGCTGATGGCATCGTGTTCATGTTCCAAAACCGGAATCGTCGCCATCAACTCACCGAACAGCGTATCGAGAGTCGCCGCCGTCAAATCACAAACCTCGATATCGGTACGAATCATTCTCATGCCGCAGCAAATTCCGGTGTCGACGGCGCGGGGGATGATGGCATTTTTCGCGGCGACGACCGTGCCGGTCGGGCTCAGGTTGCGGCTTTTGCGATGTATATCGGGGAGCACGGCAACATGATGTGCGAGGCCCGCAGAGTTGGCCAACTCTTCCAATTGCGAGATGGTCGCCGCGTCCGGCATCATGTCCGGCGTCAAAAAAAATTTGATGGGCAAACCGCCGTTCCTGGGTGTCGTTTCAATGGGTATGAGCATAGGCGATTCTAATTTCGATTATTCGATTAATATGAACTTTAAAATAATGTTTTCAGAATATCATCCACCACCGCCTCGACGCCGGCTGACCGATCGATGCCCAATTCATAACAGCGCGTGTGTTGAGTAAAGCGCCGCAACACCCCCATGCGCTTTTCATACTGTCCGGGCTGCGGCCAATGCATTTTAAGCGCCGCCGCATACCAACCGTAATCATCCAACTCGCGCGTCAAGCGGTTCATCGCCACGATTTTTTCCGCCGATACTTCGGGAGCGAGCGGCGTTAAATAGCGCCGCGGCGAAAATTGCGGCAGAAAAAGCGCCGCCGGTTTAACTTTCTCCGAAAGCGCCTCGGCATGGAGATGAAAAAGTGATTTATCTTTTAATCCTTCCGGAAAAGTCATGGGCAGCAAGCCCCTGGGATTTTCTCCCAACATCGCCAAACTGCCTTCGTCGAGTCGAATCGGCTCGTAGCAGGGGTAGATGAATTCACCGTCGGTGAAAATAATATTTTCCGAAAGCAGCTTGATGCCGGGATGCTGCATCAACGCGACGCAGGTGGTGGTTTTGCCGACGCCGCCCAATCCGCCGATCATGATACCTCCGGCAGCGCCGGCCAACGCCGACGCATGCAAAATCGTCCAATTCCGAAAATTTTCCAAATGCCAGATAATCGGATAATAAACCAGATAACTCATTAAGCTAAAATACTTTTTGTATTCGTATTCCGGCAGGCTTTCAATTTTTTCTTTTTTGGGATGAAAACAATACGCCACCTCAAAATGCCATTGCTCGCGGCCGCGCCGAAAGCGAAGCTGCAAGCCTTTCATTCGCAGCGTATCCAGCCAGATGAGATCTTCCGCCGTGCCGAGCATGCGCTTGCCGATAACGTTGAGCGGACCCTCGACCGGAAAAGGATTCGCTTCGGGATCCCACTCGCCCGGCGACCACCAGCATTTCACGGCCAAATCCGGCTTCGCGCTCGGCTCTCTCACCAAACCATGCAGATGCTCCGATGCATAAGCCAACAACGGCGCATGATCCGATTCGAGAGTTAAATTAACTCCGTGCATGCACACGCCGAGCTGGTTACTCGTTGCTGGTCGCTGGTTGCTAGTCGCTGGTTGATTGTTCATCACAATGAAATCTTATTGACGAATTATCTTTTTTGCTTTTTATCTTTTTAATCTTTTTCAAAAAGGTATCCGGCGCCGCGAACCGTTTTGATATAGCGGGGATTTTCCGGATCCGGCTCAATATGTTTGCGCAAACGCAGAATGTGATTATCCACCGTGCGCGTCGTGGGATAAATGTCATATCCCCAAATCTCATCAAGCAAACGATCGCGCGTCAGCAACTCGCCGGGATGCTGGATGAAATATTCCAACAGGCGAAATTCACGGTTCGTCAGATCCTGCAACTCGCCGGCTTTATAAACTTCGTGTCGCTTAAAATCCACCACGACATTGCCGAAATGAAATTTTTCCGGCTTCGTTGGGCTGTCGCTGTTGCCGGAATCTGCAACTTTGTCCCGGCGCAAATGCGCTCGGACTCGCGCCATCAGCTCGCGCAAGCTAAAGGGCTTGGTGACATAATCGTCCGCGCCGAGCTCCAATCCCAGCACCTTGTCGTTTTCCTCGGCTTTCGAGGTGAGCATGATCACCGGCGTTGCAATCCCTTCATCGCGCAAACGTTTGCAAATTTCAAGGCCGCTCATTCCCGGCAGCATCAAATCGAGAATCAGCAAATCCGGATGCTTCTCTCTGGCAAACCGGAGGCCGTCCGGGCCGGTGTGAGCGGTTTGCGTTTCGTAACCTTCGTCTTGAAGAGCGCTTTCCAATCCCAGGACAATCGCCGCATCATCTTCGACAATCAAGATTTTTTTCATATCAAATTCTACTGAATTTTTCGTATCCGGATTTTCCGAAGCTTCCGGATAAAAGATTATGCGCTCGGCGCCATCTCGATCTGATGAGTTGTGTCAACCGCTTTTCGCGCTTCGCCATTTGTTGAAGTAGTTAAAAGATCTGCCGGCAAAATCGGCAGCGTAAAGCTGAACGTTGAGCCTTTTCCAACTTCACTGCGCACATGAATCTCACCGCCGTGGGCGCGGACGATGTGGCGCGCCAGTGTCAAACCCAATCCCATGCCGCCCTGTTTTCGTGTGTTCATACGTTGATCGGCGCGATAGAAATCCTCAAAAATTTTTGAAATCTCGACCGCCTCAATGCCGATGCCGCGATCCGTCACGTCGACGACGACCTGATGATCATGGCGATACGCACGAACGTTGATTTCCCTGATTTCGTCGCTGTATTTGACGGCGTTGCTCAACAAATTGAGCAACACTTGCGAAATCGCATCAGCGTCGATTCGCAATTCGGGAAGGTCGTTCGCAATTTCCGTTGTCAATGCAAAGCCGTGCGATTCGGCATTCGGGCGAAAAGCCTCGATGGCAAGGCGCAGCACCACCGCCAGTTCTTCAAACTCAAAATGATATTGCTTGAGGCCGCGTTCGATTTTGGCGAAATCCAGAACGTTCTCAATCAGACGGCCAAGCCGGTCACACTCGCGGCGGATAATGCTCAAATGCTGCTTCGCCCGAGTGCGAGGGTTCTCTCCGGAATTTCCCGCCAATTGCGTCTCCATCAATTCTGCCAGCATTTTTATCGAGGTCAGCGGCGTGCGCAATTCATGGGACACATTTGAGACGAACGTCGATTTCATGTGCGAGAGATACGCCTCGCGCTGCGCGCGGCGAATAAAAAAATAGACGCCCGATAAAATGCTCAACAACAATAGCGAGATCAACCAGTGCCTGAGCGTGGTGTGGAAATTCCACCGCGACGACAGCGTTGAGGCGTCGTTGAGATAAATCGCCACCTGCCAAAAATCAAACGGCGGCGCCAAAGTCCGTGTGGTAATCGGCGTCGAGATCGGGCTCGCTATTCCAATAACATGCTCGCCATTTTGCGTGAGAACAGCCAAACTCATTTCATCGCCGAATTTTAAATTGGAAAGAATTTCCGGAAGCAGCCGCTGCCGCAGCCGGCTCAGATCGATTTGCAGTCCGATCAAACCGGCGATATAAATATCGCGCGGATCCGGCAAAAAGCGATACGCCAGCAAATACGGCTCGTCATCGGTTTTACCCGAAAGGTAGCGAAATTTCGTCCGGTAATGTTTGCGCTCGATCAGCGTCTCCGTCAATTCTTTATCCAAAAGCTGCAAAAAATATTTTTGGCTGAGGCGTTTTTTGTTTTGTTCCGCCAGCGCTTGAAATTGCGTTTGATAAGCGGCGGGGCCGGATAATCGGGGAGAAGCCAGAAGCCGCGGCGCTAAATTTCGAATCAAACCGATAAAATACGAATATTGCACCGTATTGATCGCATCGCTGCGCTCCAATAAATCCTGATTCAAGCGCAGCAGCGTTTCGACCGCCTTTTGATCGCGTTCCAGGCTTTCAAGGCAGGCGGCAATTTGATATTGCGCCAAAAAACGCAGGCAGGTTTTATTCAAATCGCGCATTTCCGGATAATCAGCCAGCAAATTTTCAAACGTTGCCAGCGCGGCGTTCCACTCGCCTTTTTTTTGCAGCACCCGGCCGATGTAACTTTCGGCCATCGCGAGCAATTGCGGCGAGGAAAGTTTTGCCGAAATTTCACGATAACTGCGGAGCGCGCCGTCCAGATCAAAAGCGCGGTACTCCAAATCTTCGCCGCGATTGACCAGCTCGCTGAAAATTTCGTGTTCGCGCACGTAAGAATCGTTGTGCAGCGGCGCGGGCGGCAAATTCTCCGTCTCCAAACTCAAGCCTGCGGGATAAGCAACCCGGCCCGGCGCCGTTAATAAGAAACAAGCGGCGATGAGCGGTTCTTCGTTCGTTAATGGCTCCAATCTTTCCACAAGAAGACGGTGTTCGTCTTTGTCAATACTTTCCTTGAGCGCCGTCATCCAATTTCGTTCAACTTTTTCCAGCTCGCCGTCAATCTCACGAGTGGCCAGGCGGGCAAAATGGTTATAACTCTCGCGCAGGCGTTGTTGTGAGAGAAGTTTTTCGTTCTCCAACGCGCGCCAACTGAAATATCCCAGCAAGCCGCAGGGAATGATAATCAGGCCAAGAAAAATCATCACCGAGCGAATTTCGCTGCGATGTTGCTTGAAGATTTTAAAGAAGGTACGCAACATATTAGCATCAATCAAGGCAATGCCTGCCACAGCGCGGCAAGAGTCAAATCTTCGGGCATTTGCCGGCCAGGTGCCAGAATAGTTTCAGTCAGCGCCAACATGCGCTCGACTTTTTCTTTGCAATTTTCATGCGAGTGCGTGACGTATTTTTTCGCCTGCTTGTTGATCAACAGGCTGGCTAAAAACCAAAGTACCGGCGGCGGCGTGACGGCGCTGGACATTTTTTCGGCGTAGCCCTGGAGAAAATAGCGCGAGATTTCCTGTCTGAACGCCGCGTTGATGCGGCCATGCGCTTCCTCTAAATAATACAACGAAGAAAGGAAATTTGCAACATCATAAGCCGGATGGCCCATGCGCAGGCTGTCCAAATCCAGCAGCGCCAGCTCGCCGTCGCTCAAAAAGAGGTGATTCAAGCGATAGGTGCCATGCAACAAAACCGGCGCCATGCCATCATTCCACTGAAAAGATTTGAATGAATCAAAAAAAGTTTTCAAGCGCGGCTTGAATTGCGGCAGGGTTTTGACAATAATGCGCATCGCCTCGCGAACTTCCGCCAACTCGTTTTTTATGGAAACCTTTTTGCGAACCCTCTTTTGGACACGATGAAAATCTGCCAACAACCCGCCGACTGCCGGCATGATTTTTTTTAAATCAATTTCAAAAAGAACTTGTTTTAAATTATCTCCTTTTAACTCTTCGATAAAAACCGCACCCTCTTTTTCGTCGCAAACCAAAGCCCGGGGTAACGGTATCGGGGCGGCGTTTTCGCGAGGCCAGGCCTGGCGCAATGAACGCAAATCGCGGAATAATTTTCTGGCTTTCTTTCCATCGGATAATTGTTTGGCGATGAAAGTGATTTCCTGGTTCGAACCATTCGTCGTTTTTAGCTGCACCGTGCATCGCGCGGTGAATCTTTTTTCCGGCACGTAACGCAGCATGTCCACTTTTGTAGTCTGAACTTGCCAGTTCTCGCTCCCGAGCGCGCCATTGGCAACCGCGCGCAAATTTTCAGCCAGCCACGATTGCAATTGCGTTTCGGAAAACAAATGCATTTTGCGATCATTCGGATAAGCCAGCAAAATCAAATTAGCCTCCGGCACGAGCGTCGCAGCGCGGCCAAATGGCGGCTGCTGTTTCGCCTTTTTGAGCGCGGACTCGTATTCATCTTCGAGCCGATCATCCGGCACAAGAAAGCCGACGTACATTTGCTGCCGGAGTTGATCATTTATGCCATTAACTTCAAGTTGATAATGCACGGTCGTTCGTTTGGATGATTCCCAGGCATTGATAATTTTAAGCTGAACGATTTCACCGGCCGATTCATTTTCGCGCCAAAGATAGGGCGGTAAATTTTCTTTTAACCATTGCGTATCGAATGCTCGTGTAAATTGCGCATTCGCGTGGCCGGTTTGGTTTTGAGAAGAGAGTTGATGCATAGAAAATTATTCATCTTCTTACTCCTACTCGCTTAAATTAAACCGCGAGTAGGAGTAAGAGAAAGAGTATGAGTAAGAGTTTTTATCCGCAAACCGTTTTATATACTTCCATCCACTCGCGAAACTCTCGCTCCGGCGTCAGCTCGAGCGCAGTTTGCGCAGCATTTTCAGCGAGACGCTCGCGCAGCGATGGATGGTCAACCAATTCCGTAATGGCGCCAGCGATTTCTTCCGCCGAGCCGGGATTGACCAGCAAGCCATTTTCGCGGTCGCGAATAATTTCCGGTATCGCGCCGGCACGGCTGCCGATGATCGCTTTTTTCATCGCCATCGCTTCCAGCATGGAGAGCGGGCAACCTTCGGAGAACAACGACGGGAATACTAAAATATCAAAAAGCTGTAAATAATCAACCATTTTTTCCGGAGGAATTTTTCCCGTAACGATTGTCCGCTCGCTCAAACCATATTTGTGCAAATATTGTAAATGCGGCTGCCGATCTTCCTCTTTAAAATAATCTCCCGCCAATAAAATTGTAAACTCAAATTTGTTCTTTAAACTTCCCAATGCTTTAAAAAGATAGAGCAAGCCCTTTTTGTAGCGAAATAGCCCGGACGATCCAATCACCGTTCCTTTGAGAGGCAAAGCCGGTCGCGTTTGAGGTTTGAGCCGGCTCGAATCAACCGCATTGAGAATCGTTTTTGATTTTCGCATAATCGGCGTGATAGCGCGATCAGCCAATTCCGTTAAGCCGGTGGCGACCGAAGTCACGTAATCGGCGTTTTCGAGCGCCGAGCGGATGAACGGCAAGCGCAACGGATCGAACGCATATTTGCCGATATCATTGCCGCGAATCGACATGATCGTCTTGGCGCCGTGCAACCGCCCAACTAAACCGGCAATGAAACCGGCGGGATACAAGAAGAACGCGTGCAGCACCTCATACTGATAGCGCCGCTGAAAATGCTCGAGAGCATGAAACATCTCGCGATTGTAGCGCGTCAAAATTTCCGTTTCGGGCAATGAAGCAACGTCGTCCGCATTGAGGTGAAAAACTTTGACGCGATGCACGAGCACCCCGCCTTCTGGCGTGCTCACAAAACTTTCGTCGAACGGCAACGGCGCCGGATGTTTCTGCAACGCCACCACGTGAACTTGCAAGCCGCGGCTCGCCAACAAATTGGCAACGCGATACGCCGAATGGCCAACCCCGCCGACTTGCGGCGGATACTGGCCGGTCACGAGGCAGGTTTTTATACTCATAATAATTCTCGCAGGGTGAAAGGCGATGGGCGAACAAGCATGCCACTCACCTTTCACTTTTCGCCTATCGCTTCTCGATTAAATCACGCGCAATCTCGATGACCTGTCTGGCGTTATTTTCCCACGTTCTTTCTTGCTGCACCCAGGTTCGCGCTTTCTCGCCAAGACGGTGGCAGAGCGGGGCGTCGCTCGCGAGCTTCGCCAGCGCGGCGGCAAGCTGCTGAATGTTTCCCGGCTCAAACAAAATGCCGGTTTCATGATCGACGATGATTTCTTCAACTTGTCCGATTTTGCCGGCGACGACCGGCTTGCCCATGATCATGTACTCAAAAATTTTAATGGGCGAATAATAAAAATTCTCGTACGGTTTATATGGCGCCACGGTGATGTCCATGGCCGCAATGTAATTGGGAATGTCATCGTAAGAAACGTTGCCGGTAAATGTAACCGCGCCATTCAACTGATAATTTCGCGCATATCGCTCCAGCTCATCGCGTCCCGGCCCGTCGCCGACAATCAACAAGTGCGTGTTGTCTGCTGTCGGCCGCATCTCGCGAAAGGCTTCGAGCAAAGTTTCGGTTCCATGCCAGGGCTTGAGGCTGCCGACAAAACCGATGACACATTTGCCATCGAGCTGATACTGCCGGCGAATCATTTCCTGATTTTTCGCCGCCGCGAACCGTTGCGGATCCACGGCGTTCGGCAAAAGATGCAGGCGTGATTCCGAAACGCCGCACGAGGCGACATATTCCTGCAATTGGCGCGAGACGACGATGACACGGTCGGTGGCGCGAAAAATGTTGCGCTCGGTTTCGCGGGCCAGGTCTTTCATCTCGAGGCCGCGCAGTTTTTCCTGCTCGTACGCCAGCGGCGCATTCACTTCCAAAATGTGCGGCACGCCGAGCTCGCGAGCCAAACGAATGCCGGCATAATTGAACAGGGCGTAGCGCTCGTAAATAAAATCAACTCGGTTTGCCCGCAGCTCATCCAGCGTTTGCTCGTACAGCGTCAAATTATAAAGCAGATTGCGCAGTTCCTGGCGAAGGCGCGTTTTCATGCCCAAAAACTTGTCGAGCGCTTCGAGATCTTTGAAGAGATGCAGAAGGCGCTCTGGCGGCAATATGGGCGACAAAGCCACGCCTCCCAAACTTTTCGCCATTTGCGCCAAAGAAATTTCGGCCCGGCTTTTTCCCCGGCCTTCTTTGCCCTCGTCAATTGCGGGCGAGAAAAGGCGAACCGAATGTCCGGCGTTGCGCAGAGCGCTGACCATTTCGCGAACGTGAATGGAAGCGCCTTTATGGCCAAAGACGTGAACGCCGAAATCGGCGCTAATGTAGGCGATGTTCATGCTGGCTTGTTCTTTGTCCGTTGTTCTTTGTCCGTTGC
>Ga0247727_10010737_pt1 | contig 16160 bp, 12 predicted proteins | sample WisWelCaveWW1625_FD_202498 | JGI IMG/M metagenome (GOLD analysis project Ga0247727, IMG submission 202498) | Biofilm microbial communities from Wishing Well Cave, Virginia, United States - WW16-25 | ecosystem: Environmental > Aquatic > Deep subsurface > Groundwater > Cave microbial mat | place... | reverse complement strand
GTCATCGAACGAATGATGCACGTCCGGTCCATCATCGTCGCCAGCCGCCGGAAGTATTCGCAAACTTGCACGCCGGGCACGTTCGTCGCCGCCGGCTTGAAATCGCCACGCACCTCGGCCGGCGCGTCGGGCTTGAGATCGAACATGTCGAGATGACTCGGCCCTCCATCAAGCCAGATGAGGATGCAGTTTCGCGACGTGCCGAGCGACCGACCCGATGATGCCGCCGCCCATGATCGCGACCACAGTGCGTCCGCTACACCAAGCCCAAACGCAGACAGGCTCCCGACCCGAAGAAATTCGCGGCGTGTCACGCCATCGCAGCGTTTCATGATCGGTCTCCTCTATTGTGATTGTTCGGGTGTGCCGACCATTTCGGGCGACCGATCCGCAAGTATTCGCTTCGCGCGCTCGATCCCCACATACTCATCGATTTCGGATCGGAGCTGTCGAATCATCGCCATCGGCCCTTCGAGCTGGAGAGCTAACTGGGACGGGTGCATCCTCGCCGCTTCACGAAGCAGCTCCGCGATCACATCCTCCATGTTCTTCAGTTGTTGCCGGGCCTGCTCAAGACCCTCGTCGCTCGTGATCATGGCCGCAACCTCACGATTCCTTTGATTTCGCCGGGCCGGTTCTTCACCTGGCTGAAGAGGTCGATGAGTTTCAAGCATCGCGGTGTGTTCGGCTTTACGGCGAAAAGGTCAAACCCAAATCGCTTCTTAACCATTCTATGCGACCGCAGATTGTACTCATAGGGCGAGACATCGCGGCCCTCGTCGTAATCGATCGGAAACACCAAGAGCAGGTCGATGTCGTGCGGATTTGGTTCGCCGGTCACGAAGCTGCCGTCGATCAGCAGTTCGTCGGTCAATCGCCATTGTTGCAATTCTGTTACGAACTCGCGCAATTTTGCCATCAGGCCCCACCGAGTGCTACCTCGGCCAAATGTCGCTTCGACTTCGTCCATCGTGGCAATGTGAACACCCGGCGGCAGCAGCCCATTTTGCTCTAACGGGGGCAGTGGCATCCGAAACTCCAGCCGCCGTACGAATCACGAACTTCAAAGCGTGCCTCGCGCGATCTAATGATTGCAGCAAAACTCAGCCGCATTCATCAACGCCCACAAAAAATCTTGGTATGCCTCGCGGCGCTGACTAGGCCGGTGGTCGCGCAGCGTCGTTTGCCAGTGGTCGACTTCTCGCTGGCTCGGCGGCCGGCACAATGCAACACGGTACAGTTCAGTCAGCAGTTGTGCGTCGGGCTTTTCCGGGGAAAGCATGTTTTCGAGTCGTCCGCTGCGATCTTCGACCTTACTGTTCAACCACGGGCCGTTGATCGTGTGCAGCGTGAGCGGCAGCGAGCCGGCTGCGACTCCGGCCGGCGAACACTCGCCGTCACGCGCGCAGCGGCCGAGCAGGTCGAGCGGCATCGATGGGATTCGCGAGTCGCCGAGCGAGATGGCCGCGGTCTCCGGCGGCAAGTCGCCGAGCTTTTCGGGCACGCCCGTGACTTTCACGACCGCATCGACCAACACGTGCGGCGCGAGCGGACGGACGAGCCACTTCGAGTAGAACCGGTCGTCGGCTTCGTTGCCGGCGACGGAGCGCGAGCTGCGCTGGTAGGCCTCGGACGCGACGATGGTGCGGATCGTGTGCCGCACGTCGAATCTGTGATCCGCGAAATCGTGGGCCAGCGCGTCGAGCAGTTCCGGGTGCGTCGCCGGGTTCGTCGCGCGGTGGTCGTCAGTCGGTTCGACCAGGCCGCGGCCCATGAGTTCGCGCCAGATGCGGTTCACGGCCGCGCGGGCGACGAAGGGGTTGTCGGGCGAGGTAAGCCAAGAAACGAGCCGTTCGCGTTGTGATTCCGGTTTTAAATCGACCAAGAACTCGACGCCCGGAATCCGTGGCGTCGCCGGCTGGCCCGTCTTCGGATGGATCACGTCGCCCCGCGGCAGAAGTTTTACCTCGCGGCCACGCTCGAGGGGCGCGAACATCGCGGCCAAACCGTGGTAGTCGTCCTGCGTCCAGCGGTCGAGCGGGTGGTTGTGGCAATTGGCACACTGCAGCCGCACGCCGAGAAATACGCGGCTGATGTGTTCGGCGTGTGTCCGCGCGTCGTTCGGCACTCGCGAAAAATTCGCCGGACCAACTTGGTGCGAGTCGCCAAGCGACAGCAACATCTCGCGGGCCATCACGTCGAGCGGTGTATTCTCCGCCACGCAATCGCGAATCCAGCGATGAAACGCCGCCGCACCGTCCGGTTGCAGCCGCCGCGATTCGATCCGCAGCAGGTCGCCCCACTTGTACGACCAGAGATCGACAAACTCCGGGCGCGCAATGAGCCGCTCGACCAGTCGCGCTCGCTTGTCCGATGCTGTATCGGACGCGAACGCATCCACTTCCGCCGGGTCCGGCAAGGTACCGATCAGGTCGAGGAACGCTCGCCTCACAAACGTCGCGTCGGACGCGCGCGGCGAGTGCGGCAAACGCAGCTCGTCGAGCGCGCGGTTGATGTGTTCGTCCACAAAGTTCGCACGCGGCCGTTCCGCCGGCTTCGCGGTCGATTCTCCGACCGGCACAGTGACCGTCACCGCCGCAACCTCGCCGAGGAATCGGACCATCACGACGTTCTGCCCGCGTCGGAGCGGCGTCACGGTACCGCGCGAATCAACCTTGAGCGACGCGGGATCGGCCGGCGTGAATACGGCCCAGCGAGTAACGTCTTCGATGGATTGCTGATTGTCAGCTTCCGCGAAATTAGCCAACACCTTAACCGCGAACTGCTCGTCCGGCCGAGCCAGCCATTTCGACTTTGGGCTGACTTCGATCTTCACGAGTCTGCGGCCCGACCCGCGCGGCGCCCCGGCGGCGATCCAGTCTCGAATGATTTGAAACCCGTCCCCATCCGGCTGCAACCGCAGTCCGCCCTCGTGATCCACGTCCATCGACGGCTTGCGCAGCACGAGGCTCTTTTCCGGGTGCGCCCGGTTCACGCGCCGCCCTTCGAACTCATTTACCAAATTTTCGTAATCGGCTTGCGCGTCATAGCCCAGCAACGACAGCCTAAACCCGCCGCGTCCGATCGCCGCGCCGTGACACGAGCCGCTGTTGCAACCAGCCTTGGTGAGGACGGGGATGACTTGGGATTCGAAGTCGACTTTGGAGTGCGGCGACTTGTCGCCGCTTTCCGGCAGTTCCGTTGACCTAGCTGAGGCGCTAAGCAACGTGGTCACAAGGATGAACCGGATCATAAGAAAAGCGGCAACAGGTCGCCGCACTCCAAATCGTCAGTCCGTTGCCAACTTCTTGATCGCCGCCTTGGCCGCGTCCGATCCGTAGCCCAAGTGGGCGATGCGGACGGCGAATTGTTTCAGGTCGTCCTTGCGCTGCTTGTCGTCGCCGGCCCACTTGAGCAACTCGTCGGTGATTTCCTTCACTTTGGGATCGTCGTTGGTCGGCTGGATCATACGGCGCATGAGGCCGATGAGTTCGGGGTCCATGGGTGTACGGCCGGGCAGGTTGGTGGCGTCCTTTTTGGGCGCGTCGTTGGTCGGGCGTGCGGCGGCGCGCGACTCGGCGGACGGCGCGGTCGGTTTCTTGAGCGGCGGCGGAACGGGCGTGCCTTCGAGCTTCGCGATCTTCGCGCGGGCGTCGTTCAAGGCGTCGGTCAGATCGCCGACGAGTTTTTCGAGTTCGGCGACGCGCGCGATCGCCCGGGCGTGGTGTTCTTGATCGAGACTTTTGAGCCGCGCGACTTCATCTTCCAGCCGTTTCATGGAATCGGCCGCGCCAGCGGCGGGCCGGGCCGTGTCGCGACGCATGTTCGTGCGATCGGCCCCAAGCTCGGCCAGCGTCGGGGCGGATTTGCCCACCAGTTTCGCCATCGCCTCAAGGACCTTCGGAGCGTCGGTCTCGTTCGGCTGGGTGATCGCGAAGTTCGCGACGACCTTGTTCTCCTTCACGACCAGGATCGTTAACGCGACTTTGCGATTCAGGCCGTAGCTGCCCGGCCCTTCCAACCCGTCGAGCGAGATCGAGATCGGCGACTTGAACTGGATCGCGCCTTGAATCGCGCGGAGCCGGTCTTCCGCCGCGGACCGATCCGCCGCGAGCCAGACGAAGTGCGTGGCGAAACCGTCTTCGGCCAGATTCGAGCCGTACAGGTCGAGCGGCCGCATCAGTTGGCTCGCCGGCCGCGTCAGCTCGTGGACGAACACCAGCAAAGTCGGAGCACCTTTGAGCGGCTCCAGAAACTCGAACTCCTTGCCAGCCTGCGGGCCGGTGAAACCGAGCACCTTGAACGTCGCGAGATTCTCGCCCGGCTGCGGGCCGGAGTAGACCGGGTCGTCCGACTGCACGGGAGACAGACCAATCAGGCTGAAGCACAGGGCAAGCGGCAGCGGGGAAAACATGGGTCACCGTCCTTTCAGAAGGTTCGGTGATTGTACCATGCCCGCTCGGCCGCAACTGCCTTACGTGGACCCGTTTCTCCGCTCGTCCGCTCGGATCACCGGTCGGTCGCCGATCAGATGGCGTCAGCGAGTTCGGTGCCGAGCACGCGGTCGGTGAGCAGGTCGAGCGTGGGTTGGGCGGTGCGCGCGAGGAACCAGTCGAGGGCCTTCTTGCCGGTCAGCGTGTCCACGGCCGCGTCGTCGTGGACCGTCGCGGCGGTGAGGAAGAACGCGCCGTTGAGCCGGTCGCCGCTGCCGGTGCCGTCGCGCAGATTTTGCACGCGCGTCGCGTAGACATGGCTCGGCAGGAGCGACGACCATTCGGCGAGGATGGCGCGGAGTGCCGCGTCGTTTGCGTCGAAGTCGGTCGAGCCGGCGATCAGAATGTCGTCGCCGGACGAGCCGGTGAGCCGATCGGCGTCCGTGCCGCCGATCAGAATGTTCCGGCCCTTCTTGTCCGAACCCGTGTCGTCTCCGATCACGACGACGTTGCCCGTGCCGCCAGCGGTCGTGAGATTGCCCGTGATTCCGCCGAGAGTGCCGCCGCCGTTGACGGCGAGCGTGCTCTGACCCGTTGCCTTCTCCGCGAGGTTGATCGTGGCCGTATCGCCGAGGTCGGCCGCCGTTTGACCCGCGTTTATCGTGACGCAACGGCACCTTCGGATAGTGCAACCGCCACTTCGGGTCGCGCAGCCTCAACTTCGGATCGCGTAACCGCCGCTTCGGTTCGCGCAACCCCGACTTCAGTTCGCGCAACAGCCGCTTCGGGAAACGCAACCCCGCGTTCGAGTCGCGCAATCGCCGCTTCGGATCGCGCAACCTCAACTTCGGATCGCGCAACGACCACTTCGGATCGCGCAATCGCGACTTCGGACCGCGCAATCGCGACTTCGGACCGCGCAATCGCGTCTTGGGTCAATGCAATTGATGTTTTATCAACAACTTACGGAAAATCACCCGTTATTGCCGTTTCCGAGGTATGCCGGACTGCCAGTTTGGCTCTGAAGCCGTGTGGTACCCGGTTGGCGGACGCGTTTTTCCATCGCCCTTCTAATTCTGCGAGAATCCCACAGAGTACCTTCCCTGCAGGTCCGCCTGCACTTCGATCGTCCCATCCCAAGCCGTTGCGTAGATCTTCTTGCGGATGGTCATGAATCGGAACTCCGCCACGCCGTCGGCCACTTTCTGCTTGGTGGCGGCGTCGCGTTCTACGTGGATGGCCATCGCGAGCAGTTGGATGGTCGAGCGGCGCGGGTGGCCGTAGGCGTGGGTCGTGAACGGCTTGGCCTTCCGTTTCTTCGTCGCCTTCTTGAGCTTGCCGTCATCCCAATGGCCGACCGAAATGACCGCGATCTTCGGCGTCATGGCGTCGAGCAGTTCTTCGGTCGTCCCATTGTGCGATCCGTGATGCCCGACCTCGTACACGTCCACGTCGAGCGTCGCGCTGTTGCGGTAGCGCTCCACGAGTCGCTCGATCGCCGTGTCTTCTAGGTCGCCGGTGAATAGAAACGACGACTGTCCAAAATCAACTCGCGTCACCAGGCTGTGATTGTTCTTGTTCTCAAACTCGTCGCTCGTCCAATCGTCCGGCTGTTGCGTAATGCGGCCGAACAGGACGTGGATCTTGGGGTCGCAGTCGTTGCACTGCACGGGATCGATGTCGTCGTCGGTCAATCCCCCCTGGTCCGCGACCTTGGCGACCGCCGAATCTTTGATGTCTCGGATCTTGATCTGGCGATGCCCCTCCTCGACCTCGTCGCGCACCCAGTTCGGGTTCCCCGTACCGGTCCCCTCCAGCATGCCGTGGTCGATATATCGCTCGACCGTCAGCCCCTCCATCTCCACGACCTTTCGCAGCGCCCGGGTGTGGTCGATGTGATTGTGCGTGATGATGATCGACTTGAGCGTCCGGTTGAGGTCCAGTCTCCGCGCGAAGAACTCATTGAGGAACCGCACCAACTCATCGACCTTCTCCTCATCCTGCGCCCCGGCATCGATCAGCACGGCCCCGCAGGGAAACTCCAACAGCGTTGCATTCGCCTGACCCATGTCGATGAAGTGGGCCTTCATAAGCGGGCCTTCCGACTCGACCGACCGCGTCGCCGCTTCGGACGATGACCAGAGCCATGTGAGTGTGACTAAGAGTGACGAGACGACGAGTGTCGTGAGCAGCTTCTTCATTCAGAACCCATATTCGCGCGTCATTCGCTCGGATTCGTGAGATCATGGTCACGTTACACAGCCATGACATGACTCACCCAAAGAGCAGGCCTTGCTACACGCGTTGACTGCCGCTTCACATGATCATAAGTCGCTCTGGGGCCTTTTCAGCGTCCCTAAGGATTCCGGATTCGATTGTATCCTTCCACCAATGTGCTGTGACATTCTCGAAATGGCCAGCATCACGCAGAGCGATCAATCGCTCCCGGTATCGCAGGGCCGCAGCTTTCCAGAAAGAAGGTAATGCAATCCTCTCACACTCCTTTTGGGCTTGCAGGAGAGCGGCTGGGTTCTGAAACCTCTGCTTCCTAGAGAACTGCTCTTCGTCGATTCGCAGTTGCTTTAGGAATGCCAAGGTAGTTCCAACTTTCTTTGTAAATGCTTCTCGTTTTCTGGACAGCGTCACTCTCATTTCATTGTGGAGATGAGTCTCTACCGGAGTAACCACGGCTACGTTGTCCAAGTAGGCGGGTTCACGTAGGATCTCAAGATAGCGGCCGATGAGTTCCTTATGAACTATGTAGTCAGTATCCGACCCTAATCCTGCGACCTGGTGAAACATGTTGCAGTCAAGGAACCGTTCGAGCATGCCATGGATCAGGATTTCGTCATCGTAGCCCAATCGATCCAGTGTGGCAAAGACGGATCTTTCAGTACTTTGGTTCTCGAAGGACAGGGTGTGAAGGGTGAGCGGTCCAAGGAGCAGGTTATCTCCACCACACGAGAAGATATTCTCGATGCGTGTCTTGTCGCGATTGTAGATCTTCGTTTTTCCAGTGAGTGCTCCATCTAGCAGCTCATAGGGGACTCTGGGCTGCTCGAAAGATCTTCGTCCGAATTGTGTGAAATTGAGCCAGCCAAAATAGGCGACCTGCCCACTCAGAAGATTGTCCCAGATTGTGAGCTGACGTCTCAGATCACCATTGCAGATCCCTTGCAGAAATGGAACAAAGTGCTTGAAAGCAAACTCGTGCGTGTCCTGCACGTATCGCCAGCACTCAAAGTTTTGAAGGGGCACTGTGGGTATCGGGGTGTCTTCGGAAGTCGTGTCGTCATCGTCATCCTCTTTCGCTGCAGCAGTCAACGCAATCGCACTCAAACGGATTCGATCGATTACTCGTCGGGTCCGCTTGTCGATCATCGCTGGTCCAGGTACAGCCCCAACCTGTACGGTAGAGTACTTTTCCTTTGAGATTGGATCGCCAAGAGCGTTGAAAAGCCTGTCCAACGTTTGAGGCCACATCGGGACGTAAGCTCGCCAAATCTTCAGATCCCGATCTGGCTCAAGCCAGTCTCTTATCACTAAGAGGGCTCTCTTTTGGACGTCAAGATGCGTCTGATCGAGATTGTCGATGACGATCACGAGAAACTTGAATGGCATATAAACGTCCCCATCGCGAATCTTGTTTGAGATGAGCAGGAGGGCTGCTTCGACCCACCGGCCCACATCTTGTGGAGCTTTTTGACCAACGAGTTGAGAGATGGGGAAGTTCCCTTGGTTGCAACGCTCCTCGATTCTTTCTTTAATCTTGTTGAAGAACTTGTTCGTGAAATCCCCCACGGCCGGAATGCCCTTAACATCTACATGGATTATCAGCTTCTGGAGAAACTTTTCCCGGTTTTCTGAAACGTGCGGACAAAAGGACCGGAGGTAAAAGTCGATCAGTGTAGATTTACCACAGCCAATGCCGCCGACAAGGAAGGTAAGCCGACGATTGCTTGTTTCGTCCCAAAACAACCGATCCAAGTACTCTTCGTATGCAAAGTCGGGATCCCTTGGTGTGAAGTCCTGGTCCACTCGCCAGACCCTCTTGCTGATGTAAAGTGGTGCAGCTTCAGGCCTGAATGTTCCGCGTTCGGGCAAAATTGTTCCACCGAAACACTGATCAAAAATGTCGCGAAATTCGCGCGATTGTGCAATCGGGTTCTTATTCTCAAAAACCACTCTGTTATCCGTCGGCTTTACGAAGGGTGCTCGTGGCATCGTCAATCTCCTTTGTGTAAGGGCCTGAACAAGGGCCTGAAGCTGTCTGATCGCGAACTCAGGCAGTGCGCCGCTAGCAAGCCAATGGTCCGCGACCTGCTTTGCCATGGCCTCCTCGTGCGCCTTGTACCATAACGACGCCGCGCTCACGACGGTTATGCCTAACGTCCGTTTCTGGCGTGCGTGCAGAAAGTGGATGGCCTGACTCTCCGCTTTCGCGGCCATCCCGTATAGTGCAATCGCTTGGGAAGGCTCACCACGATGTGCAGCCAATTCAGCTTCGGTCGCGTGCTGCTCACTCACACTGTGGTATTGCGACCAACTCATATGGGTTGAACTGCCTCTAACACCAATAACTGGGAACGGAAACCGACGACGCCGGCCATAGCGGGAAGGTTGCTGATCCCCTCCTGGGCTTGCGTGATCTTCTGTTTGAGGCGACGAATCACCTCCGCGCGGTCGCCTTTGTCGGTCCCGGAAACTTCAAGCCTCAGACACACTTCGAGATCCTCCGTTGCGGTGCCGGGAAGCCCTACGTAGTAATCCGCACCCGTTTGGGTTTCTGCCCGCCGAATGGCAACGAAGCCAATCATCAGCTCGATCGCTGCAAGGACGCATGCATAGGCACCATCCCTGGTGGCGTCCGACTCGTTGGCCCAGGCAGCTCGCGACCTCGCGTCGGTCGTAGCCCACCTCACAATTGCCTGTCCACTTTTCTCGCCATTCTTGATTACGAATTGGCTCGGCGAGCTGTGATGACGATCAAGACAAACTCGTGCGGCCTCCAGGAAGCTCGCGGCGATCGCCGGCGACAGACCTGGGTGGCGGAAATCCATGTTATCCAAGGGAAGCTGAATTGCTAACTCCCTAGCCTAGAGTGTCAGACCATGATGTTTCGACTCGCTGAAACGAGTTGCGTGACACGTCATCACCCGAACGCCCTCCCGTACAACAGGCCGAATTCTAGCCTTCCGACGACAACATATCCAGTTGCAGCCTTGCAAATTATCCTGGCCTCATCGCACTCGGAGTCAAAGACTGGAAACGCGCGTGGCGGGGCGATAGACTTGCCGTCCAGACGTTCCCGGGGTGACCATTTCTTTCAGGGGGCATGGCCATGCAAGACGAATTCGTGAACCGGCTCGGTATGTTTCGGACGGCTCTGGGGACGTTGAATGATCCGGCGAATCAGCCGGTGTGGTCGGGTCAGCCGCCGCTGATCTTCACGACGAAGGTGACTCAAGCCGCCACGGCCGTGACCGAGCTGGAGGCGTTCGTCGCGCAGCAGCAAGTCGTGATCACGGGCGCGGCGGCCGATAAGGATCGCGAGGAGGAGGAACTGGAGACCGCGGCCCATCGGCTCGGCTGCATTCTCGCCGTCTGGTTCCGCGACCAGAACGATGAGACCAGCGCGGCTCAGGTCGAACGGTCGCTCAGCGCCTGGCGCCGCTTGCGCGACCAGACCCTTTTGGATCAGGCCCGCATCTGCCGCGACCTCGGCCAAACGGTTGCGTCCAGTCCCGCCGCCCCCACCGCCGCGACGTACGGCGTCACTCAGACCGCCGTCGACGCGCTCACCGCCGAGATCGACGACTACGCCGCTGTCATCACGGCGCCGCAACAGAGTATCGCGGCTCGCAAGGCCGTGACCGCACAAATGCGCGACCGTTACAACGCGGTCGAGGCCCGCTTCGAATCGCTCGACTGCCTCATCCCCCAGTTCAACACCACCGAGGCCGGGCGGCAACTGATCGCCGCCTACCAGACCTCCCGCGTCGTCCGCGACCTCGGCGCCGGCCCGGCACCGACTCCAACGCCGGTGCCGCCAGGTCCATAGCCATTGGGCATCGTCACGTGCCAAGGCTTCGCGTTGAAACGGCCGTGAACGACGAGCCGCGTCGGATTGTCGCCGCCGCCATCGCCCTGTTGCCCGCGACCATCGTGATGTAGAATTCCGCATCACTTGACGCTCGAACCGTGAAACGAATTGATGGAAAGGAATCGCCGTGCGCTGGACGCAGACGCTGATACCGACACTCAAGGAAGATCCATCGGACGCCGAAATCCCCAGCCACAAGTTGATGGTGCGGGCCGGGCTGATTCGCAAGCTACAGGCGGGCGCGTATAGCTACCTGCCGCTGGGTTGGAGGGCGCTGCACAAGGCGATCGAGATCGTCCGCCAGGAAATGGACGCGGCCGGTGCTATTGAGATCCTGATGCCGGTGATTCAGCCGGTCGAGTTGTGGGAGGAGAGCGGCCGGTACAAGGATTACGGGCCGATGCTGATGCACTTCGAGGACCGGGCCGGGCGACGCACCGCACTCGGGCCGACGCACGAAGAAGTCGTCACGGACATCGTGCGAAACCACATCAACTCGTACCGACAACTGCCGCTCACGCTCTACCAGATTCAGACGAAATTCCGCGACGAAATGCGTCCGCGGTTCGGCGTGCTGCGCAGCCGCGAGTTTCTCATGAAGGACGCGTACAGTTTCGACGTGGACCTAGACGGCCTGAACAAGAGCTACGACGCGATGTACCAAGCGTACTGCCGCATCTTCGACCGCTGCGGATTGAATTACGTCGTCGTCGAGGCCGAGAGCGGCCCGATCGGCGGCGACGCGTCGCACGAGTTCATGGTGCCGAGCGATTCGGGCGAGGATGTGCTCGTGCAATGCTCGAAGTGCAATTACGCGGCGAATACGGAGAAGGCGGAGATCGGGGAGGGTTCGGGGTTCGGGGTTCAGAGTTCAGGACAGAAGCCCGACGCGCCAGCAAGGGTCGAGGGCGACGAGCCGAAGCCGTTCAAAAAAATTGACACACCGGGGAAGACGACGATCGAGCAGGTCAGCGAGTTTCTCAAGTGCAAGCCGCACGGGATGGTGAAGACGTTGATTTACAAGGCGGACGGCAAGCCGATCGCGGCGCTGGTCCGCGGCGATCATGAATTGAATGAGCTGAAGTTGAAACGGTCGCTCGGTGCGGCGGCAATCGAAATGGCGGACCCAGACACGATTCAGCGCGTCACCGGCGCGCCGGTCGGATTCGCCGGGCCGGTCGGGATTCAGTGTGAAGTGATTGCCGATCGCGCGGTGGCTGAAATGAAAAAGTGTGTCGTCGGTGCGAACGCGGCCGACGCGCACCTGGTTGGCGTTGTCCCCGGCCGCGATTTCCCGATGCCGCCGCTCGCCGACCTGCGCATGGCCGTGCAGGGCGACCCGTGTCCGCGTTGCGGAGCGCCCATGAACTTGCGTCGCGGAATCGAAGTCGGGCACGTGTTCAAGCTCGGCACGAAATACTCGAAGGCAATGGGCGCGTGTTTCCTCGACCCGAAAGAGGAACGCCGCGAGATCATTATGGGCTGCTACGGCATCGGCGTGAACCGTATCCTCGCCGCGCTGATCGAGACGAATCACGACGCCGACGGCATTCGCTGGTCCAGCGCAATCGCTCCGTACTCTGTGCTCGTGCTGCCGCTGGCGATGCAGCACGCCGAACTGCGCGAGGCGGCGGAGAAAATCTACGCCGAACTGAAGTCCCGCGGCGTCGATGTGCTGATCGACGACCGCGACGCACGAGCCGGCTTCAAGTTCAAGGATGCCGACCTGATCGGAATTCCGCTCCGCGTCGCGCTCGGCGAGCGGGGAATCAAGGAAGGCATCGCAGAGATCAAGTGGCGGCACAATGCGGAGCCGACAAAGGTCCCGCTCGCCAATGTCGTGGACGCTGTCGTGGCGGAGCTTGCGACTCACCCCATCCAGTGATAACCGTTCTGCGGGACGAGCGATCGGCGTGAGGCAAATCGTGGCCGAACCAAGAGAACCTGATCGCGTAATGTTGATAGTCGCGGCGTTTAGTCGCTGGCCCGACGCCTTGCGGTGGGCGCGGGAGAACCTGCAGAATCGCTACGGACCGATCGTGTTGGCGAGTCAACTCTTCGATTTCGTCGAGACGCACTATTACGATGATGAGATGGGCACGGGATTGAAGAAGGGCTTCTTCGCGTTCGAGCGGCTGATTCAGCCTACAGAGATCGTGGACATCAAGCTTGCGACGAACGAGCTGGAGCGGCAAGCGGCCCAGTCCGGCGATCTCGCGACTGAGTGGGCGGGCGTGACTCGGCCGATCAATCTCGATCCCGGTTACCTGCACGCCGGCAAGTGGGTGCTCGCGACGACGAAAGATCAGGCGCACCGGTTGTATTTGGACCGCGGCATTTACGCCGAGGTTACGTTGCGTGTCGAAAGAGGTGAGTTTGTGCCTTGGCCGTGGACGTATCCGAACTATTGTCGCGAGGACTATCGCGCGTTCTTCAAACAAGCCCGGAATGAGTACCTCCGCCTACTGAAATCCTGGTCAACCGGCGCACCGACAATCAAAAATCAAAAATCAAAAATCTAAAATCCCATGTGGCTCATCTGCACTATCACCTTCGTCACGGCCTTTCTCCTGAGCCTCGTGGGGACATGGGTCCTGCGCGCGGTGGCGCCGCGACTGGAACTAATCGATCACCCGGCAGCGCGGAAGGTACACGTGGTGCCCAAGCCGCTCGGCGGCGGCGTGGCGATCTGGGCGGCGTTTGCGCTGACGGTGGGTCTGGCATACGCGGGCGCAGCGCTGGTGCGTGCCGGAGTTGCCGGCAGCGATGCTTGGCTTCCTGACTCGGTGACGCAGCACATTCCCGGTATGTTCAGCCGTGGGCCGCTCGTGGGCCTGTTGCTGGGACTGGCCTCAATCGTCATGTTCATGGGACTGGTGGACGATCGGCAAGGGTTGAGCTACGTACTGCGATTGGTCGTTCAAATGGGTCTGGTGCTGGTGCTCGTGTGGCAGGGTGTTCGGTTCACCCTGTTCGCTCCGCTTTCCAACGTGTGGATCAGTTCGCTGATCACAGTCGGCTGGGTCGTCGGGCTGACCAACGCATTCAACTTTCTCGACAACATGGACGGCCTGTCGGGTGGCGTGGCGTGGATCAGCTCCGCGTTGTTTTGCGTGGTGATGGGGCTAACGGGCGACTATTTTGTCGCCGGCTTTCTGCTGGCGCTGATGGGGTCGTTGACCGGATTTCTTTGGTTCAACTGGTCGCCGGCGAGCATTTTCATGGGCGACGCGGGCTCGAACTTTGTGGGCTTCATGATTGGTGTGATCACAGTCGTGAGTACCTTCACGACGGTAAAACTTCCGGCCATTACAATCGCGGCGCCGCTGTGCGTCCTTGCCGTGCCACTCTACGACTCGATCACCGTGATCCTCATCCGGCTGCGTCAGGGTCGAAGTCCGTTCCTTCCCGACAAGAATCATTTTTCACACCGGCTCGTCGCGCTCGGCATGAATTCGAAACAATCTGTGCTGACGATCTATCTCGTGACGTTAGCCACGGGGCTGAGCGCGTTGTCGCTTTACCCACTCGGCGACTTGGCCAAGGCGGGAGTGGTGTTGTTGCAGCTTGTCTGTCTGCTCGGAGTGGTGGCCGTGCTGGAGTCGGCTGCACGAAAGGGGGCCAATGGCAAATCGCCATCAGAAACCCCGCCAACGGCCTGAACGAGTGCGTTCGGCTCCGGCCGACTGGGGCCAGCACTTCGATCGAGCGGCTGTCGGATTGGCGCTGCTGCTGATCGTTGCTCGCCCTTGTTTTCCCAGCGAAGACGCGGAAACGGGAAGTGGATTGGTCGTCGTCGCGCTGTGGGGATTGGCCGCACTGATCTGGGCCGCGGCTCAAGCCGCACGCGAGCAGATTCGCTGGTACGCGAGCTGGGTCGATGTGCCGCCGGCGGTACTGCTTGGCATCGTTGTCGTCTCGGCATTCTGGGCCGATACGCCACGGCCTGCGATCAACATGGCCAGTGAGTGGTGCGGGCTGCTGCTTTCGTACTTTCTGGTGCGCCAACTATTCCGCGATCCGGCGCGGCAGCGATTGCTCGTGGTGGCAATGCTCGCGACGGCCGTTGCGCTGGCGGCGTACGGAATTTATCAGGCGTTTTGGGGGCTCGAAGCGACACGGGCCGAGTATGCTCAGAATCGGCTGCGATTGCTTCAAGAACTCAACATCGCGCCCGACAGTCCGAGTGAAGCGACATTCATAAATCGGTTGAACTCGCACGAGCCGTTCGCAACGTTTGCGCTCGCGAATTCGCTGGCTGGCTTTCTCGTCGCTTGGCTTCCGTTTGGTCTGGCTTGGCTTCTGACGCCGTTCGTGGCTGGGCTAGACATTGCGACTTCAAACACTCCAAGTTCAAATCGACTCGCGCGAGGCAGGTTTTTCCTGCGGATCGGTGGTGCGGCAGCGATTCTGTCAACGGTAATCTGCCTCGTGCTGACGCAGAGCAGGACAGCATACGCCGGGCTATTCGTCGAGTTGGTGCTCCTGGCAATGTTGTTTACCCGGCCACTGCTCGATCGATGGCGTGCGCACTTCCCTGGCCGCGTCCTGTGGGCTGCTGGCGTCGGAGTGGTCGTTACGATCGCGGCGGTCTTGTTTGTCGCGGTCGAGCGCGGAAAGATCGACGAAAAGCTGCTCACGCAGGCCACGAAGTCATTCGGCTACCGCTGGCAGTATTGGCAAGCGACGACGCAACTGATCGGCGAACGCTTGTGGACGGGAACGGGTCCGGGGAATTTTCGCGGACACTACCTGAGGCATAAACTGGCCGAGTCGAGCGAAGAGATCGCGGACCCGCACAATTTCGTACTGGAGGTTTGCGCGACGAGCGGTGTGCTGGCGGGGCTGACCTTGGGTGCGACGCTCATTTCGGCCGTGTTCGTCATGTGCCGGGCGAGCGGTGACGGCCCACGAGTTCAAGGTCCGATTGACTGGCTCGTCGTGGGTGCGGCTGGCTTCGGCGGGTTCGGTTTGGCGGCCCTGTTGTCGTCGTCTGATCCCTCGCTCTACGCCGGGCTGATGATCGTCTGGGCTGTTGCAGCGGCGATCTTCGCGGTTGCACAATCAAGCTGGGAAGTTCGATCGAGTGTGGTTGCATGCGCCGTCGCTGGCTTGGCCGTCCACCTCCTCGGGGCGGGTGGTATCGGGATGCCGGGCGTGGCGCAGAGTCTTTGGGTTTTGCTTGCGATTGGTTTGAATACGGCGGAGTCAAATCGTGGCCCACGGACCAGCCCGAGCAAGTGGCTCACCCGGGTTGCGTTATTGGTTCCGGTGGCTGTGCTTGTCTGCTTCGCGCACCTCGTCCTACGGCCTGTGACTACGAGCCAATCGGCAATCAGTACCGGTCGGCTTCGGCTCGCAAACCGAGACTGGGCCGGAGCGAAAACTCAATTCGAAGCCGCGGCCATGTTTGACCCCCGGTCGGCTGAACCCTGGACCGAGCTGACTCGTATTCACTACGAGCGGTGGCGGCAGGGGAAGGGGCGAGCTGCCGCGGCGGAGTTTGGGCATGCGGTCCGAGCGGCGGAGACGGCGATTCGGCTAGCGCCTTCCAGTTTGGAGCCGCACAGCTTAATGGCCGGGTTGTGGGAAGCGCGGTGCGAGCGCGATGAACAGTTTTGGCC
>Ga0247727_10010736_pt1 | contig 16164 bp, 8 predicted proteins | sample WisWelCaveWW1625_FD_202498 | JGI IMG/M metagenome (GOLD analysis project Ga0247727, IMG submission 202498) | Biofilm microbial communities from Wishing Well Cave, Virginia, United States - WW16-25 | ecosystem: Environmental > Aquatic > Deep subsurface > Groundwater > Cave microbial mat | place... | reverse complement strand
TGCGTCTATCTCTACTCGGGTCGGGACGGCGGCCTTATCGACACCTTCGTCGGGGAGTTTGCCAACGATTACTTCGGCGCGAGCGTCGCGCGGCTCGGCGACGTCAACGGCGACCTCGTCGAGGACTTTGGCATCGGGGCGAACCAGTTCGACGGCGGCTACACCGACCGGGGCGCCGTGTACCTCTACTCCGGGCGCACCCGCAAGCTCTTGTACCGGTTTGTCGGCGTGGACGAGAGCAGCGTGGCCTGGCTCGGGGGGGCGCTCTCCTTCGCCGGTGACGTCAATGCAGATGGGCTGAGCGACCTCGTCGCCGGCGCGTCTGCATACCAGCTTGCGAGGGGCAGGGCGCTGGTGATCGCGGGCAACGATCTGTTTCTGCAGGCCGAGCCTTCGTCGGTGAAGGAAGGTGAGGTGCTCCTTCTGTCGACGCGCGGTGGAGCCTCGAGCGGCATCGTCCTGCTCGCGCTCACGGCCGTGAACGGCGCGCCACTCTTCGTGCCCTTCCTCATCGGCGCGCTCGACGGCTACGGCGATCACACCCTCGGCGCGACCGTTCCGCAGGGCCTTGCCGGACTTAAGCTCTCGGTCACCGCCTTCGCCACCCGCCACGGCGGCGGCGTTGCCGACAGCAGTCCCGCCACCTTCACCATCACCAGCCAGTAGCTCAGGCATTGTTTCCCACGCGAGCTCGATCGCGGACATACCGAGCCGCAGACCAGCGCGAGTGCGAGGTCGTGAAATCACGACTCATTTCTCCGGGTGGGGCGCGGCCTTGGCGTGCGGCGCGCCAGCGCCGCTTTGGTACGCGTACGAAGCAGCGGTCGGGATGCTCAGGAGAATCCGCGAAGGCCGTGTGAACGAACGCCATGGCATGACTGCTTGCTCGTCCTGAGGAATGCCCGACAGGATGGGGGCCGCACCTTCACCCGGGACGCAGTGGTTTGCTCACGAACCAAAGCGGTGCTGCTTCGCACCGCACTCCAAAACTGCGAGTCACGAACTACTCCATCGTCCTCGCCCCGCAACTTTTGGAGTGCGGCGCGCCAGCGACGCTTTGGTACGCGGCTGACGAAGACAACGCGTGCTGTCTTGGGACTTGAGAGCGTACGGCGGAGCGACAACGCCTGCCGTCTTGGGTGTTCGTCGAGAACGTGAGGGGCGCGACCCGGGGCGAACCAAAGCGGTGCTTCGCACCGCACTCCAAAACTGCGAGCTTCGCACGGGTCCATTGCTCAGGCCGCGACCAAGGGCGAACCAAAGCGGTGCTTCGCACCGCACTCCAAAACTGCGAGCTATGCACGGATCCATTGCTCGGTCGATGGCGAGGTGCGGTGCTTGGCAGCGCACTTCGAAGGCCGACCGGCACCAGTCCCGCGCAGGGAAGCGCTTGCGTGGCGTGGAGCGTCACTTCTGGCACGAAGCGCCGAGGGCGATAGGATGGGAGCCGGCAACAACGGCCATTCATGGAACGAAGTCCTTCGGCTTTCTTGACATTGGGGTTTCTGGGCTTCGGCTCGACGGGAGTCAGCCAGGGGGCGGGGGAGACTTCGGCACTTGTCAACGGATCAGCGCGCGACGAGAGCCCGCTTCCCTGGGCATTCACCTCGCCGCGGCGGTGGGACCCGCCGGTGGCCTCTGATGAGTCGTGGGTGTCGAGTGACGTCGATCGCTTCATCTTCCCGCGGATCGAGGCGGCAGGGATCCGGCCGGCGCGGGTCGCGGATCGGACAACGTGGCTGCGGCGAGTGTCGATGGACCTCACGGGTCTTCCGCCGGCGCCGGAAGAGACCCTGCAGTTCCTCGGGGACGGTGGCAATGATGCGCAAGCAAAGGTGGTCGACCGCCTGTTGGCTTCGCCTCGGTTCGGCGAGCAGTGGGCGAGGCACTGGCTCGACGTCGTGCGCTACGCGGACTCTTTCGACGCGCGCCTGTTCAATCCCGACTCTCAGCACATGGACGCCACCGAGGCGTGGCGGTATCGAGACTGGGTCGTCGACGCGTTCAACCGGGACCTGCCGTACGACGAGTTCGTGACTCATCAGATCGCCGGCGATCTCCTGTGCGAAGAGGGCGAGAGGTTCCATCCGGAACGCATCGTCGCCACCGGAATGCTGGCGATCGGCAACTGGGGGGGCGGCGACTCCGACAAGGAGAAGCTCCTCACCGACATTGCCGACGACCAGGTGGACGTCGTCAGCCGCGCGTTCCTCGGCCTGACGGTGGCGTGCGCCCGCTGTCACGACCACAAGTTCGACCCGATCACGACGCAGGACTACTACGGTCTCGCCGGGATGTTTTTCAGCAGCCACATCCTCGAGAACGTGGGGCCCAAGACCAACGGGCCGCCGATGCTTCGGATCCAGTTGTTGTCCGCAAGGGAGAAGCTGGAACGCGAGAGCTGGCAGGCGCGTCTCAAGGAGATCGACCGGCGGCTGAAAGAGCTCGTCCCGAGCGCCGGACGGGCGCTGTGCACGCGAGTGCTGAACCTGGGCGGAATCCAGGGTCTGCACGCCTGGAAGAACGAGAACGATCTTCCGTCCGCGACGGTGAACACGACGGATCGACCGATCTCCTGGTCGACGGCGGTCATCCCGGTGCGCTCCGTCTGCGTTCATCCTTCGCAGTCGGCCGGCGTTGCCGTGGCGTTTCGCGTGCCGGATTCCGGCGAGCTCGAAGTGACGGGAAGCATTGCCGATGCGGACGGAGTGTGCGGCGACGGAGTCGAGTGGCGCCTGGAGGTCGTGCGCGGCGGCGAGATCGATCTCCTTGGAAGCGGGTCGGTCGACAACGGCGGCGCCGCACAAGCTCTCACCATCTCTGTGGCATCGACGGGGCGCTCTAGCGTCCGGCAGGGTGACCAGGTTCGCCTCCTGGTACTTCAAAGAAGCGAGTACACCTGCGATACGACAGCGGTGGCGCTCTCCGTTCGGCTGCGGGACAGCGCCGGCGAGCAGGTACTCGAGCTCTCCGCGGACGTGATCGAGAGCTCGAACGACGCGGCCGCGGCGGACGGCTGGCTCAAGGGTCGCTGGCGCTTTCTCGATCTGGGAGATCTCTCCGCCGACGCTCTGACCGGAGAGGCGCTCGGGCGCGTCGAAGCGCTGTCGCCGGGGCGGAGGGAGGAGGTCGTCGCGCTGCTCGCCGAGCGTGAAGGCCTCGAGAGATCGATCTTGCAGCCGGTGGCGTACGCGAACGGAGTGCAAGAAGGCGGAGTGCCCGGCTCGCCGCACGCGGGCGTCCATGACGTCGCCGTTCACCACCGCGGTCGCTACGACCAGCTGGGAGCAGTCGTCGCGCGCGGATTTCCCAAGGCGTTGTGCAAGGAGACTGCGATCCAGGGCGTGCCGGGCAGCGGGCGCCTCGAGCTCGCGCGCTGGATCACGAACCCCGACCATCCGCTGACGGCGCGCGTCCTGGTGAACCGCGTCTGGCAGCAGCTCTTCGGAGAGGGGCTGGTGCGAACCCCCGGAAACTTCGGCGCGCAGGGCGAGCCGCCGACTCATCCGGAGCTGCTCGACTTCCTGGCCGTGCGCTTCGTTCAGGAAGGGTGGTCGATCAAGAAGCTCGTGCGATCGCTGGTCCTGTCGAGCACTTATCGACAGTCGAGCGTCGCAGACCAGGCGACTCTCGAGGTCGACCCGGACAATCGGCTTGTGTCCCGCGTGAACCGCCGGGCGTTGAGCGCCGAGCAGCTTCGCGACGCGATGTTGTTCGCGGCCGGAATCCTCGAGGAAACCCGCGGCGGTCCTGCGGTGCGCGACGCGAGGTCGCCGCGGAGAACGCTGTATCTGATGACGGTGCGCTCGGATCGGTCGACCTATCGCGAGCTGTTCGACGCGGCGGACCCGACCGCGATCGTCGACGAGCGAACGCCGAGCATCGTCGCGCCGCAGGCGCTGTACCTGCTCAACGCTCCCTGGGCTCTGGAGGTGGCAGGTGCGATCGCGAACCGTGTCCTCTCCGAGGTCGAGGGCGATCAAGGGGCCTGGATCGAACGTCTGTACCAGCTCCTCTATGCGCGGTCGCCGTCCGCGGAGGAGATCGAGATCGGGCGCATTCAGTTGCAGAAGAGCGCAGACCCGCGGACGGTACTCGCGGATTACGCGCATCTGCTGTTGTGCACCAACGAGCTCGGGTTTGTGGACTGAGGTGCTCCTGAAGGAATGACTCACAAGCTCGATCGGGAAGAGAGGCGGAAAACCGGGCGGTCATCGCGCGACGGGGATCGCTTCTCGCGTCCTGAGAGGAGGCGAGCATGAATCAGAGATCAAGCATTCTTCGGATCAGCCGCCGCCAGGCGCTCTCCGGGTTTGCGAACGGATTCGGGCTGCTGGCGCTGGCCGGGATGCTGCGCGCGCAGGAGACGAGCCCGCTGCTCCGAAGGTCCGCGCCGTTTCCCGCCCGCGCCCGGCGGGTGATCTTCGTGTTCCTTTCCGGCGGTCCATCGCACGTCGATCTGTTCGACCCCAAGCCGCGTCTGAAGGCCGAGGACGGCAGGCCGCTGCCCTTTCCCATGCCGGCGCTCGAGCGCACGCGAACGGGAAACCTTCTGGCATCGCCGTTCCAGTTCAGGCGCTACGGCGAGTGCGGGATGGAGCTGAGCGAGCTTCTGCCGGGAGTCGGATCGTGTGCGGACGACCTCTGCCTCCTCCGCTCGATGGTGACCGACAACATCAATCACAACGGCGCCTGCCTGCAGATGAACACCGGCGAGCAGGCGTTCTCGAGGCCGAGCCTCGGGTCATGGCTCGTCTACGGGCTCGGCACCGAGAATCAGAACCTCCCCGGCTTCGTGGTGATCAGCCCCGCGCAGCCGGCGCAGGGCGCGCCGCTGTGGAGCTCGAGCTTCCTGCCCGCAGCATTCCAGGGGACGCTGGTCTCAGATCTCGCGCATCCCATCGCGAACCTGAGAAACGAATCCTGGCCCACCGATCAGCAGCGCCGGGACCTCGACGCGCTGCGCCGGTTGAACGAGATCCACCGGGCGACGCGTTCCGGAGACGATCGCCTGGAGGCGCGGATCGAGTCGTTCGAGCTGGCTTTCCGGATGCAGTGCGAGGCGCCGGAAGCACTCGATGTGGAGCGCGAGAGCCCGCAGACGAAGCAGTTGTACGGACTCGGAGAGCCGCTGACCGACATCTTCGGGCGCCAGTGCCTGCTCGCGCGCCGCCTGGTCGAGCGCGGAGTGCGCTTCGTGCAGGTGTACCACACCCAGACGGCGCATCGCAGCAGCTGCCAGCTCTGGGATCAGCACGGCGGCCTGCGCGCGGAGCTCAGGAACAACTGCGCGGCGGTCGACCGGCCGCTCGCGGCGCTGATCAAGGACCTCAAGGCGCAGGGACTTCTCAACGACACGCTGGTGATCTGCGGAGGCGAGTTCGGGCGGACGCCGACGGCGGAGAGTCAGGACGGGCGCGAGCATCATCCGTTCGGGTTCTCGATGTTCCTCGCGGGCGGGGGAGTGCGCGGCGGCCTGGTGCACGGCGCCACGGACGAGTACGGCTGGAACGCGGTGGAGGACAAGGTCCACGTCCACGATCTGCACGCGACGATCCTGCACCTCCTGGGCATCGATCACGAGCGGCTCACCTACCACTATGCCGGCCGCGATTACCGACTCACGGACGTCTACGGCAACGTCGTGCAAGGAATCCTCGCCTGACTCAGGCGGCCGGGCCGTTGCTGCCCAAAAAGCAAGGGTTCACCGCAGAGGCGCAGAGAGCGCGAGAAGAACAAGCAGGATTTGCGCAGAGGCGCAAGAGAAAAAGAGAGAGTGAGAGAGTTGAGAGAGAGTGAGAGAGAGTTGAGTGAGAGTTGAGTGAGAGTGAGAGAGAGTGAGAGAGTGAGAGAGTGAGAGCGAAACAGAGGCAGGAAGGGCCAGAGTTCACCGAAGAGGCGCGACTTCCGCGCCTGGCAGGGTGATCCACCGGAGTCGAGGTCCCCACGGTCGACGGACGCGCCGACGGAGGAGTTGCAATGCTGGACGATCGAGTTGAGTTTCTTTCCGCGGTGCTGATCGTGTCCAGGGAGCCGGCGCGGCTTTCGAAGTTCTACCGGGAGGTCGTTGGCATTGCGCTCGAGGACGAGGAGCACGAGGGGACCTTGCCGCACTTCGGATGCACTCTCGGCGACGTTCACTTCGCGATCCACCCGGTGGAGGACTTTCCGGACCACAGCGCGGGGGTGGGCTCGGTCAAGCTGGCGTTCACGGTGTTCGACATCCAGGGGTTCGCCGCCCGACTGAAGGAGCGCGGGGTGAAGCTTCTGTACGAGCCGCGAGACACGGGATACTTCTGGTCGACTGCCATCCTCGATCCGGACGGCAACTTGCTCGAGTTCACCCAGTTGTGCGACGAGTGGTTCCAGGAGCTCGAGGCCCGCCGCGCGAAGGGGCACGACGTCTTGGTGCGGTTCAAGGCCTCGAGGAAAGCAGGCGCCTGACATGGCCCGGTGCGACCGGTCGTTGGAGGAGCGGTGACATGAAGAGATGGCTCGGAGTAGCCGTTTGGATCGTATTGCTGGGCGCTTGCGACGAGCTGCTGATGCACGAGATGCTCAGCTACGCGTTGGACGAGTCCAGGATCACGGCGTCGCAGGCGATCCAGGTTGTGGCGAAGCAAGACCCGGAGGCCCTCCTCGTCGAGGTGGAGCTCGAGTTCGGAGAAAGGTTCTTCTTCGAGGTGAGGGTTGTGAGTGGTCAGGCGGAAGTCGTCCTTCGAGTCGACGCGATCACGGGTGATATTGTTCCGGAGGAAGCAGCGCAGGCCGCTTTCCCGATCGACCTATATCAAGCCGCGAAGACGTTGAACAGCGCCTCGATGACTCTCGCGCGGGCGATCCAGATCGCGGAATCTCATGTCCAGGGTGGACGAACGATCGGGGCGAGGGTGGAGGACGAGGAAGGGGCGGCCAAGATCAGCGTGGGCGTGCTGACCGACGACGGAGGGAAGGTGCTCGAGATCGACTCTGCAGGGAACATTGTCGTAGCCGAGGAATGGCAACGGGACGGCCAGGCGTGGATCTTCGAGCGCGACGAGCTGGGAAAGGAGCCGGGCTGGACTCTTGGCTTCACTGCACCGGAAGGGGGCAACGCGATCTGGACGGTGGAGGGCGGCGGAGAAGCGCCGTTCCCCAAGGTCTTGGCGCTCAAGGCCTCGAGCGACAGCAGGGTGTTCAACGTCGCGATGGCGGAAGGGACGTCGTTCAAGGATGTGAGCGTGGAGACATCCTTGCGCGCCGACGGCGGCGAGGTCGACCAGGGAGGCGGAGTGACCTGGCGCTGCAAGGACCTGAGCAATTACTACATCTGTCGGATCAATCCGCTGGAAGACAACTTCCGCGTCTACAAGGTCATCGACGGCAAGCGCACTCAGCTCGCGACGGCGGATTTCAACACCGAACCCGGCAAGTGGTACCAGGTGAATGCGACGATGGTCGCCGACAAGATCGAGTGCTTCGTCGACGGCAAGAAGCTGCTCGAAGCCACGGATTCGACGCTCGCCTCCGCCGGGATGGTGGGGCTGTGGACCAAGGCCGACGCCTCCACCTCGTTCGACAACATGACCGCCCGCGAGGTGAAGCCCGAGGCAGCCAGCGACTCGTGAGCCACGCGCTCTGGATCGAACGGAAGCTCCATTCAACGCCGGAGCCTGTGAATCGTCACGAGGGCAAGCTTTCCAGGAACTCCTTGAGCGGCAGCACCTCGACGTCCTCGAGCTTCTGGCGGCGCGGCCCCAGGAACACGACGATCTTGCGCTTTAGCCTTCGGGTCCGCTCAGCGAGCGAGGCGATGCCGGAAAGATCCTCGCGGCTGACGTTCCTCGAAGCTTTCACCTCCACGGCCCAGAGCTCGCGGCCGACCTCGAGGACGAAGTCCACCTCGGCTCCGCCCTTGGTGCGGTAGTGAAACACCGCCAGCTCCGGCCACAGCGTCCCGACTCTCGCCAGCAGCTCCTGCGCGACGAAGTGCTCGAGAAGGAGTCCGCGTTCGTCGTCCAGGCATCGATCCAGCGGCCGGCGGAGTAGTGCATTGCGGACGCCGAGATCGAAGAGGTAGAGCTTGGGATGAGCGATCGAGGCCTTGCGCTCGGAATGGCTCCAGGCGGGCACGCGATGCAGGAGCAGCGTGTCCTCGAGAATCTCGAAATAACGTCGAATCGTTTCAAAACGGATTCCCGACTCGCGCGACAGGGAGCTCATGTTGAGAATTCTGCCCGAGCTTGCAGCGACCAGGTCCAGCAACAGGGAGAATCCGCCGAGATTGCGCACCAGGGCTTCCGCCTGGATCTCCTCGCGCAGATAGACGTCGACGTATCCGCGCAGAGTCTGGGCCCGGTCGGAGGGATCCGACTCGGAGTAGATTCCAGGAAGGGTTCCATGCGCGAGTGCTCGTTCGAGCTGAAAGTCGTCTCCGATCTCGGACGCGAGCAACGGGTGGAGGGAGTGCACGTGAATCCGGCCAGGAAGAAGATTGGCGTGACCGCGCTTCAGCTTCCGCGCACTCGACCCCGAAAGTAGAAACCGGAACCGACGCGGGCGCTCGTCGATGACAACCTGCAACGCGTCGAGAAGACTCGGAACTCGTTGCACCTCATCGATCAACACGGTATGCACTCGATCCGGCGCGGCCCGAAGCTCCGCCTCGAGTCTCTCAGGACGAGACACGTAGTCGCGGAAGGTCTGGGGACTCGCGAGCTGAATCGTGAGATCCGGATTCAACCCATTGAGCAACGTTGACTTGCCGACTTGCCTGGGACCCAGGACCAGCAAGTTCGCCTTTGCGCCCGCAAGCCTGCGATGCAATGCCCTCACGTACATGTGGGTAAAAGTACCGGTGATTTACCTACGATCAAGAGTGGCCGTCCAGCCTGCCCCGGTTCCGAGGGGCCTGAGCCACGGGAGGATTCGTGCGCGGCGACCGCGAGAAGGGCCGCTGCAAAGCGCGTCCTCCTACAATGCCGCTCCCTTTGAGCCTGCCTCGGAGAAGAAGGTTGAAACTTGCGCGATGGTCGATCCCGGCGTCGTTCTTCCTGGGGATCGTGCTTCTTCTTCTTTTCGTCCTCGACATGAATGCACAGGACGACAGTGGACCTTCGGCCGATCCTGCCGACCCAAGTCGTGAGAGGTCCAGATCGCAGATCCAAGCGATCCCGGGGGAAGGGGCGGCCGCCGGAGATCTGCTGATCTCGGAACTGGATTGCTGTGCGTGCCATTCGGCCGACGAGGCGGGGAGCTCTCGGTTTCCGGTGCAGCCGGCACCCAGGCTCGACCGGGTCGGCGCACGGATCACTCCTGAGTATCTTCGCCGCTTTCTACTCGACCCCGCGACGACCCGGCACGGCACGACGATGCCGGCGCTGCTCTCGGGTCTGGACCCGAGCGATCGCGAAGCCGCGGTCGAGGCTCTGGTGCACTTCCTCGTTTCGTTGGGCGGCCCGATGCCGCTCGTCGAGGTCGAGCTCGAGGACTCCAAGCTCGAGGAGGGGCGCCATCTCTACCACCGGATCGGCTGCGTCGCCTGCCATGACCCACAGGAGCCTGCGGCGCGATTCCGCCTGGAAGCTCAAGCACTTCTTGGAGGAACGACCGATCCATCGTGGACGGAGGCAGCCCTTCCCGGCGGAGTCCGTCAATCCTCGCTGCAGCATCTCATCACCAAGACGACCGTTCCCGCGCTCAGCGCCTTCCTGCTCGATCCTCTCTCGGTCCGGCCTTCGGGACGCATGCCGTCGCTCCACCTCACCTCGGCGGAGGCGGAGGCGATCGCCTGCTACCTGCTGAGAGATCAAGCGATCGATCGCTCGGCTCAACCGCCGCGTCCGAGGCGCGGCATCGCACCCGGATTGCGGTACTCCTACCTCGAGGGTGCTTTCGGCGGCAAGTCGATCGATCTGCCCGACCGGAAGCAGCTTCGCACCGGAGTGGTCCCCTCGGTGTCGCTGTCGATGGAGCACGCGCCGGATCATTTCGGCCTGGTGTTCGACGGATCGCTGCGCGTTGAACTCGCCGGGAAGTACGAGCTCGAGACTACATCCGACGACGGGTCCTGCCTGTTCGTGAACGGCGCCCTAGTGGTCGACAACGACGGCTACCACTCGAGCAAGTCCGAGCGCGGGTCAGTGGTGCTGTCCGAAGGCGATCATGCGCTGCGCGTGACCTACGCAGAGAGGGACGGAGGAGAAGAGCTGACTCTCAAGTGGAAGGGGCCGGGCTTCGACTGGCAGGAGATTCCGCCGACCGCTCTCCACCACGAGGCGGTCGTGATGAGGCCAGAGTCCGAGGAATTCATCGTGAACGCGGAGCTTTCCCGCCGCGGACAGGAGTGGTTCTCGAAGCTCGGTTGCGCGAGCTGCCACGAGGTCGACACATCGCAAGGGCGCGTCGACTCCAGAGTGAAGGCGAAGGCGCTCTCGGCGGTCGCACGCTTGATCGACGACGGCTGCATCAGCGAATCGCCCCGGCCGGGCCTGCCGAGCTACCTGCTGTCGCCTTCCGAGCGCGACTCGATGCGCGCCAGTCTGCGCTCGCTGGCGGAGCGTTCCCCGGGGCTTTCCAGGCCAGAGCTGCTCCGCCGAACTCTGGGAGCCCTGAGCTGTCTCAAGTGTCACACCCGCGACGGCGAAGGCGGGCCCGCCGCCGAGCGCGCCGCATACTTCGACACCAGCGTGCTCGCGGACATCGGCGACGAGGGCCGGCTGCCGCCGACACTCAGCGGCGTGGGCGCAAAGCTCCGGCGCGACTCCCTGGCCGACGTGCTCCACCATCACGGGACGGCCCGGCCGTACATGGCCACGCGCATGCCGCAATTCGGCGAGTCAGGCAGCAACTTGCCGGAGCTGTTCGCCGAGGTCGACGGCACAACACGAGCGAGCGAACCGCCGTTTTCGGAGGAGCGGGTCGACGCCGGGCGGCTGCTGATCGGCAAGAAGGGGTTTGGCTGCGTCCAGTGCCATCGTTTCGCGGGCCACGAGTCGCTGGGAATGCCCGCGCTTGACCTTGCCGGGTTGTATCGCCGGTTGACGTACTCCTGGTTCCGGGAGTTCCTGCTGCATCCGACAGAGCTCAAGCCGGGCACCCGGATGCCGACTTATGCGCCGGAGGGAAGGAGCACTCTGCCGGACCTTCTTCAGGGCGACTTCGGCGCGCAGATCGACGCGATGTGGAGCTATTTGTCTTTGGGAATGTCGGCGCCGCTCCCGGCGGGCATCGAGGTCGTTCCCGGTGAATACGATGTTTTGGTCAAGGACGAGCCGGCCTATTGCGCGGTGTTCATGAAGGACTTGAGCCCGCGCGTGCTCCTGGTCGGCTTTCCAGAGAGGATCCACGTCGCGTTCGATTTCGAGAACCTGCGGCTTGCCAAGGCCTGGCGCGGCGACTTCTTCAAAGCCAAAGGCACATGGCACGGGCGCGCCGGCGAGCTGCAGGTGCCGCCGGGAGAAAAGATCCTCGACTTCTGCGCGGGGAACAGCTTTGCCGTCCTCGCGTCCGTCGACCAGCCCTGGCCGCAGGTGGTCGGACGCGCGGCAGGATTCAGGAAACGCGGTCATCGCATCGACGCCGATCATCGTCCCGTTTTCGAGTACCGGATGAACGCGATCGAAATCGCCGAAAAAGTCGTACCGGTGCTCGCGAAGGGCGGTGCTCGACTTCAACGACGGATCTGGCTGTCGAGCCCGGAGAAGGTGGAGGGGGTGTTCATGCGCGCCGCAGTCGGCGACGTGATCGAGGAGGAGCCGCCCGGTGAGTACGTCATCGATCACCGCTCTCGAGCGTTCGTCGATCCGGGCTTTCGACCCATCGCGCGCAGCCGTGAAGGCCGTGAGGAGCTGCTGATTCCAGTGGCCTGGAGACAGGCAAGCACAGGGTTCCACGCCCTCCTGGAGTTGACCATTGCCTGGTGAGGAGCCAAACCGCCTGTCGCCGGAATGGATGCAGCAGGCCGAAGCCGAGCGAAACGCGCTCGACGGAGCACAACCCGTTTCACGCAAGCTGAAACAAGCAGGTTCATTCTGGATCGGATCCAACGTTGGATCGATTGCTGCAGGGACCTCCCGCTGCTTCTCGATCCTGAAGCGTGAATCGGCAATTGCCTGTCTTCTCGTGTTCGGCACACCTGCGGTCGAAGAGGGCCGCGGTGGACGCACCTTGCAGCAGCCGTCCGAGGCCGATTACTATCCGATCGTCGACATCGCGATACCCGCAGACATCGTGCTGGAGGTCGGAGGAATCGTCGTCCTCGATGATGGGCGCCCACTCGTCTGCACCCGTCGCGGCGAAGTGTTCGTGATCGAGAACGCCTACGGGAGGGACGCCGGTCCTCCGACCTTCAAGCTCTGGGCGCAGGGGCTGCACGAGCCGCTCGGCCTGCTCGCCCACAACGGGTGGATCTACACGGCGCAGCGGCAGGAGCTCACGCGCATGCGCGACGAAGATGGCGACGACCGCGCCGATGTCTTCGAGACCGTGTGCGACGACTGGAACATCAGCGGCAATTACCATGAGTACGCCTTCGGGCCGACCCTCGACCGCGAAGGCAACTTCTGGATCACGCTCAACAAGCCGTTCGGCGACGAGCCCTTCGGGAAAGTCGACTTCCGCGGCTGGGCGATGCGCATCTCTCCCGGAGGAGAGCTGGTCCCCACCTGCTGCGGGCTGCGTTCGCCGGCGGGCATCGAGCAGAGCCCTTGGGGCGATGTTTTCTACACCGACAACCAGGGGGAATGGTGCGGTGCAAACAAGCTCAGCTGGCTGCGTCCCGGCGATTTTCACGGCCATCCTCACGGCCTCGACTCCTGCCGGCATCCTTCGAGCCCGGTCCCTCATCCGGGAGATCCCAGAGATGGCGAGCTGATGCCCGACGTGGCGAAGAAGCTCCCGACCTTCCGGCTGCCCTCCGTGTGGTTCCCGTACGAGAAGATGGGAAAGTCCGCGAGCGGGCTTGTGTGGGACACGACCGGAGGAAAGTTCGGTCCGTTCGCCGGACAGCTCTTGGTCGGCGACCAGCATCATGCATGCATCAACCGCGTGTTCCTCGAGAAGGTCGACGGCGAGTGGCAGGGCGCGTGCTTTCCGTTCCGTTATGGATTCGCCTGCGGAGTTCTGCGCCTCTGCTTCGGGACGGACGATTCACTGCTCGTCGGCATGACCAACCGCGGCTGGGGCTCGCGCGGCAAGGACGGCCAGGGTCTGCAGCGCACCTTCTGGAACGGCAAGGTGCCCTTCGAGGTGCACGAGATGCGCGTGCAAGCGGCCGGTTTCGAACTGACCTTCACCCGCCCGATCGATGGAAACAGTGCCGCAGACGTCGCCTCGTATTCGATGGAGAGCTACACCTACAAGCTCCACAGCGAGTACGGCAGCCCCGAGGTCGACCGCAAGACGGTCAAGATCCAGGGAGCCGAGGTGGCGAGCGACCACCGCGGGGTTCGTCTGTTTCTGGAGAGCCTTCGAGAGGGTTACGTCCACGAGCTGTGGATGAAAGGGATGAAGTCGGTGGACGGGGAATCGCTGGTGCACCCCGACGCCTACTACACCGTGCTTCGGGCTCCTCGATGAAGACCGGGTTGAAGGCGGTAGCGTCCTACCCGAGAGGCGGGCCAGTCATTTTCGCGAACCGCAACCCGTCATTCCCCAGAACCGCCACCCGTCATTTCCGCGAAAGCGGGAATCCAGTACTGCGCCGGCCAGCTTTCGAGGACCTGGATTCCCGCTTTCGCGGGAATGACGTCTACGGCTTTTCGCGGGAATGACGTGTACGGCCTTCTTCTGCATACGACCGGCTGCGGTGGCGGGGTTGTGCAGATCCGTTGAGTTTTGAGTTAATCCTCTCGATCTTTAAATCAGAACCGTATGAACCAAGGTTTGTTTTCTTGAGATTTAAGTTAAAACTCCTGGCTGCAATTCCCGAGTCGCGCTCAAAGATGCCCCATCTTGTCACCTGGAGACCTGTCGATGGAGACCAACGGACTGCGAGACTTTCTGGAGATCCCCTACGACCGACTGGAGGAGATGAACCTGCAGGTCAAGGGCCAGCGCATGGAGCGGGTTTCCTCCGCGCAGCTCGCCGACGAGCGCATCAAGTACCTCTCCGGTGAGAAGCGGATCAAGGCCGTGACGGTGTGCTTCTCCGACCTGGAGGGGCGCCTGCACATGCTGGACTACGACAAGAAGTTCCTGCTCAAGGCGGTCGACAATCTCACCTTCGATGGCTCCTCGATCCGCGGCTTCTCGCAGCAGGCCGAGTCCGACCTGCGCCTTGCGATCGACTGGCCGGCGTTCTACTGGCTGCCGGCGGACATCTTCGGTCCGGGCAAGGTCCTGGTGTTCGCGGACGTGTGCGAGCGGGACGGGACGATCTATCACGCCGACCTGCGCGCCCGTCTCAAGCAGCTCACCAGCGAGCTGTACAAGAAGGACGGCTACACTCTCAACGGCGCCAACGAAATCGAAGGCTTCCTGTTCCAGGGAAAGGATGCCGAGCGCCGCTACCACGAGACCGGCAAGTTCGAATTCATCTCGACGGGTGGTTACTACCACTCGCTCCCCGGTGACAAGCTGCGCCTGTTCATCGACACGGCCGCGGAGGTGCAGCGGGCGATGGGTTTCGCCAACGAGAAGGATCATCCCGAGGTGGCTCCCTCCCAGTTCGAGATGAACTACTCGTACACCGAGGCCGTGATCGCCGCCGACCAGATCCAGCTCTACAAGCTCCTGTGCCGCCAGGTCGCGCAGAAGATGGACCTGACCGCGTCGTTCCTGCCCAAGCCGGTGACCGGGATCAACGGCAGCGGCATGCACGCCAACCTCTCGATCTCCAAGAACGGCAAGAACCTGTTCCACGACAAGAACGGACAGGACGGCCTGGCGCAGCTCGGCTGGGATTTCGTCGACCGGCTCCTGACGAGCGCCAACGACATCTGCCTGGCGCTCAACTGCAGCGTCAACGCCTACCGCCGGCTCGACCCGCACTTCGAGGCGCCCAACCAGATCAAGGCGTCCGCGATCAACCGCGGCGCGATGGTGCGCATTCCCCTGGGCAACGAACGCTCGGCGCGCGTCGAGGTGCGCTCGGTGGGACCGGACGCCAATCCCTACATGATGATGTACACGTTGTTCAAGACCGGCCTCGAAGGCCCCAAGGATCCTGCCGAGGCCGAGAACAAGCGCAGTCGCACGCGCTTCCTCCCGGACAACATCCACGACGCCATCCGCCTGTTCAAAGCGAGCCCGTTCATCGTCAAGCTGTTCGGCGAGCCGGTCCAGGCCAAGTACGCCGAGCTCAAGCAGATCGCCGCCGAGCGCTGTCCGAAGGCGCTCGGATCGATGATCAAGATCTCCGAGGTCCAGTATCACCACGAGGTGACGAACCAATTCCTGTGGAATCTGTTTTGATCGATCGCCGGCCCGGCCGTTTCGGGTGCGCCGTCATGATCCTGATCGTGCTGGCGGCGTGCGACGGGAAACGGAGCGCCGGTGTGCGATCGGCGGATTCGGCGCGCGCGGCCGCGCGCGGCAGGAACGTCGTCCTGGTGACGATGGACACGACCCGTGCGGATCGGATCGGCTGCTACGGGCATGCCGCGGCGCGCACGCCGTTCGTGGACCGCATGGCGGCCGAGGGGATCCTGGCAGAGCGGGCGCTCGCCGCTGCTCCGGTCACGCTTCCCTCGCACGCCTCGATCCTGTCCGGACGCAATCCCATTCGGCACGGCGTGCGCGACAACGGCATCTTCCGGATGAAGCCCGAAGAGGTTCTCCTCGCCGAGGTCTTGAAGGCGAACGGCTACGCCACGGCGGCCTTCATCTCGGCGTACCCGCTGGACCGCAGCTACGGGCTCGATCAGGGCTTTGATCATTACGACGACGCACTGAAGACCAGCGCCTCCGCCGGTGCCGCTCAGGTCGAGCGCCGCGCCGGGGAAACGGTCGACTCCTTCCTCCGGTGGATGGACCGGGCGCCGATGGAGCCCTGGTTCGTGTGGCTGCATTTCTTCGACCCTCACGCACCGCTCGATCCGCCGGCGCCGTTCGCGGAGCAGCAGCGGGACGCCTACGACGCGGAGATCGCCTACCTCGACTCGCAGCTCGAGCGGCTGTTCGCCGCCTACGACGGGGAGGGACGCCTCGACCGGACGTTTCTCGTCATCACCGCGGACCACGGCG
>Ga0247727_10010735_pt1 | contig 16164 bp, 10 predicted proteins | sample WisWelCaveWW1625_FD_202498 | JGI IMG/M metagenome (GOLD analysis project Ga0247727, IMG submission 202498) | Biofilm microbial communities from Wishing Well Cave, Virginia, United States - WW16-25 | ecosystem: Environmental > Aquatic > Deep subsurface > Groundwater > Cave microbial mat | place... | reverse complement strand
ATTCTCTGGCCGAGTGAGCCAATCGGCGAAATAAGCGCGGCGGTCGGCCGCAGATTCGATCGGCATGGCGTCCGAGTCAAGCGGTCGCGGCGGCATGGGCGCTCCAGTGCGCGGGTGGGCTATGTCAGCGCTTGCCGATGCGAACACGACGAGATCGCCGCCACGCTCGCCATTCTTCAGCGTTACGCGGCTGAACAGATTGGCCAAGCCGTAATATTGGTCCTGAGTCCATTTTTCCAGTGGATGGTTGTGGCAGCGAGCGCATGTAATCGACATGCCGAGAAACGTCACGGAAGTGGTCTCGGTCAGTTCCGTCACGTCCTTGTGCAGAGCGAAGTAGTTGCCGGCTCCGTTCGAGAGTGTGCTGCCGGTCGCTGTAACAACCTCGCGCGCGAATTGGTCCCACGGCTTATTTTCCGCAACACTCCGGCCGACCCACCGGTAAAACGCCCACATCGCCGGCTGCGGCAGTTTCCTCGACGAAACGAGCAACAGGTCTGACCACTTGTAGGTCCAATAGTCTACGAATTCCGGGCGTTCCAAAAGTGCGTCGATCAGCTTACTACGCTTGTCGGCCGATTGATCGGCCACAAAATTCTGAACTTCTTCCGGAGTCGGGAGTGTGCCGGCGGCGTCGAGATACGCGCGCCGGATGAACTCGTTGTCGGAACATTGCGGCGACGGCGGGATGCGAAGCGTTTCCAACTTTTTCAGGTTCAGTTCATCGACGAAGTTCCTTCGCGGTGACTCGGCGAAGCTTTTCGGATCGATCGAATTCGGCATGGGCGACGTGACGCGGGCAAACGCGACCAGCGAGGAATAACTCACGTTGATCGCCGCTTCCCCGTGCCCATTCACGGTCACTTGCCCAGATTCATCGACGCCGGCGACCAATTCCTGACTCGATGAGAATTTTGCCCAGCGGGTTACGTCCTCGGCGTGGCCATCGGAAAAGCGTGCTCGCACCAGCACTTGCTGTTTTTCGCCCGGCTTGGTCGTAACTGCGATCGGGAATACGTCCAACTGAACGACCGACAGGTCCTTTTCGGCCGGCCCCGGTGCCCCAGCTGCGATCCACTCCGAGAATATCTGAAACGCGGGCGACGGCACGTCCATTCGCTGGCCACCGCCATGTCGCACGATTGCCGTCGGCTTCTCCAACATCAGACTTCGTTCCGGCGCGGCCAGATCGACTCGCCGGCCACCCGTTTGTCGCGTCAGCACAAAGTGATCGGCAGCCGGATTGTATCCTCGCAGGCTCAGCTTCAACCCCCCCTTTCCCGCCAGCGCCCCGTGGCAAGCACCGGAATTACAACCCAGTTTCGTCATCACGGGAATCAGGTGATTCCGGAAGCTCCACACAAAGGGATCTTTGAAATTCGTTGATTTCACGTTTGCGGTCACCTGCTGATCCTTCACCGTCGCAGTAATCGTTGCCTCCCCATCGCCTGTCGGCCGAACGATGCCTCCGGAGTCGACGGTCACTACCGCCACGTTCGACGACGCAAACCTGGCTGATGCCGTTGCCTCGCCAATGAATTTGCCGTCCGCCTGCCACTCGACAAGCAGCCGTTGCGATGATTCGGGTCCGTTCAAAACTATCTCGGCAGGAAGCAGGACAAGTTGACCATCTGCCTTTCCCGAGACAGGGAGGATACAGACCAAGAGTAGCCCGATGACGAGCTGCACAAAGTGTGATTTCATGGCAGGTAGAATTTAGAACAGCTCCTTGATCGGCTGGACGTTGAAATCCACGAGGGGTAGCGGGCGATTCTGTGGCCCGGGCAGTTCGTGACGCGTGTTCAGGCCGAGGCCCTGGAAGATTGTGGCGGCGACTTCGCCGGGGGTAACGGGCCGGGTCTTCGGCGTGTAGCCGAGTTCGTCGGATTCGCCGATCACGCGGCCGCCCTTGATCGGGCCGCCGCCGAGCAGGATTGTCCAGACGCCCGGATGATGGTCGCGGCCGCCGGCGGGATTGATTTTCGGGGTGCGACCAAATTCGCCCATCGCCGCGACGATCGTATTTGCCAACAGCCCGCGCTGGTGCAGGTCTTCGAGCAGCGTGCTGAAGGCGGAGTCGAAATTCGGGGCCACCTCCTGCGACATTTGCACGATGTCGGTGAACGGCTTCGATCCGTGGATGTCCCACGTCACCTCGTCGAAAACCGTCTCGAACATGTTGACGGTGACAAAACGGACTCCGCGCTCGATGAGCCGTCTCGCGAGCAGGCAACTTTGGCCGAACCGCGTGCGGCCGTAGCGATCACGACCTTCCGTCGGCTCCTTGGCCAGGTCGAACGCCTCGCGGGCCGTCGCACTCGACATGAGCCGGAACGCGAGATTGAAGTTTTCGTCGAGTTGCCTGGCCGCCGCACTTGTCTCAAACGCGGCGATCGATCCGTCAATTGCCTCGCGCAGCCGCTGGCGACGGTTGGCTCGCACGGCCGAAATGTATTCGGGCGGCAGCAAGTCCGGCACCTTGAAGTCCGCCGCGTTGGGGTCGGCATTGAGCACGAACGGATCGTATGCCTTGCCGAGATAGCCGGCAGTGTGGCCGTGTGGCAAGTTGCCGCCGGTTCGACCGATCGGCTTCGGCACCAGTACATAGCCGGGCATTTCACCACGCTGGCCCTTCATGTACGTCAGCACGCTGCCCATGTGCGGATGCTCGATGCCGCCCGTGAACAGGCGACCGGTCTGCATCATTTGGTGCCCGGTGTCGTGTACGGCCGTCGCCGTGTGGTAAACCGATCGAATCAGCGAGAACTTGTCGGCGTGCTGGGCCAGCTTGGGGAAAATCTCGCTGACCACCATCCCCGGCGCCTTCGTCGGAATCGTTTTGAACGGCCCGCGAATCTCCTCTGGCGCCTCCGGCTTCGGGTCCCACGTGTCGATGTGGCTCGGGCCGCCGACGAGGAATATCAGAATGCAGTTCACATCCTTATCCGCCGCGTCAGACCCTTGGGCCCGACTCGCGAACCAGTGCGGCAACGAAAGACCAAGGCAGGCGAGCGAACCCGCGTGCAGAAAGTCGCGGCGAGTCAACCCGTCGCAGAAATGAGCCGGTCGCTGGGCGTCGATTCGAATCATGGCGAACTGCCCTCCAGGTTCGTGCCGAAAATGGGCTCGCATGTCGTTTCGTGGCGAGCAAGCGAGCCGCCTGCCCTACGAACAATGGCGTGGTCCCTTCACCTGCTCCGGCGCGATTAGGCCCTAGCATCGTACTGGATCGACGGTCGAATGTTCAACACCCAGCAACGAATGGCAACTCACGATTCAACGGACAATTCCGGTCGAAACGCCAGAACAGCGTCGCCACACATGGATTTCGCAGGGCGATTAGGGTAGGGACTGTGACTCGGTGGCCGGTCGTTCTCGAAATTCGATTTCATCCTGGCAGCATGGGCACGGGCCAGGCTCAAACGTGGCGATCGAGCAGACCGTACACCAATAGTCTACTTTGAATTTCTTCCCTTCCTTGAGACTGTAAGCGTCGAACAGGCGCACAAAGGGCAGGCGTGCGTACTTGTGAACGTGAAGTTCCATCGGCCGATCACGCAGCCGCTGGTCCATGAAGAAACCACGCGAACGGATGTCTTTGATCAACGGGAACACTTCACCCGAATCGGTAACCAGCGCGACGACGCCCTTGCCGAAATCAGCGTCCATCGGCACCTGAATCGTCTGTTTCAAGTGCGTACCAAGCTCGACGACCTTTCCTCGCAATACGACGATCTCGTATTTGGCATTTTGCCGTGCTGATTCTTGACTGGCCAGAGCGATCAGCACGATGGCGAGAGACGGGATTGTACATCTCATTTCTGAGACTCCTGGAGTGCCGTGAATCCGAATGAAGTCCTGACCGGGCGACAGGAGGACGAGCTATTTTGATCGCTCATTCTACCAGCGTTGCACGTCGCGGCAGAACTCGATGCTCACGGAAAATTTCCCGCAGTCCGGCGTACCCGCTCGCCGTGAGCTGCGATTGCGGCGTTTTCAGAACTCGACAACGGTTCCCAACGATCCAGCAAACTCAGGTTATCGTCGAGTTCGCTCCGGTTGTTCGGTGCCATAATCGCCACGGCGATCGAAGGTGACTGCAGTACAAAGCGATAACAATCGGGAGCAGAAGGGGAGACGAGATTTGGTGGGTCTTCGTGCGTGGGTTTTAGCAGTGCCCCCCAACGCAGGCATGTGTAGGCAATGACGGGCATCCCAATTCGATCGGTAACCGGAAAGATGTCCGACTCAGCGCCGCGATGGGCGGCGTTGTATCGAATCATCACGAGATCGAGCAAACCGCTCTGTGCCATCAGGGCGGCCAAATGGCGCTGATGGCTGGTCACACCCAAGAGTCGCACTTTTCCCGCGTCCCGCGCTCGTACCATTTGCTCGTGGGCGCCGCCGGGACCGATGATCGACTTCCATTCGTGAACGCGTTCTACGTAATAATACGTGACAACGTCGACATACTCGGTCCCAAGCTGTGCGAGCAGTCCATCAAATTCGCCGGCCGCCTCGACCGCCGACGCCGATTCAAGCTGAACGGCCACGACCACGGATTCGCGTCGGGGTCCAAGTTCCGCCACCGCTCGACTCAGGCCATCGGGCCGGCCACACCAATTCAAAAAATTGACCCCGCGATCGATTGAATGTCGCACGTCAGCCGCGGTCAACCGGCTTTCGCCGCGCGTCGCCAGTCCCAATCGACAGACTGGCACAGTACGCCCCAGGCATGTGGTGCGATTCATTCACTGAGTCCGGCCGGCAATGCACCGATGGACATGTCCGTTTCCCACTTCCCGGCTGGCAAACGAACGAACCGATTTCAATCAATGGCCACCGAGCGTGCTTCGTCGAGGCCGTTGAAGTCTGAGGCACTCGCCGAGGTGTACGCACCCATCGTGGGCACCAACAGAAGCTCTCCGATTTTCAGATCGGGCAGATTCTGGTCCCGCGCGACGACGTCGGTCGAGTCACAAGTCGGTCCCGCGACGATGCAGGGCTTCAAGGGTCGATCACCATCGTTTTCCGCAATCAGCGGAAAATCGGCATGATCGTACACCTTGCCCGAGAAAGACCCGTAGAGCCCATCGTCGATAATGTACCAGTTGACCCCGTGGCGCACCGATTTTCCAATCACGCGAGTTACCAGCGTGACGGCTTCGGCACACAGGCATCGCCCCGGCTCGGCGATGATTCGGATCGACAAATCGCCGAACCACCGATCGAGCGCCTGGGCCAATTGCTGGCAATACGCTTCTTGAGTAAGCACGGCACTGCGATACGGGGCCGGGATGCCGCCGCCGATATCCAACACTTCGAGCGAAAAGCCCGCCTTGGTGGCTCGGTCCCAGATTCGCCGCACCTGTCCCAGCGCCGAGTTGAAGTCGTTCGGCGACAGGCATTGCGAGCCGACGTGAAACGAAATCCCGCGCACTTCGAGACCCATACGGCCCGCACGCTTGATCAACATCAAGGCATCCTGCGGCGCGGCCCCAAACTTCGCCGACAGATCGATCACGCTCGACGACGTGGAAACCGCCAACCGGAGCAGCAAGTTTGCGTCGGGCGCGAATTCCGCGAGCTTCGGAAGCTCGTACTGACTGTCAAACGTGAACCAGCGAATCCCCGCCTTGTAGCATTCCACCAGATTCTGCACGACCTTGCAGGGGTGCGTGTGAATCATTTCGTTCGGCTCAAAGCCTGCCCAAAGGGCCGCTCGCGCCTCGCCGTACGAGCACACATCGGCCGAACAGCCAAGCTCTGCCAGCGTCGTCAGGATCAGGTGGTCCGGGTTTGCCTTGACCGCGTAGAAAAACTGAACGCCCGGCAGGTTTTCTTTCAGCGTCTCATAGTTGCGAATCAGTGTCGATCGCGAAACGACCAGCAGAGGCGTACTCCGTTGCGTCGCCAGCAGCTTCGCTTCGTCAAAGGTGAGAACTGATCTCGCCTCACGATAGGCGAGAGGTGCAGATATCTCCAGCGTCGTTCCCATTCCAATCTCCTTGTGGTACTTGTCGTTCCAAAAAACCTCGAAAAACTACGATCGCGGCGGCTTGTGATGAACCCAGTTGGTTCGACTTACGGAAACGAACAATTCAGCCGCCTGGTCATCACACCCCCGGCCCTCTCACTCTGTAGTACCACCTGGGTGTTCAATAACACTTGGTCTCTCAGGGCTGGTGGGAAACGGGGGTCGTTTACTCCGGAATCTTCACCTTCATTGAAGCAGGTGAGATTTCCGAACGATCGGCGAGGTTTGACCTAAATCTGCAGCACCATGTACATCCTGATCATCCAGTGAGCCCCTGAATTTCTCGTGCGCGTCGAACGGTGGAAGCGCCGAGAGGGCAAACTCCATTGAGGATTTCGTGCGGAGAAAAGGCCAACGAAAAGAGGTCGTCTGGTTCGAACGAATCGCTGAAGTGATTGAAGCGGAGAGAGAGGCAGTCTTCTTTCAGTCGCTAATCCGAATCGGGCAACATCCCTGTCGGTTCTGGCGGGGCATCTGTTTCGTCTCAAGCGATGCATGCCCAACTGCGAGTGCAGATCCTGGAACAGAACAGATCTGGTTTTACATTCGGGAGGGTCAGCCATCTCGGTTCATAAATCCCCCAAGCCTGGAAAAAATTTCACAACTGCGCGTAAGTATACAATGAAGTTACGATTCGTCTAGTGGGTTTCACTCGCGCTGAAAAAAATTTCCTCACCGCAGTCCGCGCCGCGAATCTTGTCCAGCTCTCGCCACACACGCCAACAATCTTTATCGGGAATGTTCGCCGCGGAAGTAAATGAGATTGCAAAAATGTCATCGCGTCGATCGTGTCGCCGCTTCGCACGCGGAATCCGTCGCCTGAATTTCTCAATCATCTACGAATTGTCAAAAGCAAAGCGGCCTTGGTAGGTTTTCTTCAATGAGTAGACTTAAATCGATCCTCGGTCGAGATGAACGAAGGAACTGCCATGAATGAAACTGCAGACATCGTCGTGATCGGTGGCGGGGTGATGGGCACGAGCATCGCCTTTCAGCTTGCCCAGCGACGGGCGGGAAATGTGCTTCTGTTGGAGAAATCCTTTCTCGGGGCAGGGGGAAGCGGCAAATCAGGAGCGATCATTCGTCAGTATTACTCGCACGCGCTCACAGCAGGCATGGCTCAGTTTGGACTGCGATTCTTTGAACGATTTCCGAAACTTGTTGGCGGCCCGGCGGTGTTTACGCACACCGGACTGGTGGCAATTGCATCCGTGGACCAGCGGGAGTCGGTAGAGGCGCTCTTGGCCATGCAGCGCGGGCTTGGGATCAAAACCGGCGTTGTTTCGCGCGAGGAACTACGGTCGATCGACCCGCAGTGCCGATTGGCGGACGATGAAATTGCGGCTTTTGAAGCGGAGGCCGGAACCTGCGAGGGGCTTCAGGTAGTTGCGTCGTTCGCCGATGGTGCGCGACGACTCGGAGTTGAGGTCCGAGAAGGCACATGCGTGACGGGAATCGAACTCAATGGCCAGCGCGTGACTGGCGTGAGCACCACGAACGGGTCCATTTCGACTCGTGCTGTCGTATTGGCCGCCGGGCCTTGGGCCGGAGCAATGGCGAGCACTGTCGGAGTCGAACTGCCCGTGAAGCCCTGCCGCACGCAAGTGGCCCTGTTCCGCCGCCCCTGCGAATTCGGCCCGCCGCGGCCCGCGTACGGCGACTTTCGACAGCAGGTCTATTTCAAGCCCACGCACGGCGACATGCTGCACGTGGGCAACATTGACCCGCGTGAGGAACGAGCCGTTGTCGATCCGGATAATTACAGGGAAGTTGCCGACGAGGAATTCGCTCGTGAGATGCGTGGCAAGATCGCGTCGCGCTATCCGGCGATGAAGCGAGGGCACGGACGCGGCGGGTTCGGCGCACTCTATGATGTCACGCCTGACTGGCACCCGATCATCGACCGGCTGCCGGGCATCGACGGTGCTTTCGTGGCGGCTGGGTTCAGCGGGCATGGGTTCAAAATGTCGCCGGCCGTCAGCACACTCATGGCCGAGCTCGTCATCGATGGTTCGCCGCGTACGTTCGACATCCGCGCCCTGCGAGCCACGCGATTCGCCGAAGGCGAACCGTTGCTCGATCAGAAATCGGCCAGCGTCATGGGTTAATATTGCCTGGTCCAAAAAGGGGTCAGGTACCGTTGTGCATAGCACCCATCGGGCCGTTCCGGCAACGGTACCTGACCCCTTTTGAACCGCCAGAGCTACTTGGCGGCCTGCCCCCAGGCGTGACGTGCAAACGATTCGAGATCGTCGTAGCGCTGGCGCCAGGTTGTGTACATGACGCCGTCGAGATTCGATGAGTCGCCGGCCGTGCCGAGCCAATCGGCAATCGAGCGCGGCGAGCCATCGTAGTAGCCGGCGAGGATTTGGCGATGACCGCGCTTGGCGAAAAAGCGGAGGCTCTTCGCCGCGTTGCCGTGGTTCCAATTCACGATCGTCACGTGCTTGTTTTTATCTTTAGATAAACCCTCCCACGAGCCCGACCAGGAACCGTTCACCAAGTAGAACTTGTCCACGGCGTTGTGCGCCGGGTCGAACATGTCGGACCAAACGTAGATCGCGGCCCTCGGATTGGCTTCACGAATGATCTCGACGCAACGGCGAACGTTTTCCGCCAGCAGCTTGCCGGCCGTTCGCTTCGGTTTTTGGCAAGCCGCGCACCAGCCGGCCACGCGGATTTCATCGTGGCTCATCATGAAGCCCTTCGGTTCGAGCAGTCGCTGAACACCGGCGACCTCGGTCTTCAGCAACTCGAAGACTTTGGGTTCGCTGAGACAGCAAGCGACCTGGCCATCGTAGATGGTAAGTGCGTGGTAATAGCTCACGCGCAGTCGATCGCCGTCGCGAAGTGCCGCCACGTCACGAAATCCGGGCTTTGGCGGATCGTGATACACATCGAAGCTGCCGGGCGACGGCACGTTGCCCAACTTCGGGTCGTGGAGCGAATCAAAGTCGCGGCCCTCGATCAGTTTGGTCCCGCCGCCGTTTGGTGCCAGAACCAGCGGACAGCCCGGCCGACGCAGCAAGTTCACGAACGCGGTTTCTTCGATCGCAAGATCGTCGAGCCAAAGCGTCCCATTCTTACCGCCCCACACGCCGCAATACACCCGAACCTCATCGTGCTCGAGACTGTTGAACAGCACGTGATGCTGCGTCCAATCCTGGGTCTCCTTGACGCCGAGATTGGAATGCGACAGGACCTGGCCGTCGGCCCCCATCGCGAAGAGTCGCACGGAACTGTGCGCGTCGAACTTTCTGGTTTTCATCCAGACGGATAGGTGGTACTGCCGGTAGGGGGAAACCTTGACCGACTTCATGACGCGGCAGTTCTTGGCTTCGCCTTCGGCGGTGCCGACGCTGTGCATGCGGAGCGATGAGTTGCCGCCGTGCTTGACCTCGCCGTCCTGAAAGCTGGCGCGGCCGATCAGGTCCTGAAAATCCCAGCCTGCGAATTTGTTTTGTGTCGCCCGTTCGAAATCGCCGCCATCCAACGCAACCGGCGGGTCAGGCTCGATGCGGGCCGTCTTGCCCTCGACCACCAGCAGTTGCTCGCGAACCGGAACGCCCTCGGCCAGATTCGGATCGTGGATCAGTATCCCCTCGGAGTAGCCGATCGGCATGACGGCCGGGATGATTTCGAGCTTCAGCTCGTCGGCCTTTTGCCGAATTCGTTTCACATTGGCAAAGTACCGCTGCGGCACGCGGTCCAAGACGTGAAATTTGAAGTCGGCCAGTAACACGCCGTTGTAACCGGCCGCCGCGGCCCGCGTCATCAACTGCTCCAGCCGTGGAACATTTTCGTCCACCTGCAAATTGATCGCACAATAGACCCAGCGGTGCGGCAGCGACGTCGACGCGACGGGTGTCTGCTGGGCCGCAACGCCGATGCACAACAAGGCCGCACAGGTAACTGAGGCTAAATGTCGAATGGCTAATGACCAATGTCTAAAGAATGACGAAGTCCAAACGACGAATGTCGAGACAGGCTGCCAAGCTGCTTCGACATTCGTGCTTTGGGCTTCCTTAGACATTCGACTTTCGACCTTCGTCATTACTTCTTGACCTTCTCCGTGGGCTTCTCGGCGGTTTTTGCCTTGGGCTGTTCGGGCAATTTGATCCCGGGGGCAATTTCAATTCTTGCAGTCTTGCGCAACTTCGACGCGATTTCTTCCTTCATCTGTTCACCCAGTTGCTCCATCAATTCGCCGCGCAGTTCCGGATCATTGATGTTGGTTCGAGTGCCGGGCTTTCGTCCGGTGACAGTAATAAGATGATAGCCGAATTCAGACTCGACAATACCACTGATGTTGCCCGGCTTTAAGCCGAAGGCCGCTTTGGCAAACGGTTCGACCATTTTGCCGCGCCGCGGGAACCAAGCGACGTCGCCCCCCTGTTCCTTCGAAGGGCAAGCGGAATATTTCATGGCGGCGGTTTTGAAATCGAGTCCTTCGGCCAATTCCTTGTGGACCTGAACTGCCTTGTTCTTGGCTGCAGTCCGAGTTGCGGCATTCGCATCGGCTGGCACTTCCAGCAGAACATGACTCGCCCGCACTTCAGTGCCGTCAAAAATCTCGCGGTACTTCGCAAAGAAATCGGCCACATCCTTGTCGGTAACGCGAGATTTCTGATACTTCTGCCATTGCATTTCCGCTATCACGGCGAGTCGCAGCTTCTGTTCGTTGAGTCCCATGGATGCCAGGGTCCCGCCCAGATTCTGCCCTTCCTTTTCGTACTCCGCGCGCAGCCGTGCGATTTCGGTTTCCAGGGCCTTGAGGTCGACAGATAGCTTCTGCTCACTCAGAAACTGAACCAGCAGGGAATTATCAATCAAGCCCTCAAGAACGTTGCCGACGAGTTGCTCTCGATTCTCCGGATCAATTCCCAGTTCATTCAGCCGAGCCACCAAATCAGACAGCATGATCCGGTCACCGTTGACGACGGCAGCCACCGCGTCGCCTGATTCGCGGGCTGGCGATCCGGCCGACTTTTTCGCTTCTTGGTTTTGGACAGGTCCGGCCAGGCACGATATGACCGTTAGAAATGTTGCGATCACCCAGCACGTGCCAATCTTTGTGTAACGATCCATCGCTCCCTCCTTGGCTAGCAATGCACAGGCTATCGATCCATCGATTGCGGCGGAATATTACCCGATCTTGGCCAGTTTGAAACAGGTCAGACTTGCGACATGCTGGCTAGAACCAGGCCGATACCTTAGTATAATGCATCGATTCACGGGATAGCCGGCCATTACGTTGGAGATTTCGGTCATGCAACAACGTGCGATTCGATTAAGTGGGGTCTTGCTATTAACCTTGCTCGCAGTCATTGGAATCTCGACCGCCTCAGAGCCAATCGAAGCCCAGGGGCCATCCACAAACAAGACGGCTGGCCGCGCTTTCACTGACCAGCAGCTAAGCCACTGGTCGTTTCAAAAAACCGAACGGCCGGCCATTCCCCCGGTCAAGCAGCCTGCGTGGGTTCGCAATTCTATCGACGCTTTCATTCTGGCGAAGCTTGAGGCTCGTGGCCTCAAGCCGTTACCCGCAGCCGACAAGCGAGTGCTCATTCGCCGCGTGACGCTCGATCTCATTGGGCTACCGCCGACCCCGGCTGATATCGACGCATTCCTCGCCGACGACAGTTCCGATGCGTACGAAAAGCTGGTTGATCGCCTGCTTGCCTCACCGCAGTACGGCGAGCGGTGGGCCCGGCCGTGGCTCGACCTGGCACGCTACGCCGAAAGTGACGGCTTCAAGAGCGACGATACCCGCCCATTCGCCTGGCGATACCGCGATTATGTGATTCAGTCACTGAACGAGGACAAGCCGTACGACCGGTTCATCCGCGAACAGCTCGCCGGCGACGAGATCGACCCGGCCAACCCTGCGGCACTCGTTGCCACCGGCTTCAACCGTCACTGGCCCGATGAAAGCAATGCCCGGAATCTCGTCCAGCGTCGCCAGGAGATTCTCAACGACATCACCGACACGACCGCGTCGGTTTTCCTCGGTCTGTCGCTCGGCTGTGCCCGCTGCCACGATCACAAGTACGATCCGATCACGCAAAAGGACTACTATCGCTTCCAGGCATTTTTCGCCGCGACGCACGCCGTGGACTCGGTCGCCGTGAATGAAGCGGACGAGCCGAACTTTCGTGAGCGCATGAAGGAATGGGAGGAAACCACGACGGTGATCCGAACTGAAATGACGGCGATCGAAGATCCGATCAAGCGGCGAATGAAGAAGGACACGATCGACAAATTTGTCCCGGAGGTTCAGGAAGCTCTCGCCACCGAGCCGGCCAAACGCAACCCGCTGCAGCATCAATTGGCAAATCTGGCCGAGACCCACATGGACATTACCACCGAAGCGATGATGGGCAAAATGGCCAAGGATGACCGCGAAAGGTGGACAAAGTTGCGCGACAGCCTGAAGGACTTTGATCATCTCAAACCCGCGGTCAACCCGATCGCAATGACGCTGACCGACGTAGGCCGCACACCTCCAAAGACCCACTTGCTCCGCCGCGGCAATTACAGTGCCCCAGAGGAAGAGGTCGAGCCGGGAATCCTGTCGTTCTTCGACGCAAGCCCGGCGAAAATCCCGACCCCGGCAGACGACATAAGCACCACCGGCCGCCGCGCCGCATTGGCCGACTGGATCGCCAGCCCGGACAACCCGTTCACCGCCCGCGTAATGGTGAACCGACTCTGGCAATCGCACTTCGGCAACGGACTCGTCGGCACACCGAGCGATTTCGGCGTGCAGGGCGACAAACCCACGCACCCCGAACTGCTCGACTGGCTCTCGACCCAATTCGCCGCGAGCGGCTGGAGTCTGAAGGCGATGCACCGGATGATGGTCACGTCGAGCACGTACAGACAGGGTTCAGGGTTCAGGGTTCAGGGTTCAGGGACCAGAGATCAGCGGCCGCAAGCCAGTGGCCAGCCGGACCACTCACCACTCACCACTCACCTCTCACCTGAATCTGTCGATCCCGACAACACGCTACTCTGGCGCATGAACCGAATTCGGCTGGATGCCGAAATAATCCGCGACGCCATGCTCGCAGTTAGCGGCCAACTCAATCCGCAGTCCGGCGGGCCCAGCATCCACCCCGAGTTGCCGCCCGGGCTGAGCGAGCGATACGGCTGGAAGCCAAGCAAGGATGTTAGCCAGCGCAACCGCCGCTCGGTGTATGTCTTCGTCCGCCGCAACCTGCGCTACCCATTGTTCGAACTGTTCGACATGCCGGACACGAACGAAACATGTGGCCGCCGCAATCGCACGACCACGCCGCCGCAAGCACTTTTCATCTTGAACAGCGAACTCATCCTGAGCGAGGCCCGCGCATTCGCCGGTCGTGTGCTCGCCGAGGCTGGCACCGACCCGTACGCAGCGATCGGTGGCGCGTATCGGCTCGCGTTCGGCCGCGACCCGTCCGGCGATGAAGTCACGCTCACGCGCAATTTCCTCGATCGCCAAACCGAACTAGCCCGCGGCCGTGCCGCAAACTCCGCGAAATTCGCCCTGCCCACGCCGCTGCCCGACGGCTACGAACCGGCAGCCGGCGCCGCATTCACCGACCTCTGCCACGCACTCCTGAACGCCAACGAATTCATTTACGTGGACTGATCGGATAGGATGACCAGTGCCGGAAATCTTTGAAAGATGCCAACCAACATGAGCGTGACACTCGACCGACCCGCCACGATCGACGACCTGCTTCAGATGGAGTCGAACGGAAAGTCCTACGAACTCGTGTACGGCGTACTCGTGGAGGTCCCATCAATGAGTTTTCGAGAGAGTCGCCTTGCGATGCGCCTGAGTTCGCCCCTGGATCAATTCATAACCAAACAGGACCTTGGCATCGTGCTCGATTCGGATGCCAAATACCGGCTCGCACGCGATCCCGACTTGGTGCGCCAGCCAGACGTGTCATTTGTAAGCTGGCGGCACCTACCTGGGCGAAACATCCCGACCAACGACGCGGTTGACTTTGCGCCCGACTTGGCCATCGAGATCATCAGCCCGACCAATCGGGCCACCGAGATCGAGCAGAAGATCGAGGATTATTTCGTCTATGGCGTGCGGCTGGTGTGGGTCATCTACCCTGACCAGAAGCATGTGTATGTCTACGACGCTCCGAACCGGTGTCGCATCCTGCAACCCGGCGATACACTGGACGGCGGCGATTTGTTGCCAGGGTTTCACATGAGCCTGGCGGAACTTTTTTCCGAGCTTTCGCCGACGAGTGAGTAAGGAGGTCAACGCGATGATCAGAAGGCCGCTGCCAGGCGCTCGCTGCTTGCCGCATCGCATTGCGGTTTTGACCCGCCGCGATTTTCTCGCGCGCGCGGGCAGCGGGTTCGGCTCGCTCGCGCTGGCGTACCTGCTCCAAAGGGACGGCGTGCTGGCGAGCGAGGACCCGGCGGCCGGCGCGAAGCGAGCGCTGAACCCGCTCGCGCCGAAGCGATCGCATTTTCCAGCCCGCGCCAAGTCGGTGATCTGGCTGTTCATGGACGGCGGGCCGAGTCACCTCGATCTGTTCGACCCCAAGCCGGACCTGGACCGGCTCGCCGGCCAGCCGCTACCGGAAAGTTACGGCCGGCCAATCACGGCGATGGGGACCGCACACAACGCACTGTACCCGACGCGAAAGAAGTTCAAGCAATACGGTCAGAGCGGCATCCCGGTCTCAGACTGGTACCCGAACGTGGCCGAGCATGTTGACGACTTGTGCATCATCCGCTCGTGCTGGGCCGACGGGCTGAACCACGTCGGCTCGGTCTGCCAGATGAACACGGGCTCGATTCTTGCCGGCCGGCCGAGTCTCGGCTCGTGGGTGAGTTACGGGCTGGGGACCGAGAACGAGAACTTGCCGTCGTTCGTGGTGCTGCTCGACGCGGGCGAGCCGCCGGGCGGCCCGCGCCAGTGGGGCACCGGGTTCATGCCCGCGACCTATCAGGGCACGCAGTTTCGTGCCGGTGCCACGCCAATCCTGCACCTCGATTCGCCGCCGCAAATCGACCCGCGTCAGCAGCGGTCGAAACTGGATTTCCTCGCCGAGCTGAATCGCAAGCACGCCAGCCAGCGGCCCGAGGACACGGAACTGGCCGCACGCATCGCCGCATACGAGTTGGCCTATCGCATGCAATCGGCCGCGCCCGAGGCCGTCGATCTGACTGACGAGACGGAAGAAACGAAAGCACTCTATGGCCTCGACGACAAGCGGACCGAAAAGTTCGGCCGCAACTGCCTGCTCGCGCGGCGGCTGGTCGAGCGTGGCGTGCGGTTCATTCAGCTTTATGCCGGCTCAGGATCCGGCTGGGACGCGCACAGCGACATCGACGGCAACCACACGAAGCATTGCGGCGCGACTGACAAGCCGATCGCCGGGCTACTCACCGATCTCAAACGGATGGGGCTGCTCGATCAGACGCTCGTCGTCTGGGGCGGCGAGTTCGGTCGCACGCCGATGGCCGAAAAAGACAACGGCCGCGACCACAACCCGTGGGGCTTCACCATCTGGCTCGCCGGCGGCGGCGTCCGCGTCGGCCACATCGTCGGCGCGACCGATCCGCTTGGTCTGCGCGCCATCGAAGATCGCACGCACGTGCACGATATCCACGCCACGATCCTCTACCTCATGGGCATCGACCACTTTGCCCTCACCTATCTGCACAACGGCCGCGCCGAGCGAGCGACGGTCAATGAAGGCCGCGTAGTGACTCACGTTCTGGCGTGATGCACGCGAGCGGGCTATTCCGAGTGAATTCTCAGTTCGCGAATGCGCCGGGCCACACATGCCGAGTGGTAGATAGCTTCCAGGTCTAGGGGGAGGCAGAGATCCGCTTGGAGCCAGAGGGGGAGAGTCGGCAAAGAACCGCCCAGCGTCAGAGCGTGAGCCCAGGTTTTCAGGTGCAGCCTCTGGGGCCGAGGCGCCGTTCGATAAGCGCTGGCGTAAAGATCCTGCACACCCTGACCCGGAGTCGAGAGCTGCACGCCTAGGAGTTCGTCCAAGAATTGCGATGCGTCTCTCGATTGAGGGCTGCTAAGGTGCTCGTCAGAGGTCGTTGGCGACCTCGGCGCGCACCGGGGGCGCAGGAGGTCAACGAACGCTGAA
>Ga0247727_10010734_pt1 | contig 16166 bp, 3 predicted proteins | sample WisWelCaveWW1625_FD_202498 | JGI IMG/M metagenome (GOLD analysis project Ga0247727, IMG submission 202498) | Biofilm microbial communities from Wishing Well Cave, Virginia, United States - WW16-25 | ecosystem: Environmental > Aquatic > Deep subsurface > Groundwater > Cave microbial mat | place... | reverse complement strand
GCGTGGGTGTTGCGCGCGCACGGCGTCGACGGCGCGGCCGGGACGGCTCGCAGCGTCCTTTCCGACCTCGTCGCCACGATCGCAGCCGAGGCGGCCGCGGCGGACCGGCTGCGCGCGAGGCTCGGGGACCTCTTGTCGCCGCTCGCCGCCGCGCGCGACGTCAGCGAGCCGCTCGACGCGCCCGCGGCCCTGGTGGCGCTCATGTCCGCCCTCGGCGCCGCGGACCGCCCTGCGCTCCTGCTCCTCGACGACTGCCAGTGGATCGACGATCGGGCCGTGGCGCTGCTCGCGCGCCTCTTCGCCCAGCCCCCCCGCCACCTCGCGGCCGTCGCGGCCTGGCGTTCCGAGGACGTGCCGGCCGGCCATCCCTTGCGGGCGCTGCCGGCGGCGCACCTTTCGCTCGCGCCGCTGGAGCCCGGGGAGATCGAGCGCCTCGCGGAGTCGATGGCGGGGCCGCTGCCGGGCGAGGTGGTGCCGGTCCTCCAGCAGCTCTGCGGCGGCAGCCCGTCGCTGGCGGTGGCGGTGCTCAACGGAATGGTCGAGGAGGGAGCGCTGCTGGGCGCAGAGGACGGCTGGCATATCGAGCCGGACGCGCTCGCGCGCGCGCACTCCTCGCGACGCGCGGCCGCCTACCTGGTGCGCCGCTTCGAGCGGCTGCCCGCCGAGGTGCTCCGCTTGCTCGGCGCCGGCGCGGTGCTGGGCAAGGAGTTCGAGGTCGCGGAGGCGGCGGTCCTCGCCGGGCTAGCCGATGACGCCGCCGCCGCCGCGCTGGAGCAGGCGCGGCGCGGCCACATCGTCTGGCCTGCGGCGGACCTGACGCGCAGCGCCTTCGTGCACGACCGGCTGCGCGAGGCGCTGCTTCAGCGGCTGGCGCCGGAGGAACGGCGCGCGCTGCACCTGCGCGCCGCGGAAGGGATCGAGAAACGCGACCGCCGCCTGGTCTTCGACCTGGCGCACCACTTCGCCGAGGCTGGCGACGAGAAGCGCGCCCTGCCCTATGCGCTGGCCGCGGCCGACGAGCTATCGGCACAAGGTGCCCTCCCTCTCGCCGAGCGCCACTACCGGCTGGTCGAACGGGCCGCCGGGGACGCCGCCACCCGCCTGCGGGCGGCCGAGGCGCTGGCCGCGGTGCTGCTGGCGCGCGGCGAGACGGGCGAGGCGCGCCAGCGGCTGGAGCGGGCGCTCGGTTCCGAAGAGGGGGGACCGGCGTCGGCGCGCCTGCGCGCGGCGCTGGGTGAGCTGTGCCTGCGCGCCGGGGACGCGGCCGGTGCGCTGGCGGCCGCCGCGGCTGGCCTTGGTTCCGTGGGAGTCGACGCCGAGCCGGCGCTGGTCTCGCGGCTGCACCGGCTCAGAGCAGGGGCGCACGCCGCCCGCGGGTCTGCGCTGCGCGCCTGGTGGGCCGCGCGCAAGTCGCGCCGTCTGGCCGCGCCCGACGCGGCGGGAATCGCGTCGGGCGAGGCCGCGGCGGCGCTGGCCTTGGCGGCTGCCGGCTGGCACCAGCCCGCGCTCGCCCGGGCGGAATCGGCCGTCGCCGGCACGGCCGCGGGGCCGATCGGCGTGCGCGCCGAGGCACGGCTGGCGCGGGCCCAGGTGCTCCTCGGGGCCGCGCGCTTCGCCGACTCGCTCAAAGACGCGAGGGAGGCGGCGCGGCTCTTCGAGCGCTGCGGCGATCGCTTCCGCGCCCTCGATGCGTCGCTGCTCGCCGCCTCCTGCCTGTTTCGCATGGGCAACGTGAGCGCGTCGTCCGAGGCGGCGGGCAAGCTGCACCGCGAGGCGGCGGCGCTGGGCCACGGCCGGGCGGCCTGCGAGGCGTTCGCTCTGTGGGCCGAGGCCTCGGGCGGCCGGGTCCCGCCGTTGCCCGCGGAGAAGGAGGCGCCGCCCGATGCCACGGCCCGGGCAGCGGCGGCGCGCGGCGACGCCATCCGCCTGCTCGCGGACGGAATCCATGACGAGGCGGCCGCCCGACTCGAGGCGGCCTGCCGCCTGTTGCCATCGCTTCCCGGCCCGGACGCGGCGCGGCTCCTGGCCTGGGCCGCCACCGCGTTCCGCCAGGCCGCGGCCCACTCTCCGGCGGCGGCGCCACACCGCCGCGCCGCGCTGCTGAGCGCCGCCGCCGCCTCGGCGCGCCGCGGCCTCCGCCTCGCGCGCCGCTTCCGCGCCGACCTCCCGCACCTGCTGCGCGAATCGGGGCTGGTCGCCGCCGCCCGGGGCAACCAGCGCGGCGCGCGGCGAGCGCTCGACGCCTCGCTCGCCGAAGCCGAAGCGCAGGGGCAGCTCCACCAGCGGGCCCAGTCGTTGCGCGCCCGCGGGGACGTGGGCCTGCTCCTCGGCTGGCCCGGCGCCGCCGAATGGGAGGCGGCGGCGCGCCAGGCGCTGCGCGCGCTGCACGCCGACTTCCCGCTCTACGGAAGCACCGCGCGCTCGCTGGCGCCGGCCACGGTCTCGCTGGCGGAGCGATTCGAGACGGTGCTGAAGGCCGGCCGCCGCATCGCCACCTCGCTGACCCGCGAGCAGGTCTACGCCGGCGTGCGCGAGGCGGCCGTGCAGCTCTTGCGGGCCGAGCGCTGCCGCGTGCTCGAGGTGGCGCCCGACCGGCCGGCGCCCGAGATGATCTCCGTCGACCGATCCGACGCCGACTCGGGACATACGAGCGGCTTTTCCCGCACGCTGGCAGCCCGCGCCCTCGCCGCCGGCCGCCCGGTGGTGATGGCCGAGGAGGTCCCCAGCGCCGAGAGCGTCCTCTACTCGGGCGTGCGCTCGGCGCTGTGCGCGCCCATCCTGGTGCGCGGCCAGGCCGTGGCCTGCTTCGCCGTCAGCAGCCAGCAGATCGGCGGCCTCTTCGGCGAGGAGGAGGAGCAGCTCGCCGGGTTCATCGCCACCCTGGCCGGGTCGGCGTTGGAGAACGCCGCCAACTTCGCCGAGCTGCGCGAGCTGTCCCGCTCCCTCGAGCAGCGCGTGCAGGAGCGCACCTCCGAGCTGCTCGAGGCCAACCGATCGCTCGAGCGCAGCCTGCGCGAGCTGGGTGAGACGCGCGGGCGCCTGGAGGAGAAGGTGACCGAGCTGACCGAGACGCGCGATCAGCTCGTGCGCAGCGAGAAGCTGGCCCTGGCCGGGCAACTCGCGGGCGGGGTCGCGCACGAGATCAACAACCCGCTCGCGTTCGTGGCCTCCAACTTCGAACTGCTGCACGAGCTGCTCGCCAAGGAGCCCACGGCCGAGGACCTGGGCCCGATGCGCGAGCTGGTGAGCCGGTCGCTCGAAGGGGTGCGGCGCATCGGCGATCTGGTCGACAGCTTCCGCAGCCTCTCCGCGGCACCGGGGGCGGCGCCGGCCGAAACCATCGAGCTGGCGGCGCTGGTCGACGAGTGCCTGGCGGACATGGCCGCGCCGGCTGCCGGCGCACTCTCGTTCGTGCGCGAGCTGTTGCCGGGCGTCGTGGCGAGAGTGGCGCGCGAGGACCTGCGCACCGGCCTCCTCAATGTTCTCGGGTTCATCTGTTCCCAGGCGCGGGCTGAAGCGCGCGAGCACCGCGTGCTGATCGGCACTGGCCAGGAGAACAGCTATCGCTACATCCGCATCAGCGATCCGCAGCTTCGCTTGACCGAGGACGAGCGGACGCACATCTTCGACCCGCGCATCGACGTCGACCTGCGGCGCGGCCGGCGCATGCAGCTCGACGTGGGGCTGGCGATGGCGTATCAGCTCCTGCACCGCAACGGCGCCAGTCTAGGCGTGCAGGTCGACGGAGACGGTGGTTCGGTCTTCCAACTGCAATTCCCCGGGCCAGCGGCCGGTGCCCCCTAATGAAGGCCCTCCACCGCGTACAACTCGGACAGCACGCGCCGGTAGCCATAGGCGTAGGTCCGCGCGTCCGACGTGAGCTTGACGGTGAGGATGCCGGCCAGGCCCGCAGGGTCGGCCGGCATCAGCTCCAGCACGGGCTTGGCGCGACCGGTGGCGATCTCGACGCGGAGTACGCGTACCGGAAGCTTGTCGTGGCGAAAGACGTAGAGCGCGGCGCCGTCATCGCTCCAGCGGCTCGGCACGTGGCCTGGGGCAAGACCGGAGACGAATTGCGGATCGCCGCCATCGGCCGGATAGATTGCAATGCGCCGCTCGGTGTCCAGCACGGCCACGAGCCGCCCGTCGGGGGATGCCGCGAATGAGGCCGGCGTCACGCCCTCGGGCGTAATGGGGACCGGTGAGGCCCGGTCGAGCCTGCTCACGTAGAGCCGCGCCGCGCGACCCGGCTCGCGTCCCGCGATGAGCACCCGCTCCCCGTCGGGGAACCAACCCGCGGCGAGAGGCACGATCTGGCCCAGCGCCAACTTGATGGGTTCGCCAGCGCCCGTCGGAAGGAGCATCAACTCCGGCGTCCGCGCTGCCGCGAGCGCCAGTACGCGCCTGCCGTCCGGCGAGAACCCGGCAGCGAATCCGTCCCCCACGCGCACCGCGGGCGAGCCGTCCGTCGGACGTAGATAGATGGCGTGCACCGCCGCCCCCCCCGACTCGGTGAAGAGCAGGGTCTTGCCGTCAGGAGCGAGATCGTCGAGCATCGAGGAGTCGGACCAAGCGAGGTCGCGCTCCGCAGCGTCGCTCCCGTGGCGCACCGCAATTCCGGCGCGCGTATCGTCGTGCGAGAGGAGCACCTGCCCCGCGCGAGTCACGTCGTGTAGCCGTAGCCGGCCGGTGCTGCGCAGGATCACACGCTGGCGTCCCGAGAGCGTCACGGCCCGCAGCGCCGGGGCCGCGCCTGCTTCACCCGCGGTGAACCACACTTCGTCAGCCGAGGGGGACCAGGCCAAACCGAGCGCGCTGACCCATCCATCGGCAAGGACACGCCGGTTTCCCGAACGATCGATCACCACGACCGAGCCTGCCTCGGCGCCCGGACCCGGGTGCTCGATGAAGGCGATGCGCTGGCCGTCGCGCGAAATGCGCAAGTCGCTCAGCGCCAAGGGCGTATCGAGGAGCAACCTGCCCAGAGGATACTCAAGTCGGCTTTGCCCACGCACGAGGCGCACGACCGCGAGGCTCTGTCCGTTGGGCGACCAGTCGGCGTCCTCGACATCCTGGAGCAACTCGCGGATTACGCCACCGGCGAGCGAAGCTTGGGCCAGCGTTCCGCTGGAATGGCTACCTGCGCCGCCACGGCGCAGCAGGATGGCCAACTCGCCGGAGGACGACGACGAGAGGACGTCCGCTGCCAGCCCCAACGCCCGCGCCTCCGCGTTCCTCGGACCTACCAGGAAGAGCTCGGCTGGCTGGCCCTCCCAGGCTGCGCCGTAGATCACAGCACGCCCGTCGGCCAAGAACCGGGCAGACCGGACGGTGCCGCGGCGAAACGTGAGCTGCCGGAACGACGCGCGCTGGCCGCCCGTACTGCGCTGGCCGGCGACGAACGCCAGGCCCGAGGCGACCAGCACGGCGGCGCCGACGATGATCAGCGCCGGCCACCACCGCCGTCGCCGGATCTGCGCAACCCGCACAGGAGTGTGGTCGCCACCGGTGGGGGGGACCAGGCTCTCGAGTTGTAAGGCGAGATCACGCGCCGACTGGACCCGCCTGGCCGGATCCTTCTCCAGGCACTGGCGCACGATCTGGCCAAGCCCGACCGCCTCGCTCCCCGCCAGCGACAGCTCCCTTGGCTCCTGGGAAAGGATCGCGCTCATCACCTCGATCGCCGAGTCGCCCGAGAATGTTCGCTCTCCGGAGAGCATCTCGTGGACGATCAACCCCAGCGAAAAGATGTCGGAGCGCGGGTCAGCGTGTTCGCCGCGCACCTGCTCGGGCGCCATGTACCCGACCGTCCCGAGCACGGTGCCTGGCAACGTACCCCCACGAACGCGTAGCGCGGCGATGGTGCTTCCGTTCCTGTCGTCGCCGGCAGGACTGGTGATGCGGACCAGGCCGAAGTCGAGGATCTTCACGCGCTCGTCGCGGGTGACGAACACGTTCTCGGGCTTCAAGTCGCGATGGACGATGCCGCGCTCGTGCGCTGCCGAAAGCCCGTGCGCGATCTGCAGCGCGAAGTCGACCACCCGGCGCACCTCGAGCGGTTTCCCCCGCTGCAGCAGCACGCGCAGCGACTGGCCTTCGAGCATCTCCGTGACGATGTAGAGCGCCATACCCTGCCTGCCGACGTCATGGATGGCGAGGATGTTCGGATGTTTGAGAAGGCCGGCTGCGCGGGCCTCGAGTTCGAACCGCCGGACGCGCTCGCCGTCCTCGGCCGCCCCAGCTCTCAGCACCTTCACCGCCACGTCGCGCCCCAGGCGCGTGTCGCGCGCGCGGTACACCTCCCCCATCCCGCCGGCCCCGACCGGGCCGACGATAATGTAGGGGCCGAGCCGCTCGCCGGTGGACAGCCTCATGGACGCGCGAGCGTGGTCAACGGAGCCCCTCCACCAAGTAGAGGTCGCTTAGGACGATGAACTCGTTGTATGCGTAGGCGTCGGCCCCGGGGGAGACGCGCGCGCCGGCGATGCGCACCAAGCCGGTTGGGTCCGCCGGCGAGAGCGACCTCCACGTCCGCCGGCCGCCGGTCGCCACATCGACCTCGAAGATCCGAGCGGGCAGGGTGCCGTTCGCGAGGAAGAGCGAGCGGCCGTCGGCGCTCCACGCGACCGGGGCAAGCCCGGGTTCGAGCCCGGCGACCGCGCGGACGCCACCAGCCGCGAGCGGGTATAGGCCGACCCTCTCCTGCGAAGCGACCGCCACGGTTCCGTCGGGAGAGAGCGCAAAGGGCCCGGCGACGCCTTCGGGCGTGATCGGGGACGGCTGGCCGCTGCCCAGTTCGAGCGCGTACAGGCGCTGCGGACGCCCCGGCGTCTGGCCGGCAAACACGACCCGCTTGCCGTCGCGCGCCCAGCGCGGAGGCATCGTGGCATCGATCCGCGGCTGCACGTTGCCGAGAGGGAGCGGGAGCGGCTCGCCCCTGGCGGTGGGCAAGAGCATCAGCCGCATCGGGTTCTGCGCGCCAGCGACGGCCCATCTCCCGTCGGGCGAGAGGCCGCCCACGGTGCCCTCGCCCAGGCGCAACGCGGCCGAGCCGTCGGTCTTGCGCAGGTAGATAGCGCTCCCCCTCGCCCGAGCGGCCTTGGCCGAGACCTCCTCCTGGAATAGGACCGCCTTGCCGTCGATCGACAGGTCGGCGAGCGCCGACTGAGCGGACCAGGAGAGGTCGCGCTCGCGTGTATCGCCCGGTCCTCGCACGAGGAGGGCGAGCCGCTGGGTCTCTCGGGTCAGGAGCACGCTGCCGGCGCGCGATACGTCCTTCAAGTGCAGACTTGCGGGGACGCTCGTGAGTGGCCGTGTGCGGCCGGAAGCGACGTCGACCGCCCAGAGAGCGCTGCGCGCGCCCTCCTCGCTGCCGCTGATCCACACCTCGCCTGCCCTGGGTGACCAGGCGAGCCCGGTCAGCTCCTTCCATTGGGGTCCTACCATGCGTTTGACTCCCGCGAGATCGACCACGACGACCGTGCCCCGGCGGTCGTCCTGAGCAGGATGATCGAGGAAGGCGATCCGGTCCCCCTGGGGCGAGAAGCGCGGAGAGCCGATCCAGCCTCCGATCGAGTCGACCAGCAACTTGCCGAGGGGAAACTCGAGCCTTTGGCGGCCTTCTGCCGTGCGGACGACGAGCAGGCTAGCGCCGCTGGGGCTCCACTCGGCGTGGGAGACGTTCCCGAGCAACTCGCGTGGCACGCCGCCGGAGGACGATAGCCGGGCGAGCGTGCGGCGGCCCCGCGGATGGAGCAGAACCGCCATCTCGCCCGACGAGGAGATCGCCTGCACGTCCGCATCTGGAAGGCCCAGCGGGCGTGATTCGCGGCTCTCGAGCCGCGTGGAGAACACCCGCACGCCATCTCCACCACACGAGGCGGAGTAGACGGCGGTCCGGGCATCCGGCGCGAAGCGCGCCGACCAGACGATGCCACGCTGGAACGTCAACCGGCGGAACGAGGGCGGCTGCACACCGCCGGCGCGGCGCCCGACGAAGAACGCGACTGCGGGAATGGCCACGAACGCCACCGCCAAGAGCGCGCCCACGGCATACCGGCGCAGGCGGGTCGCCCCCAGCGCGGCGAGCGCCATGACTCGATGGTTCGGCGCCGCCGCCAGGGCCTCGATCTCGAAGGCTAGATCGTTGGCCGATTGGAACCGGTCCTCGGGCTTCTTCGCCAGACAGCGGCGCACGAGCCGATCGACGTTCGCCGGCAGGATTGCGCGGGGAGCGGAAAGCGCGACAGGCTCGCGCGTGAGGATCGCCTCCATCACCTCGACGCTGGAGTCGCCTGTGAATGCCTTCATCCCGGTCAGCATTTCGTACAGGATCGCCCCCGCGGCGAAGAGGTCCGTCCGAGGGTCCACGGTCTCACCCCGCACCTGCTCGGGCGCCATGTAACCGACGGTGCCGAGCAGCGCACCATCCTTCGTCCCAGCATGGACGACCTGCGATTCGCGCAGGCCCGATGCGCCCTCGGCCGGCTTGACCAGCTTCACTAGTCCGAAGTCGAAGATCTTGACGCGTCCCTCCCGGGTGACGAAGAGGTTCCCTGGTTCCAGGTCGCGATGGACGATGCCGCGCTCGTGCGCGGCAGCGAGGCCGCGAGCAATCTGCAGCCCGAAGTCGATCGCCTCGGGCTGTGGGACGGGACCCGCCCGCAACCTCTCGCGCAGTGTCGCCCCCTCGAGCAACTCGGAGACGAGGTAACTGAGGCCTTGGTCCGTGCCGACGTCGTGGACCACGACGATGTTGGGATGGCTGAGCAGGCCCGCAGCGCGCGCCTCGAGCACGAATCGCTTGAGGAGTTGTTCGTCGTCAGCGGCCCGCTTGCCCAGAACCTTGAGCGCCACCTTCCGCCACAGGCGGGTATCGCGAGCCGAGTACACCTCTCCTTTCGAACCCGCGCTGAGCGGGCCGATGATCTCGTAGGGGCCGAGGCGCGTGCCGGCGGCGAGAGGCATGGTGACGTGTCACTGAAAGGACGCGCCATCACGATGGCACCCTCGGGAACGGCGGCGCAAGCGGCGTCCCGGTCGTACTGAGCGCTGCCCGCAGCGAGCTGCGAGGGAAGGGCCCGAATGCAGGTGCGTGCACGGGAGCGCCGCCGCTCAGGCGGAGGGCTGCTCTGCGGCGGGGAAGTGCTCGGGGCGCCGCGTCTCGGCCAAGAGCTCCGCGAGTCGCTCCGCCGAGGGGCGCCGCGCCGCGTCCTTGGCGAGCGCGGCCAGCACCAAGTCGGAGACGCTGGCCGGGATCGAGGGGTCAACCTCGCGCGGCGGCTGAGGAGACTGCTTGACGTGCATCATGACCAGGGGGAAGACGCTTCCGTCCTTGCTCTCGAAGGGCGGATGGCCCAGGAGCATCTCGTAGAGCACGATGCCCGCGCTGTAGACGTCAGAGCGGCCGTCGTAGGAGATTTCCTGGAGCCGCTCCGGCGCCATGTACACGGGCGTACCAACCACACCGCCGGTCATCGTGAGGCTGCGGCCCATTGCGGCCGCGTCCTTGGCGACGCCGAAGTCGATCACCTTGACCACTTCGCCCGCGGGGCTGCTGTGGAGGAACACGTTCTCGGGCTTCACGTCGCGGTGGATGATGCCGTTGCGGTGCGCCTCGGCGAGCGCCTCGAGGATCTGTACCGCGATGACCACGGCGCGCGAGGACGAGAGCTTCCCCACGTGCTCCAACTCGGCCCTGAGCGAGCGACCATCGAGCAGCTCCATGACGACGTAAAGGATGCCGTCGCTCGAGACCCCAGAGCCGAGGACGACGACGGCGTTCTTGTGGCTCACGCGCTGACTTGACTGGGCCTCCTGGCGGAAGCGCTCCTGCGCCTCGGTCGAGGCGTTTCCCGCCTGTGGCCGGAACACCTTGAGCGCCACTGGAGCGTTCTGCGTGAGATCGGTGGCGCGAAAGACGGCGCCGAAGCCGCCGTGGCCGATGCGTTGATCAAGGCGGTAACGGCCGTCGATCACCTTGCCCTCCAGCGCGTCGGCCAGGGCGGAGAAGATATGGTCGGCTTGGCGCTGGGACGCGAGCAACTCGTCGTTGGCCTGCAGCAACTCATGATTCTTGTCGTCAAGCTGGCGGATGCGAGCGGCCACCTTCTCCTCGAGGAACTCGGCTCGCCTCTGCAACGCCCGGGTGCGCAGCTTGACCGCACCGAGGACGAGACCCGCAAGCGCGAGCGCGTAGAGGGCGATGGCCCAGAGCGACGCCCAGGGCGCGCGGGCGATGAGAAACCGGCGCATCACCGGCCCCGAGACGTTGCCGGCATGATCGCGGCCCCACACGCGGAACTCGTAGCGGCCCGCGGGCAGCGTCGTGAACGCGCGCTTCGCGTCGGGGCTCCACTCGGTGGGCGCGTCGTCGAGGCCGACGAGTTGCGTGCGAAAGCGCGTCTCGTCGTCGCGAAAGTAGCTGAGGAGCGAGTATTCGAACTCGAGCGCGTTCTCGCGGTAACGCAGCGAGGCGCCGTCCAGATCGCGCACGCGGCCCCTCACTAGCGTGCGCTCGATAACAAGCGGCTTGGGCCCGTCGTCTGGCGGCTCCAGCGCGGGGTCGAAGACGGCCAAGCCCGCGGCGGTACCGACCCACAGCCGTCCGGCCGAGTCGACCATCGACGCCGGCAGACACTCGGGCGAAGGCAGGCCGTCCTCACTGGCGTAGGTGAGCGCCGAGAAGCCATCGCCTCTGGCGGAGAGCCGCACCACCCCCTTGTCGGTGCCAAAGTAGACTCGGCCCTTCCGGTCGGCCTGAACGGTGTGGACGGTTCCCCCGGGAAGCGGCGGAACGGAACGCTCGGAGAACGTTGTCCAGCGGCCGGGGTGATCGAGATCCATTCGAACGGCGCCGCCGTTCGTCCCCAGCCACAGTTCGCGGTGGTCCCCGCTCATCAGGGGGAGTAGCGAGGTGACCACGTTGTCGGGTAGCCCGCCCGAGCGGTCGAGTGTGATCCAGCGCTCGCCCTCGAGTCGGGAGAGGCCGCCCCAACCCCCGACCCAGACCGTCGGCCGCCCATCGGCGCCGACGGTGCTGGCGAGCATCATGTGCCAGTTGCTCTTCAGGCCGGAGCTGATGCCGTACGTGATCCAGCGCCCGCCCCGCCGCACGAGGAGTCCGTTGCGGCGAGCGACCCAGAGTTCTGGACCACGGGCAGGATCGACGACTTCCGCGAGGGAGCGCACCGTATTGCCAGCCTCCGCTGGAAACGGCACGCGCGCGATGTGCCCTGATGCGAAGCGCAGGACCTCCCCCTGCTCTGTGCCGACGAGCACCGAGCCGTCGCGCTCGGCGAGAAGGCTGTAAGGCCGGTCGTCCTTGCGGACCGGCATTGGCACGACCGCCCACCTGCCTCCCTCGAACCGCCACAGCCCGCTGTCCGAAGCGGCCCAGATCCCGCGCGCCGGCCCCGTCTCCTGCGGCAGCATCGCGTGGATCCTTTCCTGCAGGAAGGCAGGCCCCTCGGGGAACCAGCGAAAGCCGCCTTCGACGAGCCGCACGAGCCCCTCGTCACACCCGATCCAAACCATCGTCCGGCCCGCCGGCGTACTGGTCGCCAGGATCCTCAACACCAGGTTGTCGGGAAGCCCACTGCTCTTGTCGAAGACGCGCCAGCGACCATGGCGGAAGACGGCTGCCCCGCCGCCGTACATACCCACCCAGAGAGACGGATCACCGCCCACGGCCTTGGTCTCGGCCAGCGTCGACACGTTCAACGTAGGTAGGCCTTCGCTTCGACCAACGGCGCGCAGACGCCCGCCGCGCATCCGCGCGAGACCGCCGTCGGTGCCGACCCAGAGCGTACGGCTGCCGTCGCGCTCACGTGTCTCGAGGAGGCTGCGGACGCGGTTGTCGGGCAACCCCAAGGCGCTATCGAATAGCATCCATGCGCCTTCCTGCCAGCGCAAGAGTCCGCTCTCGGTGCCGACCCAAAGCGCCTCAGGCTCCGCGGTGCGATAGAGCACGTACACTCCGGGATCAGCCACCCGCAGCATGGGCGTGACCGGGACCCATCGGCCACCCTCGTGCCGCGCAAGGCCCGCGGTGGTGCCGGCCCAGATCGAGCCGTGCGCCTCGGCGAGCGCGTTCACGTCCGCCGATGGCAGTCCGAGCTTCGGGGCCATCCATTGACGGTCCCGTAGGCGGAACACGCCGCTGCCAGAGGTCGCGACCCAGAGCGCACCGTCCGACGCCGGAAGGATGGCCCGCACAATGCGTGAGGTCCGGTCGCCTGGGAGCCCAACGGTCCTCCAAGCACCTCCTTCGGCGACAGCGAGCCCCCCCTGGGTTCCGACCCACAGGTGCCCCTGCCTGTCGAGGGCGAGCGCCTGGACCGTGTTCTGCGGCAGCCCGTCGGCGGTCGTGAAGATGCGGAACGCAGGCCTTGAGCGCTCGAACAGCTCGGTGCTCGGCACGGCCACCGCCAGCGTGGCGAGCAGCGCTGCGCACGATGTCACGCAGGGACGCTATGACTCACGCCGCCGGCCGGTCAATGGGTCGAATCGTAAAGCTGGCCCTCATCGACGCATTTCGCGCCGCTGCCCTGATTGCGCGGGACGCAGACCGTCGCATGACCTGAGCAGGTGCCGCCAACGCCATCGCTGGCGGTGAAGTTGATGTGATAGACGCGGCCGTTCCCCTGGCCCGAACGCTCGGCGCGCAGCAGGACCGACCCGTCGATGTTGATGATGTTCGCGTCGATGGGCGTGTCGCCGCTGCCAAGGCCGTTTGTCGGTTCGTCCTGGAAGACGCTGTCGACGTGGATGAACACGTTGCTGTTGTCCGTGTCCTTCACGCCGACGATGCTCACCGATCGCATCTTGTGATCGGGCGGCCAGAGGGACGCGACGCTGGCCGCTGCAAGCGAGCAGTCCGGCGGCGAATTGGCGTCCTGGACGGTGATCTGCACCGTGTCCGGTGTCGAGGCGACACCATGCGCAGCCGTGACCACCAGTTGGAAGATCAACGCTTCCGAACCGTCGGGCGGCTGGCTCGGCGCGGTGAAGGTCGGATTCCGCGCGGTGGCGTCCGAGAGCATCACGGGCGTGCCCCCGATCTGCGTCCATGCATACGTGAGGGTGTCGTGATCGGGGTCGCAACTGCTCGATCCGTCGAGCGTGACGATGGTGCCCTCGTCGCGCGTCTGGTCCGGTCCCGCATCGGCGACCGGCGGGTGGTCGGCACCCTCGACGAACACGTTCACATATTCTGGGGCAGAACTGAGAGCGCCGCCGCAAACGGAAGAGGTGCTCGGAGAATCGGTCACGCTAAGCTTGAAGGTCAGTGTCGCCCCCGAGACGCCGGGCGCCTCGAAGCTCGGAGTCGCCGTCGTCGCGTTGACGAGCGTCACCGGCGGGCCGGCTGTCTGCTCCCACGAATACGACAACGCGTCACCGTCGGGGTCAAAGCTCGCGCTGCCATCCAGAGTGACTGCCGAAAACGCGCTCACTGTCTGACCGCCGCCGCAGAAGCCGCGGATCATGGCCACCGGCGCGCGGTTGTCGTGCTTGACCGTGATGTTGACGGGACTCGTGCCGATCAAGTTGCAGGGATCCGACGCGGTCAGGTTGACGGTCAGCGTCGTGCCGCCCAGACCGGCGGGAGTCGTGAAGAACGTGTTCACGCCGGACAGCGGCGGGATGGCGCGGTTGGTTTCCAGCCAGACGTAGGACAGCGGATCTCCGTCCGGGTCGCTGGTGCCGCTGCCGTCGAGCGTGACCGTGTCGCCAGCGCAGACCACCGTCGCCGAGGGGACGGCACTCGCAATCGGCGCCTGGTTGCCACTGCTGCACGATACCTGGACGCCGTCGACGCCGGAGGCATGGTTGGCGAAGAACGAAGTCACACCATAAGCTTCATAATGGGTCAACCCGTCGTCAGTGAATTGCGCGAGCGTAGGCGTGCCGAAACCATTGTTGTTGTAATAGCAGCCCTTGACGTCGTTAAGCGGGCGGGCTGGCGGTGGATATCCCAGCGTGGCCGCGGTATCGATACTGACACTCAAGTTCGTGCAAGCGGCACCCGAATCCATCGGTCCCTCGTAGTTGAAGAGGCAACGCGAGTGATCTTCCGCGCAAGAGCGGAGCGAGCGGTAGTCGTTGGTGGCGAACAAGCCGGCGAACCACCCGTGCGCATTGGGAAAGAGGATGGCCCCGGCTCCAGGAACCGCCAACGGCACGTTCCCGACCGAGTGCGCGGGCTGCGAACCAATCGCTTCGACCAGGGGCCCTCCACCCGGGGCCGGCACCCACAGGCCTGTCCAATACGGGGGATCGCCATTGAGGGGGTGATACAAACCGGAAGCGTCGCCGGGCTGGCTATGACCGGGACCGCACTGTGGAAAGCCGCATCCGATGAGGACCGCTTCAGTGCCCGAGATTCCCGGGGTGATGAATCCGAATGCGAGGGTTTCTCCGGCGAGCATCGTCGCCTTGGCCAGGCCCTGCGGAAAGGAGGTGAAGTTGAACGATCCGGAACCGGCGTGGACGGTGCCGACTGCCCTCACGTCGCTGGGATTGGGAATCAGGCGCGTGTTTCCAGCGTTCGGAATCACTCCGACGATGACGGCTCTGCTTTCCACGAGAATGTTTCCGGCAACGCCTCCGGCATTGATGATGAAGTCCGTGCCCGGGAGAGTAACCGAGCTCCACAAAGAACCCGCATCATTGGTCCACATCTGGTAGAAGCTAAAGAAGTCGTAGGTCGTCCCGAACGCGACCTCCGACCCAAGGCTGACATAGCCCTGGCTGTAAACAGCTGTGCCCTGGGTACCGCGCTGGCACGGGACGCAACAATCCTGCCTGCTCGGCTGGCAGAGGGCGACCTCGTCGTGGTCGTAGACATTGGTGTCCCCGGGGCAGGCCTGCGCCGGCGGATACGGGTTCCCTTGGGCATCGCGGCTCACCTGCACCACGCACTGGTAGAGAGCCGGATTGATGTTGTCGAGGAAGATATTCCCGTGGAAGTGTCCCTCGCGCGTGCTGAAGATATCCAACTCGCTCGCGGGGTACTTGACGAACGGCGACGCGCTGTAGCCCGCCACCAAGCTGGCGGTGAAGGACGTGTTCGGTCCCACGGCGCCCAGTTCGTCGCGGTTGTACGCCGTCCACTGGATGTTGAACCTCCCGCTCGACGGGCAGGTGCCCGTCACCACGGGTTCCCTCACGCCGGGCGAGACGCTCGCGCCGAGGAAGTTCCCGTCGGAGGGATTGCCGTAGTCATTCGCATGGATCCCCTGGTTGAGCATGGCGATCATGTCCACGGGATACGGATTGTGCATCGTGACGCTAAAGACATCGAACGGCGAGCAGACGCCGTCGAAGGCCGCCGTCCACCCACACTTTGCCGTGCCGATCGTGCCATCTGGACACGCGTCCGAAATAGATCGGACCGGAGTATCTGTACCAAAATGATACTTATATGCCCTCACCGCCCCATTCATTGCGGTCAGTTGATTACCGATGAAGCCGGGGCTGCTCGGATCGGAGCTGGGTCCTCTCGCCGAGTAGAGGTTGTGCACCGGAGGTATGTGATTGGTGTTCTCGCTGAGGAGAAGGGCCGACTCCCAGCGCTGGCAGGCGATGTCCGTGGTGAGAGACTGATCGACCGCCCATCCCTGATGGCCTGAGGGGCGCGGGGGAGTATCACCGCGGGATGGATTGGCCAGGCTGTAGTCGCAGAGCCCGAGGTTTCCGTAGAAGATGTAAGTCTTGTTTGCAGGGTTGGTGCATGCATGTCCCGGCCCCAACCACCTTTCCGCGGCGCAGTAGATGAGGTCGTCGCCAAACCTGTGCGCATTGGCCCATATGTAGGACATGACAAGGACCGAATAGGGGTCCTGCCAGAATCGATAGAGCGCCTCGTATTCCTCCTTGAGCAGGGGATCGGTCTCGAGGCTGCCGTCGTTGGTCAACGCGGCGGCGGTCAGCGGCAGTGACACCCATGCAAAGTGCGCAAAGAAGTTTCCGAACAGGTACGAGTTCTCGAACGTCTGAAGGCGGGCGGCACTGTTCGGTGTTCCGTTGTCGGGAGTCCCATTGTCGGGAGTGCCATTGTCGGGAGTGCCATTGTCGGGAGTCCCATTGTCGGGAGTGCCATTGTCGGGAGTCCCATTGTCGGGAGTGCCCGCGTCTGCTGGCACTCCGAGGAGAAGTGCGGCAAC
>Ga0247727_10010733_pt1 | contig 16167 bp, 14 predicted proteins | sample WisWelCaveWW1625_FD_202498 | JGI IMG/M metagenome (GOLD analysis project Ga0247727, IMG submission 202498) | Biofilm microbial communities from Wishing Well Cave, Virginia, United States - WW16-25 | ecosystem: Environmental > Aquatic > Deep subsurface > Groundwater > Cave microbial mat | place... | reverse complement strand
CGGTTTGCAGGCAGAGCATCAACTCGTGCGGGCGGAAATCTTCTTTCTTGAGGTAGTGGCAATCGTTGGTGCCGGCCAGAGGGATGTCCATTTTCTTGGAGATCTCGAGCAGGCCGCCATTCGCGACTCGCTGGTGGTCCAACCCGTTCGCTTGCACCTCAAGGTAGAAGTGCTCCTTCCCGAAGATTTCCTGAAACTCCCCCGCCACAGCCATCGCGCCATCCATGTCTTTCTGACCGATGAGGTATGGGATCTCGCCGCTCAAGCAGCCAGACAGGGCAATCAATCCCTCATGGTGATATTTAAGAATTTCCTTATCCATCCTTGGTTTATAGTAGAATCCTTCAAGATATGCTTTACTAGAAAGTTTGATCAGGTTCTGATAGCCAGTCAGATTTCTCGCCAAGAGGATCAGGTGATAGTAGTCGTTATGGGCAAGGCCGCTGTCTTTGGCAGCGAAGCGACTGTCAGGAGCCATATAGGCCTCGCAGCCGATAATGGGTTTGATGCCTGCATCTTTGGCTTTGCTGTAGAACTCGATGGCCCCGAACATATTGCCATGGTCGGTCATGGCCACAGCCGGCTGATTAAACGATTTAATCTGCTGGACGAGCGGCTCGATTTGATTCGCGCCGTCGAGCAGGCTGAACTGGGTGTGGAGGTGGAGATGAACGAAGGACGAAACCATGGCGGGGATTCTAGGAGGGCAGGGAAGGCGAAGTCAAACGAGGGAAGGGGAGCAGCAGAAAGACAACATGCCTGTACCACTTCCTGGCTAGCGTGATCCGGTCGTCTATGCTATAGAGCGTATCGGGTCGCGTCGTACAACCTCAAAAAACAATGGCAAGATGCCGACTTCTATTGAGTTGATCTTCATCGTTTTCTCCACCCTCGTCATTCTGAGCATTTTGACGATCAAACTCTCGAGTCGGTTTGGCATCCCCTCACTGGTCTTGTTCCTCGCCATCGGCATGTTGGCGGGGTCGGATGGTCTCGGCGGCATCACTTTCGACAATCCCTTTCTGGTGCAGTGGCTGGGTATCATTGCGCTCATTTTGATTCTGTTTGCGGGTGGCTTGGACACGGAGTGGGCGGAGGTGCGTCCCATCCTGTGGCAGGGGCTGTCACTCTCGACAATCGGGGTTCTGCTCACGGCGCTGCTGGTCGGGGTGTTTGTCTCCTGGATTCAGGGGTTCTCTACCCTGGAAGGCCTCTTGCTCGGCGCGATTGTGTCGTCCACCGATGCCGCGGCCGTCTTCATGGTGCTAAGGGCGAGGAACGCCAAGATCCCCCCGCGATTGGTCCAATTGCTCGAATTTGAATCCGGCAGCAACGATCCGATGGCAGTCGTGCTGACGATAGCGCTGATTCGACTGTTGACGGAACCCTTGACCTCCTTCGGAGAGCTTGTCTTCTTCTTTGTGATGCAAATGGCCGTAGGGACGGTGATTGGCATTGCGATGGGAGAGATCATGCGGCGAACGCTCAATGCACTCGACTTGGAGCTGGAAGGCGTTTATCCGGTGTTGTCGGTGGCGCTGGCGCTGTTGACCTACGGCCTGACCGCCTTCCTGCACGGAAGTGGCTTTCTTGCCGTGTACCTGGCGGGGCTCGTCATGCAGCGAAAGCCGTTTGCTCACCAGCAGAGTATCTTGCGTTTTCACGATGGGCTGGCCTGGCTAATGCAGGTCACTATGTTTTTGATGCTGGGGTTACAAGTATTTCCGACAAGGCTCGTGCCAATCGCCTGGGTGGGCCTCCTGATTTCCCTCTTTCTGATCTTCGTTGCCCGCCCTGCGAGTGTCCACACGGCGCTGGTTTTTTCGTCGATGCCGTTTCGAGAACAGACTCTTGTGGCCTGGGCGGGACTCCGTGGGGCCGTGCCGATTATCCTGGCCACGTTTCCCTTATTGGCCGGGATCAAGCAGGCCGACACGATCTTCCACATGGTGTTCTTTATTGCGCTCACGTCTGTCGTCATGCAGGGTACGGCTATTCCATGGATTACACGAGCTCTGAAGATCGACACTACCCCATCGGAAGAAGTCAAAGCTCGGCTACCGCTCGACCCGCGGGAAACCGACAATCCGATTTTGTAACCCGTTCCTAATCTAGCCACCTCTGTTTACGGCTCTTTCCCGACAGCACCGTGGCAGACGAGCAGGCCACCAACTTTGCGTTGTCGCTCGCGCGTGGCGAGCCGACCCGAACCTGGAGCAGATCGCCATCACTGTACTCGCGGATAAAGCTCATGAACTTTCCATCGGACTATGTGAGGACAGGGTGTCATGGTTCCTTCAACAGAATGGGGAGGCGGTTCATGAGAATGATGCTTGTACTGGTCGCGTTGCTTGGGCTCGCTGTTCACCCGGCGATGGCCGCGGCACCCGTTGAGAAGGGAGCCAAGGAATCGGCCACGGGGCAGAAACAGAGTCAGGAGAAGCCTGTGTTGGCCCAACCGCAAGAAGGGGTGATGGTGCTGGTGCCGGCTGGGGAGTTCACGATGGGGAGTTCGACAGGAGATGCAGACGAACAACCGGCGCACCAGGTCTATGTGGACGCCTTTTCCATGGATGTGTACGAAATAACGGTGGGGCAGTATGCGGATTTTCTGCAAGCGACAGAAGCTAATTCGCCTTCAGACTGGAAGACGATGAATCAACCAGCATACCAGAAGCGCCCAGTCGCCAATGTGGACTGGGCAGATGCCGCTGCATACTGCAAATGGGCCGGCAAACGCCTGCCGACAGAGGCAGAGTGGGAGAAGGCGGCGCGGGGTACGGATGGCCGCCTCTATCCGTGGGGCAATGATCCTCCGACGCCGCGCCACGCAAACTATGGGAAAACGGGGTCGCACAACCATGGGGCATTGGCGCCGGTGGGGATGTTGGAGAACGGCAAGAGTCCCTATGGCAGCTATGACATGGCCGGAAATGTTTGGGAATGGGTCAGCGACTGGTATGACAATGACTATTACAAGAACAGTCCGTCGCAGAATCCGACAGGACCGGCATCGGGCGAATCCAAAGTGTTGCGTGGTGGCTCGTGGGACAGCGATCCGCAACAGCTGCGATCCGCGCTCCGGTACTTCCACCGGTCGGCACACCGGCACAAGGACTATGGGTTCCGGTGTGCGAAGACTCCGTAGTTTTTGGCTCTGCAGACGAAGGGGGCTGAGGTCACCCGCTCCTTGGTGGGAGTGGGTAATCCGAGCCGCGTGAACAGGCTCCGGTGGTGATCCAATGCCTGAAGGGGCTTCCATTGTGACCAAGGCCTATGACTTGACCCCTGGCTTCTCCCGCGTGGAAGAAACGGAGGCATTGCTTGACCTTGCACCTCCTGGTTTGGCGATCTCCAAAACCAATGTTGACTAGTCCGCGCGCGCAGGGTGTATAGAAGGAATTGGTTCGAATCAGTGGGTGACCGAATAAGGAATTTAACCTGCTGAGCAAAGGAGATTTCGTTACACATTCCCACTCTATGTTTCTTTTCCGTACCGGGTCAGGCTAACTTGTTGCCATGTTAAAGCGGAACGGCATGTCAACCACAGAGAGTCTGAATATTCTTCCCCCTGCAACCGCTACGACTACCCACGATAAACTTAACCGCAGCCTAAGTGTCTGGAATAGCCTGACCATTGGCTTCGCGGTCGTTTCGCCGGTGGTGGGGCTCTACGCCATCATTGGCGTGCAGACTGCGGTGACGGGGGGCGGCTGGTTTGCCGCTCTGGCCATCTGTCTGGTGATGCAATTGTTAGTGGCGACTGTTTACGCCGAGCTTACTTCGCAGTTTCCGATCGCGGGGGGGGCTTACAAGTGGGCGCGACAACTCGGGGGGGGCGTCACCGGACAATTTGCCGGAGTCATCTACGTCAGTTCCACGATCGCCATGCTGACCACCACCGCCTATACCGGAGGCGTCTGGCTGTCCATTTTTTTTGGCGCGTCGGGTAGGGGAGGGTCCACGTTAGTGATGTGGGGCGCAGTGTTTTTATTGATCTGTACGGTACTCAACCTGGCTCACGTCAATGTGTTCAAGCTGGTCATTACACTGGGTGTGTATGCTGAAATGGTAGGTTCGGTTGGTGTGGCGCTGCTGCTGTTTCTTTTTTTCCGGCAGCATTCATTTTCCGAATTATTTCAGCATCTGGGCACGGGGACCGCACCCAGCCAGACGGCTGCATTTCTGGCGGCGCTCGCCATTGCGGGCTGGGCCTTCATTGGTTTTGATGCCTGCTCTACTATCGCCGAAGAAACCCATGAACCCAAGCGGATGGTTCCACGCGCGATCTTTTTTTCCCTCTGCATGGTGGGAAGTGTGGTGCTCTTCAACTCCGCCGCCCTGACGTTGAGCTTCAACCGCGACACGCTGGTGAATACGAGTGCCTCGTCCGATCCCATCACACCCGTGATTGCCAGTAGCTTCGGAGCCTGGGCTGAGAAACCATTTCTGGCGATCGTCATGGTTGCGTTTCTTGCGTGCGGAGCATCCGTGGTGCAATACACGTCGCGCATTGTGTACTCCATGGCCCGCGAGGGCAATATGCCTGCTGTGCTCAGCCGGGTGACGGCGGCCAAGACTCCGCGCAATGCAGTGATCTGCGTTGTGCTGCTGGCGGGGCTCGGGTTGCTGTTCGGGCTGAATGATGGGGCCGTTGCTACGGTGCTGGCCTTCGGCACAGGCGGGTTGTACGCCATGTTCGTCATGACCACCGGGGTAGGGCTCTATACCCGCCTCACGGGCCGCTGGAACCCAGCACTGGGTGAACTGAGGCTGGGTGTCTGGGGGTTGGCGATTAACCTGGCGGCCTTCCTCTGGTCAGCGTTTGAATTCATCAACATCGCCTGGCCGCGTGCTTACGCTGTGTCACCCAATGCGCCCTGGTGGCAGCTCTGGGCAGTACCTCTAGTATTGGGCAGTATTTTAGGTATAACCACGCTGAATGTTCTGATCAATAAAATCCGCAGGAATTGATTGAATGAATTACTCTCCTTCGCCGAATACCCAGTAGCGTGCACTCAGAAACGCACCTTGCTGATGAGGCGCCGGTGAGATATTGTTCAAAAGAATTCAATGACGAGCTTATCTGATAAGAGCGGAGAATGGCTGCGAACATACATCCGGCGATTTTCACCCCACGCTGCTTTGGTATTCGGCAGTATCATATTGGCAATGGCGCTGCCATCTTACGCGGTAGCAGTAGAGTCGATTCCAGAATTTTTTCCAATTCGCCCACTCAATTTTGACGTTTCGTTTAATCAGCGAACATTTGCGCCAGAGGCCAGAGTCATTGCTGCCCAGGCTGGACTCACTGCTTTTCGCTATGGCAACCTTGAGGTGAGAACAGTCTATCAATACTATAGTCATCATACCCGCACATTTGTTACAGACCAAAATTCGTTGTATGTGAATCCCCGCTGGAACAATTTCATCGATGTCTTGGATTTTCCAAAAGACCAACCGATTAATCGGATGATTCGACATATTCTCTTTGGGCCCCTGGAAGACCGGGCGGTGCCATATCTTGGAGCACTCGTTGGAGGAACGATCCCGGGCCGAGATTCTAATTCCCCAGGCTATCTCTATGGAGGCCAGGTGGGCGTGCGATTCCCTGTGGCGCGAGGATTTTCGGTCGATATGGGGCTCCAATACACACGATTTGAAATTGACTTCAAAGATAAATCTGATTTGTCGCAACAATGGCTCTTTACAATCGGAGTTCGATTCTAGACAGTATGATTGTTGGTAGATCCATCATGAGCATACGATCGATTACGCAGAGACTACGGCACCTCTTGAAGGAATACGGCTCATCAGGAGCCTGTCCGACATTGACCGTTCTACTGCGGCGAACGATCTGCGACCAGCTGCGTCGTGCTCGGCCCGAAAAAATCCTCGATGTATTCCAGCGAATACACCTCCGGTTTTTCCGGGCCTGCGGCCTCGCATCTGGCTGCACCTCCTTCGCCTCGTCACGAATGGCAATGTCGGACAGGCTCCTAGGTATCGTCCCATTCCTAATCGCGCTCGGATCCTTTCTGCAAGGATGCGGACTCGTCTTCGATGCTGTGGAACTGGTGCAGCCTCTTGCACGCGATGAAATATCTACTATCTGCTCGCGAGGGCAGTTGCGTGTTGGAATTTCCGTTGAACCTTTTCGCCCCTTTGTATTTCCAGCCGTTTTCACCGATGAAGGGGTACGTGTCACCGGCCTCGATGTGGAGCTGATCCGTGAGGTGGCCGACGCTCTAACCACACATTGTGGCGGACAGAAACCTATCGTTCCTACATTGCACCTCACCCGGTTCCGCGATCTCTTTATCGAGATGAATGAAGGGCATCTCGATCTTTTTGTCTCCTCTATCGGTGGGAATGTTCCTGGTGCAAGACCCGCAGGCCTCTGGTATTCCATTCCGTATTTTCATAACGGCGGCGTCGGGGCCATGATCCAAAAGCCGGAAGTGGCTGAGAGAGTACGGGCGCAGTTTCAACATCAAGCTGGAAATTCTGATACGCTTGCGGCAATCCAAGCAGGGCTTTCTGGCTTGACTGTTGCCGCTCAGAAGGGGAGAACCTCTCACCTGTATGCAGAAGCCAATCTTAAGAATATCCGGTTACTCATATGCGATTCGCTTCCCGCCGCCGTGGAGACGAAGGACCCACGCATCGATGTGATTTTGTCCAAATATTCCATCCTCGATTATGTGACGAAGCACGTCTGGCCGGACTGGCACCTCCTCACACGGAACGATGGAACGCCCTTGATTCTGACGCAGGAATCCTTCTCCATTGTCACGATTGAAGAAAACAGGCGTCTGCAGTGGTTCCTCAACAACCTGCTGTATCGGTTAGAGGAATCAGGGCGGTTGGAGCATATGCGCAGGCGTTGGTTAGAAGAAGACTATGCGCCTACTCGACGGGCAACTACAGAAGGTCTGCCGTTTGAAGTTTCGAAAGTGCCGGAACATTATGAGCAGGGACAGTGTCGTTTCGCAACCGGAAGGTGAACAAGAAAGAAATACAGATGAAGTCTCACGTGTTTTCGCTCATATCCCTGAGCCTTGTGTTCTTTCTTACGTGGTCAAGTATTGGCTGGGCGCAGGCACCTCGTGAGGAAGCTGAAAAAACCGCCCAACATCTAGCGATATTGCTCAATGTGGGACGTCTCATCGTCGAACGCAATCAAACACTTATTAATGATCCCCGGAAAGGCGATAAAGGATTTACTCCGGAGGTGTTTGAACATGAGGTTGTCGATGAGTTTATCCGTCAGACAAGCATTGATCTGAAGCATCTCCCCTCGGATCTTCCCTCACTCGCAAAAGAATTAATGCCGGTATTGCTTGAGTCGAGCAAGGAGGTGGTGGCTGATGCGCAACTTGTGATCAATCAAAGAGGCATTGGGTATAAAAATTTCATTCCGGCCACCTTTGGCAGCCAAGCCGCTCGAAAGTTCTCCAATCGCTCTCACGTGAAAATCAAGCAAACCACACTCAATCCAAGGAATTTGAAAAATACGCCTGATGCGTATGAAGAAAACGTGTTGAAACGGCTGGCTACGCAACCGGCCTCAAACACCTCTGTCACCGACTGGATTGACAATGAAACGACCCTGAGAGCCTTAACCCCGATATATTATTCAAAAGATTGTCTGGCCTGTCATGGCAGCCCCAAAGGTATCTTGGATATTTCGGGCTATCCACGGGAGGGCGCCCAGGAAGGCGATCTTGCCGGTGCGATCAGTATTCAAATTCCAGTGAAAAGTCAGTAGCGAGCAGCACGTCTGGAGAATAATTGTCCCTTTCCTGCCTGTCCCTTTTCTTCTCCCCAGCTAGCCCGCATTATTCATGACGGTTCGTCGCGAAATCACTTGGAAGCCAGGCGAGGGGAACGGGGCGAGAGGAAAGAGAAGACATTCCTTCTGATCACCCCCAGCCTCTAGCCCCGTGCCTCTTGCCTGAACATCGGCGATTGCAGCAGAAGCGTTCATGAATAATGCGGGTTACAGCTTTTTTCGGTTCGGCAAATGGCCGGAGCGCACCTGGCAGGCTAGGACGTCGCAGATCACGCGAGTGGAGATTAAGCTGGTGATCTCGGCTGCGTCGTAGGGAGGAGAGCACTCCACGATCTCAATTCCGGCTATGGGCTTGCTGTCCGCGATGATCTGAAGGAACTTCAGCACTTCGCGCGGCAAAAACCCGCCTGGTTCCGGCCAGCCGGTTCCAGGCACGAAGGCGGCGTCCAAACAATCCACATCGAAGCTTAGCCAGACTGCGTCGGCGCCGTCCCACGCTACATCAAGAGCACGTTTGGCGGCATTCTCGATTCCCATCTCCACGCAATCGGTAACGGTCATGATGGTGGTTTGGCGTTCACGCCCGACCTTCACACCGGGCCGCGGCGACTGCCAGCCGCCGATCCCGATCTGCACGAGATTTTTGGCAGGCACGTTGGGAATGTTCGTCGCGTGAAACCACGGTGTGGTGTGCATGCGCTCGTCGAGATCGGTGTCTTGTGTGTCCACATGCCGGTCGAAGTGAATGATACCGAGCTTGCCGCCATGGAGATTCTCGGCGACCCCCCGCACAGTCGCGAAGCCCAGGGAATGGTCGCCACCGAGCACCACGGGAAACGCGCCGCTGGCGTAGACGTGCGAGACGGCCTTACTGACCTGATCGAACGTTTTTTCGATGTTGCCGGGAATGGTAAACACGTCGCCGAGATCGCACATGGAAATGGACTCCCGTAGATCCACGCCGAGCTCGAAGCTATACGATCCATACAGCGCCGAGATCTTCCGAATGCCCTGAGGGCCAAACCGCGTACCGGACCGATACGTCGTGCCGCCATCGAACGGCGCCCCAAGAATGGCTACGTCGTACTGACCGCACTTGCGTACATCTTCTATGTAGGGCGCTTTGACAAACGTGTTGATCCCGGCGAAGTGGGGTAGTTCTCCCCGACTGAATGTGGGAATCCGGCGATCTTTAATGGAATCAGCACCTGGTAGGCCTAGTTCAAGACCCCGAGTTATTTCTTCCTCATACTTCGTGGTCGGAAGCAGAGCCTCCGCTTCGACAGCGTATTTCGCTTCCGGACCATAGTTGTCATGCAGGGGAACATCGCCACTGTATTTCCTTACTTCAGCCAAGATTTCACCTCCTTAGTGCCCGCACGTTGAACAATCACTAGACGTTTCCTCCAAGTGCCGCGGTGGCTGCAGTCCCGGCTGAATTCATATTTTTCTGGAAACCCGCCTAACCAACTCGATAAAGACGGTCTCGGCTGGCTTCCTTCGAGATTGAACTGGGTGTGGGGTGGAGATGAATGAAGGACGAAGCCATGGCGGGATTCTAGGAGGGCAGGGAAGGCGAAGTCAAACGAAGCTGGGATGCTTAGATGGTCGATGCTTGACGGAGTGAGTGAATCGTCTGAGAATACAGTCCGCGCTTTTTCCGACATGAATATCAAAGAACAGATTCTCCATCGGTGTCTGTACACATACTGAAAGGAATTTTTCATGGCGAGGAACAAACCCTTAGCAGGAAGAGCGAAGAAGCCCGGCGCTACGGCGATTCCAATACGCAACGTGGTCCCCGATCGACTCGATCTGCGTGACAGGGTTTATATGCCGCCGGTAGCAGTGGTCCCAGGCGTGACCCTTGCTCCCAAGACCAACATCCCTGTGCTCGATCAGGAACAGACTAACGCCTGTACGGGCTTTGCCCTGGCAAGCGTGTTGTATCAGTTGCAGCACAGCGCGAAACGTAAGCGGATGGATTGTTGCGTGGCTCCATTCATGTTGTATTCGATGGCGCGGCGCTATGATGAATTTCCCGGCAACCCAGACGTCGATACCGGATCGAGTCTGCGCGGCGCGATGAAAGGCTGGTACAAGCACGGTGCCTGCTCGGACAGGTTGTGGACCACTGAAAAAATGCCGACAGGCCAAGTGAGAAAGTCCTCAGACGACTGGTGGCTCGATGCCGTGCGGCGGCCTTTGGGGGCCTATTACCGTATTGACTCGCGGTCTATCACCGATATGCACGTCGCACTCAACGAGATCGGCATTCTGTATGCCAGCGCTGTCTGTCACTCCGGCTGGGATGAAGGATTTTCGAATACATCACGCACCAAAGGCAGGTACTGGATGATTCCACGTCGGAAGGCAGGCCCCAGTGACGGTGGTCATGCCTTTGCGATCGTCGGCTATAACCAAGACGGGTTCATCATTCATAACTCGTGGGGGATGGGCTGGGGCACGAAAGGCCGCGCAGTGTTACCGTATGAAGACTGGCTCGACAATGCGATGGACTCTTGGGTGGCACAACTTGGCGTGGTCACCGAACTGCATCTGGTGATCGCACAGTCGGCGACGTTACGTCTGGATGCAGGTAAAGTGCAGCTTGCCAGCGAGTCTTCGTTACGCAAACGCGAGATCAGCCCATTCATCATCGACATGGAAAACAATGGCCGGCTCAGTAACACCGGTGATTTCCGCACACAGGAATCCGACATCACGGCGCTTGTCACGCACCATCTCGGCATGGCGCGAACAGCATGGGGCTTGGGCAAGAATGATCCCGTGGATATCGCAATCTACGCGCATGGCGGTCTGACGTCCGAGGATGGTGCGGGAGAAACGGCAACGAAATGGATTCCTGCGTTGTATGAACACAAGATCTTTCCAATCTTCCTGATGTGGGAAACCGACCTCTGGTCCACGCTCAAGGGGCGCCTTGAGGACGTCTTAGAGGGCCAGCCGCGTCCGACCGGCGGGTTGTTCGACGGCGTCAAGAGTTGGTGGAACGAACGGCTCGAAAAACTACTGGCTGCGCCGGGGACGGCGATCTGGAGTGAGATGAAACAGAATGCGGACGCGATTTCCAATACTACAGAGAGTGGAGGAATCAAACTCTACAGGGCATGCCAACAATCGCCGTACTTTGCCGATCTGTCCAAGGTGCGCCTGCATCTCGTAGGCCACTCGGCCGGATCGATCCTGCACAGTCATGTCGTTGATCGATTGGGACGTAAGGGATGGAAATTTGAAAGCGTGAACTTTATGGCTCCGGCGGTACGAGTCGACCTCTTCGAAGAGACTGTCATCCCCGCCATCAAAAATGGAACGGTCAAGCGCTTCAATCAGTTCCATCTATCCGACGATATGGAGTTGAAGGATCCGACGTGTAAACCGATTCTTGGCTACAGCCGTTCGTTGCTTTACCTGGTATCGCAGTCGCTCGAACAAGGACGGACGACGCCGATACTCGGCATGGAGAAGTATTTCAACGACAGGATTACATCGAAGAAATTGGCAAACGTCTATACCTGGGCTGCGCCCGGCAGGGAATCGAAAAGCACAACGCATGGCGGATTCGACGACGACCAGGTAACGATGGCGAGTGTGATTGCGCTGATGAAGGGGAAAGCGTTCTAAGAGTACACCTCGCAGGGTCATTTCATAACTTGGCACTATGTGTAGCTGAAAGTTTCCTCGAATGCGTGTAAGGATGCACGGTGGTGTGACTTAACCTGGAGGGAGAGTATGACGATGGTACGGATGCAGTGGATTGGTTTCCCTGTCATGGGGCTCTTTCTCTTGTTGCAAGGTTGCGCTGTCGGGTCTTCCGACCTGCAATATCATCTTGCTCTCGATACAGAGCCCGCCGGTCAAGAGCCTGACTGCACCGTGGTGCTGAAGTCCGTGGTGGACGATACGCTGAAGGGGAGCAGCGGTCCGATGGGAGGCAGTCCCTGGACCATTCGTGACTTCCAAATCAAACTTGAGCGCCGGCTTCATCAAACGGTGAAGGGGCTGACTTGTTACCCAAACAAGAAGACTCCCCTTAGCCAGGGTTCGGTCAAATGGCTTGCCTCCTATGCGTTCGAGGCGACGGACCCGGATCAGGAACTGCGGCGGTTTGAGGAGTATTTGAATTCCAGAAAGCTCGCGCGGGAATTGATCCGGCAGGTGCCGGTCGTTGCAGATGAACGGGTGGGGGAAGTCGAAGGGCTTGTTGTCAGTGAAGGATCGTGCGATCGCCGTTCACAATGGTTCGGGAACCCTGAAACCAAAGACGAGAGCACGTGCTCGACCAAGCCGAGGCCACTGTACAAGATCCTTTCTTATACAAACGAGGAGGATTCCCACCGGTATCAGGATGGGCGTGTGGAGGATCTTCTCGATCGGCTGTTCCTCAGGGTCAAAGACGCACGAACCGGTAGGATGCGCAACGTTCGGTTTCTCGTGTTGGGGTATGAAATCCCCTGGGATGAAGACGATACGCTGATTCGCTATGGGATGCGGTTCTATTTCATCGATACACTCGATCTCGGGTTGAGCGCCAAAGATGAAAGGGCGACGGCAACCGAATACCTCGGCTATGAGTTGGACTATGCCAACGAAGCCACGCCTCAGCCCATTCTCGCACATAGCATGAAGAGCGACGTGCCCGGCAAAGCCAAGGAGCCGTACGAACAAGAAATTGCGGATGCGAAGACCTCCGCGCCCAAGCTTTCCAACACCCGGCGCATGCTCTATTGGACCGGGTATCCCTTTGCCGTTGCCATCGGCGTCAAGAATGCCCTCTTTGAAGTGGCCAAGATACCCTTCAGCACCGTCGCAGGGTTGCTGTTCGGACGGGACAACCCCCTCTTCTATCCGGCGCAGAATCTTCGGACGGCGTGGAATGCGCTTGAAGTGGAGATCGGACATGAGCCCTACTACTATTTTTTCCCGGGTCTGGTGAACCTCATCGGCGAAGTGCCGTTCGTCGGGCAGCTCTTCCATTTCAACACGGGCCCCAAACATATGGATTGGGACAACGTGCCCGAACCAGGGCGCGTCCGCGAAAAGATTTTTCTCTCGCGGGGTATTTACGGCGGTGACAAATGGGGACAGGACACAGGACTTTGGGCGACGTGGGCCAGAGCAGCCTACCCGGACTACGACATTTATAGCCCTCCCTATCGCCACGGGACGATCACCGACGTCTTGTGGTCTATGTTCAACCTGTCGCATGGGCCGGGCTATAACGAGGCGGCCTACATCATGCGTCACGCAGGGCAGGCCGATCGGCTGTACCTGTCCGGTCACAGCGGCGGGGTGCAACGGAGCGCAAGTGCCTCACGAATCCTCGCAAACCATGGGTACTCCGTGCAGAAAGTGTTTGGCGTCGCCGGCCCCAACGTGGGCCAGGCCTATGTGGATCAGCGCTTTCCCAACGCCTTTCGGATTATTCTGAATACCGACAGCGGCGGCGGTGAAGATGTCGTCTCGAAGATTGGGGTCGTTGCCGGCGCTTATGCGGGGACGTTGGATACGTTCGCCATCGGCCCGCCGAAATATCTCTTCGGGGGCATCGCCGGCCTGTTCAGCGACCACGCACAGATGTGGTTTTACGATGTCTTCGATCATTTGGGTTCCCGCAACGCCACGATCTCGCAAATTCGCGGGAAGGTCTCGACCCTCCATCAAACGCCGTTTAGACAGTCCCTCGCCGAACCGATCGTCTTTGACGCCTATGTGCGAAGCGAGTTTGCCACCGCCTTCCGCGAGGATCTTGAACGGCCAAGCACCGAGATGGAATTTTTGAAAAGCCTCTCAAATACCTGGTTCGGTCTCGACTACTGGGCGCAGCCGGGAACAAAGCGGGGAGAGGAGAAACACGATCCCGAACATTATGAGAAAGAACGAGAAGGCGCCATTCCCTGGCAACGATTGGGGCATTGATAGGAGCACAACATGAATGAGTTTCTGAATCCAAAGTCCATGACGGCGTCTGTGATATTAACCCATCAATCCAGCGGAGTCCCACGGCTTTATCCATCCTCCGTAGCAGACTACTGGGAGGACGGGCAGCCGGGCTTCATGCGTAGGCGGGTGAAGTTCATTTGGTAAGCAGCGAGATACGAACAACGCTTCACGGGTGTCGAGAACGCCGCATGGGAATAGGCGCGTCCCCGGGCAAAGAGGCTGTCTTGGCAGACTCAGGGCGTGCGGGTAAGAAGAGCGACTTTTTTAGCATCCTGCTAGAGGGCGGCAAGAGCGAGGCGTACCAGTCCGGAGATATCTTCTGTGCCGGCGGCGGGCGTCACATGGTTCGTCATTCGGTTATAGCCGGCTTCGAGGGAAATCAACGTCGTCCATGTCTGTGCTCGCTGAAAATCCCACGCGAGTCTCCCTCTCCCGCCCACTTGCGCCATCGAGCGATTCTTTCTTTCAGCTCTTTATGGGTGAGGACCCGACCCTCCGCCACGTCCTGAAGGCCCTTCTCAACCTGCTGCTTAAAGAACAACTCTTCCATGATCGCGCCGGTGGTCACATCATCAGGCAGTTTTTTGATCATCTCGAGCGCCTCAGTTTTGGCCTTTGCCATGCAGGCCTGCTCTCAACTGATTCTGCCGGTTAGGCTATGCCCAGACATCAGAAAAAGCAAACCTGTTTCAGGCTGGTGTCAGGCGGGCTTATCTAGAACCTATCTCAAAATTGCCTGAGCAGAATTAGCATGCTGGCGAGCTGGATGAATCCAAGAAAATTCTTGGCGTAATACTCCCAACGAACCTAGGGAAGAGGAAACAGGGTCAGGTCTTGCAATCAAACATTGGCCTGCTCGGCCTGCTTCAGGCGTCGGCTTACGGTCGCATAGTGCACACCGAGATGCGTCGCGATTTCGGCCAGCCGGTAGCCATGCTGCCGATAGGCCTCGTAGATGATCTGCCACTGCGCGCGTCGTCGCTGAAACAATACGGCTAGCGAGGGCCGGTGCGCATGGGTTTGCTGGCGCGGGATCTCCCGAATCCTTCGGCCAGGCTGATGCCGCGCGACAAACTCGTCGCCCCCTAAATAGATCTGCCCCGTCACCTGATCCCACGGACGCCCGTCCCCATGCCCCTCGGCGACAAACGCGCGATACTTCTCCTGGGCCAGCCCCACCCGCTGCCCAAATTGACCTAAGACCCAGTCGGTGGTCAGCCAGGCGGGGGCGCTCGTCTCGCCCACCGTCGCGCGGTAACTGCTCCACGCCCACTGCCGGGGATAGGGGACCATCTTCGCCCGCACCGGATTCAACACCACATAGCGACACAATTCCAATAAATGCGCTTCTTTCTCCACCACAATTGCCGTGAACCGTCCTTGCAGCAGATGGCCAACCCGCCGATGCGCACGATTGTAGGCTTGTGTGTAGCGTCCGTTCAGCTGCCGCATGCCCTGCGAGAGATTCGGTGTCGGAGTCTCAATCAAGAGATGATAGTGATTGTCCATCAGGCAATAGGCGTGGCAAAGCCAGCCATAGCGGCCCACCACGTGGGCCAGGAGGGTCAGGAACATCCGCCGGTCGGCATCCGTGGCGACGATATCCTGCCGCGCGTTGCCTCGGCTGGTGACATGATAGACGGCATGCGGAAATTCGAGCCGCAAGGGGCGAGCCATGGCACAGAGTGTAACGGCCAGCGTGTAGGATTGCAAGACCTGACCCCTTTTCCGGAGTAGATGCCCTCCCTGATAAGATGAGCGAGCAAGCTTGGCGGGATCATCATGTATTCGGCGCGCGCAATTGGGGACTAAGCCAGGCCACCTACTGTGAGGGGAGAAGGAAGAAAGAAGATGATCGCGTGCCACCAAGCAGAAAGGCTTGACGGCAGGCGATCAGTTCCGCTGGCGCAAGGACGTCATGTTACAGATCGATCGTTAGACTCAGGTCCTTGTTCACCGAAAGATTCGTTAAATCCGTACAGTGAAAGGATGACTCACATTACTCTCGGTAGCCGTTGGTGTCCTGCTGGTCGGGACCGGCATTGGCCACCAGCGCACCTTTAATTGGTGGTGATGAGGACGGTATCGGGCGCGCTGTCCACGGTACCATCATTCACAATGAGTTCGACGACATAGTCGCCGGGGAGGTCGAGGATGAAGGTCGGCGACACGCTGGTGGCGTTCGTGAGCACGGCGGTACTCCCCAGCGGCTTGGAGGTAAACGTCCAGCTGTATGTAATGGGATCCACGTTGGCATCGGAGCTGCCACTGCCATCCAGAGTGATGAGCGATAACAGGGCCTGGCCCCCTTGGTCGGGGCCGGCGTTGGCCACCGGCGCGACATTGTTGGTGGTGATGGTCACGGTATCGGGTGCGCTGTCCACCGTGCCATCGTTCACAATGAGTTG
>Ga0247727_10010732_pt1 | contig 16169 bp, 17 predicted proteins | sample WisWelCaveWW1625_FD_202498 | JGI IMG/M metagenome (GOLD analysis project Ga0247727, IMG submission 202498) | Biofilm microbial communities from Wishing Well Cave, Virginia, United States - WW16-25 | ecosystem: Environmental > Aquatic > Deep subsurface > Groundwater > Cave microbial mat | place... | reverse complement strand
CTGTCCATCTTGGGCGCGGCCTTCTCGCGCGTCCAGGTCTGCCACGCCAATCCGAGCGCCACCACCAGCACCCCCCCCTGGACGATCGCGGAACGCCACGGGCTCATCGTCCACCTCCGCTGCGCCTGCGGCGCCGCCAGGTGTAGCCTAGCCCCCCCCCCAACACGAGCGCCGGCACCGCGAAGATCGTCGCATAGAAGAGCACGACGTCCTCCTTCTTGGTGTGCTCGATCCTGACGTCCTCCTCGCTGGAGACGTCGCCGGCGAACTTCTCGTCACCGGCCAGCCAGCGCACCGCGTCGGCCGCCAGGTACAGGTTGCCCAGGTTGCGCAGCACCTCGTCGCCGAGGCCGTCGGCGTCGGCGAGCACCACCGCGCGCAGGGCGGCCGGCTCGTCCTTGGCCTTGGCTTTCGGCTTGTCCTTGGACTTGTCCGCGTCCGCCGGCTTGGCGTCGTCCAACTTGCGCTCGACCGCCGCCGCCACGTTGTAGGTCTCGCGCTTTTCGCTCGGCGCGTCGAACTTGTAGTTGGCGTTGGCGTCGGCGAAGGTTTCGGGCATCGCCCGGATGATGAAGTCGACGCGCGGCCCGCCCTTGCGCGTGCCCGTGGACAGCCGGCGCAGCGCCCCGGTCCCCGGCAGCACGGTCGCCACCTCGCGCGAGTGGCGCGACAAGGTGGACACCGAGGCGTGCGACGAGTAGCGGTTGGAGTAGAGCACGTGCAGGTCCGACTCGTTGCGGCGCCGCAGCACGTGCATGCGCTCGTTGGCCAGCGGCGCCGGGTCGAACGCCAGGTCGAGCGCTTCCAGCACGGGCGCCAGGCTGGCGGCGGCCTCGGGGGATTGCGGATCGAGCGCGAGGAGCAGCCGGCCTCCGCGTTCGGCGTAGCGGCGCAGGGCGGCGACTTCCTCGGCAAGCAGCGGGCGTGTCGGTCCGATCAGCCCCACCACCGCCGCGTCGGCCGGGACCTCGTTGGCCAACCCGTCGGAGATCCCCAGCGTGCGCACCGTGAAGTTCTGCAGCTCGAGCAGCTTCTTGAAGTCCTTGGCCGGGGCGCGCTCGGCGCCGGCCGCCGGACCTTGGGGCGGATCGTTGAGCTCGCCGTGCCCGGTGGTCAGGAACACCTTGCGGCGCTCGCTCACCAGCTTGAGCAGCGCCTTCTGCACGTCCTGATCGAGCGTGCGCAGCTTGGCGCGCGCCGTGTCCATCTCGACGGCCAGGGTGAGCGTCTCGCGCTTGTCGCCGCGCGACAGCACCAGCGTGCCGTCCTTGCTCACCCGGTGCTTCTCCGCGAGCTTGGGCTCGAGCAGCCGGTCGTGGCTGCTGACCTTCGCCCGTCCGGTGGCCTTGGCGAGGTCGCGCGCGTAGTCCTCGACCTCGGCGCGCACCTCGTTGACCGGCGGGAAGAACAACAGGACCTCGAGCGGCTCGGACAGGCTCTTGACGATGGCCTGGGTCGACTCGCTGGGGCGCGAGGTGCGGAAGTAGCTGGCGTCGATCTTGACGTCGCGCTCCGAGATCACGAAGCCCAGCAAGAGCAGCCAGCAGGCGGCCAGCGCCAGCTCCAGACCGGCGGACACCGATCCGCGCACGCGCCGCGCCTCGATCCACTGCGCGGTGCGCATGGGCGCAAACGCGCGCTCGGCGAAGAGCAGCGGAAGCGTCGAGCAGGCGATGAGGATGGGCCAGAGCACCCCGAGAGCGCCCATGTAGCGCTCGCGGCCGCGCGAGTCGGCGAACGTGACGTGCAGCTTCTCGAGCACCACCTGCGTCCCCGCCGCGTACGCGAGCAGGCCCAGCAGCCCCACCACTTGCAGCGCCGCCAGCAGGCGCTCGATGGCCTTGCGGTCCGCCTGGGCTGCCCGGCCGATCAGCAGGCGCCGCGCGGTCGACCCCAGCGCCAGCAGGATGCCGGCGCCGAGCAGCGCCAGGCGGAGCCATGGCGGGTCGGCGAGCACGCGCTCGCCCAGGAAGATGCAAAGCAGCCCGAAAAGGTAGGCCAGCGTCAGCGCCATCGCCGCGCCTCCAGGGCCTTGGTGGTGCAGAGCAGGAAGAAGAACGTGACGGCCAGGTAGTAGAAGACGTCGCGCGTGTGCAGCACGCCGTCCATGAACGGCGCGAAGTGCCGCGCGTGCAACGCCAGGGCCTCCAGCAGCTCGCGCACCGGCGGGTCGGCCACGCGTGCCGCCAGCCAGAGCACCAGCATCAGCACCAGCAGGCCCGCGCCGGTCACGCCGGCGACGAGCTGGTTGGGCGCCAGGGCCGATCCCAAGAGCCCGATCGCCAACGCGGCGGATCCGATGAGCAGTAGCCCGGAGTAGCCGACCCACAGATGTCCCATCGACACCTTGCCGTTGACCAGGACCAGCAGCGGCAGGTGCAGCGTCGCCACGGTGATCAGGGTGAGGTAGACGAGGGCCGAGAGGAACTTGCCCAGCACCACGTCGACCTCGCGGATCGGCGCGGTGCGCAGCAGCACCAGCGTGCCCATCTGCCGCTCCTCGGCCAAGAGCCGCATGGCCAGGAAGATCGCCGCCACCATGGTCGTGCCGCTGGAGAAGTAGAAGAAGTCGTGGATGACCTCGGCCGAGAGCCGCGGCCGGCCGCCCAGGGCGAACGCGTTGTAGAGCAGCCCGTCGATACACAGCACGATGGCCGCGATCACGTAGCCGATGGGCGAGCGCACGAACGCCGCCAGCTCGCGGCGGAATATCAGGCCGATGGCGGTCATGCCCCGTCTCCCCGGGAGAGCTCCACGAACACCTGCTCCAGCTCGCGCTGCGCGCGGTCCAGGCGGAGCACGCCCAGCCCCGCCGACACCAGGTCGCGGCAGAGCGCCTCACGCACGTCCGTCTCGGCGTCGATCGCTAGATCGCAAAGGCCCTCGCGCTCCGCGTCGCGGCGCAGCTGCGTCGCGACCACGCCAGGAAGCGCGCGCGCGCGCGCGGCGGCCGCCTCGCCGTCGCCCCGCACGGTGACCTCGATGTGCACGTGCCCACGCATGTGCGAGGTCAGCTCCGCCTCGGTGCCGTGCGCCACCAGCCGCCCCTCGCGGATCACCAGGATGCGGTCGCAGATCTCGCGGATCTCGCCGAGGTTGTGGCTCGACAGCAGCACGGTGTGCTGGCGCGCGAAGCCGCGGATCAAGGCGCGCATCTCGACGATCTGCACCGGGTCCAGGCCGGTGAAGGGCTCGTCGAGGATGAGCAGGCGCGGCCGGTGGACGATGGCCTGGGCGATGCCGACGCGCTGCGCGTAGCCCTGCGAAAGGCTGCCGATCATCTGGTGGAGCACGCCTTCCACATGGGTGAGCGACACGACGTCCGCCACGTGGGCCGCCGCCTGCGACGCCGGCACCCCGCGCAGGCGGGCCACGAAGCGCAGGTACTCGGCCACCGTCATCTCGGGATAGACCGGCGGCCGATCCGGCAGGAAGCCGACCAGCGTCCGCACCGCGAGCGCGCTGTCCACGACGTCCATGCCGTCGATGCGCACGTCGCCGCCGGAGGGCAGCAGATCGCAGGCGAGGATGCGCAACGCGGTGCTCTTGCCCGCGCCGTTGAGGCCGAGGAAGCCGACCACGTCGCCGGCCGTCACCCGGAACGAGACCGGTCCCAGCGCCCGTCGCTCGCCGTACAGCTTGGTGAGATCGCTGACTTCGATCAAGGTGGTTACTTGCGCCTGGGCGCCGGCGGCGGGGTGAGACCCTGCGCGACCAGCCCGCGGGTGATCTCGGGATGGAGCTTGAACTCGCCCTCGACCAGTACCTCGCGATCCCAGGGGAAGATGAACGCCTCGTCGGAGCTGATCGCGGCCAGGTCGGGTTGGTAGCTGTGCGTGTGGCAGCCGAGCGCCGCGGTGGTGACCTTGCCGGCGCCCACCCGGCGCAGCTCGAGCAGGGCGATCTTGAAGGTCTCGCCGCTGACCGACAGATCGTCGGTGAGCAGCACGGTCCGTCCGGCCACGTCCTTGGGCGGCGGGACCAGCACGCGGGTGGTCATCTTGACGCGCGAGCCGGCGTGCCGGCGCGAGAGCCGGATCGGGTAGTAGTCGCAGCGCAGCATCGCCGAGACCACGGCGCCGACGATGGCGCCCCCCTTGGCGATGCCGACGACGCACTCGCAGCCGCCGCGCTTGTGGACCTCGCGCGCGAGCTTGCGGCAGAGATCGGCGAACTCGGGCCAGTCGATGGCGTGCACGCCCTCGTGCTTGTGGTCCAGCTCGCGGTTGGGGCGCATCGGGGCGGTTTATACCTCAAGCGCGCGGCTTGCGGAATCCGGCAATCGTGGATTCTTCGGCCGCGCGCTGGTCGCGGGCCGCGGCGTTGCGCCGGCGCTGCGCCTTCCAGGCGTCGTGGTCGCGCTCCACCGCCTGGCGCCGCCGGACCGCCTCGTGCAGCGCCGCAACCGCCCGCGCAAGGGCCGCGCCGGCCTGGCGATGCGCCTCCCGCTGCCGGGCGGTCTTGTCGCGCAACGCCGTGCGATAGCGCTCCTCGGCCTGGAGTTGCGCGGCCGTCGCCGTTCGTCGCTGGCGCGCGCGCAGATCCGCTTCCAGCGATCGCAACCGCTGCTGCTCGCGTTGCACATCGTCGCGTAGGCGCGCGAGATCGACGCGGCCGGCGCGCTCCTCGCCGCGCCGCAGATCGAGCAGCTTCTGGCGGGGATAGCCCGGGCGGCGTCCGTTCACCTGCGGGAGCGCCTGGGCTCTTCCAGGCCGGAATCACCCAGCTCGCGCAGCAGCTCGCGCTGGCGCGCGCTCAGGCGCGTAGGCACGACCACGTCGAAGTGGATGTGCAGGTCGCCGCGGCCAGCGCCCTCGAGCCTCGGAATGCCCTCGCCGCGCAGCATCATGACCTGCCCGGGCTGCGTCCCCGGCTCCACCCGGATGCGGCGGTCTCCGTCGAGGGACGGCACCGAGAGTTCGGCGCCCAACGTCGCCTGGACGATGCTGAGCGGAAGCCTAACGTGCAGGTGGGAGCCGTCGCGCTCGAAGCGCGCATCGGGGGTGACGCGCAACACCACGTAGAGGTGTCCGGCATGGCCGCCGTCGGGGGCCGCCTGGCCGCGGCCGGAAAGGCGCAGCACCTGCCCGTCATCGACGCCGGCCGGCACGGTCACCTCGAAGCTGTCTTCGCGCGGCGTGACTCCCTTGCCGCGACATTCGGCGCATGCCTTCTTCACCACCGTACGTTGGCCGCGACAGGTCGGGCACGTCGTCGAGACGACGAAGAAGCCCTGCGAGTGGCCGACTTGGCCGCGCCCCTTGCACGTCGAGCAGATCTCGGGCTTGGTGCCGGGCGCCGCTCCCGACCCGCCGCAGGTCGCGCAGCTCGCATGACGACGCACGCGGACTTGCTTCTTGGCGCCGCGCACCGCCTCCTCAAAGCTGAGCGCCACCTCCGTCTCCAGATCCGCGCCGCGCCGCGTCGCGTGGCGGCGGCCGCCGAAGCCGAAGAAGTCGCCGAACAGGTCGCCGAAGGTGGAGAAGACGTCCTCGACGTCGTTGAAGCCGGGGTGGAAGCCGCCGCGCTGCGGGCCCTCGTGGCCGAAGCGGTCGTAGGCCGCGCGCTTGTCGGTGTCCGAGAGCACCTGGTAGGCCTCGGCCGCCTCCTTGAAGCGCTCGGCGGCCTGGGGGTCGTTCTGGTTGCGGTCGGGGTGGTTCTCGAAGGCGAGCTTTCTGTAGGCCTTCTTCAGATCGTCCTCGGACACGGTCTTGGAAACGCCGAGAACTTCGTAATAATCACGCATTGCCATGCAGGCGGATAGACCCGTCGGGCAAGCTAAGTTCCCGATCCCAGGGTGTCAATGGCCTGGCCTCTACCCGCCAGTTCGCAGGGCGCGTGGTAGACTTGCGTCCGATGGTCGACCGCCTTCGAGCGATGCTGGAGCGAGACGAGCGGATCGCCTACGCGCTGCTGTTCGGCTCGGCGGCGCGCGGCTCCTCCGGCCCCGACAGCGACGTGGATGTCGCGGTCGGCCTTGGCGAGGGACAGTCGCTTGACCACCGAGCGGTGGGCCGGCTCGTCGCGGACCTGGAGGCCGCGGCCGAACGAACCGTGGACCTAGTGCTGCTGAACGAGGCGCCGATACCCGTGGCGTACCGCATCTTCCGCGAAGGCCGCATCCTCTGCGAACGCGACCATCGGGCGTTGGTCGCACGCAAGGCCCGGGCGATACTCGAGTACCTCGATTTCCGTCCCGTCGAAGAGCTCTGCACCGCCGGCGTATTGGCGGCCGCCGCCCGTGGTCGATAGGCCCGTCATCGCCAAGAAGGTCGCGGCGGTCCGCGATGCAATCGCCCGGATCCACGCCGTGCTCCCCGCGGACGTTCACACGTTCCTGCACGACCGGACCGCCCGCGAAGTCGTCATCCTCAACATGTTCGTAGCGCTTCAGGAGTCGCTCGATCTGGCGACCCACTGGGTCGCCGACGAGGGCTGGGACGTGCCGCAGAGCTACCGCGAGGTATTCACGGCGCTGGCCGAGCACGGTGTCCTCGATCGCGCGCTCGCGGACCGGCTCGCCAGCGCCGCCGGCCTACGCAACCTGGTCGCCCACCGCTACGGCGTGGTCGATTGGCGGCGTGTGCATGCCTCCGCATCTTCCGACCTCGGCGATCTCGAGGCGTTCTGCTCCGCGATCGGCCGCTTGTCGTCGTAGCCGCAAACCCTCTTCGTCGAATGCGTCGGCGGGCAGATACGGCGGGACCCGGAGCCTGTATCTCTCTTGGATGCTGTTGATCCTCCTGGCCGCCGCATGCCATGCTGCCGACCTCTTGGCCGCCGGTGAATCAGGCCCGTTGCGCGATCCGCTCGCCGAAAGGGAGGCGGTCGGCCGGGTGGCCCGCGGAGACAAGGACGCGCTGCGCGTGCTCTACGTCGCCTTCGGGCGGCGCGTGCGGGCCGTTGCCCAGCGCGTGCTCGGCGACGCAGCGGAAGCCGAGGACGTCGCGCAGGAGGCGTTCGCCGAGGCCTGGCGGCGCGCGGGCGAATACGACGCCAAGCGCGGATCCGTGGCGGCGTGGATCCTCACGATCGCGAGGAGCCGCGCCATCAACCGACTGAACTCGCTGCGCAGCGCCGCCCGCAAGGTCTCCGCGGCGGCGCACGAGCGCGACCAAGCCGTCGCGCCGGACGAGGGACACTTGCACCGCGATCGGCTCGGCGGAGCGCTCGCCACCCTGCCCGACGAGCAGCGCGCCGCCATCGAGCTGGCCTACTTCGAGGGGCTCTCGCAGTCCGAGATCGCCACGCATACCGGCGAGCCGCTGGGAACCATCAAGACGAGGATACGGTTGGGCATGGAGAAGCTGGGTGCGCTCCTGGGCGGGAGGAGAGCATGACCTGCCGCGAATTCCACGAAAACGTCGCGGCCTGGGCGCTGGGCACGCTCGACGCGCGCGAGGCGGCGGCGTGCGAGGAGCACCTGCGTGAGTCCACGCACGAGGGCTGCGCGGAAGCGCTGGCGCACGAGCGCGCCACGGTCGCGGCCATGGACGAAGCGCTGCCGCCGCTGCGCCGGGAGTTCGCCGATGTCGAGCGGCGCATCGAAGCGAAGCCGCGCGCGCGTCGATCCGCTTGGCGGTTGGTGCCCGCGCTGGCGCTCGCGGCCGCGCTGCTGCTGACGGTGTTCCGCCTGGCGCAGATCCGCGAGCAGATCGCCCAGGATCAGATCGCGCTGCGCAATCAGCGCGCCGCGGCGCAGGCCGAACGCGACCGCTGCATCAAAGACCTGCGCACGCTGCGCGACCGCGTCGGCCTGCCGCACGAGGTGGTGGCGTTGCTCGAGCGGCCCGACACGCGCGTGGCGCCGCTGGCACCGCAGCCGGGCCGGAACGAGCGCGCGACCGCCATTGTGAACCTCGTGGCCGGGCGCGCCTTCATCGTGTCCAGCGTTGCCGCGCCGCCCGCGGACAAGGACCTGCAACTCTGGATCATCCGCGGCAAGGCCGCGCCGGTGCCGGCCGGCTTCCTGCGGGCCTCGGGCGGCGTGCTGGTGGGCGAGTTCGACCGCGCCGTGCTTGCCGCCGGCCCGCCCGACGCGCTGGCCGTCTCGCTCGAGCCCGCCGGCGGCCGGCCCACGCCGACCCAGGTCGTCCTGGTCGGCCTGCTGGGCGGTTAGTAACAACAGGTCGGCGATCGATAGTCTTGAGAGCGGGTCGTCAGCCCTGCGGGATGGTCATGAACGCGTACGGGCGCGCGTCGAGGAATTGCCAGCCATCGCCCGATCGCTGCGCCAGGGTGACGAGGTGGACGACCAGAGCCGGCGCGGCCGAGCCGTCGGGCGCGCGCAAGTTGTCGATGGTCTGCGTGCCGTCGACCAGCGCGACCGATCCGAGCTCGCGTATGTGCGACATGGCGAACCTCGTCGTCGTGCCCTTGAGCATGGTCGCGAAGTACTCGGCGTAAATCCTGGCGATGGCCTCGGACCCGCGCGCCTCCTGGCCAAACGGGTTGATGAGGCTGCCGTCCGCCGCGAACTCGCCGGCGCAACCCCGGGCGTCGTTGCGATTCCAGGCCGCGATGAAGCGATCGAACACCGATTGGATCTGGCTCGTGACTGACATGCTGACCTCCTCGCGCGTGGGTAGCGCATAGGTGGGCTACTCGATGCCGCCCTCGCATTCCCAGAGTGTCTCGAAGCCGTGCAGAACGGGGCTCTCGCCGTCGGGGGAGGCGGCGAAGTCGAAGGTGAGGCGTAGGAAGCTCGACGGGTTGGGCGTGACCGGAGCCGCGGCGTCCATCTCGGCGGGCGACACGTCCCAGGGCCCGAAGTACGGCTGCGCCGCGATCGTCGCCAGGTCGTTGCCCGACTGCACCCGCAGTGTCAGCGACGCGCCGGCCGGCACCGTCGCGTCCCACAGCACGCGCAGCCAGGTGGTCTCGCCCGTACAGCCCGCCAGCGTCGGGCTGTAGCTGCCGGTCGGGTTGGTCACGTTGCGGAACACGAAGCCGGTGTAGTCGCTGTAGGTGTAGGGCCGGTCGCCGATCGGCACGGTGACCAGCGACGAGTCGGCCGGATCGAAGCGCACCGCCGTGTTGGCCATGCGGTTGCCTACCCAGAGCTTGCCGTTCTCGTCGGTGGAGACACCGATCGAGTAGACGCTCCCGGTGCCCTCCGCGGTCGGGTCCACGTCGAACGCGCCGATATACCCGCCGTTCTCGTCCATCCCGGCGATCCATCCATCGGAGAGAGCCACCCACACGTTGCCCTCCTCGTCAGGCGCGATGCCCTGCGGCCGGCCGTGCGCAAGGTCCATCCCCGGATCCATGCGCGTCCAGATCTGCGTCGTGGGATCGTACATCCAGGCCAGCGCGCGGTTGGCGCCGTCGTCGGTACAGCCGTGGGTGGAGGCGTCGTCGGCCGCGAGCCACACGCGCCCCATCAGGTCCAGGGTGATGCCGTAGCGCCCGAAGCAGCCTGCGCCGACGGCATCGATGAGCTCGCCCATGGGTGTCGCGGCCGTAGTGTCGATACGGATGAGCGCTTCCGTCATCGAGCTGGCGCAGCAACCGTTGGCGGCCCACAGCACGCCGTCCGAATCGATGATCGCCCCGTAGGGCTGGCCGCCCGCGGTATCCACCGTCTGCAGCGGCGCGCCGCCGGGCGAGACCTGCACGAACATCGCGTCGTTGTAGAGCCCCACCCAGGCGTTGCCGTCCACGTCGATGGCCAGCGCGCGGGGAAGGCCGTCGTCGGCGCCCACCAGCGTGCTGAGGACGATGCACTCGTCATCCTGCCCCCAGTACTCCTTGACCGCGGCGCCGCTGCACACCGTCGACCAGTCGTCGCCGATGCCGTTGCCGTCGCAATCCCAATCGATCGCGCCGTCGAGGTTGACGTCCGACGAGGTCTGCAGCAACCCGTCGGCGGGATCGGTGCCGTGCGCGCGGTCCACGCAGTCGGACAGGTTGGCGGCAATCCGGCTCACCGTTCCTTGGCGACTGAAGGCGCGGTTGGCCACCCAGACGTTGCCGTCGAAATCCACCGCCGTCCGCGACGGGCAGTGCCCGGGACCGGCCCACGCCTGGCAGTCCTCGGGCAGCCCGGGCAGGTCGAGCACCATGCCGGCGATGTGCGGGTCGTCGGGATTGAGCGTCGCGTAGCGGCCTTTCTCCACGGCGTCCCCGGAGTCCAGCCGCGAGACCGTCGAGTCGTCGGTGTTGGCGATCCACACGTCGTGGAGCAGCACACGGGTGCCGTCCAGAGTCAGGTCGCCGTTGTCGTCGGTGCCCACGCCGTCCTCGGTGGGAGGCTCGACGAACGGGCCCTCGTCCGTGGTCTGCGAGCAAGTGCCGTTGCAGTCCCCGCACTCCGTGCGCACGCCCTCGTCGGTGACCCCGTCACAGTCGTTGTCGATCGTGTCGCAGGCCTCGGCCACGCCGGGGTGGATGGTGGCGTCGGCGTCATCGCAATCGGCTCCGCGGGCGCAGCCCTTGCCGAACGCATCGTGATCCTGGTCCACGCACGCCGTGCCGTCGCCGTCGGCGCCGCCGTCCCCTCCGTCGCCGTCACCTCTGGGCGTGCCCAGATCCACCTCCCCACCACAACCAGCCGCGAGCAGCGCCACGAACCTCAAGTGTGGGCGCACCATAGGGGGGATCCTATCGTCGGGATCGGCGAGCGTCTATAGGGGAAGACATGGCGTGAGTCGCGTCACAGCCTGGCGATGCGCTCGACGGCCTGACGGATGCGCTCGACCGGCTGGGTGAGCGCGAAACGCACGAACCCCTCGCCGCCGGCGCCGAAGCCCACCGCCGGTGTGGCCACCACGTGCGCGCCCTCGAGCAGCCGCGCCGTGAACGCCACCGAACCGAGCCCGCTCGGGCAGGCGCACAGCACGTAGAACGTGGCGCGCGGGCGGATCACGTCGTGGCCGAGCGCGAGAAGCCCATCGCACAGCGCATCGCGCCGCTCGCGATAGACGTCCCGCATGCGCGCGACGCAAGCCGGATCGCCGTCGATGGCCGCGATAGCCGCCTCCTGCACCGCTTCGAACGGCCCCGAATCGACGTTGGTCTTGACGCTGGAAAGCGCCGCCACCAGATCGGCGCGCCCGCACGCCCAGCCGATGCGCCAGCCGGTCATGTTGAAGGTCTTGGAAAGCGAGTGGAACTCGATGCCGACGTCAGCGCCGACCTCGAGGAAGCTTCGCGCCGGCTCGCCTTCGAACACCATCTCCGAGTACGCCAGGTCCGATGCGACGATTGTGCCCGTGCTGCGCGCCCATCCGGCCAGGCGCCGATAGAAATCCAGCGTCACGGTCGCGGCGGTCGGGTTGTTGGGGAAATTCACCCAGACCAGCTTGGCGCCCTTGTCCGGCAGGTCCGGGACGAAGCCGTCTTCGCGCCGCAGGGGCAAGCTCCGCACCACGCCGCCCGCGAAGCGCGTGCCCGAGGCGTAGACCGGATAGCCGGGGTCGGGACAGAGCACCTCGTCGCCGGGATCCACCAGCGCCAGCGGCAGGTGCGCGATCCCTTCCTTCGATCCGATGAGCGCCACCACCTCGCGGTCCGGGTCGAGCCGCACGCCGAAGCGCCGTTCCATGAAGCGCGCGACCGTCTCACGGAACGCGCGCATCCCCTCGTACGCCGGATACCGATGATACGCGGCCTTGCCCGCGGCCTCGCGCAGCGCGGCGACGACGTGCGGCGGCGTGGGCAGGTCGGGGTCGCCGATGCCCAGGTCGATGAGATCGGCGCCGGCGGCGCGCATCGCCTTCTTTTTGCGATCGAGTTCGGCGAACAGGTACGGTGGGAGCTCGCGGATGCGCCGGGCGACGGGGTCCATAGTCACTCCACGACCGGATTTTTTAGCACGCCGATGCCGTCGATCTCGACCTCGATCAGATCGCCGGGGCGGATCGGCCCCACGCCGGGCGGCGTGCCGGTGGAGATCACGTCACCGGGAAGGAGCGTCATCACGCCACTGATGAAGGCGACCAGTTCGGGCACAGAGAAAATCAGGTCCTCGGTGCTCGAGTCCTGGCGCAGTTCGCCGTTGAGCCGCGTGCGGATACGCAGGCGGCCGGGATCCAGGCCGGGGGCGACGACCGGGCCGAGCGGGCAGAAGGTGTCGAACCCCTTGGCGCGCGTGTACTGCACGTCGCGCTGCTGCAGGTCGCGCACGGTGATGTCCAGCGCGCAGGTGTAGCCGGCCACGTAGTCCAGCGCCGCGGCGGCGGAGACGGCCCGGGCGCGCCGGCCGATGACCACGCCCAATTCGCCCTCGAAGTCGACGCGCTCGTAGCCGCGCGGGCGCACGATGGGCGTGCCCGATCCGATCACCGCCGAGGGCGGTTTGAGGAAGAGCAGCGGCTCGCCGGGCAAGGGCTTGCCCATCTCGCGCGCGTGCGCGCGGTAGTTGAGGCCCACACCGACGATCTTGGTGGGCGTGCACGGCGGCGGCAGGGCTTCCATCGGAAACGCAGTTTATCACCTTCGTGTACATTGAGCGCCGTGCGCCCCCTCATCGCATGGCTGCTGCTCGTCGGATGTGGCGAGGGCGAACCGGATCCGGTCGCTACCACGACGCTACGCGAGATGGATCTCGGGACCGAGCTGGCCGCGCCGTTCACCGAAGTCGTCGAGATCGACGTCGATGCGGGGGCGCTCTCGCTCACGCTCTTGGCCGAGTCGGAGGCGAGCGGCGTGCTGATCTTCGAGCTGGAGGCGCCCGGCGGCGAGCGGCTGATCCGCACCGACGACGTCTTCTCATCCCCCAACCTCGCCCTGCCCGGCATCCGCGTGGCGGTCGCGCAGGTTCCGATCCGCCCGGAGGTCGAGCTATCGCCCGGGCGCTACTTCGCGCGGGTGCTCTACTCCGGCCTGGAAGCCGACGTCCGCCTGCGCGCTTTCATCAAGCTTCCCGACGCGGAGAGCGACGTCGACGCGGACGGACAGATCTTCGATCTCGCCGTCTTCTTCGCCACGCCTTCGGTCGCCGCGCTCGACGAAGTGATCGGCGATGCGGAGGCGGTGCTCGACGGCGCGGACCTGCGCCTGCGCGACGTCTTCGAGCACGTCCTGCCGGACGCCGGGCGCATCACCGACACCGGCCCCGAGCTGGATGCGCTGCTCGAGCAGTCCGCCGGCCTCACGGACGGCGCCGTGCCGGTATTCGTCGTCGAGGAGCTCCTGTCGGGCATACCCCCGGTGAGCCTTCCCGGCGTGACCGCGAACGTGCCCCTGCCTCCCGTGGGCGGGACGCCCCGATCGGGCATTCTGCTGTCGGCGCTCTTCCTGCGCGAGTCTCCCCACGAGTTGGGCCAGATCCTGGCCCATGAGATCGGTCACGCGCTCGGGCTGCTCCACACCAGCGAGAGCGACGGCACCCAGCACGATCCGCTCGCCGACACCCCGGAATGCGCCCCGGTGAAGGACGCCGACGCCAACGGGACGGTGGGCATCTCCGAATGCGGCGCCCATGGCGCCGGCAACCTCCTCTTCTGGGCCTGCTGCGCCACCGCCTCGCCCGACATCACCGACGACCAGCGCTTCGTCATGCTCCGCAGCGCGCTGGCGAGATGAGCTCCCGGTGAACGTGTCCTGTCGGATTACCGCCGGAGCTTCAAGACTTCGAGCTTGTCGCGGAAGGCGGTGCGCGCGGCGATGAAGTCGGTGTGGTCGAAGCCGAGCTCGGCGGCGACCTTGCGGATCTCGGCGTCCTCCTGGGCGGAGATCGAATCGTCGGCGGCCGAGACCGCCAGGACGCAGTGCAGCAGGCTCTTGCGCTGCTCGAGCGTGGCCGACTCGCGGTACTTGCGCGTCACCAGGTAGTCGTCCACCGTCCCCACCAGCTGGTTCTGCGCCTTGGCGACCTCGACGATCAGCGCGGCCTGCGCCTCGGGCACGCCTCCCTGCTCGCCCACGATGCGCTCCATCGCGCGTGTTTCTTCCGGGCTGATGTTCAGATCGGCCCGCGCCACGCGCGCCAGCACGAAGGCAAAGCAGGCCAGCCGCTTGGCCTCGGCCGGATCCATCTTTTCCAGCGCCTCGCCGATGCGACGGATCGATTCGACTTCGGAAGCCGGATCGGGCTCCGTTTCCGAAAGCCCGAGCAAGCTGCGCAACGAGAATCCCATGGGCCTCACGGTACCTTCGAGCGACCGATCCTGGCAACCGCGAACTCTCGTGAACCCCCGACGTTGCGCCGGTCCGTTTGACGGACATGCGGACATGTACAACAATGTTGGTCATGAGCGTCCTGGGCATCGCGGAGGCGCGCCGCAAGTTGCCGCAGCTGGTTCGGCGGGTGGCGGCCGGGCAGCCGCCAGTTTCCATCGGCCGGCGCGGGCGGCCCGAGGTCGTCCTAGTCGCGGCGCCTCTTGCCGTCCAGGTGATCCGCCGCCGTCGCTTGGCAGGGTTGGTCGAGGTCGTCGGAGGTGGGCGCGAGCTCGACGAGGCCCACCGGGACATCCTCCGAGATGTGGAAGCTTCGCTCGAGCGCGCGGCCAGCCGCTTGCCACCGACAACGCGGCGTCGTTGAACCTCGTCACCGACACGCACGCGCTGATCTGGCACCTTTCGGGCAGCCGGAAGCACTTGAGCGTCCGTGCCCGTCGTGCGTTCGAGCACGCCGAGGCCGGCCGGTGGACGATCCATGTTCCGGCGGTCGTGCTCGTCGAGATGGTCCTGCTCGAGGAACGAGGCCGGCTCCGATTCTCGTACGCGCAGCTCCGTGAACAGCTCGGGCTGCGCGGCGGGTTGCCGATCCAGCCGCTGCTTCCCGAGGACGTCGACGAGGCGCGATCCCTGGGCGCACTGCGGGATCCCTTCGACCGATTGATCGCGGGCACGGCGTTGCGGCTCGGCCTGCCGCTGCTCTCGGATGACGAGGTCATCCGCGAGATCGGGCGACCGCCCGTCTACTGGTAGATTCTCTCGGGGCAAGGCGCATGCTCGCCGCGGATGAGGAGGCGCTCCACCCCGGACGTCGCACACGGCGCGACGCTTCTGGCCGTCGCCGTGACGGCCCTGCCCGCGCCGGCGGCCGAAATCGGTTGGTCCAGCTACCTCGGCGGATCCCTCGACGATGGCCACGCGGGCGACGACATCGGCGTGGCCGTCGACGGAAGCGGTAACGTCTACGTCACCGGGCACACGCACTCGCCGGATTTCCCGACGACTGCCGGTTTCGACACGAGCTTCGCCGCGCCGGGGGATGCGTGGGTCGCCAAGTTCAACGCGGCCGGATCGCTGCTGTGGTCCTCGTACCTGGGCGGGAGCGAACCCGATTCGAGCCGGGCCATCGCCGTGGGCGCCGACGGTAGTGTCTTCGTCGCAGGCTTCACGGAGTCCCCGGATTTCCCCACGCCCGGCGGGTTTGATTCGGCCGTGGACGCCACCGGCGACGCCTTCGTGACCCGGATCAATGCCGCGGGATCGGCGCTGGTCTGGTCCACGCTCTTGGGCGCATCCGGCTACGACGACGCCTGGGGACTCGCCGTCGATGCTATCGGCGAAGTTTACGTCGTGGGCTACACGCAGTCGCCGGACTTTCCCGCATCGGGCGGGTTCGACCCGAGCCTGGGCGGAACGACCGACGCGTTCGTGGCCAGGATCGACGCGGCGGGATCCGCCTTGGTGTGGGCTTCGTATCTGGGTGGGTCCGACGCCGAGTACGGCGCCTCCTTGGCCATCGATGGAGAAGGCTATGCCTACGTCACCGGCTACACGGCCTCGCCGGATTTTCCGTCGTCAGGCGGTTTCGACAACTCCCTGGGGGGGACGGGCGACGCGTTCGTCGGCAAGATCGACGCGTCGGGTTCGGCACTGGCGTGGTCTTCGTACCTGGGCGGCTCGGATCTCGACAGCGGCTACGCCATCGCCGTGGACGGCAGCGGCGTCTATCTCGCCGGCGAAACCTGGTCGGCCGACTTTCCCGCCACCGGCGGCTTCGGCACGGTCCTCGACGGAACCAGCGACGCCTTCGTCGCCAAAGTGAGCGCCGTCGGAGACGCTCTGACCTGGTCCACCTACCTGGGCGGCTCGGCGGACGATTCCGCCGAGGGCATTTCCGTCGATCGATCCGGGAACGTGTTCGTCATCGGCATGACGGATTCGCCGGATTTCCTGGCGTATGGGAGCTTCGACGGGAGCCTGGGCGGGCTGGCGGACGCCTTCGTGACGGAGATCGATGCGACAGGCTCGGCGCAGACGTGGTCCTCCTA
>Ga0247727_10010731_pt1 | contig 16171 bp, 15 predicted proteins | sample WisWelCaveWW1625_FD_202498 | JGI IMG/M metagenome (GOLD analysis project Ga0247727, IMG submission 202498) | Biofilm microbial communities from Wishing Well Cave, Virginia, United States - WW16-25 | ecosystem: Environmental > Aquatic > Deep subsurface > Groundwater > Cave microbial mat | place... | reverse complement strand
CGGTTGGTCGACTGGTCTGCCGAAGAGCTGAAGGCTTTGCGTGACTCGGCGCCACTTACCCTGAAGCCCTTCATCTGGGTGGTCAACCACGCAGAGGATGCGGCTGACGTCGAACGTCTGACTGCGGAGGTGGCAGCCTGTGTGGTCGCAGGTGATGTTGTTGTCGGCATGGCAGCCCGCCTCGAAGAGGAGGCACGACATTTGGACGAGGCTTCACGAGTGGAGGCCTATTTGGCTCTAGGTCTGGGGAGCGGTGCGCTGGTCCGAATGGTGGAGGCGGCATACCGGGCGCTCGGTTTGATCTCTTTCTACACGGTGGGCCCCAAGGAGGCGCGTGCCTGGACGGTGGTTGCCGGCGCCAACGCCGCACAGGCAGCAGGCAGGATTCACAGCGACTTGGAACGGGGCTTCATCCGGGCCGAGGTTGCCCACATCGATGCGGTCTTGGCGGCGGGAGGATGGGAGGCTGCCAAGAAAAGGGGCACTGTCCGGCTTGAGGGTCGCAACTATGTCGTGGGCAAGGGCGACGTCTTGCACGTTCGCTTCAGCGTATGACTTCGCCGGGAAATTTGGCGCTGGGCGCCAAATTTCGTAAAAGCCGCCCTGGCAGCCCTGTAATAACAGGAGGCTCCGGTGTGGGGTTCCGGAGCCTCCTCACGCTCTTCCCACGGAAGAGCGGTCAGGGGCCGTTTCCGAATGGGAGGCTGCCAGGGTCGTGCGCTCCCATCGACCCCTGCGGGGTTGGGGCGCCGCCTAGCGAGGGGGTACGCGCTGGCGGCCTTGGGGCCACGATAACCACGCTTGGATGGAGCTTGCAACTAGTGCGCCGTCTCGGAAATAGCAGGTGGGTATCAACGGAGCACGAGTGTGCTTTGTCTTGACGTGAGGGCGGCAAGGCGCGACCCTGATTGCCGACCAAAAGGGAGCTGACTTGCGTTACGCAGGCCGGTTGGTGGGAACCGAGGAATTCGACAAAGGACTGAAAGTGGTCGTCGTGCTCGACGACCAATCCTTGGCGATTGAAGCTCCTTCCGGACGCTTGGGATTGTGGGCGTTAGAACAGATCGACATCGAGCGCCTGTCCGGCGACAAGTTCCTGCTTCGGCTCAATGGAGAATCGGTGACGTTCTCTGCCGACGACCCACTCGACTTTGCCTATTCCGCACTGCCGGTTGTCGAGAAGGCCAACGCCGATGATGGACGGAGGAGCTGGTTCAAGAAGCAAAAGGCGATGAAGCCGGCGGAGACCGATGTCAAACCCTCCAAACCCGCCCCGCCCAAGAAAGCGAGTAAATCCGCACGCACACCACCGCCCGAGCAGGAGCGCCGGCCGCTCAGCGAGATGGTGGCTGCCGCCAAACCGGCCAAACCGAAACCACGATCCTTCGAACTTGCTTCCGCTCCGCCCGACGTCAAACCACGACCTCGCCCCGGAAAGCTTGTCGATGTTCCTGCCAAGACCGATGCGCAGCGGACAGCGGCGGCTGCCTCCGAACCGGCCGATCGGGTTAAAACGCCCACTCCGGACAGATCAGATGCCAGGAGAGCGGTAGCCAAGGCCGTTCAAGCAATCGGTGATGTCCCGGCCAAGGCGCGGCCGACCGCCGATCGCCAGGCGGTCAAAGCCGGTCGCGCCGGGGTAACCAAAGAGCCAGCCAAGGAAATCGCGAGGGAAGTAGCCAAGGAAGTAGCCAAGCAACCCGCCGCACGAGAAACCGCCGCGCCGGCGAAACCACAGGTCCAGCAACCCGCGGCCAGGACCGGAAGGCCAGCGGTTGATGAAGCCGTTCGGCAACCACCAACGGTCACCCGGCCGGCGGCAGAAACTTCAAACCACGATGAGCGAAGACCAAGGGTCACCCGCGAGGCGTTTCCCCGACTCAAGACGGTGCCGGTGCCAGACCCCTCAAGAACTGTTGAGACACCACCGGTATCCAGGCCGCTGACGGAGCTAGCGCCCCGTGCCCGAGAAACCGCCGGAGCGGCTCTGACCGAGCTTGCTGAGACGCAGCCGATTCGGGCGCCGTTGATTCGACAGCGACCGACCAAGAGCACCGCTGCCGAACCGGTGCGTCAATTTGGCGTGGCGCCCACCCGGCGCAAGGTGGCACCACCAGTCAAACGCGATCCGCTCGCCACCAGAGCTGCAGCCGGCGAGAGCGAAGCCGTACCGGACCGGCCGATCGATTCGGATCCGGTTGACCGGTCGGTCGAGCCAGCACCCGTTGAGGCAGTGCGTGGACCCGGTCGACCTGTCGAGTCCGAGACAGTCCGTGCGCCTGGCCGACCTGTCGAGTCCGAGGCAGTCCGGGCGCCCGGTCGTCCGATCGAGGCGGGACCAGTCGACGACCTGGTGGTCGAGGTGACCCTGCCGACGCCACGACCGGTTCCGGTTGTGGAGCCGGCGTTGGCTCCCGACCCCTTCGCCGGGGAGGACGATCTGGGCAGGCGCGGTGGCCGGCTGACGAAGATGCGCCGCAAAGAGCGCACGGAGCACGTTCACGAGTTTGTCGAGCGTCGAATCCCGGGTGGGCTGGTTCGTCGAGTCTGTGAGTGCGGCCACGTCTCGATTGAATCGAGCGACTGAGCGACTGAACGACCGACCGAAACTCGGTTTATCCGAGTTCTCGCCGGTACATCCTGGCGAACCGCTGATAAGTGTCGACTCCGTCGTCCTGACGTTTGACCTCCTCCTCGGTCAATCCGCGAATCGGCTGGGCAGGTGTACCCATCGCCAACGTCCAGGGCGCTATCTCCCTCCCTTCGGGGAGCACCGAACCGGCCGCCAGCCAGGCACCCTCCCCGAGCACGGAGCCGTTGAGGGCCATGGCGCCAATTCCTATCAAGCAGTGGTCACCTACCACTGCCCCATGGACGATTGCCGAGTGGCCCACTGTCACTCGTCGCCCGATCAGACAGGGCAGGCCTTCGTCGGCGTGCACCACTGCGTTGTCCTGAATGTTGGTTTCCCGGCCGATCTCAATCGCATCGAGCTCGGCCCTGATCACCGCCCCGAACATGATCACCACCCGTGCCGCGATTCGGACGCGTCCCAGAATGACGGCCGACTCGGCCAGATAGGCAGTCTGATGAATGCGGGGGTTATCGAGCCTCAACCCAGGGCACTGTAAACCGCGGGAGCTCAGAGTCGCGTTTGTGACCCGGCCCCTTTCAGCAAGAAGGCCAGCGACAGACCCACAATTGCGATGAAGGGAATCAATAGCCAGCCCGCCGACTGCGGTTCCGCCAGAATGCGCTCGGGAAGCGGGCTGGTGATTCCGGCTGCGACTGCCGATGGTTGGTCTCCACCCGACTGGTCTATCGCCAAGTCATATTCGAGGTTGGAGGCGGGGACCACCAACTCCATGTGGCTGAGATACATCCGGTCGGGAACCCATTCCATCCCTACGTCCGAACGAAGGTCGGCCAAAAGGGTCTCGGAGGCCCAAGCAGAAGTGCTGAGGTTGAGACCGCTGCGAGGACCCAAAAGGGCAGGCCGGCGTTCGGTCAACAGGAACACGTCGGCTTCGACCTGCTCGTCCCCTGGTTTGCCCATCGCCAATATCCGCAACGGGACCCAGGGGTTCTCGGTAGGGATGCTGACGTGGATGGGTGTTCCGTCACCGGTGGATTGCTCCAACTCGGCTGCCCGGGCCGCGTCGAACCGGGCGGCCAGGAAGATGGGGGAGCGTCGGGAGTAGAACTCGAGGGTCGAGGCGGCATCTTCGGGAAGGAAATAGCCGTTGGAGTTGGCCCACTCGACCACTTCGGTGCCGCCGCCCTTGAGCACTGTGATGTCCAATGCGTCGATCTTGGTGGTCAACAGAATCTCAACATCATTCCCGGCTTCGCCCGAAGCCAAGGCAAACGCCTCCGGTATCGGAGGACGCACCTCCTCTACCAGTCGCTGCAAAGTCCAATCCCCTCCCCTTTCCACCTTTGTGGGAACTCCCGGAAGGGGGATGATCGAACCGAAGTCGGTCTCCGCTCCGGCGTATTCGAAGGAGGTGACGTAATGCTCGACGCCCTCGGCGTAGGCGGCCAGGGTGGTGGTTTTGACGAGCTGAACGGTTCCGTTTGGTGCCACCAGGAATCCACAAGCCTGGGCCGGAATGCCCAAGGCGAACAGGACGGCAACAACAACGAGTACAAGGGCTCCTGTGCGACGCACGGTTCCTCCTAGTTCGGTTGTCGCTAGGACGTCTCAGCCGGCCGTCTGGTTCCCCGTCCGGCGGAACCTTTCGGTTCCCACGAGAACGATCTAACGGCCACCACCAAACCGACCACGAACCAGGCGACCATCACACCCAGCGATCCCCAGGGAAAGGACGGTTCGATCAGCGGGTTGAAGGAGTCGCCAATCGCTTCAACCATCGGCCGCAGGGGAAGGATCGAAGCGACGGTTGTCAACCATTGGGGTGCGTCGTCCAACGGAAAGAAGATCCCCGAGACGAACGTCAGGGGCAGGATCGTGGCATTGGCGATCGCCGGCGCCGTCTGACCGCTCGGCGCCAGTGCCGCCACCGCCAGCCCGCAGGCCGAGAAACAGGCGGCGCCCACAAACATGGCAAGCAATGCCGTCGGGACCCGCCCCCAAAGGACCTGGACGCCATAGAAGGCGGCACCAACACCGAACATGACGACCACCGATAAAACGGCTACACCAAGCGAGGCGCCGATGCGGCCTGCCAGATGGATACTCATCGGAAGGGGCGTCCCCCGGATTCGTTTGAGCACCCCCGTGTCGCGCGATATGGCCGTCGAGATCGAAAGCTGGGTGTAGCAGGCGCTGACGATGGCGAAGGTGGCGATGGCGGGTGTGAAGAACTGCGAGAAACGCAGACCACCCGGCAGGTCGTTGCCCCCTAAGAGCAGGTTGAACAGCACGAGGAACATCAACGGGAAGGCGAATGTAAAGAAGAGTGCGATCGGGGTGCGCCACAGAAGTTTGAGCTGAAGCGCTGCCTCGCGGGCGGTGGCGCCGATCATGATTGTTCCAGCAGACGGAGGTAGGTGTCTTCCAGCGATGGACGGGTCACGGTCAGCGCCTCCAACTCTTCGCCCCGGGCCGTCGCCCATCCGCTAAGTGCGTAAAGCACCGAAGTGGGTTGAGTGGTGGCAATTTCGATGAAGCCGGTCGCGGTCCGAGAAGCCGATACCGGAAACGCGGAAAGGTCGACGCCGGGTGGGGGTCGGAAGCTGACCACCGCCTCGGCGACATCGCGTCCGCCCAGCGTGTCGGGTTGGCCTTCTGCAACGATACGGCCATGGTTGATGACGACCACTCGGTCCGCTAAACGTTGGGCTTCGTCCAGGTAGTGGGTGGTCAGTAGCACAGTGGCTCCACCCGAACGGAGATCGGCGATCAGGTCCCAGGCGTCACGGCGGGCCTCTGGGTCGAAACCGGTGGTCGGCTCGTCCAGGAACAACAGCTCCGGGCTTCCGACCAACGCCAATGCCAGGTCGAGTCGCCGACGCTGCCCACCCGAAAGGTGCTTGATACGGACCTGGGTTGGGAGCCCAACCAGATCGATCAAGTCCGAGCTACTCCGACTGTTGCGGTAGAAGGTTGCAAAGTGGGCCAGCACCTCGCCGGCAGTGAGTTCGTCGTCGATACCCGAGGTCTGGGTGACTATGCCGATTCGTTGTTTCACGTCACGGTCGATGTGGTCGCTTCCCAAAACCGAGACCCGGCCGGAATCTGGCATTCGGTAGCCCTCGAGGATCTCGACCGTCGTTGTCTTGCCTGCACCGTTGGGACCCAACAGTGCGACCACCTCGCCGGTTCCCACCTCGAAGGAGATGCCGGCGACTGCTTGGATGGGACCGTACGCCTTTTTGAGGTCGACGACTTCAACTGCGGGCACGGCCGAAATCTATCCGTACACCATCTGACCTGACGAGCGGAAAGGACCCCACCCCGTGACGGCCAGAACCGAGCGCCGAGGCGCCGATATCGCGCCTTCGAAGCAGTGGACACCAACCAGATCCAGCCGATGGTCATCGGGTCGGGACATGCTGGGCAGCAGTCACCCCAGCGAATAGATCAGCAGCGAGATTTGGAGTCGCCGAGCCGCAGTGCGCCGGTCAGTAGCATCGGGCCGGGTGGCCGGACCGAGAACGCCGGGACGCCACGAATCGGGACGCCGGCGCCGACCATCATGTGTAGCTCGTCGACCAAGCCTGCGGCGAGCAGGTCGTTCCAGGTCGTCATGCTGCCGAAAACCAATAGCGTGCCGCCCTCCCCCCTTTGCCCTGAGCGATCGCGTCTCGTGCCTCGTCCCGGCGCACGATCCGGTCTTCTCCCGCCACGGGCCGGTCGCCTCGGCGGTCAGACTATTGGAGACCACCAGGTGCTCGAGACCAGCCACGTCATACGGGCGGTGATCCGCAAGTTCATCTAAGAATGGATCGAAGAAGTGAAAGTCTGGGTTACCGGTGCTGCCGGCCGCGAGTTTCTCTACGTTGATGATGCTGCTCGGGCGATCGTGCTGGCCACCGAGCGATACGATGGGGAGGAGCCGGTCAATCCCGGTACCGGACGCGAGATCAAGATCAAGGACCGGGTCGGGTTGATCGCCAAGCTCACCGGCTTCAACGGTGAAGTTCGTTGGGATACCAGCAAACCCGATGGTCAACCGAGACAGATGCTCGACACCTAGCAAGGCGGCGGCGTTGTTCGGTTTCAAAGCCGAGATGAAGTTGGAAGAAGGCTTGAAGCGGACGATCGACTGGTGGGAGCACCAGTCGGGGTGATCAAGGCGAACGGCCTAGATGGTCGACGACCGAAGCCTTTCCGCCGGTCAATCAGGTACCCCAAAGCTCCCGTCGTTCGATTGGGTTTGGTTCACACGTCCCACAGACCGGTGGAGTCGTCGGCGGGGTCCTCAGGCGGAGTGTGAAAGGACATCCAATGCTTCCAATCCACACCGCTGAGCGGCTGATCGCTAAGAACTATCTGACGGTTCAACTCCCACAATTCGGCTTCGCGCTCGTTTTGCGGGTAGACCGATGTCGACGCGTGTTCGAAGGCGGGCCTGAAGATCGGGAGGTGTTCGGTAGCCAGGTGGATCGGGTGACATTTCATCACCGGTGCGAGAGGTCGCCTAAGCGGGGTCAGCAACGGCTTGAGGATCCGATAGGCGAGATCGGTATCGGCTTGCGTCCATTCGAAGGGGTCGTCGCCGACCAAGAGCAGCGTCGCCTCCGACCCGGGCAACGGACTCCATTCTGCCCCCCCGAGCTCAAACACGTCGGCCTCCAACCGGCGCACGTGTTCGGGTCCGAGAACGGTCGCCCACTGGTAACCAGGAATCATTCTCAGCCAGTCGTCCCGCACGCGGATCAGATCGCCGTTGGCAGTCTGGTAGGCGGTTTCGGCAGGGGTGATCCGGTCGACGGTTGCGATGCCAGCCAGCAGACCCTCCGGCAGAGTCGACGCCTGTGAGAACAGCTGTTCAACCAGCGTAGGTAACGCCTTCTTGGTGTCGTCGGACAAGATGGCCGTTTTCATGTGCACGACAAGTTCAGCTGGCTGGTACTTCGCGAGATCCCGATTGCGTTCTATCATCGCCGACCCCGAGACGCCGTCCGCCCGGACCAGTTCCAGGTCAAGGCTCGCTGTGTGCGACCACGACCAGCCGTCAAAAAGCGCCTGCCGGTTCGCTGCGTCTCCGATATACCTCTGTGAGCGTTGCAAATCGATATTCAACAAGTTGAGGGTTGCTTCGGCCACCCACCGTGCGTCCTCCACCGCTGGCAACACCACCCATCGGAAGACACTCTCCAAAATCGGAGCCCATGCCGCCGGCTCGCCAAACCAAAACTGCAATATCAGATTCAAATCACGCGGCTGCGGCTTCAGATATGGATCCGCCCAATCCGGAACAACCCGTGTGAACTCTGCCAACGCCATCGTCCTATTGGGTCAACAGGGGAACACCCTGCTGCCACCACGGGGCCAAGCCCGGACCGAGATTGCCCATGCCTGGACCATCGCCAAGGATTCGTGTCGTCCTTCTAGCCAACCAGACGAGCAGCTGCTGACAGACCGCGTGCCACTGGACTGCCCGACGCGGTCGACTCATCGCTGATGGCATCTGGTCAGTGTCCGTCCTATGCGCCAAGACCCGAGTCGGGGCCCTCAGGCCACGACTAGTTCGACGGCAAACGGTAGACCGGTTACCTGCTCGACGCGGCGCTTCGGGGTGGGAGCTCGATCGGGAACGGGTGGTCCACAACGCAAAGCAGGGACCTCCCCACCAGGTCCCTGCCTATGTGCGAGGCCCCGTTTAACCCCGCCTCCGCTCTGCCCAGACAAATTGAAGTCTGGGGAGCTGTGCAAGTAAATGGGCCGACTGGCCTATTTACGTTCGAAGGATTCGCCGCGGGAATCCGACCGACACTTACCATTCCCAACGTGCACCTTGGCAGCGATCGATGAGCGGCTGGCGCGCCGCCCTTGTGGCCGCCGTGGTCGGTGGTCTCATACTTGGCGTAGGCGCATTCGTCACCCGAGAGCAGCCGGGTCCGCCTGGAACCGCCACCTCCATCGATGAGAGTGGCGCCTCGCTGACTTGCGCCCCTGCCATCGAACCGGTTTGCCGGACGCTGGCCGGCCAGTTGGGTGTTCCCTACTCGGCCGAACCGGTTGAACAAGGGGTGTTGATTGTTGCGGACGGAGCGACTGTTGTCGGATTTGACGAAGTCGCAACGCTGTCCTCCACACCGGTGGTCATCGGCGTCTGGACCGAACGGGCGAGCGTCCTCTCGGCCCGCGGTTGCGAGGGCGAACTCGACCTTGATTGCCTGCTCGGTCATCTGGGTACTCGGTGGGACGCCATCGGTGGCCGTGCCGAGTGGGGTGAGATCCGCCTGGGTATGGCCAACCCGGCCGCCGGTCCGGCCGAGCTGGCGGCCTGGCGAGTCGTTGCCCACCCCGAAATCGCACCTGAGCTGACCGCCGGGCTTCGGCTTCGTGCCACCGACGAGGCCGATCTGCTCGACACCCTTGCTTTGCGGGGGCCGGCGGCCACCGACGCGGTCATCGCCACCGAGGCCGCTCTAGTCGCCCGTTGGGACTCCCTCCTGTTGAAACGCAGGATCTCATTCGTCTACCCCGATCCGGGACCCTTTATCGACTACGTCGTCCTGGCTTCGGGGAGGAAAGGTCGGGAGCTGGCCGACCGCCTCCTTTCACCCGACTTGTCTGCGGTCCTCGGTAGCCTGGGTGTTCGACCGGCGTCCGGTGCGGCGCCGTCCCTGCACGAGGCAATGGGTGAACCGGGGGGGCGGCTTCCCGAGCTGACCCCGGCCGAGCAGGAGGCGTTGGAGAAGACATGGTGAGGTTGAGGCCGGCGGTGCGGCTGGTGGCTTTGGCAATGCTCGCCGCCGCCTGCATTCCGGATCTCGGACCGCAACCCGGTGACACGTCGCCGATTCCTGACAACTGTCTCGAAGTACCGGCCGCGGTGTCATCGGAGAAAGTCACCTTGCTCACCAGGCTGGCCGAGGAGTTCAACGCCGAACAACGCGAGTTCAACGGCGAGTGTGCGGTCATCACCGTGCAGCGCCAGGCCTCGGGCAAGGCGGCCGATCTCCTCGCCACCGGTTGGCCGGACGACGGCTCCGAAGGCCCCGCCCCCGTGCTGTGGAGCCCGGCTTCGTCTGCTTGGGGAGCGGTCCTCAACCAGCGCTTGCAGGCCGCCGGGAAAGCGGCCATGGCATCCGACTTTGAAAGGATCATGCTGACGCCGCTCGTATTGGCAATGCCCCGTCCGATGGCAGAGGCGCTGGGCTGGCCCGAGGCCGACATCGGGTGGACCGACATCCTTGCGCTGGCCCAGGACCCGGCCGGTTGGGGTGCGAAGGGCCATCCCGAGTGGGGGCCCTTCCGGCTGGGCAAGACCAATCCCAACTTCTCGACCTCGGGGCTGTCGGCCACCATCGCCATCTATTACGCGGCGACCGGCAAGATCTCGGGTTTGAGTGCCGCCGACGTAGCCGACCCCGCCGCCGGTGAATTCGTGCGGGGCGTGGAAGCAGCCACCGTCCACTACGGCGACACCACCCTGACATTCTTGGAGAACATGTATCGCGAAGATCAGGCGGGTCGTTCGCTCAGCTATGCCTCGGCGGTGGCGGTCGAAGAGGTTTCGGTTATCGCCTACAACCGAGGTGACCCCGCCGATGCCGGCATTGAGAACCCGGTGCCGCCCCGAGTCCCACTCGTGGCCGTCTATCCCAAGGAGGGAACCCTCTTCTCAGACAACCCGGCCTACATCCTCGATGCCCCCTGGGTCGAGGACGTCCACCGCCAAGCTGCAGCCGCCTTCCGAGACTTCGTCATCGACGACCTCGACAATCAGAAGGCGGTGCTCGAATTCGGATTTCGTCCCGGCAACCCGGCCGTTGCCATCGGCGACCCGATCAGCGAAGCCAACGGTCTCAACCCCAACAAACCCGAAACCGAATTGCAGGTGCCGGAGCCGGCCGTGCTGGCGGCGCTGGTGGAAGGTTGGGAGGGTTACCGCAAGACCGCCCGTGTGATCATCGTGCTCGACGTGTCGGGTTCGATGGGGGAAATCGGAGGCGACGGCTTCACCAAGCTCGATCTCGCCAAACGGGCGGTCATTTCCAGCCTCGACCGTTTCAAACCTGAGGACGAAATTGGACTTTGGATCTTCTCGACGAACCTCAACGGGGCGGATGACTTCTTGGAGCTGATACCCCCGTCGCCGCTGTCGACTGTACGTGAACAGATCGAACGCCATGTGGAAGGTCTCATCGCCGACGGCGGTACCGGCCTCCACGACACGACTCGGGCCGCGGTGGCTGCGATGAGAAGGGATTTCGACACAACCAAGATCAACGCCGTGCTCTTGCTTACCGACGGCAAATGCGAAGACGATCCACCCGGTTGCGACCTGGCAGGGCTGGTTCAGTTCCTCGACTCGCCCGAACGTGAGATTGTGAGGGTTTTCCCGGTGGCGTATGGCGAGGACGCCAACACCGATGAGCTGACCGCCATCGCCAACGCCTCGCGGGCCCGGCTTTACCTGGCGACCAACCCGCTGACCATCGAACGGGTCTTCGAGCAAGTCGTCTCCAACTTCTGATGACGGGCCGGCTCGGAACGGTCTTCCGTTACGACAAACGGGTCCGGCGTGGACGGCTGCTGGCCAAGGCCACTCTCTCGCCTGCCGGTTTGGCAACCGGGGGTGCTTTGGTGGCCATCGGGGCGGCGACCGTCGGCTGGCCGTTTGCGATAGCCGCCGGTGTGGCCGCCTGGCTGACCTCGGTGGTCCTTCATTTGCGGGACCCGAAGCTGGTTTCCTCTCTTCTGGCACCTGACTTCGATCGGGATCTCTCGGTGCTCGATTCCCAACACCTGCCGCTCATGGAGGCAGCCCTGGCAGCCAGAGATCAGTTCGAAGAAGCCGTCCGCACCAGCGGCCAGGATCTGGCGGGGATGCAGGTACGGATCACCGATGTTCTCAGTCGGCTTTACGACTCGGTGGTATGGGCTCAGCGGGCCAATCGGTTTCTCAGTTCGGTCGACCAGCGAGGTCTGGTGGAGCGCTACCAGAACGCCGACCCGTCTTCACAGCTGGGCCAGGAACTGGCCGCCCAGGTTGAGGAGATCCGGAAGGTGGCTACCCGGCGGCAGGAAACGGTCGACAGGGTGCACGCCACCATCACCGGCATCGAGACGCTGGCCGTGAAGGCAGCCAGCCTGGCTCTTCAGACAGACGCCCTCGAACAACCGGGTGGTGAGTTAGGTGAGCTGCGCCGGCAACTCGAAGCCTTTGAGTCGGGTCTGGCCGAGGTCGAACGGAGCCTGCGAACGGCGATTCCCAATTGATTTCGAGATGGGGCGCCCGGACCGGCTATTACGGGTTCGGAATAGACCGGCCGTTGCAGTCGATCCCTTCCCCCGGGCGGTAGACGGCAAACACCGAGTCCTTCTCCACTCGCCCTCCCGGGTACTTACGGCTCCGGTAGGTGGTGACCACCTTGCACTGATTGGAGTAACCGGTGGACTGGCCGGTTTGCTTCACCACTACGTGTTTGGTCGACCACATCGAAACGGTGATCGACGTGCCCGTATACGAGGTCCAGATCATGAGCGGGTACTCGGTGGTGTTCGTCACCTGGAGGTCGGGGGCTGGGAACCCCAACGTCGCCTCACGACCATAGGGGTAGCGGCTGATGTAAATCGTGTGGCTTTGATACTTGTCGAAGTCGAGACCGGCGAAGAAGGCGGCGTTGAACATGGTGGTGGCGAACTGGGAAACGCCGCCGCCCACATCCTGGATAAAGTGACCTTGGGAGATGGCGCCACCGGCCACGAAGCCTTTCGCACGGGTTCTCTTTCCGACGAACTTGTTGATGGAGAACGACTCGCCCGGCATCAGCACCACCCCTCGTACCAGGTCGGCGATTCGGTGGATGTTGGTCACCCTGGATTCGCAGCAGGCGTGCCGGGTGGTGAAAGAAGAAACCTTCTCAAGGATGCCCTCACCCGCCGCCCAAGCGACCAGGTTGGCGTCGTCAGTGACGCGCAGGGTCAGCTCAACCGGCTGACTGTTGCCGGCCAGTGCGGCCTCACCCAGATCGGCGGCGGTCTCGGGGGCACAGCACTTCATCGGGGGGTTACCCGCCTCGACCAGCACAACCTTCCCCTTGGAGACCTTGAGCTTGGGGTCGGTGCCTCCCGTTCGGAACTCACCCAACTGCGATTCGATACGGCCCAAGAGACCGGCTCCGTTGACTGTCGTCTCGAGGCCGCTCCCGTCTACAGCCACCCGGAGGAAGCTGCGGAGCTGTCCGGGATCAATCGTCACGGTCTCATCGGCGGCGGTGGCCGTCAGTCCACCCTCGGTCGCCTTGTTGAGCTGGGTGGCAAGTTCCAGGACGGCTTGGTTACTGACGGCCGGTAACAGTTCGATCGTTCCCGCCTGGGTGGCGGCCCCGGTGGCGGTGACGGCGCCGTAAACGTTGTCGATGGCTTCGATGACGTCGACCATGCGACCGATAGACCCCGGGCGGGCCACCATCTCACCGTCCCGGTAGACCACCTGAGGCTCCTGGGGAGCCAAGAGGACGGACTCGGCCAGCGATGCCAGGTACCGCTCTCCCAAGTCACGATCGATCCGAAAGGTCGGTTCGACCGGGTGTGGATCCAGCCAGGCTTGCCACCAGGAGATGGCGTCCTTCATTGGGTTGCCCGATCGTCCAACGTCGAGGGTGGCCTGCAGGGTGGATTCGGTTTCGAGTTGGAGCCCAAAGTCGGCCGCCGACCCTGTCAGCACCACGTCTTCCACAGTGATTGTGACGGGCTGGGCGGCGAAGGCCTTAGCGAGATCATCGAGTTTGGCAGCGACCTCCGTCTGGGTGGCACCTCCGATGCCGAGGCCGGCCAGCTCGACGTTGCGGGCCACGGTGTCTTTGGTGATGACCGAATCGACTGCCCAGGCCGAGAAGGCAGCAACCGCCAACGCCACGGGCGAGAGAATCAGACCAAGGCGAAGCCCCACGTGGAAAGGCTACCCGGGGTCTGCCGGCAATCCGGCATTGGGCATCCGGGCGTCCCGCTTTAACCTTCAACCTTCGCACGATGTGCCGGACGTGCCGCTTCGGGCTTGTTCCGCACGGTGCCAAACCGGCTGAAGCTCGGCAGCCTGAGCTGTCAGCGCTGGCTACCCCACAGTTCGGCCTCGCTGATCATCTGCTCGAGCGAGCTCATCGCCTTTTCATGTCCGGTCAGGGCGACCCGCAGTGTGTAATCGAGAACCCGACAGGTGAAGCCCCGGAAGAAGACGTTCTCCCAGGCGGTGTTTCCCAGTTGGAAGCCGTCGAGCGCCACCGTCAGGAACTCCCACCAGGCTTCCTCGTCCATGAACCCGACCACCGGCCAGCGTTCCAGCCCGGCGAGGCCTTTGGCAACCCGATCAGGAAAGCGGTCGAGCAGGGCCAGTTCCTGTTGTCTCCATGGTTCACCGAGTCCGTCAATCGTGGCCTCGAGGTCGTAGGCGACCTTGCCCACCACCGGCGATCGAGAAAGGATGGCCGGCTCCACCCAGTGGTCGCTGCTCGCCGGCAGCTCGCACCCTCGAATCCTCTGTAGAACAGCCAAGCATTCGCAGGCCATGACCTTCAGGTCGGTGAGCGCTCCGTAGAGGGCGTGGTCCTTTCCGGCCTCCTCGTACACCTCGGCGATCGGCAGACCGCTTTGTACCGAGACGAAGGTCAACATCGTGTCGATGCCCCAATCCGATTGCCGGCGGATGCGTTGGTCGGTCCAGAGAGTGGAGGCTGCCCGCCGGGTGAACATCAACTCGCCGGCCAGTGGTTGCCGGATTCGGGTGAGGACAGACCCTGGGTGGGAGAGCGCCAGACCGGTCTTCGTCACCATCCAGGTGATCATCCCGTCGGTCGCCGCCCGTGGGTAATAGTGGCGTACCGCCGGGTAGCCCTGGTCGGCCGTCCGCTCGGCCCGTTCGATCCAGCCGGCCTCGAATGTGCGAATGTCGCCGTCAAAGAAGTGGACACGCTCATGGTCGGTTTCCTCGAGGAAGTAACGGAGCCCCGTGTTGGTGGCGTCGCCCTTGCCCTCCCGGAGGCTTCCGATCCGCTGCTGGGGCATCAACCTGATCGAGTCGTCGACCATCGCCCGGACCGCCTCGATTGGTGAGGGCTCGCAATAGACACCGACCACCTCGACTACACGAGGATGGGAAGCCGCCAAGGTCAGGGTGCGAGCGACAACTTCGGGATCTTCATGGAGGAAGGGGACTACTACCAGGCTCATTAGAGGTTTACGCTTGGCCGGCCCATGCCGGATCCAACACCGCGGCCCGTCCCGGTAATCCTGAGCGGCGGGGCCGGCACCCGGCTCTGGCCTCTTTCCACCAGAAAGCTTCCCAAACAGCTCCACGGTCTGCTGGGTTCGCACACCATGCTGCAAGAGACGGTTCGCCGGGTTAGCGATGTTGCCGGCGACCCGGTGGTGGTCGGCGACGTCGCCTTGCTGCCGGTGATCGCCGAACAACTAGCCGAGATTGGTCGTCGGCCCCGGTTGTTGATCGGAGAACCCACAGGGCGCAACACCGCCCCTGCCATCGCCGCCGCCGCCTTGTCGCTGGATGACGAAGACATTCTGTTGGTGTTGCCATCGGACCATGTGATCGCAGATCACGACCGGTTCCAACAGGCGGTTTTACAGGCCGTCGAGCTCGCCCAGCAAGGACACCTTGTCACCTTCGGCGTGGTGCCGACCGGTCCCGAGACCGGCTTCGGCTATATCGAGGCCGGTAAACCGTTGGGCGAAGGGCGCCGGGTGGTTCGCTTTGTCGAGAAACCCGATCTGGCGACGGCCACTTCGTACCTAGCCACCGGTAACTACTTCTGGAATTCGGGGATGTTCGTCTTCCGGCAAGAGGCATTTCTCGGCGAGCTAGACCGCCACCAACCCGGTCTCGTCGAAGGTGTTCGGCAAAGCCTCCGGCCTGGGGGAGTTCTCACCCCCGAATTTGGCGCAGTGCAGGCGATTTCGATCGACTATGCCGTCATGGAGAAGACCACCCGGGCGGTGGTAGTTCCCCTCGACGCAGGTTGGAGCGACATCGGGTCGTGGGCGGCACTCTGGAAGCTGGCTCCTAAGGACGAAGCGGGCAATGTGGTGGTGGGAGATGTTGTGACCGACGGCGTAAGCGGCAGCTATCTACGGGCCGAATCCCGGAGGCTGGCGGTGCTCGGCGTGGAGGACTTAGTCGTGATTGAGACCGAAGACGCCGTGTTGGTCATCCCCCGTGATCAAGCCCAAGACGTCAAGATCCTGGTGGAGAAGCTGGCCGAGCGCTGACCGTTCAGCCGAAGAGTTTGTACGTTGCGAGGAAGATCTCAGCAGCGTGGCCGGTAATGGTGAGGCCTAGCCGAGCCGCCATATCGGGCCTTCCCCCGGCGGTCAGGGCATAGGCAACCCCGGAACCTGCCACGGTCCCGTTGGGGGTGCCGGACGGTTCCTCCAAACGTCCCCGACCCTCCACCACCACCACGTCGGTGCGGACGGCGCCGGGTCCGGTCAGGTCCAGCCGAAGACGAGTCCCCTCCGCCAACCCCGCCTGTTTGACCATTGCCCAACCGGCCAACCGCACGGCTCTCCCAACCA